>Ga0315281_10008817_pt1 | contig 14064 bp, 14 predicted proteins | sample YL17G07_0_MG_FD_204540 | JGI IMG/M metagenome (GOLD analysis project Ga0315281, IMG submission 204540) | Sediment microbial communities from Yellowstone Lake, YNP, Wyoming, USA - YL17G07_0 | ecosystem: Environmental > Aquatic > Freshwater > Lake > Sediment | place: USA: Wyoming | collected...
ATATTAAAATGGCACAAGCAAAATCAAATATAAATATTGTGTTTGTAGGGCATGTAGACCATGGAAAATCTACAGCTATAGGCAGGCTTATGTATGACTCTGGAGTTATTCCAGAACAAGAAATGACTAAGATGAAAGACGAGGCTGTAAAGCATGGCAAGGTTGGTTTTGAATTCGCATTTATTATGGACAAGTTTAAAGAGGAAAGGGAAAGAGGAGTTACAATAGATCTTTCTTATAGAAAGCTTGTCACCCAGAAATTCTCAGTTACAATTATTGATGCGCCTGGACACAGGGATTTTGTCAAGAACATGATTACAGGGGCTAGCCAAGCAGATGCAGCTTTCTTAGTTGTGGCTTGCCAGCATGGAGTTATGCCCCAAACAAAAGAGCATTTGTGGCTATTAAGAACAATGGGTGTTGATCAAATTTCAGTTGTTATAAATCAGATGGATTCTGTTAACTATGATGAAGCTAAATTTAACAAAGTAAAGGAAGATTTGACTGTTTTGTTGAAAACAGTTGGAATAAAGCCTGAAAATGTTACATTCATAGCAGCTTCTGGATTAAAGGGAGATAATGTTGCCAAGAAATCAACAAACATGGCTTGGTACAAGGGGCCTACAATTCTGGAACAGCTTGATTTATTCAAGGAGCCAGAGAAACCAACAGAGCTGCCTTTGAGAATGCCTGTTCAGGATGTTTATGAAATTACTGGAATTGGAACTGTTCCTGTTGGAAAAATAGAGACCGGGAAAATGCATCCAGGCCAGAAAATAGTAATCTTGCCAGGAAGAACTGGGAAGGGCGTGGATGGAGAGATTAAGTCTATAGAAATGCATCATGAACAATTACCAGAAGCAGTTGCTGGAGATAATGTTGGAATTAACCTAAGAGGAATTGGAAAGAAGGATATTGCCCGAGGAGATGTTATCTGCGATGCTTCTCAACCTGCGCCAATTGTAGAAGAATTTACTGCTCAAATAGCTGTAATAAACCACCCTACTGTAATTGCCAAGGGCTATACGCCGGTATTCCATGTACACACAGCTCAAGTACCATGCCAGTTTATAGAACTTGTGAGCCAGATTGATCCTAAGACAGGACAGGTTTCAAAGGAACATCCAGACTTCTTGAAGAATGGGGATGTTGCAATTGTAAAACTAAAACCTCATGGAAATCTTGTGTTGGAAAAGAATTCAGTAAACAAACAAATGTCTAGGTTCGCTATCAGAGATGCTGGAGCAACAGTTGCTGCTGGAATCTGCATAGACCTTGTGGCTAAGAAATAAATTTATTCTATTTTAATTAATTAACTAAACCTTATAGGATTATCCTTGAAGATAATTCTATATAAAATTCTAAAAATGATGCTTATAATTTACCAATTAATTGGAGGATTATGGAAGGTAATTCAAAATTTTTTTAGATTCTTTTCAAGGAAGAAAAATATGAAACGATTATTTGGATATTTGCTGAGCTGATTATTAAAAATAAAAAATAAAAAGAAAAGTTTTTGGCCTAGTCCTCGCCAAAATCTATATCATCTTCATCTGAAAAATTATCTTCTTCTTCACTGAGTGAGTCTTCATCCAATCTTGGCATTTTACCTCTTTGTTTTTAATTGCTATTGAGGTGTGTTTGTTATTTATAAACCTTTCGTCGAGGTTTGTATTGGGAATAAGTGAAAAAATGAGGGAAGGTTTAAGAATATAGAATTACTAGAAGAGATATGGCAAAAAGCAGGTTGGCTATTGTTAGTTTTATTCTGGCTTTGATACAGATTCTATTTCTTCTTTTTATTTTTTATATAGCTGCCTTACTACCAGACTATATAATTAAGCAATACTTTAGAATTATGTTATTTATATCTCTTTTAACAATTGTTTTGGCAGTGATATCTTTAGTGAGTATTAAAAAGAATAATCTTAAAGGAAAATCATTTGCAATTATAGCATTAGTAATTTCTGGTTTATTAGATATCCCTATTTTTATCGGGCTACTGAGATTATCTGGAATTTTATAAATTATCAGAAACCTTATTCCTCTACACACTTGCTCTGCCTGCAGGAGCATTTTGTTTGTTTGCAGTTGAAAACTGCTGTGCACATAACTCCATCACAGGAATTTGTGAGCTTGGATTCGTAAACTGTTGCATTATTTCTGGACATGCAAACGTCTTCCCCACCCATCTTGCAGGAACAGCAGGATAGTCTTTGCTTTGTACAATCAGAATCGATTTTGCATTCTGTTTGAGCTGGAAGATAGGAATAATATTTTATTATTGCTATGCATAAGAAGAGAAGTACTGCTGCGCTTATCATTAGTACCAGAAGAGTTTTGTTATAACTTATTTTTATTTTTGCCTCTGGATTTTTAACCTGCCTCTTTTTTGCCATAATTGATTTAGGGTTTGAGGGATTAAAAAGCTTTCTTATTCAGTAAAGAAAACTTAAAGAGGGAGAAAGGACTTGTTAGAAGTTTTTCAATAGAATAACAATCTCTTCAGGAATCTCGCCGTTTATTCTGGCTTCGATAAAACCTTCTGGGATTGGCATGTCTGTGCTAGGACTTTCAGTAAATTTAAGCTCAAGAATTCCGCTTTGAAATTCATAGGTTCCATTGTTTCTTGTTCCAGTTATTCTGCTGGCTTTTTTATTAATATTGCAAGCTAGTTTTTGGTATCTTCTGTAGTCTATTGTTGTGCTGCCCTGTGCAAGATATTGAGTGTTTGGTTTAATCATGTTATACTGATATTTGAAGAGTTTGGGTTTTAAATTACTTCTCACTATTTACAATATAGAGGCATATAGAAAAACTTGAATTTAGAAGTTTACTTTGTTGCCTGTTCGAGAATATAAATTTTTCCTTAAATTTTCCAAGGACTATTTTTTATTCAGTAAACAAAACTCCAGTCCAGAAATGACTTCGCATTTCTGGCTCATCCAATTCTTACGAATTGAAGATATTTATACTGGAGTTATAATCTGTCGTTTGTTTCCTGACTCACAAACGATTTGCTCTTGAAGATATTTACTTAAAATTGCAAGAACAAATCGTTTCCAAAACCAAGACAAACTCCACCTTTAGAAAATAAATTTTCTAACTCTCCAACTCTTATGAGTTGAAGATTTTAAGGTGGAGTTAAAAACCCGAAGGGTTTTGGTGATTTATGGATGAAACATATTTAAACTATCTTAAATTTAATTATTTATGAGAATATACACAATGGGGGGGTATAATGAAGTTGGAAAAAACATGACTGTGGTTGAAGTTGGAGAAGATGCTTTCATGTTTGACGCTGGGTTGTACTTGCCGCCGATAGTTGAATTGGAGGAAAGGGATAAGGTGATGTCTGAGAAAAAACTTAGAGATATAGGGGCGATTCCAGAAGATACTTATCTTGATGAAATTGATTTGAGAAGAAAAGTGAGGGCAATTCTCGTGGGGCATGCGCATCTTGACCATGTTGGAGCAGTGCCTTATATTGCTGGAAGATATCATGCAGATGTACTTGGCACTCCTTTTACTCATGAAGTTTTGAAAACTTTGCTCAGTGATGAAAAAATAGGGATAAGAAATAATCTAAAGGAAATACAGCCAAATGCTTCTTTTGTTGTGAAAGGAATTAGAGAAAATCAGGTGGATTTTATTAATGTGACTCATTCTACAATACAGTCTGCTCTTATGGCATTGCATACAAAAGAAGGTGTAGTTTTATATGCAAATGATTTCAAGTTTGACAACTCTCCGCAGTTAGGGCAAAAACCTAATTATGAGGCTATACGAAAACTTGCGAAAGAAGGTGTTAAGGCATTGGTTGTTGAAAGTTTATACGCTGCTGAAGAGAGAAAGACTCCAAGCGAGAAGGTTGCAAGAAGCTTGCTGGAGGATGTGCTATTAACTACTGACAATACTCATTCTGGAATAATTGTCACAACTTTTTCAAGCCACATTGCAAGATTGAAGAGCATTGTTGATTTTGGAAAAAAACTCAATAGAAGAATTGTGTTTGTTGGAAGAAGTTTAGGCAAGTATGTTGGGGCTGCAATGAATGCAGGGCTATGCCCTTTTGATAAGGATATTGCGCTTATGAGCTATAAAGGGCAGGTTGAATCTATATTAAAAAAAGTAAACAAGAACAGGGAGGACTATCTTGTGGTATGCACAGGGCACCAGGGAGAGCCGGGAAGCATACTTGACAGGCTTTCTAAAAATGAGCTGCCCTTAAAACTCAGTCCAAATGACCATGTTATTTTTTCCTCAAAAACAATTCCCACTGAAATTAATATTGCAAATAAGAGTCAGCTAGACAAAAGATTAAAACAGAAAGGAGTAAGAATATTTAATGACGTGCATACTTCTGGACATGCTGGCAGAGAAGATTTGAGAGATTTTATAAATATGGTGCAGCCTGAGCATATTATTCCTGCTCACGGAGATTTGACTAAATTATCTGCCCTGGCTGAACTTGCTGGAGAGTTAGGCTATAAACTTGGAAAAAACTGCCATATTACCCAGAATATGCAACATGTTGATTTATAGATAATTTGGATTGTGTTAATTATTAAATCCAAGCTGTCTATCTATCCAATTAGGAAACAACACAGTCTAATTAACCAAATTGTCCATATAAAAATATTTAAACTCATTATTTCTTTATCTTGCATGCAAAAATTGATATTTTTGCCTATAGAAACTAAAGTTTCTGTCTCATTCAAAACCTAGGGTTTTGAAGATGTCAAAATTTAAATTAAAGTGAAAGACATAAGTCTTCCCTGTCTAGTTGAGGACAAGCGGGGAAATATTAATGTCCTCAACTATAAAAACAAAAAGAGAAATTTCAACATGCAAAAAGAGGAAATAATCGGGGGCTTGAAAAATGGTTTGGAAAAGGGCTATAGTTTAGAACAGGTAAAAGCTTCTTTTATAAATGCGGGTTATAATCCGCGAGATGTGGAAGATTCTGCATCATTCATTTCTTCTGGAGGAGTGTTAACCATGCCTGCTGTAAATGTTGCGCCTATTACAAGAGTCAGTGAGCTTTCAGGAGCACAGTCTGGATTGGCTAAACCATTCAGCAGTAATACTCAATTTCCAACTGCTCAAGCAAACCAGACCCCGAGTGTTCAACAACTTCCTGTTATGCAGAAACAAATTGAAATAAAGCCTAAAAAATCAAGAAAAACTCTTGTACTTGTTTTGCTGCTTTCGTTTGTACTTGTGCTGCTTCTCGGAGTTTTGTTCTCTTTTATTTTTGCAAAAGAATGGGTTTTGGGGTTATTGAAAACTATTGGAATAGGCAAGTAAAATGTATGCTCCTGTGGAGGACTCTTTTTTTCTTTCTGAAGTTTTAGCAAATTATTTTGGAAAGAAAAAGGCAAAGAAATTCACTGCTTTAGACATGGGAAGCGGAAGCGGGATACAGGCAGAGACGCTTTCTAAATTTAGTGATAAGAAGAATATTCTTTGTGTTGATATTGATAGAGAAGCTTTGGAAAATATCAGAAGAAAGGGTTTTCAAGCAAGAAAATCGGATTTATTTTCTAACATAAAGGAAAAATTTGACGTTATTACTTTTAATCCTCCTTATCTTCCTTCTGACAAGCATGACAGAGAGAAAGATACTACTGGAGGCAAGAGCGGAGATGAGACAATATTGAAATTTTTGAAGCAAGTTAAAAAGCACTTAAATAAACATGGAAAAATTTTCCTGCTGCTTTCAAATTTAACACCTACTGAAAGAATTGGAAAAGAATTAAAGAAACAGGAACTTAAAATAGAAGAAAAATTTGAGAAAAAAATATTTTTTGAAGAACTTTATATATGGATACTTGGTTAATTTTTTTTAGAGTGAGTTTTGGGTTTTTTAACCTGCCAATAGGCCACAGACACTGATGTTACTGCTGTAAGTATTATTATTATCAAATTTACAGTGTTTTTATCCTGGGCGATGAGGGCTGTTTTTATAGAGAACACTACAAATATATAGAGCACAAAATAAAACAGAATGTTGCTTAAAATTTCCCAGCTTTCTATCTGGCTTTCTTTGATTATTATTTTAAGATAAACTGCTATTGAAAATCCTATTCCTATGAGGATTATTGCACCCACAAGCGCAGGAAATATTACAAGAATAGAAGAAATCCAGCTTGTGAAGCTGGCTATCCCGAGCTGTATCAGTGCAAGATCAAAGAATAGTATGTAGATTGCCCATTTTAGTGATGTGAGGAAAAGCTGAATGAAACTGCTCCTTATGGATTTTTCAACATCTGTGCCTTCAATGGTTCTTTTTACTATAAATTTTACTAATTTTCCTAAAATTATGCCTGCAAAGAATATGAGGGTTGCAAGAACTAAATTAGTTAGGAATACATTCAAATCAGTTATTTGCAATTTTTGTAAAATGACTGACTTTAGTTCTGCCATTAATTATATAGTTTAGAGTTATAAACAATTTGGATTTAATATTAATCCCATTATCCAAATTGTTTATCTGTTCAATTATGACTCAACTCCTCCTAATTAACATAATTGCTCATATATATAAATGTTTTTTTGGTAGTTATATGGGGGCGTTTTTGTCACATAAATGATTTTAAACTCTATATCTTGATTATAAGCATGAAATTTGCGCATTTTGCTGACTGCCATCTGGGAAGCTGGAGACAGCCGGAGTTAAGGCAGTTAAATCTAGACAGCTTCAAAAGGGCGATTGATATATGCATAAAAGAGAAAACTGAGTTTATTGTTATATCTGGAGATTTGTTTGATTCTGCCTACCCTCCAATAGAGATTCTTGAAGAGACTTTTTCTGAACTGAAACGGGTGCATGATGCAGGAGTTTCTTGCTATATTATTGCAGGAAGCCATGATTTTTCAGCCTCTGGCAAGACTTTTTTAAGTGTTTTAGAAAAAACCGGGTTTTGCAAAAGTATTTACTTGCCTGAAGAAAGAGAGGGTTCTGTGTATCTTAATCCTGTTTTGCACAAAAATGTCGCGCTATATGGATATCCTGGAAAAAAGGCAGGATTAGAAGTGCAGGAATTAAAAAATGTGAAGCTTCATGACTCTCCTTTTTTCAGAATTTTTGCGTTGCATACCAGCATAACTGATGCTGTAAAAGGCGTGCCTATGGAAAGTGTTAATGAATGGGAATTGCCTGATGCAGATTACTATGCCTTAGGGCATCTGCATATAAATTATATGAAGAACAGATATGTTTATGCTGGGCCAATATTTCCTAATAATTTTCAAGAGCTTGAAGAACTTAGGGGTGGAAGTTTTTACATTGTAAATACAGAACCTTTTCAAGCAAGAAAAATTGATTTGAGATTGAAAGAAATAGAGAGCATTGAGCTGGAAATAAGCAACTCTTTGACTGCTACTGAGAGTTTGCTGGCTGATATAAAGAAAAGAACCATCAAAGATAAGATTGTGCTTTTAAAAGTAAGGGGCAAGCTAGAAACTGGAAAAATTTCAGATATCAAGTTTGATGAGATTGAAAAACTTGTTAAAGAGATGGGGGGGTTTATACTTCTTAAAAATACTTCAAAACTTTTGGTAGAAGAGCCAGAAGTTAATTTGCAGGTTGAGGATATGGGCCAAATGGAAGAAGAAATAATAAAAGAATATTCAAAAAATAATCCTTCCAGGTTTGATTATTTAATTCCGCAGATTGTTAATGTATTGGCAATAGACAAGGAGGATGGCGAGACAAATGAGACTTTTGAAACAAGATTACTTGAGGATTTAAACAAAGTGCTTAATTTTAAGAATCAAAAAAACGATGCGCCACTATACCCTTCAAAATGAGATTTTATTGGCGCTCGTTTTTAGGACCTGAAAAATGCAAATTTTTCGGGGGCAGTCAGAATCATCAGATTCTGATGTATCGAAAAAGAAACGGTGGAAGAAATTTACAACCTAGAAATTGTAGTTTCTTTTTCATATGATAATCAAAAAAATAAAACTGAAGAACATTAGAAGTTATGAAGAGGAAGAGGTGGAGTTTCCAACTGGGTCTGTTGTATTGGCAGGGGATATAGGCTCTGGAAAAACTACTATATTACTAGCTATAGAGTTTGCACTTTTTGGACTGCAACCTGGGCAAAGGGGTTCATCTTTATTGAGACATGGAAAGGAAGAGGGAAGTGTTTTACTGGAAATAGAGATTGATGGCAAAAAAATTGAAATTGAAAGAACTCTCAAGAGAGGAAAGAGTGTGAATCAAGGAGAAACTTATCTTACTATTGATGGTGAAAGAAAAGAGCGGGCTGTAAGCGAATCAAAGAACTTAATTTTGGGAATTCTTAATTATCCCAAAGAATTTGCTAAAAAAACTAATCTTTTGTATAAATTCACGGTTTATACTCCTCAAGAGGAAATGAAGCAGATTATTCTTGAAAGCTCAGATTCCAGACTTGACACCTTGAGGCATATTTTTGGAATTGACAAGTACAAGAGGGTTGTGGAAAATTCTGAAGTTTTTTTTAAAAATCTAAGAGAAAGAATAAGGGAACATGACGGGCAAGTAAAAGATCTTGAAGAGCTGAAGAAGAACAGGGAGTTTAAGGAAGAGAATGCAAAAAACCTCAGGAAAATTTTAGAGACAGAAAGGCAAGAACTGGCTGAACGAGTTGAGGAAAAAAATAATATTGAAAAAGACATTGAAAAAATAAGAGGAATTATTGAAGAAAAGAAAAAATATGAACAGGAAGCAGAAAAATCCAGGATAATGGCTATGGGCAAGAGAGAGATGCTTGCAAGACTTAAAAGAGAGAAGCTCATAATTCAAAAGCAGATGGAAGAAGTTGACAAACTGAAATTTGAGCAGACTGAACTTGAAATTATTCTGAGCTCAAAGAAACAACTTGAAAGGCGAAGCGAAGATGGGAACAAGGAATATATGGAGTTAGTTGGAGCTGTCAATTCTATGAGCATGAAGGTAAAAGATAATGAAAAAATGAAAACCCAAATTTCCAGCCTGCATTTTTGCCCTACTTGCCTGCAGCAGGTTGGAGAGGATTATAAGCAGAACCTTGTGAATAAATTTGATGAAGAGATGACAAAAGGAAAGAAGCAGGTTTTGGAATTAGAATCCAGAAAGAAAAATATTCTTGAAATATTGGCTGGAATAAAGAAAAATATTCTTGAAATTGAAAAGAAAGCAGAAGAAATTAAGTTTGCTAAAATAAGATTAGAAGCAATAAAAGAAAAGCAGGAGAGAATGAGCGAGATAGGAAAGCAGGAGAATATTACTGAACAGGACATCAGCCTGCTTGAGCAGCAAATTTTATCTTTGAAAGAATCTGCAGCTGAACTGAAAAAATATGACCAGGTTTTTGATTTTAAGAATAAAGAACTGGAAGATGCCCGAAGAAAAGAAAATGAAAGAGCAATAAGGGTTGCTGGAACTGCAAAAGAAATAGAGCTAACATTAATAAATATTGAGGAGATGAAGATTAAAATAGAAGAAAAGCAAAAAATAAAAGCTAGAATTATTTATTTGAGGGAAATAGAAGACTGGGTTGTTTCGCATTTTGTTCCGCTTATGAGATTTACAGAAAGAAATATTATGCTTAAGCTAAGGGATGAATTTTCCAAACTATTTAATGAGTGGTTTAATGTGCTTGTTCCAGATATTTTTAGGGTTAGATTGGATGAGGATTTCACTCCATTGATAGAGCAGCAGGATTATCAGGTTGATTATGGGTTTATGTCTGGGGGAGAGAGAACTGCAATTGCCTTGGCTTATAGACTGGCATTAAACCAGACAATAAACAGCCTGATGAGCAAGATTAAAACAAAAGATTTGGTTATTTTGGATGAGCCTACTGACGGGTTTTCTGAACAGCAGCTTGACAAGATGAGGGATGTGCTTCAGGAATTGAAAGTACAGCAGCTGATAATTGTAAGCCATGAAACTAAAATTGAAAGTTTTGTGGAAAACATAATAAAATTCAGGAAGGAGAATGGGGTTAGCTTTGTGGAGAGAGGGAAGGGATAAGAGGTTTCCATACATTGTTAAGTTAGAGGGACTTATTAGTAGGTTTTGATTTAAGTGGAAGATAAACCTTCTTACTCTTTAATTTTTTAGGCTCCTGTCCTATCTTGCAGACTTATAGATTCGCTAATCAAGATTAAAGACTTTTAATAATTTCAGGAATATTTTTTAAATGAAAAATAGCGTTAAAAAACAATATTGAACATACTCCTAAAACTCCTGCAGAGATAACAAAAACTGCCCCCATAACAACAAAGTCATTTAATTTTATCTGTTTTGTGAGAATAGCTATCCATATCCCAATAAAATAAGTAAATGCGATTATAACAGAAGTCGTAGCAACACTAAGATATTTTTGAAAATGTAAATCTAAGACATTCTTTTTCTTAATATTCTCTTCCATTTTAATCACTAAATGCCCAAGCCATTAAAATTATTCCAACAATCACCGAAATCGCAGTTATTGGAAGCCCCCAGATATATTCTTTGTTTATAAGTATGGGTATCGTGCCAATAATTCCAAATAAAGTCAGTAGAACACCAATCACCCCCCATATAGTCTTGTTTTTTCTCTTTACCATTTCACCCTCTTTTTATTACAATAAGTATAATTTTCATACTTTAAAACCTTTCTGTTTTTGTCATGTTTTACTCTCCCACTAACCAATAAGTTACAGAGAAAGGTTTCCAAAAGATTTATAAACTCCTGAAAATGTGTGTTTTTACAGAGGTTCTAGATATTAGTAATTCTTGAAAATGGATGAAGAGCTGAAAAATCATGTATTAAAGTCAGGCACAAGCATACTTGGAATTGTGTGCAAGGACGGAGTAATTATGGCTGCAGATAGAAGAAGCACTGCAGGTAATTTAGTATATTCTAAAAATGTGCAAAAGGCAGTGCAGATAAATGACTATATAGTTACTTCTGGAACTGGCATGGCTTCGGATATTGAAATGGTTAAGAAACTTGCTGCAGCTGAACTTAAGCTTAAGGAACTGAAAAGCAAGGAGAGGCCGACTGTGAAAGAGGCGGCAAATCTTATTGGAATGCTAGCCTATAGGGGAATAAGACAGCCTACAATGATTCCATTTATAGCTGGAACTTTGGTTGCAGGCTATAATGAGGAGGGAATTGCTGAACTATATTCTGTTGAACCAGCAGGAAGTGTTAGCAAAGTGGAGGATTTTGATGCTAACTTTTCAAGCGGGATGCCATTTATACTTGGACTTTTGGAGAGAAATTATAAAAAAGATTTAAGTGTCAAGGAGGGAGTTGAATTGGCAATTGAGGCTTTGAAAGCATCTACTCAAAGGGATATTGGTTCTGGAAATGGGATTGATGTGTTTACAATAACTAAAGACGGAATAAAGCATATAGTAAAACAGAGAATTGAACCAGACTATAAAGAAGATAAAAAAAATTCCTAGAATTTTTAGTCTTTTCAATTTTGCTTCCGGATTATTAAACCTAAAATTGAAGACAAAATAAAGGCATAAAGAAAAGTATTCTCGAAATACACACTAGCATGGAGGTTAGGAATTGATAAAGACTAACCTTATGAAATAAATAGGGATTAGCCACGGTAAATATTATGATAAATTTTTAGTAAAAAATACAAACATGGGAGATATTTTAAAAAGCATTTTGCAGGAATTGCCTAAGTCAGTTATATCTGATGCAGAATTTGAGGGCGCAAACATAGTCCTGTACACGCAGGACAGGGAATTTTTCCAGACTGGGGAAGGAAAAATAAAGGAAGTTGTTGATAAGATAAAGAAGAGAATAGAACTTAGATCTGACCAGAAAATATTAACCAGCCAGGAAGATGCAGAACGGATGATAAGAGAAATAATTCCTGCAGAAGCAGAGATAACCAATATTATTTTTGATGTACAGAGAAGCATAGTTGTTGTGGAAGGAAAAAAACCTGGGCTGGTAATTGGGAAAATGGGCAGTGTGCTTAATGAGATAAAACAAAAAACTTTTTGGAGTCCACAAGTACAGAGAAGCCCGGCTATTCCAAGCAAGATTACTGAGAATATCCGGGAGGTTTTATATTTGAATAATAATTATCGGAGAAAATTCTTGAATGATGTTGGAAAGAAAATTTACAAGGAGTGGAATCCTGAAAAAGTAAATGAATGGATAAGAGTAACTTTTCTCGGAGCAGGGAGGGAGGTTGGAAGAAGTTGTTTGTTATTGCAGACACCGGTTTCAAAGATACTGCTTGATTGCGGAATTAATGTTGCTGCACATGACGCTGAAAGATTTCCTTATCTTGATGTGCCTGAATTTGACATAACTCAAATTGATGCAGTGATAATAAGCCATGCTCACCTTGATCATGCGGGAGTGTTGCCTTATTTATACAAAATGGGCTACAAAGGGCCCTGTTATATGACGAAGCCTACAAGAGATATCTCTTCATTGCTTGCTCTGGATTTTATCGGGGTGGCATACAAGAAGGCAGCTGCACCTTTGTTTTCTTCAACTGATATTAAAGAAATGGTAAAACATTCTATCTGCTTGGATTATAATGAGGTTACTGATATTACTCCTGATGTAAGGCTGACATTTTACAATTCTGGACACGCACTTGGAGCTGCTATGGCTCATTTGAATATTGGAAATGGGCTGCATAATTTGTTGTATGGGGCAGATATGAAATTTGGAAAAACAAGATTATTAGATCCTTCTGCAACTAATTTTCCAAGATTAGAAAGCATGATAATTGAATCTACCTATGGGGGCAAGGATGATGTGCTTCCTTTGAGACAGGATGCAGAGGACCAGATGATTGAAGCAATAAGAAAAACAATTGAAAGAGGCGGAAAGGTTTTAATTCCTGAACTTGGGCTTGGAAGAGCACAGGAAACTATGCTTATTATTGAGGATGCTATAGGGCAGGGAAAACTTCCAAATTTTCCAGTTTATATTGATGGCATGATTTGGGATATTAATGCAATTCATACTGCCTATCCTGATTTCTTGGCAGGAAGTGTTAGAAGTTCTATATTTCAAGACAGCAATCCGTTTGTTTCTGATGTTTTCAAGAGGGTAGGGAGCAGCCAGGAAAGAAAACTTGTGTTTGAAGGGGGACCTTGCTTGGTTTTAGCAACTTCTGGAATGCTGATGGGTGGAGCGTCTGTAGAATATCTCAGAGAGTTCGCAGACAGTGCGAAGAACAGCATAATATTTGTGTGCTATCAAGGGGTTGGAAGTTTAGGAAGAAGAATTCAGGAAGGAATTAGTGAGATTACTATGAGCAATGAAGGCAAGGAAGAACGTGCCAAGGTTAATTTGGAAATTCATACTATAATTGGATTGACTGCACATAGCGGAAGAAATCAATTGCTGGCGTTTGTAAACAAGTGCAGTCCAAGACCAAAGAAGATAATAGTAAATCATGGAGAATCCAACAAGTGCCTGGATTTGGCTTCTACTATATACAAGCTTAATAGAATAGAGACAATTGCTCCGAGAAATCTGGAAACTGTTAGATTGAGATAAATTTATATAAACTGACGGAGATGTTTTTGGGTAAGAAAATTAATAACGTTTATGACTTTTCTGATAAAGATTTAAAGGTTTCATCTCTGGGATTTCATAGAATATATCAGTTTCGTCATTACTTTGTGTCCAACCATGAAAATAGCTTTTATCGCCTTCATTAATTATTTGTAAATTTGGATTTATTTCTCTTAGTTTAGCAACAGCAACCATTCTAAAGGTTAGAGTAGGTGCTTGTGTTGCAATTTCAGCTAAATTCATAATTGTATCTAAAGAAGCGCTAAATTGTTCATTGATGATGAGACTAATCCCTTTAGTATGCTTTGTATTTCTCATTAATTCTAAAAGCTCCCCTTCGATTATTGGTCCGTTTATCATAATAGTATATCCCTAATTTACAAAAACAGCATATAAATCTTTGTTTTCATTTGGTTTAATTACTCTAATATTATATTTTGGACTCGTTTTACTCATTGTTAGAAGAGTTAATCTGTTTTTTAGTTCGGGTAAGCTATTTACAACAGTTTCTAAATCAAAATCGCTTGTA
>Ga0315281_10008819_pt1 | contig 14062 bp, 11 predicted proteins | sample YL17G07_0_MG_FD_204540 | JGI IMG/M metagenome (GOLD analysis project Ga0315281, IMG submission 204540) | Sediment microbial communities from Yellowstone Lake, YNP, Wyoming, USA - YL17G07_0 | ecosystem: Environmental > Aquatic > Freshwater > Lake > Sediment | place: USA: Wyoming | collected...
TCGATTCAACACCGTCATCAAGCGGGACAACCTGGATCAGATCATGCCGATCGTGGAACGCGCCGTGGAACTCGGATGCGGCGTGAACCTGAGCGTGTACAGCGAAGCGAAGAACGGCAATCGGGACTACCTGTTGGACGAGCCCACATGGCGCGATGTCGACGCGCTTGTCGCGCAACTGCTTGCCTTCAAGCGCTGTCGCCGCGGCGTGATCACGAATTCGGACTATTATCTCGAACAGCTTCCGCGCTACCTGCGCGGTGAACTGACGGAGCCGTGCGAGTCCGGCATGCGCACGGTGCATCTGAACCCCGCAGGCCATGTGAAGCGCTGTCCTGATTTCCCGACGGACTTTCATTGGAGCGAGTTCAAGCGCTACGAGCCGCTCGCGTGCAACGCCTGTTACTACGCATGCCGTGGCGAGGCGCAGGCGCCGCTGCGCCTCTCGCGGGTGGCGGATGTCGTCGCGTAAGCGTGTGAGCGGTGCGCGCGCGGCGGATGGTCCGTTGGTCTTCGTCAATGCAGAGCAAGTGGTCACCGTGGCGGGCCCGGCGCGGGCCCGGCGCGGGCCGGAGATGCGCGAGGTCGGCCTCGAACGCGACGCCGCCGTGGCGGTGAAGGCGGGTTGCATCACGGCGGTGGGACCGCGTCGTGAAATCACTGCACGTTACAAGCGATTCACCGAAGTCGATTGCGAGCGCGGCGTGTTGATGCCCGCCTTGGTCGACTCCCACACGCACGCCGTATTTGGGGCGCCGCGGTTCGCAGAACACGAGATGCGTGCCGCCGGCATGGATTACATGCAGATCGCACGGCTGGGCGGGGGTATTCACTCGTCCGTCCGCGACGTCCGCCAGCGATCCGAGCGCGAACTGTTGGATCTCGCGCGTGTTCGGCTGCGCCGCCTCGCCTCGTTCGGTGTCGGCACCATCGAGGTCAAGAGCGGCTACGGCCTTTCGCTCGACGACGAGCTCAAGCTGCTGCGCGTGATTCGCACGCTGTCGAAGGAGCTGCCCGTGCGGCTGGTGGCCACGTTTCTCGGCGCGCACGAAGTGCCGCTCGAGTATCGGGATCCACCGGACCGTCGCCGGGAATACATCGAGTTGGTCGTGAACGAGATGATTCCAAGAGTCGCGGCCGAGGGCTTGGCCACGTTCGCTGATGTGTTTTGCGAATTTGGTGTGTATACGGCGGACGAGAGCCGCGAGATACTCAACGCGGCCAAGGCAGCCGGGCTTGCGATCAAACTGCACGCGGACGAGTTGACGGCGTGCGGCGGGGCCGAACTGGCAGCTCAACTTGGCGCCACATCGGCAGATCATCTCGCCGCCATCTCGGAAGCCGGATTGAAGGCTCTTGCCGGATGCGGTACGGTGGCCACGTTGCTGCCGGCCACCATGCTGTTTCTCGGCAAAGCCGCGCAGGCACCGGCGCGGCGCATGATCAATGCGGGGATCCCGATCGCCCTCGCCACGGACTTCAACCCCGGCACGTCACCCACGATGGGGCTGCCACTCGTGCTGACGCTCGGGGTGAGCCAACTGCGTCTCAGTGCCGCTGAGTGCGTGGTTGCGGCGACCGTCAACGGGGCGGCTGCCCTGGGGCTTGCGGACCGCGTGGGACAGATCGCGCCGGGCTTTGCGGCCGACCTCGCTCTGTTCGGCGCCAGCGACTACCGGGAGCTGCCGTATTGGCTCGGCGCCCGCCTTTGCCGACGGTTGTGGACACGGGGCAAAGCTTGTGACCTCCATGACTTAGACGTAACTTGAACGCCCTGATTTCCGCCTGTAGCGGACGTCGTTCGTGTCCCTCCGCCTTCCGCATCGGACGCTGATGTCCAGGGTAGCCGCTCTCAAAAAGAAGGCAGCCGACCTCGAGAAGAAGTCGCCGGAAAAGGCGATTCCGACGTATGTCGAGCTTTTGGCCGAGATGGAGGCCAACCCGGCGGAGTTGGACGTCTCGCTGTTCAATCGCGTCGGCGACCTGATGGCGAAGTCGGGGAGAGTTGCCGACGCCGTGGACTACTACGAGAAAGCGGTAGACTACTACGTCGAAGGCGGCTTCGTCAACAACGCGATTGCGTTGTGCAGCAAGATCCTCCGCAGCGCGCCGGGTCGCGCAATCGTCTACTACAAACTCGGAAAGATCAGCGCCAAAAAGGGCTTCAATGCAGACGCCAAGAAGAACTTTCTCGAGTACGCGGGCCGAATGCAGAAGGCCGGCAAGGTGGACGAGGCCTTCCGTGCGCTTGGCGAGTTCGCGGATCTGGTGCCGGGCGAGACGGACGTGCGCCTCATGCTGGCGATTCAGTTGCTCAAGGCCGAAAAGAAAATACCGGCCATCGAGCAGTTGCAGATCCTTCATGAGCAGTTGGATCGTGAGGGCAGAACGGCTGAGGCTGAGGACGCCGCGGGCCGGCTGAGGGCGATCGATCCGTCTATCGAGCCCCGCGCCGCCGCAAGCGAGACCAAATCTTCTGAATCCAAGAACCGTACCAGCGGAGATCTCGTTTTCCTGGATCTCAGCGACGCGCCGCAGGCGAGGGAACATCGAGAGACGATGGGCAGGCGGCAAACGCTGGCCGTAAAGGCCGTCGACGGAGGCAGCAAGGCGAAACCGGCTGCCACGAAGGCCGTGCCGCGGCCTGCGTCGAAGCCGGTGCCTGTCGAGAGCGAAGCGGCTCCGGAGGAGCCGGCGAACATTGGTCGGCTGCTCGGCCTGGAATCCACGTCCCTTGTTTCGGGCGACGAACCTGTCATCGGCGGTGGAATCGAGATTGAGTCGACTTCGATGGCGGAGCCGGCCGAAGCCGATTCCGCAGGGTCGGCATTCGACTCCATCATGCCCAGTGGCGACGAGACTCAGGCGGCTGAGGCGCCGAGCGCCGACGTGCCGCTCATGGATTTCGGTGAACTGGAAGTGCACCCAGCGGAAGTGCCGGACATTCTCGAGGTGTCGCTCGATCTGGTGACGGTCGACCTGCCGCTGATGGCGCGGCCTTCCTCGCTCATGCCAGTGAAGGATGTGTACTCGCTTCAGGCCGCGGTGGACGGCGCGCCAGAGGACTGGTCGACGCGACGCGAACTGGCCGAAGCACTGCTCGAAGCGGGAGACCGCGAGGGCGGTGTTCGCGAACTCGAGATCTCGATGCTCGGCTATGAGCGCGCCGATGACATGTCGGCGGCGATGTCGGTGGCGGACGAGATCGTGCGCATCGATCCATCGTCGGTCAAGCACCACCAGAAGCGCGTCGAGTACGCGTATCGTGCAAACGACAAGAGCCAGTTGGTCGAAGCCTATTTGGCGCTCGCGGACGCACTGTTCCGCAACGGCTTGGTCGACAAATCACGCAGTATCTATCAGCGCGTGTTGGAGTTGTCGCCGGAAGATTCCCGTGCGCAGGCAGCCCTCAGCTCGATGCCCGAGGCCGCCGAGAAGAGAAGCGTCGCCGACAAGGCCGCCGCCGGGAAGCCCGCTGCCGGGAAGGCCGCTGCCGGGAAGGCCCCGCCGCCCGTCGGCAAGAGTGGCTCCACACCCGGCGCAGTTGACGGTTTCGTCAATCTCGGTGACTGGCTGCGCGAAGGCGAAGGCCCCAAGGATACGCGCATGGTGGTCGCGGAAGAGGCGCCGACGGGCAACGAGGAGGCCGACTTTGCGGACATGCTCCGGAAGTTCAAGCAAGGCGTCGCGGAGAATGTCGAGGCCGAAGACTACCAGAGCCACTACGACCTCGGTGTTGCATTCAAGGAGATGGGCCTGATCGATGAAGCGATCGCGTCGTTCCAGAAGGCATTGCGCGGTCCGGATAATCGCGTGCGCGTCTACGAGGCGATTGGCGACTGTTTCATCGAGAAGGAACAGCCTGCGACGGCGGCCACCGTTCTCGGACGCGCATTGGCCGAGAAGGGCATGACGGACGAACAGTTGGTGGGTGTGCTTTACCTGCTGGGACGCGCCAACGAAGCGACGGGCAAAGTGGACGACGCGATGGCTTGCTATCAGCGCGTGTTCGTCGTGGACATCGAGTTCCAGGACGTCGCTCGGCGCTTGAGCGCGTTGGCGAACGCAGCGCGATGACTGGCACTCCCGCTCCGGTGCGCGAGTCCGCCAGTGCCGTGACGCTCGCGGGAATTCAGGCCCCCGTGCGGGCCCGCCTCGATCGGGTTCTGCCCGAGTTGCAGCGGGTGGTAGCGCACGACTTGCCGCTGATTCAGCAGGTAAGCAAGCACTTGATGCAGCAGCGAGGCAAGCTGTTCCGACCCACGCTCACGTTGTTGGCGAGCGACGTCGAGGGGCGGGGTGCTGACGCTGCAGTCACCCTGTCGGCGGCGATCGAGTTGATGCATCTCGCGACGCTCGTGCACGACGATTCTGTGGACCACTCGGTGCTGCGGCGCGGGCTGCCGACGCTCAACACCGTGTTCAGCCACGAAGTGTCGGTCATCATGGGCGACTTTCTGTACTCGCGCGCACTGGGCGCGCTCGTGCGCCTGGAGAACTTGACGGTCGTTCGCATCATGACGGACGTCACGGCCGAACTCGCCGTGGGCGAAATGCGCCAGCTTGGTTCGCTCGACACGCTGGCATTCACGGAAGAGGCGTACGTGAAAACAGTAAGTTCGAAAACCGGGTCGCTGCTCTCGGCTGCCTGCGAGACAGGTTCGCTCTTCGGCGCGGCGCGGCACCAGGAAGCACTGGCGCGCTACGGCGACCTCCTGGGCATCGCGTTTCAGATCAAGGACGACCTTCTGGACTACATCGACGATACGAGCGTCACGGGGAAGCCGTTCGGCCTGGATCTTCGGGAACACAAGGTGACGCTGCCTCTGATCGGCGCGTTGCCGCGTATGAGTCCGGCGGCCCGCGCGCGGGTCGACGCGCTGTTTGCTGAAAAGGCACCGTCGGATCCGCTGGTCGCGGAAGTGATGGGAATCGTCGTCGAACTTGGCGGCCTGGAGCACGCGCGGCAGCGGGGCGCCCATTTCGCCGAGCGGGCGAATGACGCGCTGGCGACCCTCCCGAACACACCGGCCCGTGCCGCTTTGGCCGACGCAATCGTCTACGTCATGAACAGGCGATCCTGAGATGCCACCACAACGCTCGGCCAAATTCCGACCGGTGTTTTACGGCGTGGTACTCGCGTCGGGATTTGTCACAGGTGGCGTTGTGACTCAGGTTGCGCGTAAATTCCTCCCCAGTGGCGCCGTAAAGGAATTTCTGACAACGGGCCTCACGCCATCGTTCGGCCCGCTGACCATCGATCTGCTGATTCTGAAGTTCTCGTTGGGTCCCGTTCTGCTTGATGTGTCACTTCTGAGTTTGGTGGGAGTACTGGTGGCGTACCTCATCGCTCGGTCGCTTTTCTAGGGAGCGCACATGTTTGGAAACATCGGACCGATGGAGTTGTTCATCATCCTGGTGATCGTGCTGGTCGTCTTTGGCGCCAAGCGCGTGCCGGAGATCGGCGCTTCGTTCGGGAAGGGAATCCGCGAGTTCAAGCGGAGCATCAGCGAGGTGGACCGTTCCATCAAGGAACCTGAGCGTGACGCGCACGCCGAGCGGCTCAACGCCGGTGACCCAGTCAAGCGCGAAGAGGACAAGACTTCAGAGCCCAGGCGGCTGATCAACTGAACAGGGCCCCCTCGCTTTGCGAGGGCCATTTCCTGAGTGGGTGTGCCGAAACGTCCGTTGCGAAGCGTCCGTTGACGATTACGGCGCCTGACGACGCGATGAAGCGTAGATGTCCTTCCGATGGTCCACGATTTTGGCGGACTTCCGAAGGTCGGCGTGGAAGAGCTGCAACTTCTGCTGCTTCAGTTGTTGGAGGCGCTGCCGCTGCAAGCCTTCCACCTGCTTTTCGAACTGCGCCCTGTCGGTGTTGACGCGCCGCTCGACTCGAACAACGAAGACGCCCTCCTCCGTGCGAATCGGCGCGCTCACCGCGCCTACTGGCAGGCCAAACGACGCGCCGATGGCCTTGGTGTACTGGCCCAGGCCCGGAACGAATTCCACCCGGGTGAACGTCGGCGACTTGATGACGGTGAGGCTCGCTTGCTTGGCGGCGGCCTCGAATCCCGCCGTGGCTGCCGCGACGGAGAACAGCTGCGCAGCCTCCATTGCCCGATCCAACGACTTCTCACGAGCCAGCGCTGCGCGCACAGCCTCCTGCACGCGTTCGTAGCGCGACTCTCCGCCCGCGACGAGCGAGTCGAGACGACCCATCCAGTAGCCACCGTCGTCGTCGAACAGTTCGCTGATGTCACCGCGTTTTGCGCCGCCGAACGCCCAGGCGCTGACGCTTGGCACAGGCGTCAACCCCAACGCTGCCGCGCGGCCTTCCACCGCTTCCAGATAACCGATGGTCAAGCCAAGCTTCTTGGCAGCGCTGTCGAGCTTGGCGGGATCTTCCGCGCCCACCGCGATGCGCGCCATTTCGTCCGCCTGTTTGTCCGTCGCCATTGCTGCCGAATCGCTCTGCCGGATATGCACCAGGATGTGCCGTAGCGCGAGCGTGTCGCCCTTTCTCTCGTCGACGCGAACGAGGTGCAACCCGAACTGGCTCGACACCACCCCGGACAGCTCCTTCGGCTTCAGCTTGTACGCTGCAGCCTCGAACTCCGGCACGAAACGTCCGCGGGCGCCGCGCCCGAGGTCGCCGCCGTTGGCGCCCGACACGGAGTCTGCTGACTCCCGCTTCGCGACGTCCTCGAACTTTGCGCCGCCGGCGATTTCCGCGCGGATCTTGAGCAGCCGATCGCGGGCCGCTGCGGTGTCGGCTGCGCTGATGGTGCGCTCCACGCGCAACACCGACAACCAGGCGTGGCCGGGCAGTTCGAATTCCTTTTTGTGCTGCTCGAAGTATGCGCGCGCCTCGGCGTCACCCACGGCCTTCGCGGCGTCCGGACTGAAGTCGCTCCGCCACGCCACAAAGGACACCTGCGCTGTGTCGTGCTCGTCGCGCCAGGTGCGCCACAGATCTGAGTCCGAGAGGTACACCCCGTCCGTGAGCTGGCCGAACAGCTTTTCCTTCGGGATTTCGGTGCGGTAGTAAGTCTCGAGTCCAGTCAGCAGTCCACCCTGGCGCGCCTGGGGGCTGGCGAGGAGGCGCTGGTATTTCTGCGGATCGAAGCGGCCGTCCGTCTGCAGGTCCGGCGCATTGTACAGAAACGGTGGCGGTGCATAGCGCGCGTACTCGCGCAATTCCTCGTCCGTGGCGGAGATGTGGCGTCGGCGATACTCCTGTTCCAGGAGTACCTGCACGATCATTTCGTCCAACGCGTCATTCTCAACCTGCCGCATTTCATCCTGCGTCAGGGACCGGGAGCGCTGCTGATTGCCGACTGTTTGCTGGACGCGCTGCTGCCATTCCGACCACAGGATACTGTGACCGTTGACCTCGGCTACAGCCGTGGTTGGCGTGAGCGCTGCGCTGCCCAAGAGGCCGGACGTCTGAACGAGCAGGAAGCCGCCGACAAAAGCCACGACGATGAACACCCAGATGTACTTGGCAACGCTCCGCATCTGTTGCAACACAGCGCGATACTCCTGCAAAGGGTACTGAAAGGACGAAACTTGCTAGCTCAAAAAGTTACCCGCCGAGAGCAGCTAAAATCAAGTCGCCGCGTGACTTCTGATTGACGGGCCTCGTCTTCGAGGTATACTCTTTGGTGCACCCTGCACCGCTCGCGGGCAACTCTATCGCTTCATGGCGAGCTCCCCAAAGATCGACGACCTCCGCAAGAAATTCGAGGACAACCCTCGGCGCTATTTCGCGCCCCTCGCGAACGAGTATCGGAAGGCCGGCGAGGTAGAGCAGGCGATCGCGATCTGCCGCGAATACCTCCCGCAGCAGCCGGGACACATGAGCGGGCACATCGTGTTCGGACAAGCGCTGTACGATGCCCGGCAGCTCGAGGAGGCCAGTTCCGTCTTCGAGACGGCGCTGTCCCTCGACCCCGAGAACCTCATCGCCCTCAGGCATCTCGGCGACATCGCATTGATGGCGGGGGAGACCGAGGCAGCGAAGACCTGGTACAGGCGCGTTCTCGAGGCTGATCCGCGCAACGAGGAAACGCAGGCCCAGTTGGCGTCGCTCGAATCGCTGGGAGCTCCGGCAGCAGCGCCCGCGCCCGTGACTCCGGTAGAATCGCTTTCCACAGCACAGACTACGCCGTTTCGGGTGGCGAATCAGCCCGCGTCCTCTGCACCGACGGTCGAGATCAGGAAGATTGGCCCTCCGCCACGGCCGGCCCATCCGCCCATGGTGCCTGCGGTGGCTGCGGTGACTGCGGTGACTCCGGTGACTGCGGTGACCGCGGTGACCGCGGTGACTGCGGTGCCTGCGGTGCCTGCGGTGCCTGCGGTGCCTGCGGTGCCTGCGGTGCCTGCGGTGCCTGCCGCGCCGCCGGCAGCGGCTCCAGCCGTTGCTGCTACGCCTGACAGTGTCACGACGGAGCTCCGGCTCGACGGTCTGACGTTCAGCAAGCCGTCGGCGACCATGTTGAGCACCGGACCTGTCGACATGCCGACCACCCTTGTGATGGAGATCCCGCACGCTGCTACGCCTGCAGCAAGCCACGATGCGCCGGTCGTGACGGAGACGATGGGACGGGAGGCCACCTCCATGACGGGGGCGGACGCTCCGCCCATGGACTCGTCCAGTCTGGATAGACTGGAAATCACGTCTTTCCCGGTTTTCTCGCCACCGACTGCGGTTGCGGCCTCGCCTGTGCTCGATCCGGACCTGCGGGCGGCGCCGCCAAGCGATCCGGCGGCAATCGCCGAGTTTACGGTTCCTGCGCCAAGCGCGTCTGCGCTGCCCGAGCGTGCGCTCGAAGTGCCGTCGGTCGCGGTCGCTACTCCGAAGCCGCCGCCCGAAACTGCCTGGGGTTTTGCAGCGCCATCGGTCGCAACGGACGCGGCTCTGGAGTTGCCCTCCGCGATGGGAATCGGGATCCCGGCCACAGCGCCAAAGAGCGGACCATTCGTGACGGAGACGATGGCCGAGTTGTACCTGCAGCAGGGACTTAGTGACGAGGCACAGCGCGTGTATCGGGCGCTGCTGGATCAGAAGCCCGGGGATTCGGCCCTGCGAGCCAAAGTGGCGAGCCTCGAAGCCACCGCGATGCCGGATCCGTTACCGACGGCACCGGTGCCGCTCGAGTCAATCGGCCCGAGCATTCGCGAGGTGCTCGTTCTCATCGCGCAACGTCGCCCCGGATACCCGGTGGAAGCGAACGGGAACAGCATGACGCAACTGGAGCCATCGCCAACGGAGACTTCGTATTCGGAGCCGGTTCCTGTCGCAGCAGCGCGATGGGCGACCGACGCGCTCGGCGCGCTATGGCGTCACGCGGAACCTGACCCTGTGGAGGAAAGTGCGGCGCTGATGCTCGCGACTTCTTTTGCGGACTTGAACGGCATGGAGAACGGCGGGGCACCAGCGCTTGACTTGGCGCTTGACTTGGCGGTGGCCGCTGCGGCGACATGGGCGACACCCACGGTTGCGGTGCCAGGCCCGACGGCTCCGCGCTCCAGTTTTTCGTTTGACAGTTTCTTCTCTCAGCGCGTCACGGCAGAGCATACTTCGGCTGCGAGTGTACCGGTCGCACAACCGGAGTCCAGGGAAGACGTCGCCCGCTTCACTCGCTGGCTTGAAGGCCTGAAGCAGCGGTGAAGATTGCGGTCCTGAACGGTCCCAACCTCAATCTCCTGGGCACGCGCGAACCCGCTATTTATGGAAGCCAGACGCTGGTGGACATCGAGCGGGCATTGCGGGCGGCTGCGAGAGACTTCGGTGCCACGCTCGAATTCGCGCAGCACAACGGCGAAGGCGAACTGATTGATCAGGTGCATGCGTGGAAGGGTGTCGTGCAGGGTGCGCTCGTGAACGCGGGTGCATATTCGCATTCGAGCCTTGCGCTCCGCGACGCGCTCACGGGAACGTCGATCCCGTTCATCGAAGTGCATCTCACCAACGTTCACGCCCGGGAACCGGAGCGACGTCGTTCGATGCTCGCAAGCGCCGCGGTCGGCGTGGTGTGTGGGTTTGGCGCGCTTGGCTATGAGTTGGCATTGCGCGCCATGGTAGCGCACCTCGGCAAACATGCCTGACGGGCGAGAGGGCCGCTTCGCGGCGCTCGCCGAACGGTTGACGGTGGAGCAGCTCGACGGGCTGCTCGTCAGCAGTGCGGCGAACATCAGATACCTCACCGGTTTCTCCGGATCGAGCGCCATCCTCGTCGTCAGCCCTCAGGAACGGCTGCTGATCACGGACTTCCGCTATTCCACTCAAGCGCGTGCAGAAGTGGGCCCGGTTGCACGCGTCGGGATCGAAGAGGTGAGTCTCTGGAACGGATTGTGGCGACACTTGCCGGCGATGCTGCCCGTGCGCGTCATCGGTTTCGAATCCGCCTGCCTGGTGCATCGCGATTTCCAGCGACTCTTGGAGTCTGGTGCGCGATGGCAATGGCGGCCGACCCTCGGTCTCGTTGAGGCGCTGCGCGAGCGGAAGGATCCGGAGGAGCTCGCCAGCATTCAGGAAGCGATCGACTGCGCGGAGCGCGCGCTCGAAGTCACCGTGGCGCGGATCTCCGCCGGTATGACCGAACTCGAGGTCGCGGGATTGCTTGAGTCCGCATTGCGACAAGCGGGGAGCGATGGGTTCGCGTTTCCGACGATTGTGGCGAGCGGGCCGAATGCAGCGAGTCCGCACGCCCAGCCTGGCACGCGCGCGTTGCAAGCGGGCGACCTGCTGCTGATCGACTTTGGTGCACGCGTGCGCGGATACTGTTCCGATATTACGCGGACGTTCGCGATCGGTGCAACCAGTGCGAGGCAGCAGGAGGTGCATGGCGTGGTGCTTGCCGCGAACCAGCGGGCGTGCCGGTCGGTGCGATTTGGCATGACGGGCCGGGATGCCGACCGCTTGGCGCGGGGCTACATTGAGGACCGCGGCTTTGGGGAGTCATTTGGCCACAGCCTGGGGCACGGCATTGGATTGGAAGTGCACGAGGCGCCTCGGCTGGCCAGGACCGCAGACGGAAGTCTGACCCAGGGCGCAGTGGTGACGGTGGAGCCCGGCATCTACCTGCCGGAATGGGGCGGAGTGCGGATTGAAGATGACGTGCATCTTGGGGCGGACGGCGCCCGGGTGCTGACGCGGTTCCCTCGCGAACTGATCGGGATCGGCTGAGGCTGACGCACTGCAGTACGATGCAACCGGAACTATGATAGACCTACGTTACATAAAGAAACTCATCGAGATGATCGACGATTCGTCGGTGGACTCGATCGAAATAACGACGGAAAATGGCGTGAAGATCCGCATCGCCAAGAATCCGGGCGGGCGGGCGGGCATGGCGATTGTGGCGCCAATGCCGGCCGTCTCGGCAGCCCCAGCCGGCGAAGTACCCCGGCCGACAGCGTTGCCAGCGGCCGATGCGGCGACCGATGCCGCGGCAGATCGGGCGCGGGGTGGCGCCGCAGGTGGACTCGAGGTGAAGTCGCCCATGGTCGGTACGTATTACGGCGCGCCGGAGCCGGGTGCCAAGCCGTATGTGTCCATCGGTGATCGCGTCCAGAAGGGGCAGACATTGTGCATCATCGAAGCAATGAAAATCATGAACGAGATTGAATCGGAGTACACGGGTGTGGTGAAGGAAGTCTTGGCCAGCGACGCGCAGCCGGTCGAGTACGGGCAGGCTCTTTTCCGGATTGACCCGAATGGCTAATCCGCCGAAACCACTCGGACGCATGCCTGGTGCGGTGGCCCAGCCCACCGCGGCAACGCCGGCCGCAGCGCCGGCAGCCACGGGTACGGCATTCAATTTCAAGGCGGTGCTCCAGGCCGCGATGCAGTCCGACGCCTCGGACGTCCACCTCAAAGTCGGCCGTCCGCCCACGATGCGCTCGAACGGCGACCTCACGCCCATGGGATTCGCGTCGCTCAAGCCGGAGGATCTCAAGGGGCTGGCCGAGCAACTCATGACCCCGAAGCAGGTGAAGCAGTTCACCGACGAGAAGGAGTGCGACTTCGCCATCGGCGTTCCGGGCATCGGTCGTTTCCGAGTGAACCTGTACCAGCAACGCGGTTCGCTCTGCTTCGCAATGCGCGCCATTCCGTACACGGCTCGGAGTCTCGCCGAGCTGGAGCTGCCGTCAGTGCTGGAGGAAATCGCGCTCAGACCGCGCGGTTTGGTGCTCATCACCGGCGTCACCGGATCGGGCAAGTCCACCTCGCTCGCCGCGATGATTCAGCACATCAACGAGAATCACAAGGCGAACATCATCACGATCGAGGATCCGATCGAGTTCCTGCACCGCGACATCAATTGCCACATCAACCAGCGCGAAGTGGGAACGGACACGGCCACGTTCGGCCAGGCACTGCGGCGCGTGCTCCGTCAGGACCCGGACGTGATCCTCATCGGTGAAATTCGCGATTTGGAAACGCTGGATGCGGCGGTCAAGGCGGCAGACACCGGACACTTGGTGTTCTCCACCCTGCACACGACAGACGCCACGCAGACCATCCAGCGCGTGCTGTCGTTCTATCCGCCGCATCAGCAGGCTGAGTTGCGTTATTCCCTCGCGAACGCACTGCGGGCCGTGATTTCACAGCGGCTGGTTCCGCGTTCGGACAAACCGGGCCGCGTTCCGGCCGTCGAAGTGCTCATCAACACGGCGTCTGTGAGTGACCAGATTCGCGACATGGAGAGGACACTCAATATTCCGGATTTGATTCGCGAGGGCGCCGCCCAGTACGGTATGCAGACCTTCGACCAATCGCTGATGCAGTGGTACAAGAAGGGCACTATCTCCTACGAGAGCGCGCTGTTCTACTCGACCAGCCCGGCCGAATTCGCGCTGCGCGTGCAGGGCGTTGCCAGCACGAGCGACAAGAGTTGGGACTCGTTCGAGAAGAAGTAGGCCGAGGACGCTCCGCGCCCGAATGTTCAAGAAAGTCCTGATCGCAAACCGCGGCGAGATCGCGCTGCGGGTGATACGCGCGTGTCGCGAACTGGGCCTCGAAACGGTGGCCGTCTACTCCGAGGCGGACCGCGAATCGTTGCACGTGCGTTTCGCGGATGACGATGTCTGCATCGGTCCGGCGCCGTCGCGCGAATCGTATCTGCGCATTCCGCGACTCATCGCGGCCGCCGAGATCACCGGGGCGGACGCCATTCATCCCGGCTACGGCTTTCTGGCGGAAAACGCCGAATTCGCCGAGACGTGCGCCGCGTCGAACATCACGTTCATCGGCCCGACTGCCGAGCAGATCCGGGTGATGGGGGATAAATCGGCCGCGCGTCGTACCATGAGCGCTGTCGGTGTGCCCATCGTGCCCGGCACACCCGGTCCCGTGGAAGACTCGGACGCGGCGCTCGAGTTCGCGAAATCGATCGGATTCCCCGTGATCATCAAGGCCGCCGCCGGCGGTGGTGGGAAAGGCATGCGCGTCGCACGCGACTCCGACGACTTTGCTCGCTCGTTTCAGTTGGCGCGATCCGAAGCGCTGTCTGCCTTCGGTAACGGCGATGTGTACGTCGAGAAGTACCTCGAGCGGCCGCGCCACATCGAATTTCAGATCCTCGGCGACAGTCACGGCAACGTCATTCATCTTGGCGAGCGCGACTGCTCGGTGCAGCGGCGTCACCAGAAACTGATCGAAGAGGCGCCCAGCCCGGCCATGACGCCGAAATTGCGTCTGGAGATGGGAACGGCCGCCGTCGCTGGGGCGAAGGCCATCAACTACGTGGGCGCCGGGACGATCGAGATGCTCCTCGATTCCGATGGGTCGTACTACTTCATGGAGATGAACACCCGCATCCAGGTGGAGCATCCGGTCACGGAAATGCTCACCGGCGTGGATCTGGTGAAGGAACAGATTCGCGTGGCGGGCGGCGAAAAGTTGTCGACCCTCGAGCTCCCGCCACTGCGCGGTCACGTGATCGAATGCCGGGTGAACGCCGAGGATCCGGCGCGGAACTTCCAGCCGTCGCCCGGAAGAATCACGACGTTTCATCCGCCCGGCGGTCCGGGCGTGCGTCTCGACTCGCAC
>Ga0315281_10008820_pt1 | contig 14061 bp, 17 predicted proteins | sample YL17G07_0_MG_FD_204540 | JGI IMG/M metagenome (GOLD analysis project Ga0315281, IMG submission 204540) | Sediment microbial communities from Yellowstone Lake, YNP, Wyoming, USA - YL17G07_0 | ecosystem: Environmental > Aquatic > Freshwater > Lake > Sediment | place: USA: Wyoming | collected...
TGCGGCGACTTTCCCATTCCTGTGGCGTGTAGGTCTTTATCGACAGCGCATGAATTTCCTCGCGCATCCGGTCACCCAGCGTCTGATAAACCAACTGGTGGCGTTGCACGCGATTTTTACCCGCAAAAGCATCGCTGACCACGACCGCCTCGAAGTGATGTCCGTCGCCGTCCACATCCAGATACTCGGTTACCATGCCCTGCTCGATGTTGAGGTAAATACTTTCTGGAGTAACCATTGTCGATCCTGTGATGCGTTAATTGTAAATCGGGGATTTTTTCAGGCGGATTGTTGCGGCAGAAGGTCGGACACACCGTACAAACGCGCCAGACTCAACAAATCGGCAGGTAATCCCGACACTCGCAAATCATGTTGGTTGCGCTTGGCGGCCCTTGCCCAACCCAACAACAAGCTGACCGCAGCAGAATCAACAGCTTCGACTTCGGAGAAGTCAACCAGCAGATTTTCGCTGGTCAGATGTTGCAAACCGGTTTCAAACAAGGCGGGGACAGTCGCGATGGTCAACCGCCCCTGCACGATCAAGCGCTCTCCTTCACGCCTGATCACTTGGCATCCGCCTTGCGCTGCGCGAGATTGACAGCACTGGTGTTCCTATCGGACAGCGTCTTGATCAGACCATCAATACCCTTCTCCTGAATTTCCGTGGCAAATGAGCCGCGATAGCTTGTCACCAAACTCACGCCTTCTATCGTCAAATCAAAAACTTTCCAGCTATCCGGGGCCTTTACCATTTCGTAATTGACCGGAATCGGTGCGGCCCCAGGTTTATTGATTGCGGTTTTGACGGTAACTTCGGTTGCATCAGGTGCCATTTTCAAGGGTTTTATTTCCACTGTCTGGTCACGGTATATCGTAAAAGCCTTGGTGTAAGTGCGTATCAGCATATTGCGATATTCGCTCACCAACGCCTGCTTTTGCTCGGCTGTCGCGACGCGCCATGACTTGCCGATAGATAACTGGGTCATACGCACAAAATCAAAATGGGGCAACACTTTGGACTCAACCATTTCCAGAATCTTTTTCTGATTACCGGCCTGAATGTCTTTATCATGTTTGACAATGGCAAGAACTTCATCCACAGTTGTCTTGATGAGCGCATCCGGTGCAACGATCTCGGCTTGCGCGACCCCCACAAGACAGAACAAACCCGCGACAATCTTTAACAGAGTTTTCATTTTTAAGGCTCCTTAAAACAAGTTTTTCATTTTTAACAATCAAAAGGTGTTATTTGGCGGGTTCTTCGGCCTTGCTGTACAGGAATTTACCAATCAAATCTTCCAGTACCATTGCCGACTGTGTCTTTTTCAATTGCTCACCATTTTTCAACATTTCCGTATCACCGCCTGCATCCAAGCCTATGTACTGCTCCCCGAGCAAACCCGAAGTGAGTATTTTACCGATCGTATCTTTCGAAAACTGGTATCGCTTGTCTATGCTCATGACCACTTTAGCCTCATAGCGCTGCGTATCCAGCGAAATTGACTCGACGCGGCCAACAAGCACCCCCGCACTTTTGATTGAAGCCGTCGTTTTCAATCCGCCGATATTGGTAAAATAAGCATGAACCCGGTATGCATCGGATACATTGTATGTACCCAAGTTCCCGACTTTCATCGCCAGCATCACCAGCGCGGCAACGCCGACCACCACGAACAGCCCAACCCACAAATCTATTCCGGTACGCTCCATAATTCAACTTCCTCCAAACATCATTGCAGTCAAAATAAAGTCCAGCATCAAAATTACCAATGACGAAGTCACCACCGTCCGGGTAGTCGCGCCGGAGACCCCTTCTGCGGTCGGCGGTGCATCATAACCCTCGAAGAGCGCGATCACCGTCACTGCGGTTCCGAACACAAAACTTTTGATCACGCCATTGAGTATGTCATGTTCAAAATCTACCGCCGCCTGCATTTGCGACCAGAACGAACCTTCATCCACGCCAATCTGCACCACGCCAACAAAATAACCGCCGAATACCCCGACCGCACTGAACAAGGCCGCCAGCAAGGGCATGGAAATAATTCCCGCCCAAAAACGCGGCGCAACGATGCGGGCTATCGGATGTACCGCCATCATCTCCATCGCCGAAATCTGTTCGGTCGCTTTCATCAGGCCTATTTCTGCCGTCATCGCGGAACCGGCGCGGCTGGCGAACAACAATGCCGCAACCACCGGCCCCAGTTCGCGCACCAAACCCAATGCCACCATCACGCCCAGCGCGGATTCCGAACCGTAACGCTTGAGCGTCTCGTACCCCTGCAATCCCAGTACCATGCCGACGAACATCCCCGCGACCACGATAATGATGAGCGACATCACACCGGTTGAAAACAGCTCTTTAACAATCAAATGAAACCGACGGAAACTGCTTCCCGAATACATCAACGTGAGAAAAAAGAAACGCGTCGCCATCCCGATGCGCCACACCGCATTAATGGTTTGATGCCCAATACCCCTGATCGCTTTAACTGCCGGCATAATCAACTATCCTTCAAGCTTGCAAATTCAAATCCTGGCGGTAATTGCCGCCGGGATAATGGAACGGCACGGGGCCATCCATCTCACCATGCACAAACTGGTGCACGAAATCCTTTTCCGATGCGCGAATTTCATCCGGCGTACCCTCCGCCACAATCACCCCGTTGGCCATGAAATAAACGTAATCGACAATCTTGAGCGACTCCTGAACATCATGTGTAACCACAATGGATGTCGCGCCCAACGCATCATTCAGGCGGCGAATCAGATCGCCCACCACCGTCAACGAAATCGGGTCCAGCCCGGCAAAGGGTTCATCGTACATAATCAGCATCGGGTCGAGTGCCACCGTGCGCGCGAGCGCGACGCGCCGTGCCATTCCGCCGGACAGTTCGGAAGGCATCAGATTATGGGTGCCGCGCAATCCGACCGCATGCAACTTCATCAAAACCAGATCGTGAATCATCTCCTCCGGAAGATCGGTATGCTCGCGCATCTGAAACGCGACATTGTCATAAACCGACATATCCGTGAACAGCGCGCCAAACTGGAAAAGCATACCCATTTTTCGGCGCATGTCATATAAGCTTTCCTGTTTCAACTCATGGATAATTTGTCCATCGACCTTGACATGGCCTTTAATGGACTTGAGCGCCCCGCCGATAAGCCGCAGCAACGTCGTTTTGCCGCAACCGCTTAATCCCATGATGGTGATCAGTTTTCCTTTCGGGAAATCCATATTGATACCCTGCAAAACAGGGCGTTTATCGTAGGTAAAATTAAGGTCACGAATTTCGACCATATTTGACGAAGACAAAATTGAAATTCCAATAAGGCGAGAAAGCGCATTCTAAACCACCGGGCGCAGAATACTCAACCAAAAGAAAAGAAATAAGATAGCTTGTAGGGTGCAATAAGCGAAGCGCATTGCACCGAATGTGGGAGGTATGCATCCGGCTGCTATCTGTGTAGGAGCGGGCTCCAGCCCGCGAGCTGTTAAATCGCGACCTGGAGGTCGCTCCCACGGGGCATTTTTTTGGCTCCGGCTCGTCTGTCTTAGGGCTAACCCGGCCCTGCTTTTCTGGCGGCTTCGTTGATACAAAAATCCAACAATTTATCCAGCACCCGTTGCAGCACGCGGTTTGCTGCGATGACACCGCCATACGCATCGTCGCTAACGGCATTTTCGGTTTCGTCAAAAAGTTTGACGGCGAGTACCCGCTGGTCGGCCATGTCGATTAATTGCGCCCGTAGCGTGAACTGTATCTTGCTCGGTTGTGTGCTGAAATCCTGTTGCAGGCGGACCAGCTCGATATCGAGCCTTATATCGCCCTGAACCGCTCCCGGCGACTGCACCGCAGCCCGAAAACCCGGCTCCAACGCCTGCACCAACAATGGCCACAGCATGCGCGCCGGAGTATCTGTCCATCGGTTGACCACAAAGTAATTCAGCTCGTGAGGCTGACGCAGGTAAACCATCCGGGGCGTATCAAAACCGGGCCATGCGCGCGGCATACTGACTGCCAGCACCCAATCCCGCTTGATCTGCCCCGCCTGGGTCGGCACTCGTGCCTCGAGCATGTAGAGATGAGTGTTTTCCACTTTCGGGGGACTCAAACCGGTGCATCCGTTGAGCAGCATGGCACACACCAGCATCTGGATTGCCCGGCAGATAATGCGCTTCTGTTTATCTATATTCATCATTCGGTCTGTTTTCGGCAGGATAAATTTAACCGGGGGGTATCACTCTCCCGGCCCGCGCTGCGCCGCAGGTTTGCCATACAGCAACATGCTCGGATTCTGTTCCAGTTCGCCGCTGAAGTGCCGCAACGATCCGGTCAGGTCGCGCAGTTCAATCACCATCTGGTGTACTTCCGGCAGCGTCACACTGGTGAACTGCCGGGTGTTATCGAGCGTGCCGCGCACGCTTGTTCCCGCATTTGCAAGCTCCTTGGACATATGATCGAAAGCGTCCGCACTCTGTTGCACGCGCTGTGTGAGACGCGACAAATCATCGGTCAGCCGCGCGGTATTTTCCATCGTTCGCGCCGCATTGGTCAGACCGGCATCTATCGTCGCCGAGCGCGCACCGAGAGTGCGGGACAGCATTTCGATATCTTTCAGCATGTTCTTGACCGTACGCCGATTCTCGTCATCCATCAAGGCGTTCAAGTTTTCGCTGGTGCGGTTGAGATTGGCGAGTAAAGAGGTCACCGAAGAATCGAGCCGCGCCATCAGCGAATGGCCGGTCTTAATCACCGGGTACGGCTCGCCCTGGAGCGCTTTCAGCGCGGGCGAGTCGCGCCCGCCCCCGGTCAACTCGACAGAAGCGATGCCGGTCAATCCCTGTGTCTGGAGTACCGCGACGGTATCCACTTTGACCGGAGTGCCATGCTCGATGGCAAGAGTCAATTGCACCTGTTCGACATTTCCCGGTGCCAGCACGATTTTCTGCACACGTCCGACCTCGACACCCTGATAGCGCACCGGTGCGTTGAGATTCAGCCCGGCGACCGACTCCTTCATGTAAGCCTGGTAAACATCATAAACTTTGCGATAGGATTTTTCGCTGCTCAACCACAGCACGCCGCCGATCAGCGCCGTGCTTAACACCAGCACAAAAGCGCCCACCACGACAAAATTTACTTTTTCTTCCATGCTTGCTCCTGCGCGGCACGTCCGCGCGGCCCGTAAAAATAATCCCTGATGATCGGGTGTTCCAACCGCGATAGTTCCGTCATCGTACCGATGCCCAGAATATGCCCTTCGCCCAATACTGCCACGCGATCCGCTGCCCGCCACAGCAGGTCGAGATCGTGCGTCACCATCATGATGGTCAATCCGAGCGCATCGCGCAAGCTCCGCACCAGTTCGTCTATGCCGCTCGCGCTGAGCGGATCAAGGCCCGCGGTAGGTTCATCGAGAAACAGGAGCTCGGGATCGAGTGCAATGGCGCGCGCCAGTGCGGCGCGCTTGCGCATTCCGCCGCTCAATTCGTTCGGGTATTTGGATCCCGCATCTGCGGGCAACCCGGTGAGCGCTATTTTCAACGCGGCGACCTCATCGATCAAGCGTGCGCTGAGCCCGGTATGTTCGCGCAGCACCATGCTGACATTTTCCCTCACCGTAAGCGAACTGAACAAGGCACCGCGCTCGAACATCACGCCCCAGCGGCGCCGCAGCGGCAGCGCTTGTTCATCATTCAACCCGATCACTTCCTGGTTGAACACGCGAATCGAGCCCGATGTCGGCTGCAACAGCATAATAATGGCACGTAGCAGCGTGGATTTTCCGCAACCGCTGCCGCCCACCAGCGCGAATATCTCGCCCGGCTGTACGGTCAGGCTGACATTGTCATGCACGACGTTATTGCCAAAGCGTGTGTTCAGGTCGCGAATCTCGATCACGGCACCTGTATTCCGCATCGGCATCGGCATCGGCTCTGGCGCGGCACTCATATATCGAGCCAGTTAAAAACGACAGAGAACAATGCGTCGGCCAGGATCACCAGAAAAATGGATTGCACCACACTCACCGTTGTCTGCCGCCCTACGCTGTCGGCGCTGCCCGTCACCCGGAAACCCTGATAGCATCCGACCAGCGCGATGATCGCGGCAAATACCGGCGCTTTGCCGATGCCGGTCAAAAATGAAGACAGTCTGACAGCATCATCGAGCCGGTCGAGGAAAACATAGAAGCTAACATCAAGCTTGGAGCTCGCCATCAACATACCGCCCAGCACGCCGGCCATATCGGCATATAGGGTAAGCAGCGGCAATGCGATGATCAGCGCCAGCATCTTGGGCAGCACCAACAATTCGATCGGCCCGATGCCGATGGTGCGCAATGCATCAATTTCCTCGGTAATCTTCATTGTGCCGATTTGTGCCGCATAAGCGGAACCCGAACGCCCGGCGACAATAATAGCGGTCAACAGCGGAGAAAGCTCTCGCAACATCGAAAGCCCGACCAGATCGACAATAAATATATTCGCGCCAAAACGCTGCAACTGGTCCGCGCCCTGATAGGCGATCACGACACCCATCAGGAACGACAGCAGGCCGACAATCGGCAACGCTTCGAACCCGGCAGTTTGCAGATTGCGCAGAATCGGGCGCCAGCGGATGCGGCTCGGTTGAATCAATGAACGCAGCAGGATAATCGAGCATTCGCCGATGAAAGCCAGCATACCGGATACTTCAAGCAATGCGCGCCAGGAATGCTGTCCGACACGAGCCAACCAGCCAGGTTCGGGTAAAGAAGAAGTTTCCGGTGCGATTGGGCAGGATGCGATCAACTGCATCAGTGCGCCGAATTCCGGCCTCAACCCGTTTATCACGACAGTCATTCCGCGCTGCTCCACTCCACGGACGATCCGGTGCAGCAACCATGCACCCGACGTATCCAGCGCGGTGATCGCCTCGCCGTCGATTACCAGCTTTTCACCCGAAAGCCGGGAAACAATTTCCAGATGACGTTCGAGCCGGGCAATACCCTGCATGACCCACGCGCCCGCGCAGCGCACGTTGACCGTTGCCGCAGCAGTCTGCGTACCGGGCTCGATCACCAGATATGCAATTTGTTCGTCTGTCATCGTCTCAACAACGCGCTCCATCAAAAGTTGAACAGTGGTTCCAATTAGTGAAGAGATGACGTGGGTTCCGCAGCCCCAGCCTGCGGCGCAATGGCGCAAAAACCCTGTGGCGCAACGCCCAGCGCGGCGTTGAATTTGCTGGAAAGATTCTGAAAGGCGATCAGCGCGGTCAGCTCGATGATCGCCTCCTCGTCGAAATATTCGCGCAGCCGACGGAAATGTTCGTCCGTGGGTTGGCGGTCGGTATAGGTCACCGCCTCGGTATAACTCAAGGCGGCCTTCTCGCGATCCGAATAGCAGTCGCTTTCCGCGAATGACGACAGCAGCAGGAGTTTCTCCTCGCCGATGCCGCGCTTGAGCGCCGTGGCGGAGTTGATGTCCACACAGAAGGGACACCAGTTGATCTGCGAAACGCGCACCGTGACCAGCGTGCGCAGCGCGGGCTCCAGCGGCGATGAACGTCGGTCGAGCGCACCATACAACAGCGCCAGCGTGACGAACACTTTAGGCGTGCGCCCCCACAGCCGCGCCGGTTCCAGCACCGCACCATAGCGGCGCTTCTGATTCCAGAAGAACAAGCGCACGTACCACGGAAAGCGGTACTCCTTGGGAGTTTCTATCCTTGAAGGATTCATTTCGTCACGGCGGCATCCGCAGCCCCGGCATCAGGCTGACCGGGTTGGAGTACCCTCTTGCTTTCGGCGCGGGCGACAAAGCCTTGGTAGCAATCCAGACCGCAGAAATGTCCGACATATTCACCGCCTTCCGGCGTGAAGACGACACCAAGCGGAATCTCTTTGTTGCAGACACTGCACTCAACTATCGGTGTGTTGCTGATATTCATGATCTGCTCCTTATCATGTGCGAGGGACGGGCGCATCGCTTTGCGCGCCATGATTATGCGGCACTACACGCTGCGATGCCATCTTTTCATGCGGCGACTAAGATTTCGTGGATAGCGAAAGGGCGTGCGACGATTTTCAGTGCAACATTGGGTTAGCAGCTGTCCACGTAACTACTCAGGTCGAAGTAATATGTTCAGAAATAGCCATAATGCCAGTCCCTTCCCCATGAAAGGGGGAAGGTTAGGATGGGGGTTGGAGGGTGAAATCATCGTACGGCATCTGCTATCCCACACTTCTACCCCCATCCCAGCCTTCCCCCTGCAAGAGGGAAGGAGAAAAGCGGCAGCACCTGAGTAGTTACGCTATAGATTTAATCCGCCCATGGTTCGACAAGCTCACCACGAACGGATTAAATCTGCGTTTCCTCATGATTTATTTGGGTTAAAGCCGGACAGATCAGAAACTCGCGGCACATGCCCATCTCTAACGCCCATCTCTAACCTTGACGATATATCAAAATTGGTTTAGTTTGCCGACATGAACGGAAACGACATCATCAAGCGATTAAAAGCTGACGGTTGGCGCGTCAAGCGAATTCGCGGCAGCCACCACATGATGGAAAAGGAAGGCCGGGTTATCCCGGTTCCCGTACATGGCACTGCCGATATAGGCAAAGGACTGTTGGCCGACATCGAACGGCAAACCGGCGTAAAACTGAAGTAAGGAGAAACCATGGACATCCGCTACCCCGCAATCTTCGAGCCGCAAAAACCATCTGGATATTTCGTGCGCTTTGTGGACATCCCCGAAGCCGTCACCCAAGGGGAGACCAAGGATGAATGCGAATTCAACGGCGCGGAAGTGCTTTCCCTCATTCTCGAAGAATACATCGAGACCGGGCGTGAAACCCCCTTGCCCACACAGCGCGTCAAGGGGGCGCATTACATCGCGCCGGATGCCAAAGTGCAGGCGGCATTGCTGGTGAGGCTCACGCGCGGCGACCGCTCATTGGCCGAAGTGGCGCGCGCGCTGGAAACCTCCTGGCCCGCAGCCAAAAGGCTGGAAGACCCGCGCCACTACCCCACGCTGAAACAACTTGAAAAAGCCGCCGCCGCGCTGGGCAAGAAACTGGTGCTGTCGTTTGAGTGAGATACTGTTTGAGTATGAACGTGCAGCAGTGTCGCAGATATTTGATCGGCGCTGGCGCAACAACCGCTAAAGGGGTGCATATCCGCGTCATTTCGGCACGCCGCGCCGAGCGCTAAGAAATACGCGATTACAGCGCACGCGCGGGGTCAGGTCTTGAAGGTCACGCGCGGGGTCAGGTCTTGCATTAACACATTAGCACTGCTACTCCTGCTTCTGTGGTGGCATCATAGAACGAAAATTTTCCCAACACATCTCATAAAGCCGCACAGGTCAAAAGGGGCAGAATCGCACTATCTTTCGGGCTCGATTAAATCATGCACCAACCAGATCAAACTCCAATTTCTTTCAGCAACTCGGGATGCTTGTCGAGCAGCTTGAGCAACAGCACCGTTGATTTTGACGGCTGCGTTTTGCCGCGCTCGTATTCGGAAAAAGCATTGATGCCGCCTCCGAACAAATCGGCTGCTCGTTTTTGGGTCAACCCCAAACGCTTGCGCCATACTCGCACCTTTTCGGCCTCGCTTTGGATGATGGCCTGTTGTTCGTTTTGCGCTTTGGCAAAAAAACGCTTTGCTTCCGCTTTGCTGGCAAACTAGGCAAACTAAACAAAACAAAAGGGTCAGAACCCTTATAAAACCATCATCTTGACATCGCAATCTGGTTGCTGCTACATTGCGCTTCTACCTTTTATCTTGGAAACATCATGCGCACTACATTGAATCTGGACGATCAATTGCTTGTTGCCGCCAAGCATCGGGCCGTCGAACAGAGCGTTTCTCTGGCGTATGTGATCGAGAGTGCTTTGCGCGATTCTCTGGCAAAGCCGCAGGCAAAGCGCAATAAGATACGCCTGGTCACGGTGTCCGGGGCCGGGGTGAAACCGGGGGTAGATCTGGATAATGGACGCTCCTTGTCGGACATCATGGATAACCCATCATGATGCTGATGGATGTGAATGTGCTGGTGTATGCGCACCGGGAAGATGCCAAGGATCATGGCGCATTCCGCGACTGGCTGGAGTCCGTGATCAATTCCAATGTGGCATACGGTTATTCCGAACTGGTGTTGAGCGGTTTTATCCGGGTGGTGACGCATCCAAAAGTATTTGAAGTGCCGAGTTCGCCCGACGCGGCAATCGCGTTTGCCCAGCAACTCAGATCGGCAGATCATGCGATTTGTATCGCACCGGGTAAAAATCACTGGGACTTGTTTACGCAATGTGTCGGGCAGATCGCAGCGCAGGGCAATGATATTCCCGACGCTTACCATGCGGCGTTGGCGCTGGAGTGGGACTGCGACTGGGTTACGACCGATAAGGGCTTTCGCCGTTTCAAGGGATTGCGTGTGCGCCATCCGCTCAAGTAGGAACCATGCCAAGAAAGCCGCGCTTTTATGTACCCGGTGCGCCCGTCCATGCGGTGCAGCGGGGGCATAACCGCTCCGCTGTTTTCTTCGACGACTTCGATTATCTGGAATATCTGCGCTGTCTGAAACAGGCCGCCGACGATTGCGGCTGCACGGTTCACGCCTATGCGCTGATGAGCAATCACGTGCATTTGCTGCTGACGCCGGAACGCGCCGATTCGGTGGGCCGCTTGTTTCAGAGTGTGGGGCGGCATTATGTGCGGCATATCAACGCAACCTATCAGCGCCACGGCGGTTTGTGGGAGGGGCGCTACAAATGCAACGTGGTCGAGTCGCAGGCTTATCTGCTGTCGTGCATGCGTTATATCGAGATGAATCCGGTCAGGGCGGGCATGGTGGAGCATCCTGCCCAATACCGCTGGTCGAGCTATGCATTCAATGCGCTCGGAGTCAGCAATGCGATCTTGGCGATGCAGGCCGAATATGCCGCTTTGGGGCGAGCGCCCTCCGAGCGCCAATCAGTTTATCGCGGCCTGTTTGACCGCTTGCACGATGCTGACGAGCTGGCGCTGCTAAGGTCTGCTTTGCAAACCGGGACACCATTGGGCAACGATAAATTCAAGGCGGAAATTGAAGTGGCTTTGAATCTGAAAGTGGGCTACGCGCGGCGCGGCAGGCCGCAGAAGGCAAGCGCAGGATCAGGTCGAGCTATGTAGTAACTGCATAATTAAAGGGACTCAGACTTCCATCGTCAACTGCCCTCATAACCGTGATCTCCAGCTTGGTTCGATTCATAACTGATCCGGCATTCCACTGAGAGCGCCTACATAATTGTCCTTTATATAAGTTCACTTTAATGTAGAATTGTCCGTTATGGAAAGCCAATTTCGCACTGTCATTCGCCAGAAAATCATTGATGCGCAAGCTGCGCCGCTTCCGCTGCTGACGCGGCGGGATGTGTGGTTGCCTGCCGTTAAAGGTAAGGCGACTGCGGTGATCGGTATGCGGCGGGCGGGCAAGACGAGTTTGTTGTGGCAGATTTTGGCGGACAGATTTGCCGCTGGCACGCCGCGCGAAGGTTTGCTCTATTTCAGTTTTGAAGACGAGCGTTTGGCGGACATGCGTGTTGAAGACCTCGATCTTCTCGTTGAATTGTTTTATCAACTCAATCCGTCATGGCGCGATGCGCGGCGGGCGACTTTTTTTCTGGATGAAATTCAGTTGATCCCGGGCTGGGAGTTGTTCGCGAGGCGTTTGTTGGACAGCGAAAACATTGAGCTTTTTCTCTCAGGTTCATCTGCGCGCTTGCTTTCGCGTGAAGTGGCAACCAGCATGCGCGGTAGGGCGATGGAGGCATTCGTTACGCCGTTCAGCTTTCGCGAGGTGTTGCGTCACGCGGGCAATGAGCCGCAAAAAATGGCGGATCGTTTAACCAAGGCGGAACGCTCTCAGCTCGACAAAGATTTGCTCGACTATTTGGCACACGGTGGCTTTCCCGAAGCGCAGGGGCTGGATATCCGCAATCGTTTGGAGCTGTTGCGAACGTATGTGGATGTGGTGTTGCTGCGCGATGTGGTGGAGCGCCATAACCTCAGCCAGCCTCAAGTTTTGCATTGGATGGTGCGGCAGCTTTTGGGAAATGCCGCCGGGTCATTCAGTATCAATAAGTTCCATGCCGATCTCAAGTCGCGTGGCGTGGCGGTGGGCAAGGACACTTTGCATAGCTATCTCGCGCATTTGGAAGATGCTTTTCTACTGTCCAATCTTGATGTCGCTACGGACTCCGAGCGCCGCAAACAGGTCAACCCGCGCAAGGTGTATCCCGTGGATACCGGTTTGATGGCTTTGTTCGACAGATCGGGGAAGGCCAATGTGGGGCACGCGCTCGAAACGGTTGTGCTGCATGAGTTACAGCGATGCGGCGCGCAAGTGAATTATGTGCGCACGCCCGGCGGTTTTGAGGTAGATTTTTATGCACGCGGTTTGGATGGGAATGAGGCGCTGATCCAAGTCTGCGCCGACCTGGACAGCCCGGACACATTGGCACGCGAAGTGCGCGCACTTCAAGATGCCGCCATTATTTGGCCCAACGCCTCTTTGCAACTCATTGCATTGAATCGCCCCAAGGAAACATTGCCGCAGGAGATTCAATTTCATACGGCAAGCGAGTGGTTGTTAAGACTTGAGTGAGTTAAGGAATTAAAGAATTCAAGGGCCCTGGCTCTGAGGTCTCCCCACAAAAATGAAATGGCCGGGGTCAAGTCTAGCTTCGTAGCATGGCAGTATGCGACGCACTTTTATTGCAAAAAAAAGACCGGGGCAAAGCCCGAACCACCCCAAGGGAGACAAAAAAATGCAACCCGCCCAAATAAAAACCCTACTCCTAATGCGCGGCAACACCAGCAACGAAGTCGCCAAGCTCAAAGCCGCCCTGCGCAAAACCCTGGGCAAAGCCGCAACAGCACCCTACCCCGGCCTGTCCAAAGGCAAAACATTCGATGCCGACACCGAGTCCGCGTTGCGCGCCTGGCAGGCCAGTGTAGGTTTGGTGGCTGACGGCATCGCCGGGCCGCGTACGCTTTCCGCCTTGGGCATTTCTCCGCCCGCGAAGCTGGATGTGACGGTGGACATCGCCGCAGTGAGCAAGCTGTTTCCCTTCACCCGCACATCCAGCATCGCCGCCAATCTGCCTTATGTGACGGCGGCACTGGCGGCATTTGGGCTGACCGGCAAGGATATGATCTGCGCAGCACTGGGCACGATACGCGCCGAGACTGAGGGCTTTGTGCCGATTGCCGAGTTGCCTTCGCACTTCAACACGCTACCCGGCCAGGCCGCCTTCAGCGCCTACGAACACAAGCTGGGCAACAAAAATCCCGGCGATGGGGCGCGCTATCGCGGGCGGGGCTACGTGCAGTTGACCGGCCTCAGCAATTACCTCACTTACGGCGGCATCCTCGACATACCGCTCGCGGACAACCCGGATAGCGCCTGCGCGCCGGAAGTCGCCGCCTGCCTGCTGGCCGCTTATCTCAACGAGAACAAGGTCAAGCTGCAAGCCGCGTTCGCGAACAACGACCTGAAAGCCGCTCGCAAAGTCGTCAATGGTGGCAGCCACGGGCTGGATCGTTTTACCGAAGCATTCAACGCGGGGCAAAAAGTGTGGGCTGCCGCACTGCCGCTTGCCGGTGCGGCACGCAAGGCGGCTCCCGTCGCCGCGCGCCGCGCCACGCTCAATGTGACCAGCGACCCGAAGGATTTGCGCGACCGCGCTTACACGCCGCCGCCCAATTCGCTGCCGCAGATGTACCCGGCAAATAACCACATCAAACATTTCATGGGCGCCTATACCAAAGCCGGACTCATCCTGGATCAGGGGCAGGAAGGCGCATGCACCGGGTTCGGCCTGGCTTGCGTCATCAACTACCTGCGCTGGCAAGCCGCCGGAATGCCCGCAAAACACGAATCCGTCAGCCCGCGCATGTTGTACCACTTCGCCCGCCGCTTCGACGAATACGAGGGCGAAGACTACGATGGCTCAAGCTGCCGGGGCGCGCTCAAGGGCTGGTATTACAACGGGGTATGCGCCAAATCGAAATGGCCTTA
>Ga0315281_10008822_pt1 | contig 14060 bp, 7 predicted proteins | sample YL17G07_0_MG_FD_204540 | JGI IMG/M metagenome (GOLD analysis project Ga0315281, IMG submission 204540) | Sediment microbial communities from Yellowstone Lake, YNP, Wyoming, USA - YL17G07_0 | ecosystem: Environmental > Aquatic > Freshwater > Lake > Sediment | place: USA: Wyoming | collected...
AGTACGCTGCGCGCTCTTGGGGTATGAGATGCTTCGCTGCGCTCAGCAAGAGTGCGCCGAGTACGGCGCACGACATGACGGCTCCCCCTGATGACTAACGCATTACCACAGGCCCCGTTTCCCCGCGATCCGGCTCATCATGGGTTGCGGCGCCGCGTGTACCACATCTCGCGCGCCGCCCGGCTGAGGCCGTCATAATAATACAGTACGTTGGACAAGGGCATCCCGCTTCGGGCAAGAGATAAGTCGTGTGTCGCCAGAACTCCAGTGGCAAAGAAGTTTATACCACAGGAGGCGGCCGATTAAAAGTCTATTGGTGAGAGACGCGGGCTGGCCGAACGGCCTTCTCTGAAGAATGGTCGGGGCGGGCCGTGTTGTAACTTACTGACGATTGATTTCACAGGGGTTTCCGTGGCCGAGTTCGCCGCCTGAACAGTATAGCCGGTCATCGGCTGTCTGCGAGTGTCTGATCGTCCACGCACACGCGGCACGTGGTGGGGCACAATTATACTCCCCCCACATTCGGAATCGCATCTGGTCCGCAGGATAAGCGTTCTGCCCTTGCATTCCGGCGACGCTGTGTGCAAAATACTGCCGATAGTCTGAGCGTTTTGACCGAGGGGCCGGAGGCAACGTGAAGACAGGGTTCCAAGCGGCTTGCGAGGACTATCTATCGGCGCTCCGATCCGTCCGCGAGAACATTCAGGCGACCGACGAGCTTTCGCTCCGGCCCGCGCTCGATGCCCTTCTGAAGCAAGTAACCGAAATTCTCCGCCGGCCTGTGCATTGGGTTCACGAGCCACACAGGATTCAGTCCGGCAGGCCGGATTTTACGGCGACGGTCGAGGGGCAACCGCTCGGATACGTGGAAGCCGAAGCGTTCGCCGTTGACTTGGACAACCTCACCGGCCATGCGAAGACGCAGAATGACGGCTTCCGAGCGAACCTCGATAACTTCGTCTTGACGAACCACCTAGATTTCCGGCTTTACGTCGGCGGCGCGCTCGTGGAGAGCGTTCGGCTGCCGACGCCGCCCGACAAGGGAAAGCCGAAGGTCTCGCCCGGCGATGCCGAAGCCATCGAGCGATTGCTTGAGCATTTCCTTCGTGGGGAGTTGCCGCCGATTTCTTCGCCCAGGGACTTGGCGACGCACCTTGCGCGGCGCACCCGCCAGATGCGCGACGCCGTCGCGGAGGCGCTGAAAGAGCAGATGGAAGCCGGCGGCGACATCAAAGCCGCTTACGAGGGGTTCAAGGAAGTGCTGCTGCCGCACCTCGCGCCGGAAGAATTCGCCGACATGTACGCGCAGACGATCAGTTACGGCCTCTTTGCGGCCCGATGCGCGCCGTCTTCGGCGCGGGAATTCACCCGGCAGGCCGCCGCCGATCTTGTACCCCGGACGAATCCTTTCCTTCGGCGGCTCTTTCAGGGGATTGCGGCCCACAATCTCGACTCGCGCGTCGCATGGATCGCGGACGACACGGCGCGGCTCCTGGCGAAAGCTCCGGTTGAGGATATCCTGGCGAATTTTCTCAGGCGCAAAGGGAAACAGGACCCGGTCGTTCATTTCTACGAGACCTTTCTCGCCGCCTATGACCCCGCCATGCGCGAGTTGCGCGGGGTGTACTACACGCCGCAGCCGGTCGTCTCCTACATCGTCCGCTCGATTGATCACCTGCTGAAGACGCGCTTCAAAAAGCCGATGGGCGTGGCCGACGAAAATACCCTCCTCCTGGACCCCGCGACCGGAACCGCCAGCTTCCCCTACGCGGTCATCGGCCTCGTCCGCGACGCGGTCAGCAAGGGGATAGGCGCGGGTGCCTGGAACGACTACGTGGAGAAGAAGCTGCTCCCGCGCCTCTTCGGGTTTGAACTGCTCGTCGCGCCGTACGCCGTGGCGCACCTGAAGCTCGGCCTTCAGTTGCAGGAATACGGCTATAAGTTTCAGGGCGACCAGCGCCTCGGCATCTACCTGACGAACACGCTGGAGGAAGCGATCAGGAAGTCGGAGCTTCTCTTCGGGAAATACATCTCCGACGAAGCGAACGAGGCGGTCGAGATAAAACTCAAGCGGCTCATCCTCGTCGTCTTCGGCAATCCGCCCTACTCCGGCCATTCCGCGAACCGCAGCCGGGACAGTTTAGGCAAACTGACTTTCATCGGGCGTTTGATCGAAGACTACAAGCTCGTGGACGGCAAGCCGCTCGGCGAGCGAAATCCGAAATGGCTTCAGGATGATTATGTGAAGTTCATCCGCTTCGCCGAGTGGCGTATTGACCGGACGAAGGAAGGAATCCTCGGCTACATCACGAATCACAGCTACCAGGACAATCCAACGTTCCGGGGGATGCGGCAGCACCTCATGCGCACGTTTAACGAGATTCACATCTTGGACCTGCACGGCGGCAGCAAGAAAAGCGAGAAAGCCCCGGACGGGAGCAAGGACGAAAATGTTTTCGACATTCAGCAGGGTGTCGCCATTCTCCTCTGTGTCAAGCGGGCAGGCGACGGCGCACCCGCCCGCGTGTACCATGCCGACCTGTGGGGGACGCGAGAAGGCAAGTACAAGTATCTGAGTGAGACTGACGTGAATACCACGGAATGGCGGGAGTTGCAGCCATCGTCCCCGATGTACCTGTTCTTGCCCCAAGACCTCGAGCTACGCGCGGAGTACGAGCAAGGCTACAAGCTGACTGAAATGCTGCCTGTCAACACGCCGGGCATCGTGACGGCGCGGGACGCGCTCACGATCCACTGGAACCCAGAAGAGACTTGGCATGCCGTCACCGACTTCCTCTCACTCCTACCAGAAGCGGCGAGGACCAAGTATGACCTGGGGGCTGATGTAAGGGACTGGAAAGTGGACCTGGCCCAGGCTGACTTAAGGGATTCCGGCCCAGACGAGAAACGCGTTGTTCCAATGCTCTATCGGCCTTTCGACGTTAGGTTCACCTATTTCACGGGCAAGACCAGGGGCTTTCATTGTAGGCCCCGCGGTCAGGTTATGCGGCACATGCTTGTGCCCGGCAACGTTGGCCTGTTGGCAACGCGCCAGACACGAGACAAGTGGGATTGCCTCGCGGTGAGTACGATCTGCGGGCATAAATCATGTGCCGCCTACGACATCAACTCGCTGTTTCCGCTGTATCTTCACGAGCAGCAGGTTGCCAAAGAGGGACCAGCAGCACTCGCCCGGAGAGTGAACATCAGCCGTGAGTTCCTGAATGCCCTTGCAGAGAAGCTGCGCCTGCCGCAGAAGGAACCGGACGGCCTGCCGCAAGGCATTCCGCCGGAGGACATCTTCCGCTACACCTACGCCGTTTTTCACAGTCCCACCTATCGGCAACGGTATGCAGAGTTCCTGAAACGCGACTTCCCGCGCCTGCCGCTCACGAGCGACCTGGCGCTGTTCCGCGATCTCGCGGAGTTTGGCCGGCAACTCGTCGCGCTGCACCTCCTGGACTCGGAAGTCGCGGGCGTCCTGAGCAAGCCGATTTCGCCCTTCCCCGTCGCCGGGAGCAACGTCATCGAGCAAGTCCGGTATGCGGAAAATCAGCGGCGCGTGTATGTCAACAAGGAACAGTATTTCGACAACGTGCCGAAGGAGGCGTGGGAGTTCCACGTCGGCGGCTACCAGGTCTGCCAGAAGTGGCTCAAGGATCGGAAGGGTCGGAAACTGACCGTGGACGACATTCAGCACTATCAGCGTATCGTCGTCGCCCTGCTGGAAACCGCGCGCATCATGCGGGCGATTGACGAGCGAATCCCCGGCTTCCCGATCTCGTGAGAGCAACGGACGCGCCAGCCCGACCTGGTGATGCCCGGGCACGTGAGGAAACGTTGGCATGAGGAGGGCATGCAATGAGCGGTCTACCCACTGACCAAGCCTATGCGGAAGCGTTTTTCGACAAAGCCATAGTCAAGTACAATGCGGGCGACGTGCAGTACCTCCTTGCTTTGCCGAAGTTGCCGGCAGGCCCTCTTTTGACGGCCACGGCCAACGGAATAGACATCATGGGTGGAATATGCTGGGGCTTCGACGCCGGCAGCAAACCCCGTTCGGTGCGTTTCATGGAGGAGCACATGGGGCTGAGCACGCCGGTTGCCGACCTCATATACCAATCTGCGCGTTGCGGCATCACACACGAGGGTATGCCGAAGAAGGGAATCGAATTCTTTCACCAGGGCGAACTGCCACGCACTCAGGTGGTTCTTTATAAGGAGACAACGACAGGGCTGCTATACATGAACGTTACCGAATTTGCGCGTATGTATTTGGACGCGGTCGAAGCGATAGGCAAGGACAAAACGTCCCATGTGCACTACTACCCGCCTCTTGATTCAAGGATTGATTTCGCGGCCGCATTTGCCGTGGTTACCGGTGATATTACGGACCTGTGCATAAAGATCGGGGAAAAGCGGGAAGCCGATATGCGAAAGCGGTTGGGAAGCGGCGTCAGCAGCTCATGCTGGATGCCCGACAACACCCTCAACATTACCCTCACGGTAGGTCCGAGGCCTTGAAGACTTACGGAACGGTCGGGGCCGTGTGGTGCACGTGGGCGTATCCTATTACAGAACACCGGCTTACGCACCTGTTAGACCGCTTCCTTCGCAGCAGTGACCAGGCCTCTTCTTCGCCCGCCGAAGTGGCTACGAAGAGCGGGTCTCGACGGTCGCCTCGCCCTGAAGTATGCGCAAGCTTTACTTCAGGGCAGGTCCGCCTTCGCATCCGCAAGCGCCGTGGAGAGGTTGAGCGTTGGGAGTCCCACGGTTGCGTCAATAGGTGGCCGCTTTGTGGACAATGCGTGGTCGAAGGGGCGGTTCGCCGGGCTTCATAAGGACTCTTTTCGGCGTCATGAAAGCGACATGTAAGCGGCATTGTGTATCAGGAACAATCTTAGTGTTCCACGTGAAACAATTAGAAAACATCTTATGTTTCCACGCGCGGCGGCGGACTATTCCGGTGAAGGTGTTCGGCCCATCGTCGCTCCAAACCGGCAGTGGCGCCTGGATAGAATGCTCCTGATCGCAGACGGCGCAGATAGAACCAGGACCCTGCGCCCGGCCGGCGCGGTCGCCTGCCTGACCAAGGGCGGCCCCTCGGAGGACTTGATCGCCGCCATTCGCGCCTGCTGCCGGTCGCGGACAATAGATTCCTGCCCGGAATCGCTGCGCCGCCCGGCTGGATTTATCGCCACTGCGGGCGAAGAAAGATTCCGCTGCATTCGGACTTCCCGTGTTTGGCGTCCTTGCACGCCGACAGGGCTCCTTTGCACGTGTCGCAGAGGATGCGGCGGCACTTGTTGCACTGCCTGATGTAGCCCTGTGACTTCTCGGCGCCGCATGCGCTGCACTTCAACATGGACATGGTCGCTTCCTTTCGCGCTCTGGCGTGTTTCATGTCGCGCGCAGTAAACTGCGCGCTCTTGCATTTGACGGACACAGACCGGGCGGGCGATCGAAGGCGATCACCCGTCGTTGCCGGCGGGGAAAGAGAGGCAGGACGCGCCCGCGTGTGTGGACATCTGCGGCCGTCTCGACGCCGGTTCTGCGCACGCTTGCCGTAATGCCTCAGTTACAGGAGGTGTGGCACAGCCGCCCCCGGCTGTGCGGAACGGCTTGCCGGCGTTATCACAGGCGAGGGCGCCTGTGCCACACACGACATCTTGAAAATGAGCCTCCTGTAACTGAGGCATTACCGCTTGCTCGAGTCCACTATACACTGCTTGCCGTAGCGAGTCCACAACTTTCGCAAAATGCAAAGTGCAAAATGAATGCGCGCGGCAGCGCGCGCCAACCGGGCGAAGCCCGCTCCGCTCCCCACTTTGCATTTTTCACTTTGCACTTTCCACCGGTTGCTCCTGATTTCGGCTCATGGTAGAATGCCGCCGGCAGGGCTCAAGGCGCTCGCGAGCCGGTTTTCATCGTTGAGGTGCGGGCGCGCCGCGATTACAGGATAATCCCGCGTTGTACGAAAAACATCCCATGCGCCTGTTGCTCATCAATCCGTGCAATCCGCTCGTGAGCATCGTCCACGTCAAGGAGAGCCGCTGGAACCGGTACCGCGTGTGGAAGCCGCTGAGCCTGTTGACTATCGCCGGCCTGACCCCGCCGGACTGGGAGATCACGATCCTCGACGAGAACCTGGGCATGCCGGACTACGATGCGGCGCCGCGCCCGGACCTGGTGGGCATTACGGCGTTCACCTCGCAGGCCACCCGCGCGTACGAGGTGGCCGCGCATTTCCGGCGCCTGGGCGTGCCGGTCGTCATGGGCGGCATTCACGCCACGATGTGTCTCGATGAAGCCCTCGAGCGCGTGGACGCCGTCGTCACGGGCGAAGCGGAAGCCGTCTGGGGACAGGTTCTCGAGGATGCCCGGCACGGCGCTCTCCGGCGCCGGTATGAAGGCGGACTGGCCGACATCGCCCGGATCGCGCCCGCCCGGCACGGTCTTCTGGAGACCGGATACGCCCTCGGCGTGATCCAGACCACCCGCGGCTGTCCGCTCAACTGCAACTTCTGCAGCGTCTCGGCGTTCAACGGAACCCATTACCGCCAGCGCCCCATCGCCGATGTCATCCGCGAGTTCCAGACGATCCGGGAGAAACGTGTCCTGGTTGTGGACGACAATCTCATCGGCATCAGCGCCGATCACATCGACCGAGCCAAGGACCTGTTTCGCGCCATGATCCGGGCGGACCTGCGCAAGGAATGGATTGCGCAGGCGACGATCAATTTTGCCGACGACGAGGAAATGCTGGCCCTCGCGGCGAAAGCCGGCTGCCGGGGCGTGTTCATCGGCTTCGAGACCTTGTCGCCGGAAGGGCTGCGGGAACTCGGCAAGAAGTTCAACCTGCTCCGGGGCCGGGATTTTTGCGCGTCGGTGCGGCGCATTCAGCGGCACAAAATACAGGTCGTGGGTTCCTTCATCCTGGGGCTGGACGTTGACCAACCGGGCATCGGCGAGCGCATTGCCGAGGTGTCCGCCCAATACGGCGTGGACAGCGTCAATGTCCTGTTCCTGACGCCCCTGCCCGGCACTCGCCTGTGGGACAAGATAAAGACCGAAGGCCGCCTGGTCCTCGATGATTTTCCGCGCGACTGGCGATACTACACGTTGACGTTTCCGATGGCCCGTTACGCGCATCTCTCGCTGGACGAGAGCCTTGACGAGATGCTCCGCTGCGGCGAGAAGTTCTATTCCGCCAGCCACATCCTGGCCCGAATCTGGGGCAACGTGGTGCGATGGCGCAAGCCGTTCGTCACCGCCGTGGCCAACTTCTCCTACAGGAGCAACCTGCGGCTGGACCGCAAGTCCTACGCCGACTTCCGCCGCGAGCACGGTCACAAATACAAAATGCAAAGTGCAAAGTGCAAAATGGAAAGAGGACCCGACTTCGCCCGTACGTGCGCGCGATAGCGCGCCTCAATCGGCATCCTTGTCGCCTTCCCGTCCGGCACGCCAATTGCGATCCTCCAGAAGGACGCCAACGCAGTCCAGCCGGCGCACATCGGACTTCCGAGGCGTATCGCCCAACAGGCGGAGGCCATATGAGTTATGACTTCCCACTGTACGCCGCATCCGTCAGCGAATTGTCGCAGCATCGAACAGAAAAAGTTGCAGTGTTCCTTTTCAAGCCAGATTTCGGGTCACTTGAAGCATCCGGGTTTTTGTCGGGAGCCAGGCATGGCGCGTCTCAGTGATTTTGAATTGCAGGTGCGGTCGGAGCCGGAGCCGGCGCCCCAGGTCTCGATCTCGAACGTGACGCCCTACCTGGCCATGATCCAGGATCTGCAGAAAGAGCTGGGGACGCAGAAGCAGGCGCTGGAGGAACTTTCGGCCCGCCGGCCTGAGGTGGAGCAGCAACTCGCCGCGCACAACGAGACGCTGGCGAAGCTCCAGGCGAAGCTCGAAGCCAAGTCCGCCGCCCCCGCCACGGCGCAGGAAGACGCCCGCGGCCTGCGCGAGAACCTGGACCTCGTCACTCAGGAAAACGCCCGGCTTCGATCGGACCTTGCCACGGTCACGCGCGTGCGCGAGGAATTGAAAGAGTCCCGGCTGCGGCTGCAAAGGCAGGTCGAGGAGCTTCAGGCCGCGGCTGCCCGGCCACAGGAACCGGACGCCGCCGGACCAGCGGAGCTCCTCGAAGAGAATAAGCGCCTGAGGCAGGACCTCGCCGACCGCGCCCCGCGTGAAAGCGAATTGACAGCGGCGCGCGACGCGCTCGAAGAGAGAGCCGAGGCGCTCGCCCGTGAACTCGTAACCGCCCGGCAGGAAACCGAGCGCGCCGTCAGCGAAGGTCGTGCGCGCGAGTCGGAGGCTGACCAACTCAACGAGAAGCTCGCCGCGCAGGCCAAAGAGATAGAAGCGCTCGCGGCCGTCCGCTCTCAACTCCACGAGCATAACGGCGCCCGGACGAGCGAATTGGCCAAGGCCCGCGAGCAACTTCGCTCCGGCGCCGAAGCCCGAGAGAAACTGTCCGCGCGAATCGAGAAGCTCCAATCCGAACTCTCCGCTGCGACGGCCGATCGCGAGGAGTTACAGCGCGAGGTCGCCCAGCGGCTTGCCGGCGACGCGTCCGTCCACGCCGAAATGAACGCGGAGATTGCCAAACGGCAATTGCTGGAGAAAGAGATCGCCGCGCTGCGGCACGACTTGGCCGCCGCAGAGCAGGCTCGGTCGGAGTCGGCCAAGACGTTCGAGACGCTGAAGGGCGAAGCCCGAGGCCATGCCGGCGCGCTGGCCCGCGCGCGCGAGGAACTGGCCGAGGCTGTCAAGCTCGCGAAAGTTCAGGAGGACAAAGCCGCCAAAGCGGAAGCGGGAGCCGCTTCCATCGCGCACGAACTGCATAAAGTGAGGTACGAATCGGCCGAGACGATTGAGACGCTGAAAGGCGAAACCCGAGGCCCTGCCGGCGCGCTGGCCCGCGCGCGCGAGGAAGCGGCCGAGGCCACCAAGCTCGCAAAAGTTCAGCAGGACAAGGCCGCCAAAGCGGAAGCGGAGGCCGTCTCCATCACCCGTGAACTGCAACGGGTGAAGTCCGAGTCGGCCAAGACGATTGAGACGCTGAAAGGCGAAACCCGAGGCCATGCCGACGCGCTGGCCCGCGCGCGCGAGGAACTGGCCGAGGCTGTCAAGCTCGCGAAAGTTCAGCAGGACAAGGCCGCCCAGGCGGAGGCGGCAGCCGCCTCCATCGCCCACGAACTGCAACAGTTGAAGTCCGAATCGGCCAGAACGGTTGAGACGCTGAAAGGCGAAACCCGAGGCCATGCCAGCGCGCTGGCCCGCGCGCGCGAGGAAGCGGCCGAGGCCGCCAAGCTCGCGAAAGTTCAGCAGGACAAGGCCGCCAAAGCGGAAGCGGAAGCCGCCTCCATCGCCCGTGAACTGCAACGGGTGAAGTCCGAGTCGGCCAAGACGATTGAGACGCTGAAAGGCGAAAGCCAAGGCCATGCCGACGCGCTGGCCCGCGCGCGCGAGGAACTGGCCGAGGCTGTCAAGCTCGCGAAAGTTCAGCAGGGCAAAGCCGCCAAAGCGGAGGCGGAAGCTGCTCCCACAATGAAGGCGCAGACCGCCGAGCGCCTATCGCTGGAGAAAGAGATCGTCGCGTTGCGGCAGGACTTGGCCAGTTCAGAACTGGCTCGATCCGAGTCGGCCAAGATGATTGAGACGCTGAAGGGCGAAAGCCAAGGCCATGCCGACGCGCTGGCCCGCGCGCGCGAGGAAGCGGCCGAGGCCGCCAAGCTCGCAAAAGTTCAGCAGGACAAAGCCGCCCAGGCGGAGGCGGAAGCCGCCTCCATCGCCCACGAACTGCAACAGTTGAAGTCCGAATCGGCCAGGACGGTTGAGACGCTGAAAGGCGAAAGCCAAGGCCATGCCGGCGCGCTGGCGCGCGCGCGCGAGGAACTGGCCGAGGCTGTCAAGCTTGCGAAAGTTCAGCAAGACAAAGCCGCCAATGCGGAGGCGGAAGCTGCTCCCACAATGAAGGCGCAGACCGCCGAGCGCCTATCGCTGGATAAAGAGATCGTCGCGCTGCGGCAGGACTTGGCCAGCTCAGAACTGGCTCGATCCGAGTCGGCCAAGGCGCTCAAGGGGCTGAAAGAGGATGGCCGAAGCTGCGCCGATGCGCTGGAACGCGCGCGCAAGGAGCTGGCGAAATTCGTCTCGCTCCTCCTGGTCGAGCCGCATACGCTGACTTGCGCTCGTGTGGAGCTGGCCGAGGCCGCCAGACTCGCGGCAGTTCAGCAGGACAAGGTCCTCAAAGCCGAAGCGGAAGCCGCTTCCGTCGCGTGCGAACCGCAACAGGTGAAGTCCGAATCGGCCGAGGCCGAGATCGAACAGCTCCAGAGCAAGCCGGCCGGCGCGCAACCGGTTGAGCCGGAACCGGATGGTGAGATTGACGCCGATTTCATCGCGGACCTGCGCAAAGAGATCCAAGCCTCATCGAGAGCCGCCGCGCCCCATCGCTCCGGCGCGAGCGCGCCCAAAACCGGGCGGAATGCCGGGAGCAAGGCCGGCTAACACAACTGACTCTGGATCAGGCATTCCAGGTTCGAGTCCTGGATGCTCAAGTTCTCTTTCCCGTCGAACCTGGCCGTCGTGATCGTCAGCCCCTTCTTGATCTCCCTTGGCGACCGACGTCAAGGATAAGTCGTGCGTCCCGGAACCGGAACTCTCCCCGGCCCCCCCCCCTATTCCTTCGTGACCTTAGCGTTCGGCGGGTACTTCGGCTCGAAGAAACTATCCGGCGCCTTCGAGTCGTCCCAGAGGAAGCGGAAAACCGCGTATGTTGTCCAATCGACGCCGGAAGAGGAACGCTGCTGCACTTCCAGCTTGCCGGGGAGGTCCGTCTTATCCTCCACCCATAGGCGACTTCTGGTGTCGCCGGAAGTTCTGAGACCGCTGATCTTTCCTGTGCCAGGCATTTCGAGGACCAGCCATTTCAGGCCGCCATCGCCCGTCGTCTCTTGCCCAAGTAACTTCCAGTCCGATGGCTTGAAGTCGTTCACCCACTGGACGATGGAGCGCGCTTGCAGTCCAGGCTCGGTGGGTGCGATGATAACGCGGTTTTCATCTTTCAAGTAGGCGACGAACCCTTCTGAATTGGCCCACTCTTCGCCGACGACGCGATCCTTTTCGCGCCTGCTGCAATAGATCTTGTCGCCGCGCGACCACATTTCAATCATCACTCGGGCGTCAAGGGAAGGGGCTGTGATCTCAAAGTGCAATGTCCGCACGCCCTTCATACGTTCGGCCGTCTTGGACAGAACGTCGCTGGCAGCCACTGCCGTTCCGGAGTCGGTGGGAACAATGTTCGACGGCCTATGTTCCTGCATGACCTTGTTGAGAAGTTGCAGCGTATGGGGACCTTGCAGCTTGAGGAATTGAAGGGCCTTTTCAGGACTCTTGGCCTCGTATTCGGCCAGGATGCCACGCAAGGCCGTCGTGAACGGCTTTTCCGTAACCGGCAGGTTTAGAGAGTCATAGATTTCCTCGGGGATTTGCTCAGTCAAATACGGCTGGGTTGGAATAGAGAATTCGTAGAGTTCCCAGGACGATGGATCGTTGAGCACGGCTTCGATGTAGTCCATTCTCCTGCCGCCATCCTCGGGGCGCATAGACCGCGCAAGAAGGTACCTGAAATGCAACTTGTCGGGAGGCCGGCCTTCAGGCAATGGACTGAACCGAAATATCAGGTAGCCGGCCCGCCTGTCGGGCACTCCGCCGCTGGCGACGTACTCTGTTCTCACCGGCGGTTCAAAACTCAACTGCCCATTCAGCGCCTGGCGAATTTCCTCACGCTTCAATCCCCACGGGTTCATGGACGGATCTTTGAGATGCGGCGGCTCTCCGAACGGCGTGCGGCCTTGTAACGCCAGACGAAGGATGACCAGACCCGCCGGATTGACCCAGGCTTTCTCCAAGGCGATGCCGGTCTTGCCATCCTTGCTGACGTTGAGGATGGGCGTGACCGCCGCCGGCGGCACGGCTTTCGGTTCTTCCGTCACCTTTACGTCGGCTGGATACTTCGGCTCGAAAATGCTCTCCGGCGCTTCCGGCTCGGGCCAGAGAAACGTGTAAGTCAGCACCGGCACCAATTCGTCGCCTGACGCGGTTGGCCGCAGTCCCTCCAACTTTCCGGGCAACGCCGTCTTCTGAGCGACCCACAGCCGAACTTGTGTCACGCCGGATCTTCCGAGGAAGTAGAACATCCCCGTTGCAGGCGTTTCGTAGATGTTCCATTCTCTGCTGCCGTCCTTGGCCGTCTCTGTAGGGACGGACTTCCAATCGGAGGGTCTTAGTTCACACAGAAACTGCAAGAGGGCAGACATTTCTAGAAACTCGGGCTTGGTGGCCTGAATGACAACCTCGTTTTTTTTCTTGTTGTAGGCCACCATTCGTCGCCCGTTGATCCATGCCTCTGCGACTGTGCACCCGTTGACGGACGTTCGGCAATAGGTCTCGTTGAGTCGTGTCCAAAACTCCTGCACCCCTTGCCCAGGCGCGTCGGTTACCGTTAACTCGTAGTGCAATGTCCGCACGCCCTTCATCTTTTCCGCCACCTGCGCCAGAAGGTTCCTGGTCGGCAGCAACACCAGGATCGTCAGAACTACGGCAGCCGTCGCGAGACCAGCCGGTATGACCAGACGAGGCATAGGAACGCGGCGGAAAACGTTCCACCTTGAAGGCCGTCGGCCACGACTCTGAAGCCGGCGAAACTCCGATTCGACCTCGGCCAGCAATGATTGCTCGAATCCTGCGGGCGGCGACACGGGCTCGTAATGTTCCACCAGAAGTGCAACCAGTTGGTCCTCAGTAAAGTTCATGCGCTCTTCCCTGTCAGTCATGACTTTCTCCATCGGCTGTGAAACTTTCCCGGAATGCAGCACGGGCTCGGCTGAGAAGGGACTCGACGGCTTTCTCGGTCTGCCCGGTCTCTGTGGCGATTTCCCGTACCGACTTGTCCTTCACATACTTCTGGATCAGAACATCCGAGTACGTATTCGGAAGGAGTGCCAGTGCGGCATTAATCGAGACCCGCATGTCGGGCTTGTCCGTTTCAACGACCGTCTGCTCTGCGGGCCGTGACGCGGCGAGCGACCGCACGGCTTTCCTTTCGGAGTCTTGTTCACGGCGCAGGGCGCGCACGCGGTTCCTGGCAATGCCGCAGAGCCACGCTTGAAGCGATCCTTTGTCGGGCAAGTAGTTGGAAATGGAGCGGACCGCTTCGAGAAATGCGTCGTGGACTATTTCCTGAGCGACTTCGTGATCCCCCTGAGCCTGGAAGTACGCGAATCTGTACAAGGGGGCAAAAGTCGCTGAATACAGTTCCTGAAGCGCCGTCGTTTCTCCCTCTTTGAGCCGCTTGGCCAGACCGCGGTCGTAGTTCATCCGTGCTGTCTCCTTCCCTTCCGCGTGGAACGCTCCCGTAAGTATATTGTCATGATGGGGCGCAATCCTTCGCAGAATAATGCGGCAAGTGGAGCAACGGGTCAAGCGACTACGCGCTGCCATTGACGTGCGGATCGAACAGGGGCAGGCGGCCGGAGCGGCGGGCGATGGCGGCGAGCGTCAGCCGCTTCAACTCGGCCGGCGCGATGAGTCCCAGGTGCGCCATCTTGTGGTGGTTCGGGCAGAGGACGCTCAGGTTCTCGATCCGGTTGGCGCCGCCGTCGCGCCGCGCGACGATGTGATGGGTTTCGACGAAAATATCGAAGCCGCAGAGGAGGCACTTCTCGCCCAGGCGCTTGCGCGCGTTGTCGCGCGCGGTGTGGAGGTTGTTCGAGCCGGCCCGGTTCTGCCGATTCTCGCCCCCCTTCGGCGCGAAGCGGTGGATGAACAGGCAGGCCTTCGAGCAGTACCTGGCGGTGGCGGCCCGGTATTGGGCAATGTAGAACGTTTTCCCGCAGCCCCGGCAGACGACGGCGGCCCGGCCGGCGCGGTAGGCTTGAGGGTTCTCCCTGACCGCGCGCGAGTGGGCGCGGTTGGCGCAGGCGCGCGAACAGAAGTGGTGCGAGGTGACGCGGCACTGGCTCTGTTTCTTCTCGAATTCGCGG
>Ga0315281_10008825_pt1 | contig 14058 bp, 11 predicted proteins | sample YL17G07_0_MG_FD_204540 | JGI IMG/M metagenome (GOLD analysis project Ga0315281, IMG submission 204540) | Sediment microbial communities from Yellowstone Lake, YNP, Wyoming, USA - YL17G07_0 | ecosystem: Environmental > Aquatic > Freshwater > Lake > Sediment | place: USA: Wyoming | collected...
ATCGGCAACCCATCGGTGACGGGTCAGGCGGCTGCGAATCCGCCAGATGGATATGGCCAGCGCGACCATCAACCACAGCCACGCGCCCAGAACGGGCAATCCGCGTTCGGCGCCAAACTGGAAGAAGTTGCTGTGGAAATGCGCATGATACCCCAGCTCCGGCACATGCCCGGGCGGGAGGTACAGCACGTATTGCCTCTCGACGTTGTTGGGTCCGACGCCCAGCCAGGGGTGCGCCTGGATCATGCGCCACGCCACGCCCCACATCTCAAAACGGATGGAGAGTGCCGGCTCGCTGCGCGGGTGCGCGATGTACTGGAGGCGCTGCTGAACTATCGAGGGAGCAAGCAAGTAAACCGCGAGGAGGAGAACCGGGATCGCAAAAAGCAGGCGGGGCTTCCATCGAGCCACGAGATAGACCCCGCCGACGAAACACCCCAGCCATGCCCCGCGCGTGAATCCCAGCACGATGGAGAGTGCAATCAGGGCCAGCAGTAACCACCAAAACGCAATGAGCCGGCGTTCACTCGCGTTTTTTGCCCGAGCCCCGAGTCCCGAGTCCCGAGTCCCGCTCCCCAACAACAGAAATGCCACTAAGATGAGGAACACCAGCATTTGCTGGCCGCTGAAATTCATCCAATGGCCCATGAAGCCGGTGATGCGCTCGGAGGTCATGAACGCGTAGATGTGGCCGGGATGAAGCGCGCGAGCCTCGTGATACTGCTTGATGAATTGACCGGCGCCGACCAGCGCGGCAACCGCGGATTCCAGGAAGAGTCCCTGAAAAAGGAACTCCAGGTGTTTGCCACTCGCAATCAAGTTGGTGGCCAGCAACAGAATCAGGAAGAGCACCAGCTTGCGCACCGAGAACCAGCCGGCCGCGGGACTTGCAGCCCACAGCACGGATAGGAAAGTGCCCAGGCAGAACAGCGCCAGCGGCAACTTGATGGGTGGAAAGCTCAGGGCGGGGCGTTTCCGTATCAGCTGGACGGCATAGCACACTCCCGACGCGGCGAGAAAGGTCTGCGCGGCGGCAAGAGAGATCAGGAACGTCAGGAGCGAGAAACTGAAGAAGACCGCCGCCCAGCGCTCGAAGGGAGGCGCGGGGAGCTCGGCGCGGAGCGAATCGAAGAGATCTTGAACGCGGGTCACTGCCGGCACAGGACTCTATGCAAGTGGGAAGAAGAGTTCAAACGGCGATGCCTCGTGGGGCGGGTTCGTCCTCAACGCCGTCCCCGACTGTTCAGTGAATTCGGCGGCCGGAGACCGCCGCACCAGCACGCGGCTCCTCTAGTTCGGCGGCCCGGACGGCTGCTGCGCGAGAGGCACTTCCACTTTCGGCTTGCCGGACGTGGCGGGCAAGGGATCCTTCTGGAGCACCAGGTCCACCACTTCTCGGATCGCCTTCACGTAGTGGAGTTTCAGTCCCTTCAGCAATTCCTCGTTCAGATCTTCGTGGACGTTGGACTCGTTATCCGCCGGGAGAACGATGGCCTGCACACCGGCGCGTTTGGCGGCGAGAACTTTCTCCTTGATCCCCCCAACGGGGAGGACCTGACCGCTGAGCGTGATTTCACCGGTCATGGCGACGCGTTCGCGCGCCGGCCGGCGGGTCAGCGCGGAAACCAGAGCCGCCACCATGGTGACGCCCGCCGACGGGCCATCCTTGGGAATGGCGCCGGCGGGAACGTGGATGTGAATATCGTTGTTCTGGAAGAAATCCGGCGCGATGCCGAATTCTTCCACATTGGCGCGCACCCAGGCGAGCGCCGCCTGCATCGACTCCTGCATCACCTGGCCGACGTGACCTGTCATCGTGAAGCCCTTGCCGCCCTTCATGGCATTGGCTTCGACGAAGAGGACATCGCCTCCGGTGGGCGTCCACGCCAAGCCGATGGCAACGCCAGGCTGCCGCGTGCGGTCCACCAGTTCAGTCTCCATGCGGAAGCGCTGCATGCCGAGAAAGTTGCGCAGCGCTTCCGGAGTCACCGTGAGTTTCTCCGTGGAGCCTTCCGCGATCTTGCGGGCCTGCTTGCGGCAGACCGTGGCCACCTCGCGCTCCACGTTGCGAACGCCGGCTTCGCGCGTGTAGTAACGAATGATGTCGCGCAATCCGTCGCGCGTGAATTCGATCTGCTCGGGCGATTTGATGCCGTGCTCATCGATCTGCTTGGGAATCAGGTGGCGGACGGCGATCTCAATCTTCTCTTCCTCGGTGTAACCCTGCAGATCGAGAACCTCCATGCGGTCGAGAAGGGGCGGAGGAACCGTGTCGAGCATGTTCGCCGTGCAGATGAACAGCACCTTGGAGAGATCAAACTGCACATCCAGGTAGTTGTCGCGGAAATGGGAATTCTGCTCGGGGTCGAGCACTTCGAGCAGCGCCGAGGAGGGGTCACCGCGGAAGTCGCGCCCGACCTTGTCCACCTCGTCGAGCATGAAAACCGGGTCGCGCGTTTCAGCGCGGCGGATGCCTTGAATGATCTGTCCGGGCAGCGCGCCGATATAAGTGCGGCGGTGACCGCGAATTTCCGATTCGTCGTGAATCCCGCCCAGCGACATGCGAACAAACTTGCGGTCGAGGGCGCGCGCGATGGATTTGCCCAGGGAGGTCTTGCCCACCCCCGGCGGCCCGGCGAAGCAAATGATGGGCCCCTTCAACTGCGGCTTGAGTTGCAGGACGGCCAGGTAATCGAGGATTCGCTCCTTCAGCTTGTCCAGGTCGTAGTGGTCGGCATCGAGAACTTCCTTGGCCTTGCGCAAATCGACCTTGACTTCGCTGACCTTGATCCAAGGCAGCACCACCAGCCAGTCAAGGTAAGTCCGCGTCACATGGTAATCCGCCGCCGCGGGAGACATCTTCGCCAAGCGGCCAAGCTCGCGCATGGCTTCCTTGCGCGCTTCCTCGGTCATCCCCGCGGCCTCGATCTTTTTGCGCAGTTCCTCGATTTCCTGCTGCTCGTTTTCTTCGCCAAGTTCCTTCTGGATGGCCTTCATCTGCTCGCGCAGATAGTACTCGCGCTGGCTCTGCGTGACTTGATCCTGCACGTCGGATTGGATCTTGCTGCGCAGTTGCAGAACCTCGACTTCCCGCGCCAGGATGCGGTTCAGCCGCTCCAGCCGTCCCTTGAGGTCGAGGCTTTCCAGCAGCTCCTGCTTCTCGGTGGTGGAAAGCGAGGGAAGGTTGGCCGCGATAAAATCCGCCAGCCGGCCGGGGTCGTCGATATTCATCACCACGGTCTGGAGGTCGTCGGAAAGTGTCGGCGAAAGCTGGACGACCTGCTGGAAGAGGGACGTCACGCTGCGCACCAGAGCTTCAAAATCGGAAGTCTTCTCCGTCGGCAGCGTGTCCTGAAGCTGCTGGATGCGGGCGCGCAAGTAGGGTTCCTGCTGGATGACCTCCAGCAGGGCAAGGCGCTGCAATCCTTCCACGAAAACGAACAGGCTCTGGTTGGGGAGCTTGATGATCTTGTGAATGAATGCGGCCGTCCCGATCTGGTAAAGGTCCACGGGCTGGGGGTTATCCACACGCGGATCGCGCTGCGTGATCACGGCGATAAACCGCTCGTCTTCTTTTAGCTCGTTGATGAGTTGCAGCGAACTCTCGCGCCCCACCGTCAGCGGCAGAATGGCATTGGGGAACAAAACCGTATCGCGAACCGGCAGGACCGGGAGCTCCGTGAAGTCGACGGTTTTTTTCTGCTTAGGGGGCATTGCGCTTTGACCTCGATCCTGACTATTAGATGTTCGGCTCAATCCGCCGGAAACATCCAGGCGCGTTTTCGACCGGCCATTCTACCACGCAGGGGACGGGCTGCCGCTTTTTCCGCGTGCCCCTTCTGGGCGCGCCGGGCCGTCTCAACAATTGCGCCTCGCCAGCCCCTCAGGGTATCTTGGGCAAGGCAGGAGGGTTCCTTCATGGTCCAGGATCTGGCGCAAACGTTCCACGTCGCCCCAAGCATGCTTTATACCATCGCCTTCGCCGTGTTGCTGCTCTCGGCCCTGGTGCTGGGGTTCATTCTGAACCGCGTCCTGCACCACTGGACCAAGAAACGAAAGAATTCCCGGGGCGAACTGGTTTTCGCGCTCTTCGAGTCGCTCCCCGTGCCCCTGCTGGTCCTGGCGGCGCTTTACATCGGCATCGAAATGCTGACCCTGCCGCACCAATATGAGCGTGTGGCCTCCAAGCTGGTCTTTGCGCTGCTCGTCCTCATCCTGTTCTACTTTCCCGCCAAGGCCGTCATTCTTTTCCTGAGGCGCATGGGCCAGCGCCAGCCGCACATGGAGCAAGTGGCTCAACCTGCGGCATTCCTGATTCGCGCTCTGTTCGCCGTGCTGGCCCTCATCATCGTGCTGGAGAATCTGGGAGTTTCTCTGACCGCGGTCTGGACAACCCTGGGTGTAGGCAGTGTGGCGGTGGCGCTCGCCTTGCAGGAAACCCTCAGCAACTTCTTTGCGGGGCTCTACATTCTTGCGGACCGTCCCGTGAGCCATGGTGATTACGTCAAGCTCGACGGTGGACAGGAGGGCTACGTGGTGCGCGTCGGCTGGCGCTCGACAGTCATCCGCACGCTAGCGAACAACTTTGTGATCGTCCCCAACGCCACCTTGGCAAAGGCGATCATCACCAATTTCTCCGTTCCCGAACTTCGCATGGCCTACCCGCTCCAGGTCAGCGTGGCCTACGGGACCGAGCATGAGCGCGTGGAAAAGGTTCTGCTGGAAGTGGCGCAGGAAGCGATCCGGGAGGGCACGGAAGGTCTTCTCGGCGAGCCGGCGCCGATGGTCCGTCTGATCCCCGGCTTTGGCGCTTCCTCACTTGATTTCTCTCTCATCGTTCAGCTCCGGCAGTTTTCCGATCAGTTCGCCGTGCAAAGTGAACTCCGCAAGCGCATCCTCAAGCGGTTTGAGAAAGAAGGAATTCAGATTCCATTTCCCACCCGGACCATTTTGTTCGAAGGCGCTCCGCCCACGGGGCCGGCCGCTGGGTGATCTGTGGGGCCCGCCGAGCTTGGCCTTCCACAGCTTTCGACGCTCCCCGATCAGGTCGGGACGGGTGCCAAGCGCCGCACCAGCAAACTGCACCACTGCCTGAGAACGGCGCTACAAACCGCTGCTTCGTTTCAGTATGATGTCCGGTCATCAAGTTCTGGGAGCCCGCTCCATGCAGCCGTTTCGCTTTCTTGAACATACTGCTGACATCGGCTTCGAAGCGTTCGGCACGACGCGCGAGGTGGTTTTCGCCAACGCGGCGCGGGCTTTATTTCACATCATCGTCGACGCCGATGCCGTAAACCCCCGGGAGTCCGTTGAGGTTCGGGTCGAAGGTGCCGGCCCGTCGGACCTCCTGGTCAACTGGCTGAGCGAACTCCTCTATCTTCAGGACGCAGAGGGCTGGCTGTTTCGCGAATTTGAGCTAAACTCTCTTTCGGACAATTTCCTCGTGGCCGTAGCCCGCGGCGAGCGGCTCGATCCGGCGCGGCATCAATTGAAGTTGCTGGTCAAAGCCATCACCTATCACCAGCTTGCGCTGGAACAAACCCCGGCGGGCTGGCGCGCGCAAGTCTATGTGGATATTTGAGGGCAGTCGAAAGTCGACAGTCGAAGAGTCGAGCACAGGGCAAAGAGCCCCAAGACTCTTCCTGACACATGGCGCCCGACACCGGACACCCGTTCTCTTCCTTCTGCTTTCCGCCTACTTCCTACTTCCTACTTCCTACTCCCGCTCATTTGCAAGAGGCCTGTACGAAGTCCACGAGATCAAGCCCAGCGTGTTTCTCTGGGCGCCCGAAGACGTGCTGGATGTGGACGGCGACCCGCAGTTCAGCCGCACGGCCAATGCCTCGTTCATCATCACCAGTGAAGGGGCGGTGGTGGTCAACACCACGAACTCGCCCTTTCACGCCCGCGAAGTTCTCTATGAGGTCCGCCAGCGCACGGAGCAGCCCGTCCGCTACGTCATCGATACCGATGCCCACGCCGACCTCATGATGGGCAACGAGGCCTTCGTGGACGAGCGGGCCGCTATCCTCTCGACCGCGGCGGCCCAGTCGGAGATGCGCCGGTATCGCTACGACCTGGCCCGGCGCCTGCGCGAGGATGAAAACTGGCGGCTGCAGGGCCGCATGCGCGGCATCCATCCGACTCCCGCCTCGGAGTCCTTTGACACCGAAATGACCCTGCGATTGGGCGGGCAGGAGATTCGACTGATCCGCATGTCGGGTGGCCACTCGGACGGAGACGCGGTTGTTTATCTGCCTGCCCAGAAGGTCCTCTTCACGGGCCACCTGTTTGAGAACGGTTTCTTCCCGCGGTTTTCCTCCAGCAACGTGCGGCGCTGGATCGAGATCCTGCGGCAGTTGGAATCCTGGGATGTGGATGTGTATGTTCCGGCGCACGGCGCGCCCGGGGGGAAAAAAGAGCTGGCAGATTTTCGCCAGTTCCTCGAATGGCTCGTCAACGAAGTGACCACGCGCGCGGAGGAAGGGAAATCGCTGAGTGATGTGAAGCGCGAATTGAACCTGACCGAAACCTACAAGTGGAGCGCCCGGGAGCTCGCCCCTCGCGCCCTGGAAGAAGTCTTCCAGCAGGTCGCACGCGAGCATCCCGCCAGCCCCGCGCCCCCGCCGGCGAATTCACCGAATCAGGTTCCGTAGAGTTCATGGACGCTCGCAGGAGGTGTTCGATGCGACGCTCACGAAGAGAAATGTTCCTGCTGCTCCCGGCGGCCGCAGCGGCGACGGGACTTCGCGCGGCTGAGCCGGCAACGCTGGGGACGAAGGTAAGCCGATACGAAGATCTGCCGGTCAACGCCCGCGATGGGAACAGCTTCCGGCCCATCGTCGAAGGCACGCTGCACGACGGCCACTCGTTTGAAGCTCACGCTACGGAACTTACCCCGGGCGGTATGCTGCACGGCTCGCATAGCCACAAACACGAAGAGATGTTTCTGGTCCGCGAAGGCACCGTGGAGGTTACGGTCAACGGAAAAGGTACGCGGCTCGGCCCCGGCGGGGTTGCCTTCATCGGCTCGGGCGACAACCACGGCATCCGCAACGTCGGCGACACCAAGGCCCAATACTTTGTGATCGCGCTGGGGAAGGATTAGCAGCGGCGGGCTTCAGCCCGGCACTTACCCTGTAGGGGCGCACGGCCGTGCGCCCCTACAGCAGCGGGGTTACGTTTCCAATTCCTTCCGGCAATAGGCGTAGCACTTCTTCATTTCGGTGATGGTATCGAATCCGTGGGCCTTGTCGCCGTACTCGTATTCGATGTTGGCGTAGATCTTCCACTTGTTGTCGCGCAGCAGGCGCAGCACAGGGCCGATGGGCGTATCACCCTGGCCGAAGGGCAGGTTGGCGCCGTGATTCTTCTTGCGGTCCTTGAGGTGCAGCGTCACGATGCGGTCATGGTGCTGCTTGATGTATTCCATGGCGTCGCCATTGGCGGCGGTGAAGTGGCCAATATCGAGATTGACGCAGATGTATTCCGACGCTCCCTTCATGGCGCGCGCGAAGGTCTCCGCCGTTGAAAACTCGTCGGGCTTGTCGGTCTGATCGTGGCCGTGGAATCCGACCTTGATTTTGTATTTCGCCGCGTACTTATCCACGCGGGGCGCCACGCTGACGTTCGAGGACGAAGTGATGATGTTCACGCCCAGGGCCTTCGCCATTTCAAATCCGCGCTCGATTTCCGCGTCGCTCATGTCGCGCGGAAAGCCGTAGGCGTACCCGTGGACGTGCACGCCGGCGTGATCCCAATTCTTCCGCACCTGCTCGAAGAGGCTGAGCGGCGTCTCAAGCCTCCACTTTGTCAGATCCGCACCCTTCAATCCTTCCGGCTCGACGTGGCCGGGCGAGAGTTCGCATTCGCTGAGTCCGACGGTGCGAAACGCCTCGATGCAAGCCTCCGGACCGAGATCGCGGAAGGAATAGCTCTGCGACCCGATGGGCACGCCTCGCACCACCGAGTTGAGCTTGTCCGCGCCCGGCGCATGGTGCGGAGCGCCCAGCAGGCCTGCCGCGCCCGCCAGCAGAATTTTCCCCGCATCCCGACGTGAAATCAGTGTCATAAAGTCTCCTTTGATAAACCAGATGTGCGGCCAGTATAAGGTGGCGCGAAGCGCTTCGCAAGCGGGCCTCCTATCCAGGCGAGCGCTCTTTGCCCGCCGTGCGAATTGACACTCCGAATCCGGGCGCGTAGCATGAATCCGGAGCATGAGCCGGAAAAGTCAACCCGCTTTGGAAGTGACGTGCCCCTGCTGCGGCGCGCGCCTGAGCATCGATGCCGGTCTCGGCAAGGTGTTGCACCACACCGCTCCGCCCAAGCCAGCTCACGCGCCCGACCTGGATCAAGCCGCACAGTTGCTCGAGAAAGAGAAAGCCCGCCGCGAAGCCCTCTTCCAGCAGAGCACGGAAGATGCGAAGACCAAGTCGCAGCTCCTGGAGCGCAAGTTCGAGGAGGCGCTGAAGCAAACCAAGGACGAACCGATCACCCGCCCCACGCGGGATATCGACCTGGATTGACCTGCCCCTCCGAACCCTTACAGCCGAGGGATTCTGCCCCTGAGGTAGTGACTCAGTTCGGCCTTCTGTAGCGGCGGTCTCCGACCGCCGACTTTGATTTTTCAAGAACTTTCGGCGCTCCCCGATCAGGTCGGGGCAGGCGCCGAGCGCCGCTACAGCAGAATGAGCCACTGCCGCCCCTGAACCCGGATTGAAGGAGCGCGAAAGCCTGTGTTAGGATGCCTGTTTGCCTCCGGTCCGACATCCCACTTAGAGCGTCGGACTCAGACTTCATAAGGAGTTATCCGTGAAAATCTACGACGGCCAGAATCTCCGCAACGTCGCGTTTGTGGGTCATGGCCACACCGGAAAGACGCAACTGATTTCAAGTCTTCTCTTCACTGCCGGCATGGTGAACCGCCTGGGCAAAGTGGACGACGGCACTTCCATCACCGACTACGACGAAGAAGAGATCCTGCGCAAATTCTCGATTAGCGCGGGCTTGGCCCATGCCGAATGGGGCAGGACGAAAATCAATTTCATTGATACACCCGGCTACAACATTTTCCTGCACGAAACCGAAGGCGCCCTGGTGGCGGCCGAATCGGCGCTCCTGCTGGTCCACGCGGTGGGCGGCGTGGAAGTGCAGACGGGAAAAACCTGGGGCTTCTGCGAGAATTTGAACTTGCCACGCGCCCTGGTGATTAATCAGCTGGACCGCGACCGCGCCAGCTTCGAGCGCACCTTGGAGGGGCTGCAGAAAGCCTTCGGGCGGACGGTGATTCCAGTGCAGCTTCCCATCGGCGAGGAGAAGAATTTCCACGGCGTCATCGACCTGGTGAAGATGAAGGCGTACACCTACGACGCGAGCGGCTCCGGCAAGGCCAAAGAGGGCGAGATTCCAGCCGAGCTCGCCGAGGCCGCCGGCAAGGCGCACGAAGCCCTGGTCGAAATGGTGGCGGAAGGCAATGACAAGCTGATGGAGGAATTTTTTGAGAAGGGAACGATTCCTCCCGAAGACCTTATTCCCGGCCTCGCGCAGGCCATCAGCGAACGGCGCATTTATCCCGCGCTCGCCACCGCCGCGCTGGTGAACGTGGGCAGCGAAAACTTGCTGGACTTCATCGCCGATTACCTTCCGTCGCCGGCCGCGCGCGGCGAAGCCGAAGGCCTGGATAGCGAAGGCGGCAAAACCATCCAGCGAAAGATTGCCGACGATCAGCCGGTCTCCGCCTACATTTTCAAGACCGTGGCCGACCCCTTCGCGGGGCGCGTCAGCTACTTCAAGGTGATGTCGGGCGTGCTCAAGAATGAAGCCAACCTGGTCAACTTCAATCGCGGATCGGCCGAACGCCTGTCGCACATCGGCATCGTGCAGGGCAAGGCGCAGACCTCCATCTCCGAATTGCACGCCGGCGACATCGGCGCGGTGGCGAAACTGAAAGACACCTTGACGGGCGACACGCTGGGCGACAAGGGCGCGCCCATTCTCTATCCCAAGGTGAAGCTGGCCGACCCCGCCATCTCCTTCGCCATCGAGGCCAAGTCGCGCGGCGACGAGGACAAGCTCTCCACCGCCGTGCACCGCATCCTAGAAGAAGATTTGATGCTGCGTTTTGGACGCGACGCCCAGACGAAAGAATTTCTGCTCTCAGGCGCGGGCCAGCAGCACGTGGAAGTCGCCGTCTCCAAGCTCAAGCGGCGGTTCAATATCGAAGTCACGCTGAAAGCGCCTAAGATCCCTTACCGCGAAACGATTCGCGCCAAGGCCGAAGCCCAGGGCAAACATAAGAAGCAGACCGGCGGCCACGGCCAGTACGGCGATTGCTGGATAAAGATGGAACCGCTCGTGCGCGGCGCGGGCTTTGAGTTTGTAAACGATATCTTCGGTGGCTCGATCCCGCGTAATTTCATCCCGGCGGTTGAGAAGGGCATCGTCGAAGCGGCAGCGCGCGGGTATCTCGCGGGGTGCCCCGTCGTGGACTTCCGAGTGAGCCTTTTTGACGGCTCCTATCATGACGTCGATTCCTCGGAAATCGCCTTCAAACTGGCGGGATCGAAAGCCTTCAAGAAGTGCATGGAACAGGCCAAGCCCTGCCTGCTCGAGCCCATTATGAATGTGGAGATAACCGTACCGGACAATTATTCTGGAGATATCATGGGTAATCTGAATGGCCGGCGCGGGCGCATTCAGGGTATGGATGCGAAGGGCGGCTCGACGGTCGTCAAGGCCCAGGTGCCGCTCGCCGAGATGCTCACTTATGCTTCCGACCTCACGTCCATGACCCAGGGCCGCGGAACCTACGCCATGGAGTACTCGCACTACGACATCGTGCCGCAGCCCATCGCCGACAAGCTCGTCGCCGCCGCCAAGGCCGGCGGTGTGGGCAAGGAAGAAGAGGAAGAGTAGCGGAACGCCCGAGGGCCGAATACGCCGCATATCGCCGGTTGGCCTCCCCCCGCCCCGGTTGGGAATGGGGAGTAAACCGGCGGTGGTCAACCACTGGAAGGATGCGCAAGGCCTCCAATACCTCCATGCACCGAACCTCATTCTTACTCGCAGCTACCTTGCTGTTGTCCATAACCTGCGGTGCGGCTTCCCAATCTAAGAGCCCAATACTCCTCGACACCGATATCGGCACGGACATCGATGATGCCTTTGCTCTGGCGCTGATTTTGCAGAGCCCGGAGCTTGACCTGGTGGCTGTGACGACGGTAAGCGGGGACACCCAAGCCCGCGCGCGGCTCGCGGCCAAGATGTTGTGGGAGGCTGGCCGGACCAACGTGCCCGTGGCGGCGGGTGAGCCGGGTTCTTCGCAGCCTATCGATCAGGCGCGCTGGGCCAAAGGCTTCACCGGCCCGCCCCTCACCAGCGAGAAAGCCGTCGATTTGATGAAGCGGGAAATAGAGCGCCGGCCGGGCGAACTCACCATCGTGGCGATTGGTGAACTTACCAATGTGGCGGCGTTGCTGAAGACCAACCCTTCGGTTGGAAAGAAGATCAAGCGCATCGCCCTGATGGGCGGAGCGGTCGCGCACGGTTACGGCCAGGACCTCAAGCCCGTCGCGGAGTGGAACATCAAGTCGAACCCCGCCGCGGCGCAAGTCGTCTTCACCTCGGGCATCCCCATCCTTATGGCGCCGCTCGACTCGACCACCATGCTGCAACTTGATGCCGCCGCGCGCCGCCGCATCTTCACGCACTTGACGCCAACGACCAATTCTCTGACGATCCTCTACCACCTCTGGGGCGAGGACACGCCCACGCTCTTCGACCCCATGGCTGTGGCCATGCTCATTGATCCGGCGATTTGCGAAATGAAAGAACTGGCAATCGAAGTGGACGCGCAGGGTTTTACGCGCGTCGTGGAAGGAAAGCCCGCCAACGCCAGAGTCGGCATGCGCACAGACCCCGCAAAATTCTTCGAGTTCTATCTGCGGCGCGTGGCGCCGTAAATTGTAGGGGCGATGCTCGCTTCGCCTTCGCCGGGCGGGGCATCCGTGTTTCGGATTTGCTGTCACCCCCGCGAAAGCGGGGGGCCATGCTTCCGGCTGGATTCCCGCATTCGCGGGAATGACGACATTGGGATGACACCGCCGGTACAGTCCCCCTACTTGTACGCCGCGAGCTTCTTTTCGATCCGGTCGTGAATCCAGTGCGGGTCCCACCACTCGACCGGATTGATGGGAATTCCATCCAGCAGCATGGTGAAGTGAAGGTGGTCGCCGCCGGCGAGGCCGGTCTGGCCGCTGCGGGCGATGGTCTGGCCGCGCTGCACGTTGTCTCCGGGCTTGACGCCCATCGAGCTGAGGTGCGCGTAGAGGCTTTGCAGGCCGCATCCGTGGTCGATGATCACGGTGTTGCCGTAAATCCCGAAAAAGCCCGCGTGCACAACGACGCCATCATTCGCCGCCACCACCGGCGCGTGCTCGGTGACGGCGAGATCGAATCCCAGGTGCGTCTGATGATCCACCGCCTCGCCGTTATACACGTAAGTGCGGCTGTCGGCGAACGACGCTTCCACTTTGGAATTTCCCAGCTGGATGAACGGCTGCGTCCAGAGGAAGCGCGGCGCGGTTTTCTGTGAGAACGCGATCAGCTCGCGTGCGTTCGCCTGACGAAGCTGGCCGTTGACGAGCAGGAAATTCTTCAGCAGGCTTCCTTGATCTTCGAGGCCGGACGTCTGGCTCATGATGGGCGGCACCACGCGCGACATGAAATCGTCGGTCAACTGGATCTGGTCGGAGCGGAACTGTTTGGGAAACAGGCGGTAGGTGAAATTGCTGACCGTTTCGTTCCCCGCATCATCGCGCGCCACGATGCGTGCGGGCGTTGCGGGATCGACGTTCCAGGCGTAGGCGAACAGGCAGAGCCGCGTCTCCGGCGTTGACGCCTTTACCGGCCAGCTTGGAAAGAAACTGTCACCCACCTTCACGCCGGACTCCGAGGTCCCCGGCGAAACTTTGAATACGATGAGCTCCGCCCCGCCCTGATTCACATAATGGGGGAAGCTGAGCACCTGCACCTGGGGCGGCGCGAAGCGCACCGGCAAATCCATTTGCAGCTCGCTCTGGCCGCCGCGGAAGAAACGCCCCCAGGAATCATTGGTAGCGACAATGCGCAGCGTGGCGCGGCCTTCCTGGAGATCGGGAAGCTCCTTGCGCCCGACGCGCCCGCTGTATGCGGCCTTGCTTTCGGGGTGGGCCCAGAATTTCCACCAACTCGTTTCCGCGGCCGGGGCCGCGCCTCCCGCGAGGGGAAGCGCAAATGTTCGCCCTCCCCCCTGGCTCAATTCCATCGCGACCGATTTGATGCGGTGCTTTGCGTCGCGCACTTCGAGCTCTACCGGAGTGCTCGCCCCGATGCCTTTGAGCTCGGTGCGAAGCTGGATGCTGGGCGCGGATTTGTCCAGCATTTTCCAGACCAACATCCCCAGCACGATCACCAGTACCACTAGAAGAAAAGTTATGCCGCTGCCCATCCCAATGTCTGCTCGTTCCTTGAACTTTCTCAAACGCCGACCTCCACGAGTCGTTGACCCGCCCCTACAAGAAATCGCGGCGGGAGTGTTCCCCCGCTGACGCGATGGAAAAATCCCGTCACGTTCGAGAATACTCGCTTCGGGAGTTTGATGACAAGGTTGGAGGGAGGATGGTAGTGGCGCAGTTTGCTGTAGCGGCGCTCGGCGCCTGCCCCGACCTGATCGGGGAGCGCCGGAGAGGGCTGAAAATCAAAATCGGCGGTCGGAGACCGCCGCTACAGCAGTGAGCCTCGGCGTGATGGCGGCGCTACACCGGCGCGACAGCGGGGCAACACTACACGGCGTGTTCGCGGGCCCGGCGGACGTTGGCCACGTCGCCCATGACGATCAGGATGTCGCCGCCGACCAGAATCAAATCGCCCTGGGGATTGTAGAGGTTCTCGCCGTTGGGCTTGCGGACGGCCAGAGCCAGGAGCTCGTATTCCCGGTGCAATTCAGTATCACCGATGGTCTTGCCCACCCAGGATGAGGTAGGAGCAATGGCGATTTCTTCGACGCGCAGGGTTTTGGAT
>Ga0315281_10008827_pt1 | contig 14055 bp, 8 predicted proteins | sample YL17G07_0_MG_FD_204540 | JGI IMG/M metagenome (GOLD analysis project Ga0315281, IMG submission 204540) | Sediment microbial communities from Yellowstone Lake, YNP, Wyoming, USA - YL17G07_0 | ecosystem: Environmental > Aquatic > Freshwater > Lake > Sediment | place: USA: Wyoming | collected...
CCGCGATATCCTTGAGAACATCAACTTTGGTAAAGGCTTGCGGCCCGCCGACGATAGATCCGAGAGCTGCGAAGCCAATGATCCACGGCGCCACAAACTGGACGATGCTCACTCCGAAGTTGCCCAGGCCCGCCTGGATGCCCATTGCGACACCCTGCAGCCGTTTTGGGAAAAATATGCTTGTGGACGGCATGAAAGAAGAAAAGTCTCCCCCGCCCATGCCGGTAAGGAATCCAATGACCATGAACGTGGTCCAAGACGTGCTCGTGTCCTGAATTGCGAAACCCAGCCAGATCATGGGTATTATCTTGATGATGGTCGATATGCTTACGACTGGTCGCGTCCCGAGCACCGGGATGAAATTCGCATGTATCAGCCTCAATATGCCGGATGCGAGCCCCGGTATCGCCGCGAGCCAGAACAGCTCCATGGTAGTGAACTTGAATCCTATGGCAGGCATTCTCACAACCACCGCGCTCATGACAAACCATGTAGCGAACGAAAATATCAGCGAGAACGTTGTGATACCGCAGGTGCGCCACGCAGTTGCGCTACCGGTCTCTTTCCAGAACTTCGGATCTTCCGGTTCCCATCTTGGTAATCTTGCCATGATAAGTTTTCCTCTGGTCTAAAGTCTTACATTCAACGCAAAAAACAAATCCTGCTTATTGGTTAAACCGTTTGCATCGATAACTAACTGTGCGTGACGGCGCTCACACCACGAACCTCGCGCCCCGGCGCGCGTAGAACCACCAGGTGATGGCGATACAGGTCAGATAGAAGAGAATGAACATGTACAGCGCCGACTCGGCCGTGCCGGTGATCGAGATTGATGCACCGTAACTCATAGGGATGAAAAAGCCGCCGAACGCGCCAATGGCCGACGCGAAGCCGAGCGCGGCGGCGGCCTCGCTGTTGGCGTCGCGCACCGCCCGTTCCTCGGCCGCCCTGCCCCTGCCCGCCGCCTGGCGCTGGTGCTCTTTGAGGAAGATGGCCGGGATCATATGGAAGGTCGATCCATTACCGATCCCAGCGGTCATGAACAGCAACATGAACATGCCGAGGAAGCCGTAGAAATTGCCGCCTGTTCCCGCTTGCGGCAGGAACGCTAGCACGCCGGCCACACTCGCTCCCATGGCGATGAAATTCCAGAACGTCACCTTCGCCCCGCCCAGCTTGTCCGCGAGCCAGCCACCGAGTGGCCGGATAAGTGCGCCGATCAGGGGGCCCAGCCAGGCGTAGGCGAGCGCATTGCCCAGTGGAAACTGGCTCTTGCTGAGCAGCGGAAATCCGGCCGAATAGCCAATGAAAGAACCGAAGGTGCCGAGGTAGAGCCAGCACATGATCCAGGTGTGCTTGCTCCTGAAAATCACCAGCTGTTGCGACAGCGAGGCGCTCGCCGTAGCGAGGTCGTCCATCCACAACCAGGCCGCGATAGCGCAGATCGCGATGAATGGCACCCAGATGAAGCCGGCGTTTTGCAGCCACATCTGCTTCGTCTCGGTGCCCTGTGTCCAGGTCTGCGGCTCGCCGCCCAAGATCCCGAAGATGCCCGTGGTGATGACCATGGGCACCACGAACTGCACCAACGACACACCCAGATTGCCCAGTCCGGCATTCAGGCCCAACGCGGTCCCCTTCTGCACCTTGGGGAAAAAGAAATTGATGTTCGCCATGCTGGAGGCGAAGTTGCCGCCGCCGAGCCCGCACAGCAACGCCAGGACCACGAAAGTCGAGTACGCAGTCGAGGGATCGCGGACGGCGAATCCCATGCCGAGCGTAGGCAGTAGCAGCAAGGTCGTGGAAATCGCCGTCCAGCGCCGGCCGCCGAAGATCGGCACCATAAAGGAATAGAAGACGCGCAGCCCAGCGCCGCACAGCGCCGGCAACGCGGACAGCCAGAACAGCTCGCGAATCGAGAACACGAATCCGGCATTTGGCAGGTTCACCACCACCACGCTCCACAGCATCCATACCGAGAAGGCGAGGGCCAGCGAAGGGATCGAAATCCAGAGATTGCGATTCGCGATACCGCGCCCTTCGGCCTCCCAGAAGGTCGGGTCCTCGGGGTCCCAGCGCGTGAGTGCGTGAGATGCCATGGCTGCGGAGTGCGTTTCGTCTCTCAGGTGTAGTGCGTGGGCTCGGGGTGCTTGAGCGCCTGCGCCGCGCCCAAAGGCCGAACCTCGGTGAAATACATCCACATCAGCGATACCCAGACAATGCCAAACATGAGCATGAAAGCGGAAGAGCGCACGCCGGTCAGGTCGACCAGGACGCCAAACATGATCGGCAGGAGGAAACCGCCCATGCCGCCGGCGAGTCCGACGATGCCGGAAATCACGCCGATGTTGTGCGGATAGTCGTCGGAGATGTACTTGAACACCGACGCTTTGCCAATGGCGAACGATACGCCCATGGTGAACATGATGACGGTGAACACGGTCGCGTTGAGCCCGATATGAAAGTTCTTGGGACCGGTTACGGTCTGAATGACGAGGTCGGTCTGCGGATAGGACAGGAAGAACAGGCAGACCAAGGCGATCCACAATACCCACCACGTGATGAAGTGTGCGCCGTACTTGTCGGAGAAATAGCCCCCGATGGCGCGCAGTACACCGCCGGGAATGCTGAACCCTGCGGCCAGCAGCGCCGCCAGCTGGAGGTCGAAGCCGTACTCGGAGATGTAATACTTGGTCATCCACAGCGACAACGCGACGTAACCGCCGAACACGATGGAGTAGTACTGGCTGTATCGCCAAACCGTCGGATCCTTCAACGCCTGCAATTGCTCCTTCATGGTCACAGTCGAATGTCCCGAAGCGTGATCTTCGTCGGTGTAGCTGAAGAACCAGAACGCCACTGCCATCAGCAACATCAGGACCGCGTAGACCTTCGGCACCATCGCCCAGCCGTAGGCGACGACAATGGTCGGCGCGACCAGCTTGGTTACCGCCGCTCCGGTATTGCCGACGCCGAAGATGCCCATGGCGAGTCCCTGACGGTTCTTGGGAAACCAGCGCGCGCAATACGCGATGCCCACGGTAAACGAACCGCCGGCCACGCCCACAAAGAGACCGGTGACGAGGTAATGCCAGAATTCGGTGCCGTAGGAAATCAACCAGATCGGAATCACCGTGGACAGCATCAGGATGAAAAACACGATGCGGCCGCCGAAGCGGTCGGTCCACATGCCCAAGGGCAGGCGGATCAGGGAACCGGTCAACACCGGCAATGCCACCAGGATGCCGAATTGCGTTTCGTTGAGATCCAGGGTTTTCTTGATCGGAATGCCGATGACCGCAAACATCATCCACACCATGAAGCACACGGTGAAAGCAGTCGTGCTCGCCGTCACGACCGACCAAGCCTTGTAGTTTTGCGACGCCATGTTGGAATTCCTCAACTCGTTATCGAAGTGTGTATGGATTCTAGGCCTGCGGCGTGCAGGCGGAAATGCTCAGGTAACGCTGCCTGGCGGCTCCGACTACCCACTAATGGGTAGATGAGCGGTTACTCGCAAACCCGCGCCCCGCTTTGACCTTGGGCGATATGACCCGATCCGCAGAAGCGTTTCACGCACTGAGGTCCGGCCAAAACACTACCCTCAAATTTCGCCGTGCAAAGCCTTGCCTCGCGTACGAGCGGAAAGTAGATTGGCTACAGCGCGCCCGTGCATACGAGAACGCCGGGCGCAGGCATAGTCGGGTCTTGGAGGAGGAGGAATATGCGATACCAATCGTGGCGCACGCGCGTGGCAGTGCGCGCAGGGATGGTTTCCACATCGCGGCACTACCGGCGCCTGATCGGCGCCGCGCTTGCGGCAGCGTTCTGCGCCGGAAGCGCGACGATTGCGCTGGCGCAGGACGGCAAGGCGCTGTTCGAAACCAAATGCGCCGTCTGCCACACCATTGGCGGTGGCCTCAAGGTGGGACCGGACCTCAAGGGCGTAGTCGCCAAGCGTGGCGCAGACGGAACCGTCGCAGTCGTGCTCGATCCGGCAAAAGCAGGCTTGAAACCAACCATGCCCAACCTGGGCGTGGCGAGGAAGGAAGCCGAAGCCATCGTCGCTTATCTCGACCAGACGCAGGCAGCGGCTGGTGCGACTTCTGCAACCAAGGAACGCGCTGCTCCCGCCGCGCAGGCGGCGAAAGAGCCCGCTGCAGAGGGAACACCAGCTGAAATCCAACTAGGAGGCGATCTGTTCGAGGGCAAGGTTCGTTTCGCCAACGGCGGCCCCTCCTGCAACGCATGTCATCACGTAGCGAGCGATGCCCACCTCGGCGGCGGAGTCTTGGCCGCTGAACTGACTCTGGTGTTCTCGCGCATGGGCAAACAGGGGCTCAGCGCCCTAATCGCAGGCAATCCCTTCCCGGTGATGCAGGCCGCCTATGCAGGAAAAGAGTTCTCGGAAAAGGAAATCAACGCGCTGGTCGGATTCCTGCAGCACGTCGACCAGGAACATGCGCGGCAGATGCCCAGGGAATGGGGGTGGAGGATGTTCAGCGCGGGCGCCGGAGGCGTGGTCGTGCTGCTCGGAATCTTCGGCCTCGCCGGACGGGGCCGAAAGAAACGGTGCGTGAATCAAGACATCTACGACCGGCAGATCAAATCGGAGTAATCGTTCGAGGCGCAAGCGCGGTAACAGAGAAACCGCTGTAACGGGAAAACGACAGGGGCAATAACATGGGCTGGATCACAGACATCATTTCGCCAGAGACGCGCAAATGGGAAGAGTTCTACCGCAATCGCTTCCAGCATGACCGCGTCGTCAGAAGCACGCACGGGGTCAACTGCACCGGTGGTTGCTCCTGGCAGATACACGTCAAGGAGGGCATCGTGGTTTGGGAAACGCAGCAGCTGGATTATCCGCTGCTGGAAGATTCCCTTCCCCCTTACGAACCCCGCGGCTGTCAACGCGGAATTTCCTTTTCCTGGTATCTGTACAGTCCGCTGCGGATCAAGTACCCCTTGATCCGGGGCGCGCTGATCGACGCCTACCGCGCGGAAAAGGAAAAAACCGGCGATCCGCTGAAGGCGTGGGAGTCGCTGCAAAACAATCAGGAGAAACGCAAACAGTACCAGAACGCCCGCGGCAAGGGCGGCTTCAGGCGTGCTAGCTGGGACGAGGTGCTGGAACTCATGGCCGCCGCCAATATCTATACGGCGAAGAAGTACGGCCCGGACCGGGTCATCGGTTTCTCGCCGATTCCCGCGATGTCCATGCTCAGCTACGCTGCGGGCAGCCGGTTTTTGCAGCTCTTCGGCGGCGTGAACCTCAGCTTCTACGACTGGTACTGCGACCTCCCCACCGCTTTCCCCGAAATCTGGGGCGAGCAGACCGACGTGTGCGAGAGCGCCGACTGGTATAACGCCAAGATGATCGCGGACATGGGGGCGTGTCTGAACATGACGCGCACGCCCGACTGCCATTTCTTCGCCGAATCGCGGCACAACGGCACCAAGACGGTGGTGTTCTCGCCCGACTTGAGCATGGTCACCAAATATGCGGACCAGTGGGTGCCGCTGCACGCAGGCAGTGACGGCGCGTTCTGGATGGCGGTGTCGCACGTCATTCTGAAAGAGTTCCATCACGAAAAGCAGACGCCCTATTTCCTGAAATACGGCAAGCAATACACGGACAGCCCGTACCTGGTTGTGCTGAACCCGGAAGGCGACCATTACAAGCCGGGCCGCCTGCTCCGCGCCAACGAGCTGGCCCAGTTCCAGGACATCGAGAACGGCGAGTGGAAGTTCCTCAACATCGACGAGAAATCAGGCGGCCTCGTAGTACCGAAAGGCGCCATGGGGCATCGATACGGCAAGGAAACCGGCAAGTGGAACATGAAACTGGAGAATTCCGCTGACGACAACCCTTACGATCCCGCGCTGACGCTGCTGAAGAACAATGATGGCGTGGTCAGCACCGAGTTTACGGAATTCGGCCTGGACAAGAAAGCGCTGAGAGGCGTGCCGGTCAAGTACATCGAGACACTCCACGGGAAGGTCGCCGTGGCCACGGTGTACGACCTGATCATGGCGCAATATGGCGTCGGTCGAGGGCTCCCCGGCGATTATCCGAAGGACTATACCGACAAGAATGCGGCCTATACGCCGGCCTGGCAGGAAATCCTCACCGGGGTGGATTCCAAGACGGTGCTTCAATTCGCCCGGGAATGGGCCGATACGGCGGCCGTGACCGAAGGCAAATGCATGATCATCATCGGCGCCGGCATCAACCACTGGTACCACTCGAATCTGATGTACCGCGCGGGCGCTATGGCGCTGATGCTTTGCGGCTGCGTCGGCAGGAACGGCGGCGGCCTGAACCACTACGTGGGCCAGGAGAAGCTCGCGCCGCAGGACTCATGGAGCACGATCGCCATGGCCAGGGACTGGGTGGGAGCCGTCCGGCTGCAGCAAGGACCGCTGTGGCACTACATCAACACCTGCCAGTACCGTTACGACGGCCAGTACTCCGTCTACAACACCGTCCCGAAGAACGAGATGACCGACAAGCACACGGCCGACACTATCTTCACGGCGGTGCGCAACGGCTGGATGCCGTTTTATCCGCAGTTCAAGCAAAACACGCTCGAACTCAGCAAGGAGGCGGTCGCCAAGGGCGCGAAGGATGACGACGGCATCAAGAATTACGTGTTCGAAAAACTGAAATCGAAGCAGCTGGAATACTCGGTCGCCGATCCGGAGGCGCAAGAGAACCATCCGCGCGTCTGGTACATCTGGCGCGGGAACGCGATCATGGGCAGCATGAAAGGCCATGAGTACGCCCTGAAACATTATCTCGGCACCCACTCCAACGCTATCGGCGAGGACTCCGACGAACACACCAAAGAAGTGAAATGGCACGACGTCGCGCCCAGGGGAAAGATGGATCTGGTGGTGGATCTGAACTTCCGCATGGATTCCTCGGCGCTGTATTCGGACATCGTTCTGCCCGCGGCGTCGTGGTACGAGAAAGCCGACATCAACAGCACGGACATGCATTCGTTCATTCATCCGCTTTCGGCCGCGATCGCGCCGGTATGGGAATCCAAGACCGACTGGGACATTTTCAAGGAACTGGCGCGGGTAACCAGCGCGGCCGCGAAGAAGTACCTGCCCGAGGTCCAGGTCGATATCGTGGCATCCCCGCTGTCGCACGATTCGGCGGACGAGATCACCCAGCCGCACGTGAAAGACTGGTACAAGGGCGAATGCGAGCCGGTCCTCGGAAAGTCCATGCACAAGCTGGCGGTGGTGCGTCGCGATTACACCAAGATCTACGACAAGTTCATCACACTGGGCGAGAACGTGAAGACCCAGGGCTTGGGCGCGCACGGCAACCATTACCTGTGCGCGGACGAATACGATCAAATGACCGTTTCCAACCATTTCCCGGTGGAGAAAATGAACGGGAAAATCTATCCGTCATTGAAAGAAGACAAATCAGCCATCAACGCCATTTTGCATCTGTCCACCTTGACCAACGGCGTGCTCAACGTGCGCGCCTACCAGAACATGGAGAAGAAGACCGGTCTGAAGCTGGCCGACCTGGGCGAAGGCAGCAAGGACGTGCGCATCAACTACGCCGATCTTCAGGCGCAGCCGCGCAGGTACAACACGTCGCCGCTGTGGTCCGGGCTCATGAACGACGGCAGGGCCTACGCCGCCTATACCTACAACGTGGACCGGCTCATCCCGTGGCGCACGCTCACCGGGCGCCAGCATTTCTACCTCGATCACGAAATGTATATCGCTTATGGCGAGCACCTGCCGACTTACAAGCCGTCGCCGAAACCCGCGCTTTACGGCGATCTGAAGGAAACCCTGAAAGAGGGAAAAGCGAAAGTGCTGAACTGCCTCACGCCTCACGGCAAGTGGCACATCCACTCGACCTACGGCGACACGCTGCGCATGAAGACGCTTTCCCGCGGCTGCGAGCCCTGCTGGTTGAGCGAGAAAGACGCGAAGGACCTCGGCATCAAGGACAACGACTGGGTCGAGGTCTACAACGATCACGGCGTCTATTGCACCAGGGCGTGCGTCAGTTCCAGAATTCCGCTGGGTGTTTGCATCGTGTATCACGTGCCCGAGCGCACGGTGGACATCCCCAAATCGCAGGTGAGAGGCAACAAGAGGGCAGGCGGACATAACAGCTTCACCCGGGTCCATTTGAAACCCAATTTCCTCGCCGGCGGATACGGGCAGTTCTCGTATCACTTCAACTACTGGGGACCCATCGCTCCAAACAGGGATACGCACGTGACGGTCCAGAAAATGGACAAGGTCGTATTCTGAGCAGACGCCAAGGAAAACAAATCATGGATATCCGTTCACAAGTTTCGATGGTGTTTCACCTGGACAAATGTCTCGGCTGCCATACCTGCTCGGTCGCCTGCAAGAACACCTGGACCGACCGCAAGGGCGCGGAGTATATGTGGTGGAACAACGTCGAAACCAAGCCGGGCACCGGTTACCCGACAAAATGGGAAGACCAGAGCATCTACAAAGGCGGCTGGGAGAACGTCGGTGGTGCGATCTCGCTCAAGGGCGCCGGCAAGCAGAAAGGCTTGTTGAATATTTTCCACAACCCGAACATGCCGGTCATCGACGACTACTACGAGCCCTTTACCTACGACTATCTCAATCTGATCGAGGCCCCCGCGGGGGATGACCAACCGACGGCACGGCCTCTTTCCCTGATCACGGGAAAGCCGATCGATATCAAAATGGGTCCCAACTGGGACGACGACCTGGGCGGAACCCTGGATTACGCCCGCAACGATCCCAATCTCAAAGGCTTGTCCAAGGCCGAGCAGGAAGCCATGTTCCAGTTGGAACGCATGGCGTTTTTCTACCTGCCGCGGATCTGCAATCACTGTCTAAACCCGGCTTGCGTCGCCTCCTGCCCGTCGGGCGCGATTTACAAGCGGGGCGAGGACGGCGTGGTCCTGATCAACCAGGACGTCTGTCGCGCCTGGAGAATGTGCGTCACGGCTTGCCCGTACAAGAAGACCTATTACAACTGGCACGCGGGCAAATCCGAAAAATGCATCCTATGCTATCCGCGCCTCGAGGCCGGCCTTGCTCCGGCCTGCATGCACACCTGCGTCGGCCGGATTCGCTACCTCGGGGTGATCCTGTACGATGCCGACCGCATTCACGAAACGGCGTCGGTTGCGGAAAAAGACCTGGTCGAGCATCACCTGAGCATGCTCATGGATCCGTTCGATCCAGAGGTCATCGCCTCCGCGAAGGCGAACGGAATCGCCGATTCGACGATACACGCGGCGCAGAACTCACCCACCTACAAATTTGTCAAGGAGTGGGGCCTGGCCCTGCCGCTGCACGCGGAATTCAGGACCCTACCCATGCTGTTCTATGTGCCGCCGCTGCTGCCTGTAATGGCTACGGTCAAGCAAGTCAACAATAGCGAGCAAGCGGAAAAATTCGGATCCATCGCCAAGATCTGGGATGACACCTGGCTCTACGACACCAGCACCGACGAGTTTTGGGGCGCCATCGATCAGGCGCGCTTCCCGCTGAAATACCTCGCCAATCTGTTTAGCGCGGGAGACGAGGGCAAGGTCAAGGACAGGCTGATCCGGCTGTGGGCCATCAGAATCTATCGCCGCTGGAAGACCGTCGGTGACATTTCGGAGCAAAAGGCGAACGATGCGCTCAAGGCCGCGGGCTACACGCCCGAAATGGCCGACGCCATTTATCGACTCACGTCGCTGGCCAAGTTCGATGACCGCTTCGTGATCCCGGCGGCCCATCGCGAGCATGCGATCGAGATGCTGGAATTTACCGGCGACAGAAAAGGCAGCGTCGGTTTCGGCTTCAACGCAGGGACTGCGCAAAGGGGGTTGTGAGCCAACATGAATTACGCACACTATGGCAGCATGGGGGAGTTGCTGGATTTTCCAGGGCCGGGGTTCGCCGCCCGGGGACAGGTGTTGCTGGGCCTTCTGCGCGAAAACTATCCCGATGCCGCGGTCGAGCTTGAACGTTTTCTCGACGCGATTCCGGAAAGAACACTCGACCTGCAGGAACTGCACACGCGTACGTTTGACGTGCAGGCCCTGACGACGCTGGGCACCGGTTATGTCCTGTTCGGCGACGATTACAAGCGCGGGGCGTTGTTGTCTAATCTGAATCGAGAGCACAACGACGCGGAAAACGACTGCAGAGGCGAACTGGCCGATCATCTGCCGAACCTGCTTCGACTGATTCCCAAACTGAAGGACCAGGACCTGCTGGAGGAATTGGTCGAACAGATCCTGGTTCCGGCGCTGATGCTGATGATCCGGGAGTTTGACCCGAAAAGGATCGAGAAGAAAAACGCGAACTATCAAAAACATTTCAAGACGCTGATCGATCCTGCCGGCGGGTGCGATTCGACCATTTACCGTCTGACGCTCGAGGCCGTGTTGAAGGTGCTGGCGCGGGATTTTCCCGTGACCGAGACCATGACCAAATTGGCGGATTGGAGCAGCCGGCCGCAAACGGTGGATTTCCTGCGGCTGGTCGAGAGGGAAATGGACATCGAGAGGGATGCAAACCCGGTCAACAGCGGCTGTGACGCCTGAGCACAAGGAGAAGCAGAAATGAATTTACTCGACAATTTCCTATTTGGCGCATTGCCTTATGCCGCCGTCGCGGTGTTTCTGGTCGGGTCCATTTATCGGTACAAGTCGAACGGGTTCAAATACTCGTCCCTGTCCTCGCAGTTCCTCGAAGGCGGCGGCATTTACATATTTGCGGTGCTGTTCCACTGGGGAATATTGGTCGTGTTCCTCGGGCATCTGACCGTGTTCCTGTTCCCGGGATTGACTCTGGCGTGGCACAGCAGCGCGGCGCGGCTGATCGCCGATGAGATCGTGATTTTCACCTTCGGCCTCGCCGTCTTGATCGGATTGCTCGGGCTTTTCGTCCGGCGAATCTCGCAGCCCCGCATCCAGGTGGTGACCACCCGGATGGACATCGTGATCGAACTCTTGCTCCTCGCGCAGATTGTCTTCGGACTCTGGATTGCCCTGGGATACCGCTGGGGGTACTACTGGTTCGCCTCTGACATGTCGCCCTATCTGTGGTCGATCGTGAAATTCGGTCCGCAGATAGACGCCGTCAGCGCCATGCCTTGGGTGATCAAAACACATATCGTCGGCGCTTTTATCATCCTCGGGATACTTCCCTTCACCCGCCTGGTGCACTTCCTGGTGGCGCCGTTTCACTACACCTGGCGCGACTATCAGCAAGTCATCTGGTACTGGGACCGCAAACGGGTGCGTGACCCGGCGACGGCATGGACCACGACCCGGCCGAGGAACACCTGACGATCATGGAAATACACAAACTGCACCGATTCGACCCCTTGCACAAGCAGGCGGACAGAGGCCTGGAAATCGCGCAGGGCTTGTCTCCGATGGACCCTCCGGACGCCTACGCGCCCTCCGGCATCGAGCCGGTGCCTGCGGCGGCCATGCATCCGTTTCTGCGGCGATTCAGGGATGAGCACATTCCCTTTATGGACGAACTGAACGCGTTCGAGGCCGCGATTCTTTCGATTCAAAAAGCCGGATACACCAAGGAAGCCGACGCCAAGCTGAGGCATTTTTTTCATTATCTGGATCAGGAGTTCGTGCCTCACAGCCGGCGCGAAGAGGCGGCCCTGTTCCCGCTGCTGCGCGAGCGGCTGATAGCGAGCGGCGAGCATGGCAGCGGCAGCGCTCCCGCAACGGCGACCGACGTAATGGAGGATGAGCACGGCAAAGCCATGCAGCTTGCCGCGGTGGTGGTGAATTTCCTCGGACTTGTGTTTCGTCTTCCCGATGAGAGATCCAGCATGATCGTGCTCGATGCGGCGCTTGAGCAGGGCAAGAACCTGGTGGAGATGCTGCGCCTCCATGTTTTCCGCGAGGATAACGTGGTCTTCCCCCTTGCCCATCGCTTGATCTCCGGCACCGAGTTCGACGCGATGCAAGCAAACGCGGCGGCGCAGAAAAAGTCGGCTTAGACCGGCGTCGCGCCAAACGGCTGTTCCCTTCCCGAGTTCCCCGGCCAGGGCGCGCGTCGAGCGCGCACGCGCGCGGCCCATGCCCCTGGCGCTCTCCCGGCGCCTCCCTCAGGTCATGGGATTGCGCCCGCTCGATCTTTCGGCGGTGGCTTGAACCGGGCTAAACGGGCAAAATGGCGGCATGCGCATCGACGCGCATGTCGCAGGCAACGCTGCCCGGGAGCTGGTGCCATGAAGATCGATCGTCGCTTTTTCGCCGAATCGCTGGTGGTGAGGCTGGGGATAGCGCTCGGGGCCATCGTGCTCCTGGCGCTCGCGGCCACCATCAGTGCCACCGTGTTTGCCGAACTGTCCACCGGCAAGGCTGCTGCGATCAATCTCGCCGGCAGCCTGCGCATGCAGTCGTACTGGATCACGCTGCAGGTGGTGCGATCGGGCGACATCGGGCGCCCGCCGTCCGAGTTGCGGCAGGCGCTGGACGAGTTCGAGGCGCGCCTCAATAACCCGCAGCTCGTCGGCGGCATACCCTCGGATTCGGCCGATCCCACGCGCCGCGCCTACGAGCGCGTCGCCGCGACCTGGTCAGGCACGCTCAAGCCCGCGGTCGCGCGCGCCGTCACCCAGGGCGCGCCGGCGCGCGATGCGTTCGTTTCGCGCATGGCTGCGTATGTGCTCGATGTCGACCGCCTGGTGTACCTGCTCGAACACGATCTGGAACAGCGCATCCAGGCCCTGCGCCTGATCCAGGGTGCGGGCCTGTTCGCGATCGTCGTGGTGATGTTCATTTCGCTGTTTCTCATGCACGCGCAGGTCATCGTCCCGCTGGCCGATCTGCTGCAGTGCGCCCGCCGCGTGCGCGTGGGCGATTTCACGGTGCGCGCCCGGCATGCGGGCGAGGACGAACTGGGCCAGCTCGGCCAGTCGTTCAACTACATGGTGGAAGACCTTTCGCGCAGCTACGCAACGCTCGAGGCGCGTGTGCAGGAGAAGACCGAGCAGTTGGCGCGAACCAACGTGTCACTGGAGGTGTTGTACAACACCACGCGCACGCTGGCCGAAAATCCGCTGACGCAGACCACCCTCGACGGCGTGATGCGCGACATCGAGCGCGTCACCGGCCTCAAGGCGGGTGCGATTTGCGCGCGCGAGGAAGAGGACCGGCGCGGCTTCCCCGTCGCCCTTCACGCTGGCAGCGAACAGGCTAGGTCCTGGTGCCAGCTGGAGCGCTGCTACGAGTGTTTCAACACCGGCGCGGGTGAGTCCGGGGTGCGCGTCGTCGGCAGCGGCGACGAGCGCATGCTCTCGGTACCGCTGTCCGAGGGCGGAAAACCCTACGGCGTGATGCTGCTGCAACTGCCCCCCGGCATGCACGTCGAAGCGTGGAAAATGAAACTGCTGGAATCGATCGGCCACCACATCGGCGCCGCCTTCGCCACGGCCAAGCGCAGCGACGAGCGGCGCGGTATCGCGCTGCTGGAAGAACGCTCGGTAATCGCGCGCGAATTGCACGATTCCCTGGCGCAGTCACTGACCTACCTGAAGATCCAGGTGGCGCGCCTCAAGCTGCAACTCAACACGAGCGGCGCGCGCGAACAGACGGCCGACGTGGTCGAGGAACTCAAGCTCGGGATCAACAATGCGTACCGGCAGTTGCGCGAACTGCTTACCACGTTCCGCCTGCGCATCGACGGGCGCGGCCTGTCCGAGGCGCTGCAGGAAACCATCGGCGAGTTTTCGCAGCGCGCCGGCATCGTGGTGCAGCTGCACGACCGGCTGCTCGGCCACGAGCTCGACTCGAGCGAGCAGATTCACGTGCTCCAGGTGGTGCGCGAAGCCCTGACCAACGTCGAGCATCATGCGCAAGCGCGCCGCGCCGACGTGGGCCTGGCGATCGCCAAGGGCCGCGTACGGGTCACGGTGGAAGACGACGGCGTGGGCATCCGGGACGCCGAGCCGCCGACGCATCACTACGGTCTGGCAATCATGCGCGATCGCGCCGCGACGCTCGGCGGCACGCTGCAAGTGGCCAGGCGCGC
>Ga0315281_10008829_pt1 | contig 14055 bp, 13 predicted proteins | sample YL17G07_0_MG_FD_204540 | JGI IMG/M metagenome (GOLD analysis project Ga0315281, IMG submission 204540) | Sediment microbial communities from Yellowstone Lake, YNP, Wyoming, USA - YL17G07_0 | ecosystem: Environmental > Aquatic > Freshwater > Lake > Sediment | place: USA: Wyoming | collected...
TGTTGCAGCATTTATTCTTCGTCATGTCCTCGGCCCAGAGGATCATGTGGACACCGACCACCTCGTGGCCTTCTTTTTTCAGTTTCACCGCGGCTACGGAAGAATCGATGCCGCCCGACATGCCGACAAGATATTTCACAGTGTGAATAATAGCCCCTATTCTACCACATTAGACGCCCTTATCGGCAATAATCGCGTTGAGGATCGCTTCGACGGAGCTGTTGTTGTAGAGCAGGTCATAAGCCGTATTCGCGACCGCGACCATGGGGAGGAATTCCCGCGCGAGTTTCTGTTCTTCAAATTCGCCATGGAGGATATCGGCATAGTCGAGCTGGCGGACCTCCATCTTCCCTTCGATGGGGAAATGGTGTTCCCAATCGTGATGTTTCAGGACGTCGGAAAATTCCTTCATCATGCTGGCCTTGCCGCAGAGAAGGATCTTCTCGGGCAATTTGCGCATGGGAAGCTCTTTCAGACAGAAGTCGAGACTGGAGATCCAGATCTCGATATCGGGTTGGATGGCTTCATGGATGACTTTGTTGGATTTCTTTTCCAACTCGCTGTCGCAATAGCTGAGCTTGATCGATTCCGCCTCGTCAAAAGAAGTCGAGAGTTCGTAGGAGATCCTTTTTGTGAGGCTGTTGCCCCCCAGGGAAAATGAACGGTTCCCGACGATCTTGCCATCGGTCATCACGCAGACGTCGGTCGTCCCGGCTCCGATGTCGATGAGGATGGCGCTATCGAGCGTGTTTTGCAGGCTGAGCGAATGACAGACCGCGAAGCTCTGGATGAAGACCCCCCTGAGCTCATGATACGGCAGCTCAACCGCGATGCTCTGGATCTGTCCGAAGTGCTGGCGCGGGGCGAAGCAATTAAAAATCTCCATGACGATGACCTCACCCATCAAACCCCTCGGATCCTGCACCGGCTGGTCGTCGACGCGGATGGTGACGATCGAGGCATTCACCAGTTTCAAATCAGTCTCATCGATGCACATCTCATCGGAAATTTGCTTGCGGATGATATCAAAGGCCTGCCACTGCAGCTCATAAATAATGGTCTTGAGCTCCTGGGCATCGAGCCGGCGTTGGGGTTTACCGCGCTTGTGCTCGAGGGTGACCGTCATACCTTTTACGAGCTCCCCGGAGAGTCCGATGACCACATACTTGGGGGATTTTTTGGCCATATTCTCAGCCTTTTTGACGGCATCCTGGACATTGCAAATGGTCTGGGAAAGGTTGATGATCGAGCCCCCCTGGATATTGCCATGCTGCTGGGGAATGACCCCGTAGCCCTTGAGTTCGAGGTCTTTTTCTTCTTGTTGAAAGACGCAGGCTTTCACGGTGGAAGCGCCTATATCCAGACACAGGAGAGATTTGTCATCAGCGGTACTTCGGTTGAACATAAGGAGGAAGGATCAGTCAAAACACGTCCCGAAATTCAAAGGCGACCTGATTCACTTTCTTCAGGTACTCGGATGAATCGATATACTCCGGCAATTCGTTTTGATAGACCCAACGGTACTCATCCAATTCCTGCGCGTCGAGACGGATATCGGCATCGGTGCCGGTGAACTCCGCCAGCAAGTAGCCTTGCTTGTGTCCGGTGTAGCGGTCATCCCGCTTGAAATCCGGCGGGAAATTATAAAACAGCACATGTTTGCTTTTGTGAAAGCCCCGAAACGCGGAATTCCCAAGCTCCTCCAGCAGCTCGCGCTTGGCGGCATCGACGATATCTTCCCCCGCTTCTATCCCTCCCTGCGGGAACTGCCAAGAATGGTTTCTCCTCGGCTTATGGACGAGCAGAAATTTCCCATCGCTCTTGCGATAGACGATGATCGAAACATTGGGACGATACATAGTTTCTCGGTGGCAAAACGCCTCGAAAGCATACTATTTGGCCCTCATCACGACAAGCGTAATGTCGTCCTGTTGCGGATATTCGGCGCGAAAGGTATTGACCATCTTCAAAACACCTTCACGGATGCTGCGGGCGTCTCGGTTTTCCATGGCGGCCTTGAGAGCGAATTCCTGGAAGCGTTCCATGCCCAGGTTCTCTTTCTCCGTCCTCCAAGCCTCCGGGATGCCGTCGGTGTAGAGCATGAGGATGTCCCCTTTCTTCATGATGATCTCCTGCTCCTTCAGCACTTTGCCAAGGTCGGCGATCATGCCCAGAGCCATCCCCCCTTTTCCGATCAACCGAACGGCTTTCTTCTCGGCCTCGTAGAGGATCATCTGTTCATGACCGGCATTGGTGAAGTTCATACTGCTCTTCGCTTCATTCCAGCGCGTGAGCAGAGCCGTGGCGAACATATTCCTTTTCGTCTTGGCATGGATGACGCCATTCATCGCCGCCATGATCTCATTGGTTTTTTCAAAGACGGTGGTGAAGCTGTAGAGCGTTGATTGGGCTATATTGGCGATCATTCCCGCGGGTACCCCGTGACCGGTGACGTCGGCGATGAAGATATAGGTCCCCTTCTTGTCGATGGTCAGGTAATCGTAAATATCACCACCGATCTGCGTGGCGGCCTTCAGCGAGCCCGAGATGTCGAGCCCTTTGACGTCGGGATCTTTGAGCGGGAGCAGATTGTCCTGGATTTGCTTGGCGATGTCGAGCTCCTTCTCGAGTTTCTCTTTCTCGACCAGTTCCTCGGTATTCTTCTTGAGGGTCTTACTCATCACGTTGAAGGTATCGGCGAGAACACCGATCTCATCATCGCTGTCGACATTCACCTGGGTCCCGAGAGCCCCCTCTCCGATCTTCACGACACCCTGCTCCAGGATCTTGATCGGTCGCACCAGCTTACCCGACAGGTAGATGGCAAAGCCGCTGACCAGGATGATGCTGAGGGCGACGATGGCCAAGATCCCGATCGCCATCTGGGTCACACGATCGACCAACGCCTGATAGCTGAGGGTGTAGACGATGGAAAGACGCGCATTTTTGTGGGGGAAAACGATATTGGCGACCTCTCCTTGGGGGAACTCCCGTAGTGCTTCATCATCGTTGACCGCTACCCACTCATTGGTCGCCGTCTTCTTGGTATAAACCACTTCACCATCGTTGAAGATCAAGGATGGCTTGATATTCCGCGCGCGATCCTGATCATAGCTGTTCTTCCTCTCATCACCCACATAGGAGACATCGGATTCCGTCTGCGAATCGTAATAGGTCTCACCGGATTTGCCGATGATCTCGATGCGGCTGATGTCGACATTCTTCCCGAGCAAGGGGTTCAGATCTTTACGAAACTGCAAAAAATTCTCCGTCTCGTAGAATTGCTCAAAGGAGAGCACAATTTTGTCATTGGTCAGCTCAGCAAAGGTGAGGGCATCGAGATAGATCTCTTTGCGCATCTGCTGGGTGTTTTGCCAAATCAGCAAGGCTCCTCCAATGATCAGAGCGCCAGCGACCACCGAGGTCATGGCGATAATGAGCTTGGTTTTTATGGATCGTTTCATGCGAGAAAATTACCACAATGCGGTGATTTTCTCCACCTTGAGAATCACTATCCGACGAGCGACGGAAGACGGCCGCTCTCCTCCACCCTTCCCAAAGCCTTGGCGATCAAGTTCACCCCCATGAGCACGTCATCGAGCGTCTTGTAGGTGATCGACTGGTCACCATCGGACCAGGCCTCTTCCGGTTTCGGATGCACCTCGATGATAAGACCGTCGGCTCCGCAAGCGACTCCGGCCATGGCCATGGGTTTCACCATGTCGAAGGCTCCGGTACCGTGACTGGGATCCACGACGATGGGCAGATGGGAGAGCTTTTTGATCCAGGGCACGACATTAAGGTCGAGTGTGTTGCGCGAGTAGGTACAGAAGGTCCTGATGCCCCGTTCGCAGAGAATGATTTGGGGATTTCCTCCCTTCACGATGTACTCCGCCGCGAGCAGGAACTCATCGAGCGTCGCTGACATTCCCCTCTTCAGAAGCACGGGTTTCTTCTTTTTCCCGAGCATCTTCAGGAGCTCAAAGTTTTGCATATTGCGCGCGCCGACCTGGTACATGTCGATGTATTCCTCCATCATGTCAACGTGCTGGGTATCCAGCACCTCGGTCACGATCTTGAGCCCGGTTTTTTCAGAAGCCCGCTTCATCCACTTCAGAGCTTCTTCGCCATGGCCCTGGAAGGCGTATGGTCCCGTCCTCGGTTTGAAAGCTCCGCCACGCAGGAACTGACAGCCGCGTTTTTTCATATTTTCCGCGATGTCCATCATCAGTTCCTCGGTCTCGACGGAGCAAGGCCCAGCCATGATCGCCAGCGGATTTCTCCCGCCGACCTTCACGCCATTGCCGAAGTCGATGATCGTATCTCCGGAATGCGATTCACGGGAAACGAGACGGTAAGGTCGGAGGACCGGCATGACCTTTTCCACGCCCAGCATGGCCTGGAACTTCTTGATATCGAGATCCCTCTCATCGCCCAGTACGGCGATCACGGTGCGTTCGGTCCCGAAGAGGGGCGCCGGTTCGAGCCCGGAATTTTTCACGGCTTGGATGACGTGCTCGGCCTGCTCACGGGGAGCGCCTTGCTTCATGCAGATAATCATTGGGGGAAGGGTTAGAAGGGTAGGAAGGGTGGGAAGGGCTTTAGAGAATGTCTTTGCAGCGTTTGATGAGTTCGTTGGTGCGATCATAGGCCTCATCCTTGAAACCGCCGAGGTAATCGGCCGCTTCAGAGAACTCGTGGATGAAACCGGGGACGTCATGGTTATGGATATGGGTGGAAAGGAGATTGATAGCATTTTGATAGGCCCTAAAGGCACCTTCCGTTTGAGGATTGGCAATGGCGATGTCCGCATAGAGTCCGGCATCCTGACTCAAAATACGTCCGGCCATTTCCAGTCGGAGTCGATAAATCGGGCTGGCAAACTCCAGGCTTCGCTGCACATCACAGCCGAGCGACTTGAGAGCCATACCGGTGGCAATGGAGGATAAATGCGTGATGCCCTGGATGATGCTCATCATCCGGTCATGCTCTTCGGGTGTGGTTTCTTTCAGGATGGCGCCTTGTTCTCGGAAAAAATTCAGCAAAAATTTAGACCATGGCCCAGATCGTCCGGGACATAGAGCAATAACCTGTCTTGACAGATCATCCACACCATTGGGACCGAACATGGGATGCAGCCCGAGGATTTCGCAATTCGAAGGGGCATGATTCATGATGGCCATCATTGCCGGCATTTTGATCGACGTCAGGTCGGTGACCAGCGCTCCCGGCTTCGCCAGAGGGGCCAGCGTTTTAATTAATTCCACCGTGGAATGAATCGGCACCGAGAAGATGACGATATTCGCCTTCGGTAGAGCATCCTCAGCTCTCAGCTCAGAATCGATGTCGATCTCGAACACCTCCATCGCATGTTTTCGAAACAGCTTCGTGAAGGCCGAGCCCATATGCCCCTTGGCGCCGATGATGCAGATGACGGGTTTCATTTTTTAGCAGCTATGAAGCGAGTGAAATTAACTTTCTGATCCTGAATACCCTGCTCGAGCGTTTCCAAGTGATAGATCTCCCCTGCCCTCTTGGGCGCGATCACCGCCAGGTGCCGCTCCTCCGGACTCTGGGACAGTATTCGCGCGCCTTCGGCGGTATCGCTCGCTTCGAGCAGCTCCGCCTTGGGGAAATGCTTCTTGAGATAGTCCCTACACTGGCGCAGCGCCTGCGGATGGGACATGACCTTCGTGATCTCCTCCTTCTTCACGCCCGGCAGCACATGCAGGCATTGGATGACGTTGAATTCAAAAATTTCCTGGATGTCAAAGGTGTACTGACTGGCTGCTTGGATACTTTCGTCGACCAGACCCCCGATGGAGTTCTCGATTGGAAAGATCCCCACATCCACCGTGCCCTGATCCAGAGCCTTCAGGACATTCTCCGCGGAAATCGGATACCGTAATTCATAATGCTCGATGTGATGAGCCTTCGCGTATTGCAGTGCCGCCTCTTCCGAGAAACTGCCGATCCCGCCCATGACCCCGATGCGCACGGTCTTCTCCGTCGAGAGGTCGGAGGGCTTGATCATTTCTTTCTGCAGCAGTCGTGAAAGACTCAGGATATGTTCGAAGACCACCTCGATACGCAGCGGATCGAGACCGAGCTTTTTCGCCAGGATCTTCCGCTTTGTGCGCATCTCCAGCTCGCGTTTGCCATCGTAGATAGCGATCCCCTCCTTCGCCTTCAGCGCAGCGATGGCCTTCACCACCTCCTGCCGCTCAGCGAGGAGTCTTATAATGGCTTCATCGATCTGATCGATCTTTTCGCGTTCCTTTTGCATAAAGTAAAAATAAAAAACTTCTCGGGCTGAGAAGTGTTCTTAAGGACTTAATCATTCCATCAAGCAACGCTTCTCAGGCGGAGAAGTTCCAGAAGTAAAAAGAATAATACGTGTTTGAGGATTTCATAAGTGTGCTTACAGGGGAAGTATAGTCAAAATTATGGAAAAGTCAAATGCCGAGAACCTAGCGGGTCATGATCGCTTCGAATTTCTCTAACTCAGCTTTCAGATCTGCCAACGTAATACTCTTCGATGCCATCACCTGGCCGATGGAATCCTCCTCGACTTGAAAACCTTCTTCGATGAGCGTTTTCTTCAAGGAGATGAGTCTTTTCAGGGAAAGAATGAGCTCTTCCGGGTTAGGAGCCATGACGGCATCAAAAGGTGCCCTAATGCCAATAGCTAATTCCCCGCACGCCTCGCCTTCCGATACCTCTGGAGCGAATAAGATTTCTGTTTGAAAGCCGACGATATCAAAAAGAGCCGTGACGATATCTTCTCGAATTTCATGCGTCGTAAAACCGCCAAAAACGGAAAGAAATGCTTGCTTGATGGTATCAGCTTGAGTCGCGGGAGGATGGTCAGCGACGGGGTTCGTGGAGAGCTGCGGCAATACCCGATCCAGTTCTTGCCGGAGTTGATCCGGTGGAATTCTTTTCGTAAAGGCCAACAGATAACTCGAGGTATCGTTTTTCACCTCAAAATCAAATCCCAGTTGAAAGAGCTGTTGTCGTTTGGGGAGGTGGAGTTGGAGATTCTTCAAAAACTCCGAGATTTCGACATCGCCGTCGTCGAGGCAGTAGAGCTCGATGCTCAGCTCACCGTCCTCATATCGCAGGAAATTTTTTTCATGAGTCATCAAGACTTCCTTCCACGTGCTTGATACGAAAGCTCCGGGGAAAAGCGACACAAATACATCGCGGACGACCGGAATATAAGGAAGATCTTCGCGGCCAGCTTCCTCCGATGAGTCAGGAGAATCTTCTGATGGACGATTGCGCATGAGGATAAATAATGAGTGGTGCATGATTAAAAACCTTTCGTTCTCAAAAGTCAAAATATTCCCGCTGCCTGCGAAAGAAACTATGCGGCTTATTTGCTAAAGCTCGGTCCCACCTTACACGGACTGATGGTGATCTTCTTCCAGACCTTCCCCGTCACATAGGGCTCGACCTTGAGCCATGCATTGAGTTCTTTCTTCGACGCAAATTCGCAAACGTAGACCGAACCGATCATCCTCTCTTTCTCATCCAACATGGCAACGCCATAGTGTAACTTCCCTTCTTTGATGAGTTTACTGCCCAAAGCCAGGTGCTCGGCGCGAGCGCAGATGCGCCGCATGAGCGCGTCCTTGTCTTTGCCGTCATAGCCGAGGATGAGGTATTGCATGGGTTGTGATGAGATGAGGGATGACTCTGGAGGGTTAACAGTATGCGAACTTTTTTCGTGATGAACAAGGAAATCACCAAGCCCTCCTTCACTCAATGAAAAGCCCCTAATGACATCTCTGGGAACTACAGGCGGAGAGTCTATTGGAGGTTGAAGAAAGGTGATCTGTCATTTATTTCGTAGGTTAATTTCTGTAGCTGTAGCCCGTAGCCTTCTCACAGATCTCGAAGTTTTCCGCCTTCTCCATGTTCTCGTCTCCCAAGTCCTTAAAACACTTCTCAAAGTTTATGAGCATGGTAGCTTCCTGAAGGAGCTTGTCACGTTCTTTAGGATTGGAATAGTCCTTCTCCGCCCATGATGAAATCTCGCTATTGTATCCCTTTGGGGGACTCACACGCTCAATTGATAAGATGAACCCCAGTAATAGTAAGGTTAGGAAGAGGATTACGACAATATATGATTTAATATATTCGATGGTCTTAGAATTCATGTAGAACATGTGAAAGAGTGGATTATTGCTGGATAGTTAACAGTATGTAAACATCCCTATTTTTCCACTTCATTAAAAAGTATCCCTTAAGCTTGAGCTAAATATTGAAACTAAAAAAATAACGATTCCGCTCGAAACCGCGCGGATAATGTCATGGGTTATTTCCCATCCAAATGCAATGGCTAAGAGTCCGAATAAGATGGCTATTGTTAATCCATTTTTTTCTGACTTTTCCATAAAAATTTATATTTTAATTATTTTCATTCTACTGCATTTCCTCCACTAATCCGATAGGATTTTTTCAAGCCAGAAACAGTCCGAAGCCCCTGTAGCACCACTAGGGCCTCGCTCTCCGAAACCAATAATCCTGAGTACAGGATTTTGGCCTCGGAGTCGTCCACTTCGAATATTCCTTCGGAATCTTCTTCGTTTCCGACCGCTTGGCTCGCAAGTAAGTGGTGCTGGATAGTGAACAGTATGCGAACTTTTTTTGTGCACGCTTAAGCAGACGTAGATTATCTTTCGCTCAAGAAGTGCATTATCAAGAGAACCATCAGGCTCTTCTGTTTCGGGTCGCTTTCGGCAATTAATAAGGCCAAAGCCGTTAGTGCATTATCATTGATCTTCCTCTCACCGTTCTTGCGGTGGAGATACTTGTTCTTCGCCAAAAAAACGATAAACAGGAACGAGCCAATGCGTTTATTGCCATCGGTGAACGGATGATCCTTAATGATGAAATAGAGGATGTGAGCAGCCTTTTCTTCGATACTTGGATATAGCTCCTTTTTGTCAAAGGTCTGGTGAATAGTGCCTACGATACCCTTAAATTGCCCTCCCCTTTCATGCCCAAAAAGTTCAGTGGCTTGACGATTCTTCATCAGTTCTGACTTGATCTGATCAATAGCATTTCTACAAAAACCATAATCAAACCGTTGTCGTGATTTTCTGGTTTTAGGTGGGAGAATTGCGTCTTGATCATATTTTTGCAGCAATACCCATGTCGAAGCGTAGGTCGTAATGACTTCCAACAGTCCCTTGGATTCATCACTGGAAAGAGCCTTTGTTTTCACCATTCTCTTCATCAAGGCTACTGCCTCCTCAAATTCCTGCAGACCTTTTTCCTGTAATCGCTTTTGATTCACGGTATATCCTTTGAGGATGTGATCTTTTAGCACTGAAGTCGCCCACATACGGAATTGTGTCGCTCGTTTAGAATTGACCCTGTATCCTACAGCAATGATGACATCAAGATTGTAGAATTTCGTTTTATAGTTCTTTCCATCCGCTGCAGTACGTTCCAAAATGGAACATACTGAATTCTTCTCTAACTCTTTGGTGCGAAAAATATTATTGATGTGTTTTGTGATAGCAGGCCTTTGGGTGCCAAAAAGCTTGGCTATGTGTTCTTGTGGAAGCCAAACCGTCTCTTTTTGAAGGTTCACCTCAAGCTTCGCTTTACCATCCTTTGAGCGATAGATAATGATTTCACCACCTAGGAGTTTTTTATCGTTGGGAGCCATTTCGTAAGATTATTTCTACAATGGGCACATTTATTGTGAGCAGATCGGAAGTATTGTTCAACAGGAAAAATGTAATCATAAGAAAAAGTTCGCCCTGTCCTTGGGGTTGCTATATCTGATGGCTTATTGCCATTGAAATTTCGTGGTGCGCGGGAGAGGACTTGAACCTCCATGCCCTTACGGGCGCTACCACCTCAAGGTAGTGCGTCTGCCATTTCGCCACCCGCGCAAAGCCAACAGATTATAAGCATAAGCCCTCTATTCACCAAATGTTTTCAGGAGTCTCTGAATACATCTTTTCTCGAGGCACTCTCCCGCCATGCTCGCTCAGACGTGCTTCGCGGCGCGTGGCGCCCACGATCTCTTCGAAAAGAACTATTCCAGGCCTCCTTAAGTGAGTTTGAGCGCCTTCCTTCCATTCACGGTCGCGATATTGACGAGCTGGTCGATGTCGTATAAACGCGTCGTCTCGATGAGGAAGAGCAGGTCGGTGAAAAGGTCGCCGTCGATGAAGGGGCAGAAGAGATCGTGAATATTGTCGACCCCGAGGGCGACGTTCACTCCGCCGGCAATCAATTGCGGCACGGGAGCGATGGAGTTGTGGAGAGGCGCCTTTTTGTCACGCATCTGGACACCGTCGAGCATGGCGCGGGGAGAGACGATCACGCTCATGTCGGCTTCTTTGATCATGGCGATCACTTCTTTCATATAGCCATCGTCCTGCGCCGAGAGTGAGCAGGCGTGAACGGCATTCACCTTTCCCTGCAGTCCGTGCTCGATCACCTTCTTTGCCAAGAGCTCCGTATCCTTTTCATCCGGGTCATTGTTCTGATCGATGTGCACATCGACGTGTTTGCCGTACTTCTTCGCCAGTTCAAAAATCACATCCAAATGCTCCGCCTGTCGGGGGCGTTCGCGTGAGGGAAGTCCACCAAGGACATCCACCATCGGGGCTGCCTTTTCGATCCAGGCGCGGGACTCGGGCGTGAGGGCGCCTTCGAGGACTTGAGAGCAGAGTTGCAGCTCGATGCGGTCAGCATATTTCTGCTTCACCTCCAGGGCCGCCTCGACGCATTTCAAACCCACGGTACTGTCGACGTCGATATTGGTTCGACACAAGGTAATGCCCTGCGAGATCATTTTCTCCACGGCTCTCGAGATACGTGTCACCAGATCCTCGTGCGTGTAGTTTTCCTTCAATTTCTTCCAATGATCCCACTTCACCTCCATGTGCGCCTGCGTTTCCTTGAGCATCTCGGGCGTGACAACATAGGCCTTGTCGAAATGCGCGTGACCGCAGACGCCACCGCCATTCTCGGCAATTTTCTTCTTTAGGAGCGCGATGAGGTCCCAGGATTCGTTCATTTCATCAATTTCTTAATTTCTTTCTCAACCATTCCTAATCTGAGATTTCCTGTCCCGCCCTGATGCGTCGACATCTTGAGCCAGCGGGCGATGTCCTGCTCGGTGACCTTGATCTCGGAGATATGCGAGCCGACCTCGCGGTAGGCATCGCGGAAGGTCATCCCCTCCTTCACCTTGTCGAAGGCCTTGTGCGCGGCGAAGAGGCCGGGACTGTCGAGCATGGATTTAATCAATACTTCCTTGTTGGGTTTGATATTATCCATCACCTCCATCATCGCGTTCAGCGACATCTCGGTGTATTTGAGCCCGAGGAAGAGCGGGCGTTTGATCTCCTGACCGTCGCGGTGGTAGCCGGAGATTTTATTCAGAATATTCATGGTGAGCTCCTGGCGGCAGGCCAAGACCGTCGCGGTACGGCCGCGGATGAGCTCGGCGACGTCGAGATTTTTCTTCTGCGGCATGATCGAGGAACCGGTGGAGATACTGTCGTCGAGATGGAAGAATTGGAACTCCTGGGTGGTGAAGAAGAGCAGGTCACAGGCGAGCCTATTCAGCGTCATCATGATCTGGCAGCATGCCTCGAGGACGAGTCCTTCGATCTTTCCGCGCGAGTTATGGCAGTAGATGACATTGTTCTGCGTCTTCTTGAAACCAATCTCCTTGCTGAGCCAATCGCGGTCAAAATCAAAGGGCGAGCCGTAGCCGGCGCCGGACCCGAGCGGATTCTGGTCAACGATCTCGTCACGGATCTCCTTCATCAGCTTCACGTCGTCGATGAGGCTCTCGGCGAAGGCTCCGATCCAGGTTCCCACGCTCGTGGGCATGGCCTTCTGCATATGGGTGTAGCCGGGCATCGGGAGCATTTCATATTGTTTGGCGAATTTCACGAAACGCTCAGCCAATTTCAAAGTCTTGTCCATGATGGCCCCGCTTCGGCGTTTCAAAAACCAGCGCATCATCACGAGCACCTGGTCGTTCCGCGAGCGGCCGGTGTGGATCTTCTTCCCCGTATCGCCGTACTTTTCGATCAAATAGTTCTCGATCTTGGTATGGGAGTCCTCGTCTTCGAGCTTCAGCACAAATTTCCCTTGATCATAGAGCTTCAGGATCTCATCCAGTCCTTTCTCCAGGGTCTTCAGCTCGGCGGCGCTGATGAGCTTATGTTTCTGTAGGAGTCTGGCGTAGCAACGCGAACACCAAACATCATCCGGAATCATCTCCTGATCATAAACGATATCTTCCCCGGCGTTGTACTCCTCAACGACCTTATTGACCCGGACATCCTTGTCCTTGAACCAAATCTTGCGGCTGCTCTGCTTGGCCATGGGAAATGCTGAAGTTTTTTGATGACAATATAGCAATGAAGGCGGGGAAGAGCAATCCCCCGCCTCCACCTTCAGCTTATTTTTTCTCCGGCTTTTTGTCCCCTTCGGCCTCCTCGAGGGTCACTTCGGTGGTCTTTTCCTCTCCCTTACGGATATAAGTGACCTTGATGGTATCTCCCGGCGCATGCTTCATGATTTCCTGCTGCAGTGGATTCTTCTCATTGATCTTCACGCCGTTGATGGCCGTGATGACGTCCTTTTCTTGGAGTCCCGCTTTCTCGGCCGGTTTGCCCGGGAGGACCGCGAAGTTCTTGCCGTCGCCCTTGAGTACGGCGCCCTGCTCGACTTTCAGATCCATTTCTTTCGCCAATTCAGGAGTGAGCATGGTAAACATCACGCCGAGGATGGGCCGGACGATATGGCCGTTGTCTTTGATGCTCTTGAGCACGGGCTTCACATCATCGATGGGGATGGCAAATCCGATCCCGGTCGCTCCCTGCGCGATGGCGGTATTGATCCCGATCACCTCGCCGGCGAGGTTGATGAGCGGCCCACCCGAATTGCCGGGATTGATGGCCGCGTCGGTCTGGAGCAGGCCGGAAAGATTTTCTCCCGCGCCGGTCCCGTCGGAAGCGGTGATTTGTCGTCCCACCGCGGAGATGATGCCTTTGGTCGCGGAGTTTTGGAATTCCGCCAGGGCATTGCCGATGGCGATGACCGTCTGACCAATCTTCAGATCAACCGAATTCCCGAGGACCACCGGCTTCAGGTCGGGCAGCTTGTTGCCCTCATCAGGAATCATTTTGATGACCGCGATATCATTGAAAACATCCCGGCTCACGACCTCCGCCTTGAATTCTGTGCCATCTTGCAGGACAACGGTGTAGTCGGCGCCATCGACTGAGACGACATGGCGGTTGGTCAGCACGAGACCGTCTTCACTGATGATGAATCCCGAACCTCCGCCGACCTTTTGCTTCTTCGGCTTGCCATCCTTGTCGAGGTTATCCGGTGCCGGCTGGGGCTGTTGGGGTTGTTGCGGGAGCATCTGAAAGTTTTGGCCGGGCTGGCCTCCGAAGAAATTGTTGAAGAAGGGATCACCCTGGAAATCAAAGGGCATCATGCCCTGATTTTGGACATTCTTGAGCTCTTGGGAGATGACGATACTCACGACGGAAGGAGAAACCTTCTCGATGGCATCGATGACCTCGGACTTTTCGTCGACGAGTTTCATTTCCACCGGCTGGGTGATGGCACCTGATCCGTCAATGGAGCTCGGGTAAGAGGCAGGACCCATGACACGATTGTTGACGGCTCCGCCGACGAAGCCGGAGACGATGGCGATGGCGACGAGTGTGGCGAGGGTTTTGGTACTGAGTGGATTCATAACAAAGAATTATGTTCGTAAGCAAAGGACATTATATACCGATTATTACCCAAGAGCTCATTGTTCTTAGTTGCGGATCCGTGAAGAATTTGTGAAGAGACTTGGCGACTCGCTTAGGCGTGTTTTTTTTGATATAACTGAGTGAGGAGGTTCGAGGATTTCTTTTCTCGAGGCACGTATGAATTATTATTCAAAAGGTAAGAAGGAGTCCGCAGCACTGATCATTCTTCACGGATGGAGTCTCAGCGGCGACCACTATCAAGAACTCGCGACCCTCTTGTCCGACGACTTTT
>Ga0315281_10008830_pt1 | contig 14054 bp, 16 predicted proteins | sample YL17G07_0_MG_FD_204540 | JGI IMG/M metagenome (GOLD analysis project Ga0315281, IMG submission 204540) | Sediment microbial communities from Yellowstone Lake, YNP, Wyoming, USA - YL17G07_0 | ecosystem: Environmental > Aquatic > Freshwater > Lake > Sediment | place: USA: Wyoming | collected...
TCATCGGCAGGTCGATCGGGTCGAGGATGGAATCGAAACCGTCCATGACATGGCGGTCCGTGTGAAAGAATTCCAGTTGGAGGTCAAACGCAGGATCGAGGAACCCCTGCTTCAGCTTGCCGCAGTCTTGGGTGGCGTCAAACGAGGTGTTGAGGCCATTTCCAGCATTTTTTGCCGCTGAATGACATAACAAATAGGCAGATTATTTGGTTACGACGAAGATGAAGGCAAAGTTCTTTGACGACAATATCCTGAGAGGAGTCGGCATCAACGTTGATACTTTTGGAGGGTATGTCACCCTGACCGGAGATAAGGATATGTTTCAGGTGCTAAATATGGGGTCGGCAGCCCGGTGCAGGGCCTGTGCGTGAGCACGTGGCGCCGGCAAAGCCGAGTCAGAAGGAGAAGTCTCAAGACGAGCCCGGACAGCACGAGAAGCTACGATGATTTATCAAATCGTGAAATATTTACCACAAGTCGAAAGGGAAAAGGCAGCAGGCAGAAGAAGCTGCAAAACTTCCTAGACGAGTTCCAACATAGAAAGGGGGTGTAAAAATAAACAAGAGGCTGATGGCACGCCTTATCATTCTTCTCTCATTGTTGAGCTGAGGATGATCAAGTAGCGTGTAGAGGTTCTATATTATGAAATTCAAGAGAAAGGGGAAAGTCGATGAAGAAGAGTTTTTTTCTATTAATGGTAATGATTATGTTTCTTTTCCTGGGCACTTCCTGCACCACGTATCACTTCGGAGTGCCCGACAAGGCCGTAGGAGTTCCGGCTGAGTTCGACCAGACAGAGGCAGCCATTGCCCAGGCGGAGCAGTCCCAAGGGGCGAAGTACTGCCCGGAGAAGATCGCGAGAGCCAAGGAGCTGGCGAAGAAGGGTGCCGAGACCTACTGGGCCTGCCGCACGGACGAGGCTATGGGACTCTTCGCGGATGCCCGCCGGCTAGCCAAAGAGGCCGAAGGATGCCAACCACCACCGCCACCACCTAAACTTGAACCACCGCCACCACCGCCACCTCCGCCACCGAAGCAGCCGATCAGCTTCCACTCGGTGTACTTTGACTTCGACAAGTCGACACTGAAGCCCGAGGTAGTGGCCGAGCTCGATAGGGCGGCGAAGATCATGTTAGACAACCCGGACGTGACGCTGGAGCTTCAGGGGAACACCGACTCCATTGGGACGGAAAGTTACAACATGAAGCTGGGCGAGCGCCGGGCCAAAGCGGTATTCGATTACCTGAAGTCCAAGGGTGTCGCGGCCAACCGTCTAAAGACCATGAGCTTTGGCGAGTCGAAACCCGAGGCCTCCAACAAGACCGCGGAGGGCCGGACCGAGAATCGCCGCGTTGACCTGATTATTGTCAAGTAGCGTGTCGAAGCTCTATGTTTTGAAATTCACCAGAAAGGAGGAAAAGGGGCATCATCCTGACTATGCTAAAGGATCTGCCCCTTTTATCTTTCTCTCCAACTCTAAAAAATCCTTAATTAAGCTATCGAATTGTTTGATTGATAAGTGACAGATTTATCTGCGCGTTCAATAAACATTACTTATGAATACACTCTACCTTGGAAAATTAGAGCACACCGATCCCCTTTATGAGATCCTTTCTTCAAAGGTATGCCCTGCCGTAAAGGACCCTATTTTTCATGTCAACAATATGTCAAATCGAAGTGTTTATAAATATACGGAAGAAAAGACCAGAATTGCCACGATGTCGGTGCCAAAAAGGTAGGGATGAAATTTATACTTTTTAGGTCTGAATACAAGCCCTATAATGATTTTCAACCCAATAGGCATTTTAATGATTATTCTGAACTCTTAAAAATATTAGAGGAAATGTAGTCATCCGTGCGCCCTCATACTTGACCACATCTTTAAGGTTTATGGCTATCCAGGATAACGGTCAGGGGAAAGGAGACAACCACATGAACGTATTGACAAGAAATAATCTAAAGTTACTGATGGCGGTACACAAAGGGCCGTGTGTCTCAGTTTTCATGCCGATGCACCGTTCGGGGCCAGAAACCCAACAGGATCCGATTCGGTTGAAGAATCTGATTCGAGAGGCTGAGGAACGTCTAATTGCTCGTGGTCTTCGCACTCCGGAGGCGAAGGAATTGCTGGAACCGGCAGAAAAACTTTTACAAGATGACCTTTTCCGTCAGCACCAAAGCGATGGACTTGTGATGTTTCTCTCTTTGGGAGTGTTTCACTACTACCTCCTCCCGTTCGTTTTTGAGGAATTGGTGATTGTTACCGACCGTTTCCACATCAAACCTCTTCTTCCCCTCCTCAGCGGAGACGGACGGTACTTTGTTTTGGCTCTCAGCCAAAACAAAATTAGGCTGCTTCAGAGTACACACTACAGTGTTAGCGAACTTGATCCGGGGGACGTTCCCGAGAATCTTGCTGAGACACTCAGAGATGACGATTCATGGAAAGATCTCCATATGCATTCGGGCCTATCAGGAGGCGAGGGCAAACTTTCCGCTATTACACATGGGGATGAAGTAGATCGCAAGGAGAACATCCGGCGATACTTTCGCCGGATTGATAAGGGATTGCATGAGTTGCTTAGGGACGAACGAGCGCCTTTAGTGTTGGCAGGGGTTGATTATCTCCATCCGATCTATAAAGAGGTGAATTTTTATCCCCATTTGATGGACGAAGGAATTGCGGGTAATCCCGAACGGTTGAGTACGGGGGAGTTACATGAACAGGCTTGGACCATCGTAAGACCTTACTTTCAGAAGGCCCAGCAAGAAGCAGTTGGTCGATATAAAGAATTTGTCAGTTCCGAGCGGGCTTCTAACCGTATCAGAAAGATCATTCCAGCGGCTTATCACGGACGGATCGAATTATTATTTGTCATCCCCGATCTTCAGCAATGGGGCACCTTCGATCCGGGCACGGATGAGATTCATTTACACAAGAAAGAAAAGACTGGCGACGAGGACTTATTGGAGTCCGCAGCAATTCAGACCCTCTTGAACGGGGGAACAGTTTATATGGTCGAGCCGGGGAAAATGCCTGATACCGGCCCGCTCGCTGTTGTGTTCCGCTATTAATTTTCAACAACCCCCATTCCTAAAAAAGAAAGCTTAGGAGGTTCCAATGGATAACAATGTGAAACGCACGGCCAAGGTACCCGCGCTATTGATCCTGGCCAGTTTTGTCATCGTAGTGGCGGGGATGAGGGCGGCCAGCTCCATCCTGGTTCCTTTTTTTCTGGCGGTGTTCATTGCCGTCATTTGCGCTCCGCCATTGTTCTGGCTGCAACGCAAGGGCGTGCCGAAAGTCCTTGCGCTTGCTCTCATTCTGGTGGCCATCCTAATTGTAGGATTGCTCTTTGGAGCATTGATAGGTCCTTCGCTGAATGATTTCTTGAGCTCCCTTCCCGACTATCAAGAGCGATTATCGGCCCATATTGCTGCTTTAATGGGCTGGCTGCGCGAAAAGGGCGTTAACATTCCAGCAGAAGAGGTGTCCGGTGCTTTACATCCAGGGTGGGTGATGATCTTGGCAGGGGGTATATTCGCAGCCCTGAGCAGTGTCCTCACACATGCGTTTCTGATCCTGCTTACGGTCGTGTTCATCCTTCTGGAGGCAGCAGATTTGCCAAAGAAATTGCGGGTCGTGTTAAAAAATCCGGAGAGGTCGCTTTCTACCATTGAGAAATTCAGCCAGAGCGCCAAGCGCTATATGGTCATTAAAACCCTGATCAGCGCCGCCGTTGGCCTTGTGATCTGGCTTTGGCTCTTAATCCTCGGGGTCGATTATCCGGTGCTCTGGGGGACGCTCTCGTTTCTTCTGAACTATGTGCCTAATATTGGTGCAATCATTGCTGCCCTGCCTGTCGTCCTTCTCGCTCTCGTCCAGTTAGGGGTGGGGTCTGCCCTTCTAACAGTCCTTGGCTTTGTTGTCGTTCATATTGTTGTGGGTAATATCATAGAACCGAAACTTACGGGCAAAGGCCTGAGTTTATCGACGCTGGTTGTCTTCCTTTCATTGGTCTTCTGGGGATGGGTTCTGGGACCGATTGGTATGATCCTCTCGGTGCCCATGACCAGCCTTGTCACGATCGCACTGGAAAGTTATGAAGAGACACGAGGGCTCGCCTTCATGCTGGGATCCGACACCGAGATTGAGTGGATCGAAGGGTTGGAGACGGCGGATGCGATAAGGCGCGAAAAAAAGAAGGATCTATGAACATCAAACCGCTCAGTGTCCCATTCTTTAAGAGTGAATCAGCAGGTAGTTGAAAAACCAATCTTTGCAGGCTGCTCAAAAATGCTCAGATGCAAGGCGCCCGCAATCCTGAGGCCCTAAGAAATGCCAAACGACGCGTACTTGAAGTAGTACGCCGCCATGACGAAGGATAAGGACAACGCGGCAGATGGGTATTTTTCAGCAGCCTTTTAGAGATTGCCTCTTGGGAGACCTCGACGCAATGAAACGGACTCATTCGATGAGATTCAAACGGTTCCAAAAGATTCTCAAGAACTTCGGTCTCCTCTGGCAGGCGCTAAGAAAATTCAATGATGACAATGGCTTTTTCTTATCTTCGGGGATTACCTTTAATATCCTCATCAACCTGATTCCTTTTATCATGCTGCTATTGGCATTGGTTGGAACTTATCTCTACAACGACCAAGCAGTGCTCAATCATATTCGCGCCTATTTCAGAGATGTGGCTCCGGCATTGGATCCAAAGATTATGAAAAACCTTACGGACGTTATCCAGAACCGTCAGATTGTGGGAATCTTGGGATTTGTAGGTTTGCTCTGGTTCTCGACATGGGTCTTCAGCTCCCTGCGGATCGCTCTCAATATCGTGTTCCGGGTGGAGAAAAGCCGAGGAATGCTACAGGGAATAGCCGTTGATCTTGTGATGATTCTCCTGGCGGGAATCCTCCTCCTGGTGAGCATGATGCTTAGCTCCGTGGTCCCCTTCCTACAGGGTAACCAGGGACAGATTCCCGTGGCGATAGGACCGACGATTCAATGGATCCTAAAATACCTGCTCCCTTTTTTCCTCACCTTTTGCATGTTTTTTTTGATTTACAAAATCATCCCTCATACGAGGGTCCACTTTAAATCCGCCCTTCAGGCGGCCCTCTTTACTGGCCTGCTCTGGGAAGTGGCCAAACATCTTTTCGCCTGGTATGTTGTCCATCTCGCCGAGTACTCTATTTTTTATGGCTCATTAAGCACCTTGGTTATTTTCGTTTTGTGGGTGTATTATTCTTCGACGATTCTCATTGTGGGAGGGGAGTTTGCTTATTTCCTGGAAGAAGATCGACAAAGATCAACGGTCTGACAAGGTAAAAAAAGAAAGGGGAACTTTACGTCCATGAAACTATAAATCGGTTCTATATCCTTTTTCTTCGGCCACTTTGCCGTAGCCTAATCTTCTTCCGGGAGGTTCTTGATGAGAGGTCCTGAAAAAAACATAAACTACGGATATCAAACAGATTGTGTGAAGGGATGTAGATATTTTTGCCGAGATCCTCTATGGGAAGAGGATTGAAAGGAAAATCCTCATACTCCTCGCAGCTAACCGGTGTTGAAGTCGAGGTCATAAAAATAGGCGGAAGACACCTTCAGGAATTTATGAACGGCTGTTTTCCCAAAGATTCCGATCGCTGCGTAGTGGAAGTCCAATCTTGCTAAATGCCTAAGAATATACCTCCATGAATAAAAACGACCCATTGCCCTGAAGGTCTCAATCTGCAGGGTGGTCGGTGACATGAGCCGGGGTCTGAAAACTACATAGTGGGCATCATATTTACTCCAGTCCGTATGGAGAAGTCTTCCGCTCTTCATCATATCGTGAAGGAGTGGTGTTCCCGGCAGTGGTGTAAGAATCATGAACTGCACCGTGTCTATCCCAAAACCTGTTGCAAAATCAGCAGTCCCGCGGATAGTCTCGACATCGTCGGTGTCCGCCCCCAGGACGAACATTCCGTGGATATGGATACCGTGTTCTCTGACCGTCCTGATGCAGGAAATGAGATCCTCCCGGCTCTGTTTTTTATTATACTCTTCAAGTGTCCGGGGATTGATGGATTCAAAGCCAATGTACAGAGTATGGCAGCCCGAGTCAGCCATGAGGCGGAGAAGTTCCGGGTCCCTGGCAACATCTGGCCTCACCTGGGCAGACCATCGCGTCTTAATTCCCTCTGCAATCATTCCCCTGAGGATTTCCTTAGTCCTCTTTTTGTTGGCCGCAAAGTTATCGTCAACAATGAACTTGGTCGCCTTTGATACGGATGCCACATATTTCATCTCCTTCAGCGTTGCCTCAACGGATTTGAAACGGTAGCTTCTTCCAAACATCCTAATGACAGAGCAGAACGTGCAGTCATAGGGACAGCCCCTCGATGTTGCAACTGGATAGGGATTTGACGGGTTCCAGTTATGAACAAGGGAGAAGTCAGGCTCGGGGATGCTGTCAAGATCTTCGATAAATTCCCTGGAGGGGTTGTGGACATTCCTCCCGTCCCTGCCCCTGTAAGAAAGGCCTTTGATTCCCGTTAATGCCGGGGTCCCCTTCTCCAAGTACTCAAGGAGTTCCACAAGAGCATGCTCTCCTTCCCCTCGTATGACAAAGTCGGCATATTCCAGGGCCTCATCTGGCAGAAACGTGGGATGTGTCCCACCTATAATCACCGGGATATCCAGGGCCTTTAGCCGTTTCGCCATTCTGTATGCCTTTATCGCTGTGGACGTTATGGTCGAGATGCAGACGAGGTCAGAGCTCTCAATGAATGACCAATCGGGTTCGGCAACATCCTCAATAAATGCCTTTACTTCGTATCCCCTTTCCCTGAGGATGGTAGAAAGCAACACAACACCGAGTCGCGGTATGGGAAATTTGCTGAAGATATGAAGGCCGGGCGAGCCCGCTTCGATAAATGAAACTCTTTTGATAATCATCTTATTTTGATTCTATTCGAGAAAATCCTACGATTGCAACCAATTTCTATTCGATAAAATCTTCAAGGCTACCTCATACCGTACGGTTTTCTACTCATTCGCTGCACGCACTGAGAATCAATGTGCGCCTTATCCCCCGAAAAGTCCTTCAGTCATTCACTGGGAGAAAGGTCCCCAAAGGATTTCTGCCTTTCTCCGGAGGAAAGATTTTTCAGTATTAGCTTCAAATGTAAAAATGCTAAAGATTCTTAATATTCATTCAATGGAGTGAAAGATTCTTGGATGATGATCAGTCAGGCGTGGACTTCTTTCTGTAATGTTTTAACCCCTGAAGGTGCAGGTCTTGTTTTGTCATGCCCTCGGTTTCCGTCAGATCACTCCCAGCTGTCTTCCCACCTTCTCGAAGGCAGCCAAGACCTTATCCAACTGTTCCTCCGTGTGGGTCGCCATGTAACTTGTCCTGAGGAGCTCTCGTCCTGGGGGGACTGCAGGGTTAATGACTGGATTGACAAAGACACCATTTTCGAAGAGGAGCTTGCACATCTGGTAAGTTTTCATGGTGTCTTTAATAAGGATGGGAATGATCGGAGTTTCGCTCGTTCCTGTATCATACCCGAGCGTTTTATATCCTCTCAGCATCTTGTGGGTATTTCTCCAGAGCCGGGCTCTTAATTCGGGCTGTTCTTCGATGATGTCCAAAGCGGTGCTCACCGATGCCACCAGAGGGGGTGGGAGACTGGCGCTGAAGATCATTGAGCGACCCAGGTGCTTGATCCAATTGACCACATCTGACGGACCTGCGATAAAGCCGCCGATCGCTGCAAGGGATTTGCTGTAGGTTCCCATGATAAGATCTACTTCGTTTTCAAGGCCAAAATGCTCCGCCGTTCCCCGTCCTCCCTTTCCGAGAACGCCGATCCCGTGGGCGTCGTCTACCATGATCCTCGCCCCATAGGCCTTGGCTAGCCTCACAATAGCAGGGAGATCAGCAATATCGCCTTCCATGCTGAAAACACCATCGACGATGATCAATTTGGCCTTCCCTTTACACGCCTCGAGGACGTGCTCCAAAGCATCCATGTCGTTATGCCGGTATTTCTTGACCTCGCCGAAGGAGAGGCGACAGCCATCAATGATGCTTGCATGATCGTACCTATCGATAATAGCAACATCGTTCCGGCCCACAAGAGCAGGGATCACTCCCAAATTGGTCTGGTAGCCGGTTGCAAAGACGAGAGCCGCTTCCTTCCGAAAGAACCTGGCCAGCTTCTTTTCGAGTTCTTCGTGGATCTCAAGATTCCCATTTAGAAATCGTGAACCCGCACAGCCGCTACCGTATTTTTCAATGGCCTTGAGCGCTGCTTCCTTCACCCGGGGGTGGTTGGTGAGTCCAAGATAACTGTTGGAACCGATCATGACCACTCTCTTCCCATTGACCACCACTTCAGAATCCTGTGGGGATTCGAGCTTCCGAAAAAAGAAATAGTAGCCACTTTCCTTCAATCCAGATTCATATTCCGTAGCTTTTGGGCACTTTTCAAAAATATCCATGGAGCACCTCATCATCAATTATAACCCGTTTTCTTTCCTGTACCAGTCAACGGTCAATTGAACAATCGCCATGGGTTTTCTCAAGACGGTCTCGACATCATACCCGCCTTGAACAACTGCACTGAATATCATCAAGCATGCAACGAGCACAGTCAGGGATGCGAAAAAGGATCTTGAGAGACATTTGGATATGGAATTTAGAGTAATGATCCCCATGCCGGCCATGATTGTTCCCTTCGAGAGATTATCAGCGAAACGCAAAGATAATACCACCTATCGGGGTCTTGAAGCAACAGATGAGCAACTCTATCAAATGCTTTCGGAGAATGGAATAGAAGCCTTATGCGATGATCGGGAGGAAACTCGTTGGGATTCCATTAAAATTGACATCAGGTGAGATTTTTCTGGTGAAGAGGGAGGAAGTGATATCTAAGATTCAGGAGATGATCACCGAGGAGATGATGGTTTAGAAAAGAAACCCGAATCTTTCTTGAATTAATGACAAATCTTTCTCAGTGAACTCTGCGGCTCGGGCGAAGCCGGCGAGAGATAATGCTTTTTCTCTCGCAGATCTGTCCTCTGTGATACTCCGATGAAAGTTAACAATTTCCTGCTCCGCTCAATATCTATTACTTTTTCTTATCATCTCAGACAGCCTTGAACCTCTCTCCTTAATGTGATATCGATATACTGAATGGGTCCGGGCATATACTGAAAAAGACAATTTATCATCCGCGGAGGGAATAAAGTGGCACGTGTGACAAAAAATAAGCACGTTCAGATCGATAGGCGTACATTGGGACCCTGCAATACTAATTGCTACACGAATTGCTACATCATCACCTGTCCCCTAACCGGAGAGAGTGTGCTGGTGGACGCTCCCGCAGAAGCAGCTGAAATTCTAAAACAGTTGAAAGGGACTCATCCCAGATACATGCTAATCACTCATAGCCATACGGATCATGTCGGCGCACTGTCCGAGCTGAAGTCCAAGCTAAGGATTCCCATTGGCACCCATCGTCTGGACGCCAATGGTCTGCCTCTACGACCAGACATTCTCCTGGATGACGATGAAAAGGTATTCTTTGGAAACATCAGTCTGAAAGTCCTTCATACGCCTGGTCACACGCCCGGCAGTTTGTGCTTTCTAATAGGAAAACATCTCATTTCGGGAGATACTATTTTCCCTGGAGGCCCGGGTAAGACAGAGTCGCCGGCTGATTTAAAGCAAATAATCGAATCCATAACCAGTAAGATCTTTGCCCTACCTGATGATACAGAGATATACCCTGGTCACGGCGATCCCACCCTATTGAGAAAAGAAAAAACAGAATTTGCCATCTTTTCCTCCCGTTCCCATGACCCTAATCTGTTCGGGGACGTACTTTGGCTTTCATCCTAACCATTTTTTGGATGGACTACCGTAATATCTCTACTCCGTAGAAGGCCTCCACTAGATGGAAGTCCTCACCTCCTGCCAACGACCTATATCTTTCCCTTAGCCGTTCTTCCAGCTCTTGGGGTGGGATGTGTCCCTATTTTTTTCTATGGGAGTTTTTTCAACTCAAAAGATGCGCTTCACTTAGAGGATAAGACTCAGAAGGACATCGTCCACGAAAACGTAGTTTCCAACATTGATCTCATGATTTAAGAGAAGAGGGAATTTTCCCCGGTCATAGAGATCAATCATCCTGGTGAGAGAGTTTCCCTCGCTCGTTTTTCCTGGGCCATAAACGCGTGTCGGATTAACGGTGACCAAAGAGAGCCCTTGATCCGCATACTTGCAAGTCTGTTGTTCCCCAATGATTTTGCTTGCCTGGTATTCCGTAAAGCAGTCCGGCATGGTGCAGTGTTTTTCTTCATCCCCTATCTCACCAGACCCTGTGGGCCCACAGGTCACAATGGAGGAAGTAAACACTACTCGCTCCACGCCCAACACCTTTGCCATTTCCTATACATTGCAGAGTCCTTCCACGTTGTTCTGGTAGAAAGTTTTCGAATCTTTCGCCCAGTTTTTTGCATAGGCAGCAAGATGATAAACTTGGGTGCAGCCCTCTATCGCTTTTCTAAGGGATTCACAATCCATCAGGTCACCTGTAAAAAGATGAATCCGTTCATGTTCGAGTCCTTCTGTATTACTGGTGGGCCACCTCAAGACATGAATGATATGCCCTTTCTGGACGAGTTCAGTCACCAGTTTTGTCCCAATAAAGCCGGTCCCTCCTGTAACAAAAACCATGGTAGATCTTTCCATAGTTAAGAATTAAGACTTTAAGCTACGTGCCCGTCCCAAAAGTGCAAGTTGCGAGCTAAAAACTCTTTCCTAAAAAGAACATTTGTTAATATGAATAGGTAGCTGCAACCCCAACAGAGAACCTTTCGGAATATTGCCCTTCCACATTCAGATAAAATCCCTTGGCGAGGGGTACGTCGACCCCTGTAAATCCCCCTACGTTTGTCTTGTTATGAACCCTAACGTTCCCTGTATCAGAATTAAGACCCGGGATGTTCGCGGACAGAGATACCTTGGCTTTCGAATAATAGCCATAGGGTCCGATATATAGCTTTATACCGTACGGAACCGTAGCTTGAAAGCCAAGGCCGAAATTCACATCCCATAAATTTTTCACCTTAAGTTCAGTTGTAAACGGGGCGCCATCATGAGTCCCGGAAACTTTATCAGTGAAGTCGCTGAAATAATAGGAGCCCTGCATAAAGGCCCCAATTCCGAAGGTCTTGTTGAAAGGATAAAACCCTTTTGCCCCCAACGTGCCGAAGAATTTCCAGTTATCTTCAAAATCATTTTTGGAAGTCGTAGTTGAAGCCTGGGTAGAACTGAAGGCGTCGGAGATTTTCAAATCTGATACCCCGATTCGCCCATATATTTCCCAATTTTGAACTCCATAGCCTAACCGTGAATAAACTTGATTTTGTCTGGTTACGTGTTCTGTGCCATTCTTGTATTGATCCTCCTGGCGCTCATAGCCGATACCGGTATGTAATCCTCCCGCTTCTTTGGAAACGGTTTGAGGTGGACCAAAAAGCCCGCCTGCGGCAGCCGTTCTATTAACTGTAATTATTATGAAAGCTGATATCGCAATCACTTTAAGCCCTTTCATGATGAATTGCCCTTTCTTTTTAGATTCTTTCTTCACGTTCACACCGGAATTATGATCAGCGCAATTGAAGTTTGTTCATTACTTGGTCGCTTCTCCCAACCCCACCCCCCCTGGTTTGGGTGGCGTTGGTTTACCTCTTGCCGCTTCAACCATCTTCTGCCGATATTGCGCATAGGCGTCCCGCAGCGCCACATAGGGATCGATGGCCGCCTCTTTGAGAAATTCATAGTCACCGATCCTCAGGGAGGTATCGTTCACCTTCTCGTATACACTGACTGCCAAGCAGTCGTACCAGGGAGTAATATAATTGACGGGATATAGGAAATAATCACCTACGATCTCTATAGAATCCCGTGCGCTGTACGGCCCGAGGATCGGCCAGACAATGTAGAAGCCCTGTCCCAATCCATATACTCCCAGGGTTTGACCCAGGTCCGCTTCTTTTTTCGGGATATTCAGTTGTTTGCTCGATGCAGGATCCAATAGTCCTCCCACTCCCCAAACGGTGTTTACCGCGAAACGGCCAAGTTCCGTGGTCGCACCGCTGAAGTCTGCCTGGAGCAGGCGACTGACAAAACGGATCGGGAATTTGAGATTAGAGAAAAAATTATTCACACCTACCCGTGGGGCTTCGGGGACGACTTTGTTGTATCCCTGCGCCACGGGTTTGAGAACCCAGAAGTACAGCTTGTCGTTGAAGTAGAACATGGCCCGGTTGAAGGGCTCTATCGGGTCTGCAATCGTTGCTATCTCTTCCTCGTCCCCCTCCTTGGCTTCGAGATTTTCCTTACTATCGGAGCTCCCGTCTCCGGATTCCACCGATATCTCCGGGGATTCCAGAGTCATCTGCGCTGAATCGGAAGGCACTATCACTAATTGGGCCTGAAAAGATCCCGCTGATGAAAAGGAAGAAACAGTCGAAGGGCGGTGAGCACAGCCCACGGCAAGAAAAGCCAAAAGTAAAACTAGAAATGAGAGACGTTTCATGGTGTGAATACCCCCCTCTTTAGTTCTTTCTGACAAATAAGGTTAATAGGGAGAATGTTTATCGTTATGCCAGGAGGGGCATGGACCCTGGCAGATCCAACGAACCCGGTCCCCTCGGACTCCTGAGTACCTATTGCCCCTTCACCTTTTTTCGCAAAATCTCAAGCAACTGGTCGGGTGTATTTTTCGCCAGGATTGAGTTGAACTGGCTGCGATAGTTCTGGACAAGGCTCACATTCTCTACGACAACGTCATATACTTTCCAGGTGCCGTCCTTCAGGATCACTCTGTAGAAAATAGGAATTTCCTTTGAGGAGGTGATCACTTTCGTTTGAACCTCGGCCTGGTTGTTCGAGAGCATGTTTTCTTTAGAGAAAACAATTTTCTCGTTGGTATAAGAAAGGATCTTATCCATGTAAGCCTTTTCCAGTATCTGTCGATAGAGATGGATGAACTCCTGCTGCTGAGCGGGATTCAGTTTGTTCCAATTCCCCCCCAGGGTCCGCCTGGAAAGTTCGACTTCATCGAACATCTGTTCATAGATCGCATCGAGTTTCTCTTTTTTGATCTCTTTGGCCGACTCGGCTTTGAGCTTCGGATCGCGCAGCACATCGAGCACCTTGTTGACATTTGTCTGAACCGTGTCGAGCGGTGCGCCGGCATATACGGGAAGAGTAGACAGAAAGAACATCAAAATACCCAAACCTATGAAATGTCTTTTCACTTTTTACCCTCTCTGATTTTTTTTACGCCTTACTGCTTCTTTACTTCTCCGAAGGCATACTTGCCGATGAGGTCGACAATGTCCACAGCCGGCTGCGTTTCAGTAATGGTTCCGCCAGGTCCAAGGAGTTTTCCTGCGCCCCCGGGATCTATGGTGAGAAACATGTCCCCTATCAGCCCTTCCGTCTTGATGGAGGCAATGGCATCGTCATAGACCTTGATGTCTTTTTGGATTCTTATTTCCACCACCGCCTTCTGGTCCTTCTGGTCCATGGTGAGTCGTCCCACCCGCCCGACCTCAATACCCAACATATCCACCGGACTGCCGGCTCTCAGGCCGCTCACCGTGGTGAATCGGGCGAAGAGAGAGTAGGTGTTGTCGCCAAGCAAGGAAACATGGCCGAGTTTCACCGTCATATACCCAATACAGAGCAGCCCGAAAACGAGAAAGATGCCGACTGTTGTTTCCATGGCGTATTTTTTCATTTGCTTACCTCCTTACGTCGCACCGAAGCCGGGCAATTTCTTTTTGTTGATGTTTTGCGGAATCTACGACGGAATCTATTTCCACAGTAGGTTGGCCCTGGGCAATTCCGGCCACGATGGTAAATTCGACGCACACCTCCGAAGCCGCCTGTTTGCGAGCTCCAGCCCAAATGTCTCGAATTCCGTGCTCTTGGAAATCATCGACAAAATCCTTCAGCATGCTCTCAGCCTCAGTCAGATCC
>Ga0315281_10008831_pt1 | contig 14053 bp, 19 predicted proteins | sample YL17G07_0_MG_FD_204540 | JGI IMG/M metagenome (GOLD analysis project Ga0315281, IMG submission 204540) | Sediment microbial communities from Yellowstone Lake, YNP, Wyoming, USA - YL17G07_0 | ecosystem: Environmental > Aquatic > Freshwater > Lake > Sediment | place: USA: Wyoming | collected...
AAACGCTGTTCAATCCAGAATGATTGAAGGGTATTGAATGGGTAGAGGAGCTGGTCAATAGTAATCCCATCAGCGGATACTTCGTAGTTAATTAAACTAGGGGTTCGTTTACTCAGCATACTTATGGTTAGTGCGGAGAGAATAATTAAAGCGGCAAAAAGATAATCATGAAAATACACGGATGCTCCGGCGCCGAGTAGTGCAATTAATCCCAAGCCCCAAAACCAGTCCGGGGTTCGTTCTTTTGGAGAGTATTCGTTAACAGACCACGAGAATTTTTCCATGTGGTAATTGTAACACCAGAGCCTGTTGTTGCGGAGGATGTGATTGGTTTAAATGCGGGGGCTTGTGAATACACAACCCCACTTGGATTTTTATAGTCGCTCCGCTTCTTAAAAATCTCGGCGGGGGCTTGTGAATACACAACCCCACTTGGATTTTTATAGTCGCTCCGCTTCTTAAAAATCTCGGCGGAGGAGGTGAGATTCGAACTCACGGTGCCTTGCGACACGCTTGTTTTCAAGACAAGTGCACTAGACCACTATGCGACTCCTCCAATCAAAGCAATTTAGCTTAATTGTGTGGTGTTTGTCGAGGGCTTGTCTTTGGCAATAAAGTAGAGATATATAATCTCAAGAATGCCAAGCGTGTTCACAACAAGAAAGACAATGAACCATACTTTCTCACTGCGATGAGCGGCCCGCCACAGCGCCATCCCTTTCCACACGAGACTCCATAGAATTAATAATCCGACGAGCGGAGCCCAGAGGAAACTTGTTCCGTATCCAAGCCCCATACCGGTCCCAAAAAATTGCATGTATTCCATAAAAGGAATCATAACCAAGCTAGTTGACCAAAACAATGGCAGTTGTACACGCGCCAGCAAGTCGAATAGAATGAGCGGGATGAGAATCATAGGTATTGATGTTGGTGAAAAAAGAACCGGGGTGGCCATTTCGGATGAAAATGGGGAATATGCTTTCCCCAAAACAGTCCTTGAAACACCGTCTGAAGTGACAAGAGAAATAATCACTCTGGCGCATGGCGCGGAAGTAAAAACGATTGTTCTCGGAGAATCGAAAGATTTCGGTGGAAGATCGAACCCTATTATGAAAAAAATAGATATTCTCAGGGATGCCTTAAAAGCTGAAGGATTTACTGTCGTTTATGAGCCGGAGTTTTTTTCCTCTATTGAAGCGGAGAGATTTCAAGGGAAGACCGAGCATAGTGACGCCTCGGCCGCGGCTATTATTTTACAAAGATATTTAGATAAGAAAAAATAATAGCCAAGTGGTATATTGTTTATTGAGTATTAATTCCGATTCTGATTATGATTTCAATTGATGATTTTAAGAAGGTGGAAATGAAGATTGGCCGCATTCTTTCGGCTGAAAAGGTTGAGGATGCTGATAAACTTCTCAAATTGTCTGTAGATTTTGGGGAAGAGCGCCCACGACAAATTATTTCAGGTATTGCGACGAATTTCCCAGAACCGGCCACATTGGTCGGGAAGAGCTGTCCATTCGTGGTTAACCTTGAGCACCGTACTATCCGTGGCCTTGTTAGCGAGGGGATGATTATGGCTGTGGGGAATGATGACGGATTCTTTTCTCTTCTTGAAGCCAATCCTGATACGCCACCCGGAAGCTCTATTCGGTAGTTAAGTTGATTTAGAGGTGGAGAGGTCTTTGAAAAGACCGTATAATAGAGAGCGTGAGTTCACTTACAAAAGACACTAAAGAAAGTGCGTTCTTTCGGCTCTTCCCACCGCCACGCTATCTATCGATGCCCGCGGCGGGAATCGACGTGTCCGATCACTCTATCCGCTTTGTCGAGTTTTTTCACGGAAGTGGTAAGGCTCGCTTGTTCCGTTTCGGTCAAAAGAACATTCCCGATGGCGTTATCTCCTATGGGGATATAAAAGATCCTGAAAAACTGAAGGCAATACTGTCTGAATTTGCTCGTGAGCAAAAGCTCTCGTTTGTCCGTTGCGCTCTTCCTGAGGAAAAAGCATATGTGTTTAAAACCGACGTGCCGGCGCTAAACGCTCAAGAGACCAGAGACAATATCGCATTTCAACTCGAAGAGAACGTACCGCTCAAGGCCGAAGATTCCATATTCGACTACGTGTTTTTGCCAAAGCGCGATGACGGTACTTCGGTAAGCAGAGAGGTGATTGTATCTGTGTTCCCCAAATCTGTAATAGATCAATATTATTCACTCTATAAATCCGCAGGTCTCACTCCACTTTCATTTGAAATGGAGGCAGACGCTATTTCTCGAGCCGTTGTTCCGAAAAATGAACATGATTGCGTCATGGTTGTTGATTTTGGACGCCAACGCACTGGTCTTTCGATTGTTGACCGGGGAGTGGTTGAATTTGCTTCAACTGTTGATGTTGGCGGGGACATCCTAACGCACGCTATCGAGAAGCACTTCAACGTTTCATTCGAAGAGGCGGAGCAAATTAAACATGAGGAGACGTTTGTTGGGCACAGTGAACATAAGGAATTTTTTGCCTCGCTCATGAACAGTGTCTCGGCGCTTGCCGATGAAATGAACAAACACTTCGTCTATTGGCACACTCATCCCGACAGAAAAGGCCGCAAGTCCCCGCGTATTGAGCGGATCGTTCTTGTCGGCGGGGACGCTAATCTTGGCGGTATTGCCGAACATCTTTCTCTTGTGTTGAAAACGAAAGTCGAACTCGGTAATGTTTGGGTAAATGCGTTGTCGCTTGATGACAGTATTCCCGAAATGCCGTTTGCCGCCTCATTGTCATATGCCGCCGCGGTCGGCCTTGCTCTTCGGGCGCTATAAATAAAAAATTATGTATTTCAACGTATTGCCGGCAGAAACAAAAAAGTCCCTGAAGAACGAGTACCATTTACGTCTTGCTACCGTCTCTCTTTTTGCCGTTGCTGTTGTATTTGGAATCACCGCAATCTCTTTGGTGCCGAGCCTTATATTGGTCAGTACAAAAGAACAGCATGAGATAGTCAGATACGAGATATTGCAAAAACTTAAAGCGGAGAATAGCTCGGTAGCGGCAATTCTTGAAATCAATTCTACACAAACAAAACTAGTGGCCATCGAGCAAGCGGATGCCCCGTATTTACCAAGCGATCTAATTGAAAAAGTGTACGCAGTTCGACCTTCAAATGTTGACATTACCAGTGTAAGTTTAAGCAGCGCACCTCTTGGCAAATCCATTATTTCCATCAGTGGTGTGGCCGCTACCAGAGGAGACCTTGTTAATTTTGAGAGTAGTCTTGGAAAAACGGAGCCCTTCACAAAAGTTGATTTACCAATCTCGACACTTGCAAAAAGTTCAGCATTGACGTTTACCATCTCAGTTTCTGGAAATTTCTAACGACCATGGGATCACATAGAGCTAAATTTATTTTAGGAATTGCGGGCGCCTCGGCATTTTTTGCTATTTCGATTACACTTTTTATTTTCTACGTCATTTATAATAAAGAGGCTTCGCTTTCGCTTATTGCAACCGAACTCGCCCAGGCTGATTCAGAAGGGTCGGCAAATTCCGCGATGAAGCATTTACTGGTTGACACCATCTCCGAGCGATCAGAGCTCAATAATTATTTTGTGGGGAATGATAACGCGGCTTCTTTTTCTTTTATTGATTCACTTGAGAATCTTTCTCGAATCGCCAAGGTTGATATGTCGGTTAACACAGTTAATTTAGAGCCAGCGGATTTGGGGGACATGTTCGAGTATGTGTCGGTGAATGCAACCGCCGAAGGAAGCTACGCCAATGTGTATTGGTTTTTGAGGCTTATTGAAGAGATGCCTTTAAAACATGAAGTTCGCTCAATATCTTTTGATAAGTTTCTGTTGGACAAGGGAGAAAACAAGAAGGTGAGTGTCTGGAGGCTTACATTTGTTATTCGGGCGCTTAAGCTTAAATAACCATGCCATTTAATATTCCAAACATAATTCAGAAATTTAAGGAGTTGTTCAAAACAATTCCGAAAGGGAAGGGTGATGAAATTATGCTCCTGCGTGACTGGGCTACAGTTGCTGTCGGGTGTGCCGTTTGTGTTATTCTCGGCATGTCTTTTGGAGGGTACGTGTTCTATCGGGCTCTTTCCGACGATTTCTTTAATTTAGAAAATGCGGAAACAATTTCTCCAAAAACAGTAAGCCGAGCGCGTCTTGATAAGGCCGTTTCAAATTTAAGGGCACGGCAGAAGGAATTTCAGTCTGTAAAAATAACACGTCCGGAGGCGCCAAATTTCTAGCTTCTGTTTAAGGCTTTTTCCTGCTAGTCTGATGGCGTTATCTGCCCCCGTAGCTCAATGGATAGAGCAGCGGACTTCTAAGCCGTTGATGTAGGTTCGATTCCTGCCGGGGGCACAGGTTAGTGCTAAGTCGAGTGATCGAGCAGGGTCATGCTTTTAGGGCGAGTGAAAGACCGCTTTATATCGGATTATAAAAAAAAGAGCTCGCGTTTGCACGCAAGCCCTAAATAATGACCTGGTATTGAATTAGCCGAGAGAATCGTCGCGCATCGGAATGATGGCGTTGACCTTCCATAGCGCCCGGAAGCCAATCTCGTTGAATTTCGAGCCGTCGATGATCGTTCGGCCCTTCACCACGACGTGCGATATGCCGGGCATCATGATGCCGTCGAAATGTGTAAGCTCCAGTACCGTTGCGTTGGGGTGCATACCCGTGATGTTTGGCTCGAAAGCTTCCTTGAGCATTTCATCTGGGTTGGCTTGGAGCGCCTTGGCAGTCTCAAGCAAAGCGCGGGCGCCTGCTTCCATGGCAGCCGTGACGCGCTCGACGTATGCAGCGCGGACTTCTGGCGTGGGCAGCTTGTTTGTGTGCCGTTTCTCGATTTCGGCTGCAATATTCCGTTGGGGCAGTGCCATAAGTCACCTTCCTTTCTGAAAGTGGGTGAGTAGTTGCGGAAAGTTCGACTGACAGGACAGTACCGCGGTTTCTTTGGAATAGCAACTCTTCATCACGACTGTTCCCCCTAATTTTTCCCAGACCGAGTGGCCTCGCTCTGCTATACTGAAATTCCCCAAAGGAGTCTTATGGGGTCTCACCTAGGTGGGTCTGAGACCGAGCAGGGGCACCAGGACAATTGGATATATTTCTGCTATGGTACAAAATGTTCCAGTTGGTACTCGATAAAAATAAGGGCGATTAGCTCAGTTGGTAGAGCAACTCTTTTACACAGAGAAGGTCAGAGGTTCGAATCCTCTATCGCCCACACGAGTTTTACGAGTGTGGCGAAGCGGGCAAACTGCTTTGCCCGCGGTGAGGATTCGAAAGGACGAGTAAGTCCGTGAAGATTTTATCTGAAGGGACGCGAGTCCTGTACGGAGTCTGTAAGACTCAAATCCTCTATCGCCCACAATAATCCAAATAGGACGACTTTTGTTTCTGCGAATATCTTGGTATTCTTAATAAGGATTCATTAAAAACAAACAGAGGGGGCTCGCATGTCCAATTATCAGAGACATTCTGCTTCTTCGCCGGCTGAGCTAATCAGGGACGCCCAGAGGACACCGCTTCGTTTTATCGCCTCTCTTCTTGAAAGTTCCGGATTTTTGCACGGCTGGGACGACGAAGGCGCCTTACGCGCTGAGTTCTCCAGTTCGGATTGTGATGCCATAGAGATGCTAATCGAATGGGATGATTTTTCCGGAATGCTCAACCTGAGCTGTTTCGGGGGCATCACTTTTTCTATTGAAGAGAAACCTGGCGAGATTTCAACTTTCGTCAATTTTCTCAACAACAGAACGCCCATGGGGTCGTTCTGCGTGATGGAAGTAAACGAGGATGGAAAGTTGCAGACTCTCTGCGCCCGATATAGCCTGGCGGTGCCGTTCATTCTAAGAACGGAGGAGTCTGTAATGCTATTGATGAAAGCGTTCCTTGAACCATTTCTTCCGGAAGTAAGGCAAGCCTTCACCGCCTTTTCTAGTTTTGTGCACCAAGATTTTTCGTTTGAGGATGCAGTTATGTTCGGGTTTGCCAGCATTTCGGGCAATGCCTGACGGATATGTGAGCGGGCCGACAACTTTGTCGGCCCGCTCTTTCTTTTCTGACTTTTCATGCTATCGTCTTGTTTAATATCGTAATGGAGGAAATTGAAGTAATAATAAAGGGCCGGGTCCAGCTTGTGATGTATCGTGATTTTGCGCGACGTAAAGCTCGAGGGCTCGGACTAGTTGGTTTTGTCGAGAACAGACATGATGGTTCGGTGATTATTGTGACTCAGGGGCCAGCCGAAAAACTCAAAAAATACGTTACCCACTTGAATAAAGGCCCGTTTCTGTCTAAAGTTGAGTCTGTTTCCGTCACATCGAGACCGGTCTCGGAATCATATTTGGATTTTTCTATACATTACTAAAACAACGTGACCGCAATTCCACACACAATCGGCATAATCATGGACGGCAATCGTCGATGGGCCAAGGAGAAAGGGCTCCCGACTTTTGAGGGTCATCGCGCCGGGGGAGAGAAGCTTAAGGAGGTGGTGAAATGGGCTAAGGATGCCGGTGTAAGGCATATTATTTTTTATACATTTTCAACTGAGAATTGGAATCGTTCCGAGGAGGAGGTCTCGTATCTTCTTGGCTTGATTGGAGAATATTTGAGCAAAGAACTCGAACATTTCAATAAAGAAGGAGGGGTGTTACGTTGCGTTGGTGATATGTCCCGTTTTTCTCCTGGTTTACAAAAAACTCTCAAGGAGGCACAAGAAAAGACGGCAAATAATTCTGGACCGCATGTTTACTTCGCGCTTAACTATGGCGGACGCGAAGAAATTCTTTCGGCGGTAAAAAAGATAGTGGCCGAAAATCCAAAACCGGAAGAAATCACGGAAGAGTATTTCGGCGCCCGCCTTCAAACTTACCCGATGCCGGACCCGGATTTAATCATCCGCACAAGCGGGGAGAAGAGGCTTTCGGGATTCCTCCCATGGCAGGGGGTGTATAGCGAACTCTTTTTTCTAGATGTTTATTGGCCAGCTTTCAGTAAAAAAGATTTCGATGGAATTCTTGAAGAATATGAAAAACGTCACCGACGCTTCGGTGCTTAAAGGGATTTCAGTCCTTTGGGAGGATGAAAATACTGTCGCGCTCTTTAAGCCGGCGGGTATTATTGTGCATCCGGATGGAAAAAATGAAGAGCCAACACTTTCTGATTTTGTTCTGTCAAAATGGCCAGAGACAAAGAATGTTGGTGAACATTTGATACTTAAAGACGGAAGAGAGATTCCGCGTCCGGGCATTGTGCATCGTCTCGATCGCGAAACTTCCGGGGTTATTGTTGTGGCAAAGAATCAAGAAGCGTTTCTAAATCTTAAAAAGCAGTTTCAGGGACGTTCGACGAAAAAAGTCTACCGAGCCTATGTCTATGGATGGGTAAAAAAAGAATCAGGCATGATTGATATGCCACTCGGGCGAAGTAAGGGTGACTTTCGCCAATATGTACAGCCGGCACGTGCGCGCGGTGAAATGCGTGAAGCCGTCACCCACTACACTACTCTCGCAAGTCGGGGCGAGTTTTCCTACCTTGAGCTAATGCCAAAGACAGGGCGCACCCACCAGATTCGCGCCCACCTAAAAGCCATCGGTCACCCAATAGTGTGTGACCGAATTTACGCGAAGGAAAAACCAGGTGGTCTTGGTTTTGACCGAGTGGCACTCCACGCGCGTAGGCTCACTTTCCACTCTCTTTCAGGCCAACTCATTGAGGTAGAAGCGCCTTTTCCTCCCGATTTTATTGAAGGGGAGAAACAGTTTCTGGCCCTTCCGGAAAGAATAAAAGCTAAATAAACCAGGACTTGCTCCTTAAAAAGTCGTGTGTTAGAGTAGCCCCTCATGAAAGTGATTCATTCTCCAGTTGATATAGCCCTCCGCAAGAAGCTCGACATTCGTTCGGGTGACACGGTTAAGGTTTCTCAAAAAATCACGGAAGGCGACAAAACCCGCATCCAGGCTTTTGAAGGCTTGGTCCTTGCGGTTAAGCACGGTAAAGAGGCCGGAGCAACGTTTACTGTCAGAAAGGTGGCAAGCGGTGTAGGGGTAGAAAAAATATTTCCGCTCTATTCACCGATGATTGAGAAAATTGAACTGGTCCGCCGGGCCAAAGTTCGCCGGGCGAAACTTTACTATATACGTGATAAAGCTAATCGTGAGATTAAGCGCCAGATGAGAAATCTCCGAACCATCAAACCGGAAGCGGAAGAGGTTGAAACCAAGGAAGAAGCAACGACAGAATAGGCAAAATAAAAATCCCTCAGGGGGATTTTTATTTTTCTTACGTAAGCGGTTGAAAATAGAGGAAGCTTTGGGTATAGTGGGCCAGCGTTTATAGATGCGCGGGTGTTGTAATTGGTAGCCAAGCAGCCTTGAGGTGGCTGTGCCCTCACGGGCGTGGAGGTTCAAGTCCTCTCCCGCGCACCAGAAAAAAGAAAAATCACCTGAATTCAGGTGATTTTTCTTTTGGTATAATTCCGGAATGGCGCTTTACACTGGAAAAGGCGATAAGGGCACAACCAAGCTTTTTGGCTGTGACCAGAGAATATCAAAAAGCTCGGCTATCACCGAGGCTCTTGGCTCGCTTGATGAGTGCAATTCTTTTTTAGGACTGGTAAAGGTGAAGACAAAAGAAGCTGATTGGGTGGTAGGGGAGAGTGGCTCACATCTTCATGAAATAGTTCACAGGATACAAGAAACTCTTTTTATCATTCAGGCCGAGCTCGCCGGTGCTCCAAAAACTATTCAGGAATCCACTCTTCAAGACGCCGAGAAACTCATTGCCGATATCGAAAAAGAATTACCTCTGATTACCTCATTTTTTATTTCCGGCGGCTCGGAGCTCGCTACCTCGTTTGATTTTGCGCGGACTCTTGCCCGCCGAGCAGAACGCAGAGTGGTCGCGGTAATTGAAGAAGGAGAACGCGAAATGGGAGAGTGGTCGCTCGCCTACCTCAACCGGCTTTCGAGCATTCTCTACGCTCTGGCTCGACTTTCAAACCACAAGTCTGGTATAAAGGAGCAACCTCCAAGCTACAGATAGCTTTTAACTGTCAGCTATTAGCTTTCAGCTTGGGGAATAATGGTGCCTATGGTGTAACGGTTAACACTGGAGCTTGTGGAGCTCTCGATCAGGGTTCGATTCCCTGTAGGCACCCAAAAATATTACCGAACCAACATTCCGCGGAATGTTTTGGTGCTGTAATAAAGCGCGATGATAAAAATCAAGGCGAGGAGTTGGCGGAGAATAAAAACTTCCGTCAAAAGTTCATTGGTGTCGATATAATTTATTAAAGCGAAATATTCAAAGAAGGCAAACCCAAAACCGGATATTAGTGTATTGATGAAAACCAATGAACGCTTAAGCGGGCTCATCAGTCCAGCCAAAACAGTGAGCAGAAGGACGAACCCGATACCGATAGAGAGATAGAATTTAATAAAGGCGTCATCCCTTAATACCGCAAAAAGAAGGACCGCTCCGGCGGAAAGAAAGCATGCCCGCACGGTGTCGCCATAGTAATGAGCCACATGTTTTTCTCCTGACTCGTTCCCTTCGCCGTTTCTGTTCATAGGCGTATTATACAATAGATAGGAGTAGGGTAATGCGTGTAGTAAACAGCATGGATTTTTATAAAAAATACTCGGGTACGATAAAAAGACACCTTTCAACGGGGGCACTCGTTCTTGGGTTCGTTTGGGATTCTTTTACTTTGGGTCGGCAAGACAGTGTCTACGGCAATGTCGTTATCTTAAGCTACCTTTTTCTGGCGGCTGTCGGAATTATTCTCATCAATCTCGGACGTGAGCGCTTCAAAAAGAGAACAACTTTATGGCTCACCGCTCTCGTTCAGTTTTGTTTCGGTAACCTCGCGAGCGGCCTGTTTGTGCTCTATAGCCAGAGCGCGACACTCACCGGAAACTGGCCATTCTTTTTTATTCTTGGCGGGTTTGCTGTCGGAAACGAATTTGCTCGTAGCAAATATGCCAGAATATATTTTCAAATTTCCGTTCTCTATCTTTTGCTTTTTGCTTATTCGGCGCTTGCTCTTCCCGTGTTTCTTGGCGAGATGGGGCCGCGGATATTTTTCTACTCTGGTATCGTAAGTGTTGGAGTGCTTACACTCTACCTCGTTCTATTCAGGATGCTCGCTCCCCAGGCTCTTTCAGGAAATCGCACTCGACTTTACGGTGCAGTCTTTGGAATCTTTGTTGTGTTTAACGGACTCTATTTTCTAAATCTTATTCCTCCGGTACCGTTAGTTTTAAAAGATGTCGGCATATTTCATTCCGCGGTCAAAATTCAAGGTGGTTATTGGGTGTCCTATGAAGCGCCAACAAAATACGAATTCTTCAAACGAGCGGACGTTATCTACCACGCCCCTTTGGGCGTCACCGCGTATTGCTTCAGCTCGGTGTTTGCTCCGGATGGACTGGCCATCCCCATTAATCATCGTTGGGAATATTATGACGCGGTGACGCGTGATTGGAAAACGGCATCGCTCATCAGTTTTCCAATTTCAGGTGGGCGCGAAGAAGGATATCGCGGAGTGAGCGAGAAGAGTCTGGTTTCGGAAGGGAAGTGGCGATGTAATGTTGAAACCAATCAGGGCGCGCTTGTTGGTAGACACACGATTACATTTATCGACATATCGATTCCGCCCTTGTTGGTGACAGAAACTCGTTAGCGTGCAAATAATTCAAAACTTTTAAAAAAAGTTCTAGTCGTTTTTCTCCCTGGATTCTTTTTATTATTTTGCTTTTATAACCGCCATTGCAACCGCGTCTGCAACTCCTTTGTCGAACGGGTCGGGAATTATTTTTTCGGCGCGAGGTTTTTTGACAAGTTTAGCCAAAGCGAGTGCCGCGGCGATTTTCATTTCATCCGTGATTGCCGTTGCCCTAGATTTGATTGCTCCTTTGAAAATGCCAGGATAGGCGAGAACGTTGTTCACCTGGTTCGGGAAGTCGGAGCGGCCGGAGGCCACGACGGCCGCTCCTCCTTTCTTTGCATCACTTGGCATTATTTCCGGTGTTGGGTTTGCAAGGGCAAAAATGATGGCCTTCGGGGCCATAGTTTTTATATCCGAAGCTTTGAGTAGATTTGCTTTCGAGACGCCGATGAATACATCGGCGTCTTTGAGCGCGTCAAAGAAGGTGCCCGACACGTTTTTTCTGTTTGTGATTTTCAAAATCTCCTTTTTAATCGGATTGAGATCATTTCGTGAATGGCTGATAATGCCTTTGCTGTCACATATCACGATATATCGTAATCCATAGAGGTGAAGCAGTTTTGCGATGGCAATGCCCGCGGCGCCTGAGCCGTTTATTACCACCCGTGCCGATTCTTTTTTCTTTCCGACAACCTTTAACGCGTTAATAAGTCCCGCAAGGACGACGACCGCGGTTCCGTGCTGGTCGTCGTGCATCACCGGAATCGATAGCTCTTTTTTTAGTCGCTCTTCGATTTCAAAGCACCGTGGCGCGGAAATATCTTCAAGATTAATACCGCCGAAGGTCGGAGCGATGGCTTTGACTGCGGCCACGATTTCGTCGATATTTTTCGTTCCAAGAACGATAGGGAAGCCGTCTAGTCCGGCGAAGCGTTTGAAGAGCGCCGCCTTGCCCTCCATAATGGGGAGCGCCGCCTCGGGTCCGATGTCGCCGAGGCCGAGAACCGCGGTGCCGTCGGATATTATTGCCACTCCGTTTTTGGTTGCGGTAAGATTGTAGGCTTCCTTTACGTTTCTGGCGATGAGGAGGGCGGGACCAGCCACTCCGGGGGTGTAGGCAATTGAAAGGTCTTCTCGATTTTTAATCGGGAACTTACCAACAACCTCAATCTTTCCTCGGGTCCTTCTGTGGGCGGCGATGGAGAGTTTCTGGTAGTCCTTTTTCATGAAAAGTTATTATTCCACGGCTCTCTCCAAGCCCCTAATTCCTCAAAAATAGACGATCGTCCATTTTTGAGGAATTAGGGGCGTCGCTGTTCCCGAGGTCATTCGCTGCCACAGACGGAGCGCGGCTCGTTGGTAGGGCACAAGTCGTGTATAATTAGGGCGTATTTAGCCTATTTAACAAAATTCATAACATGAACGATTCAGCAAATCTTTGGCAGTCAAAGAAAGTAATCGCCGTAACAGTGGTCCTTCTTGTAATTTTGTCAGCGCTTTCCGCGGTAAAGACAATCGGAGGACTTATGAACCTGACTTATATCGGTCGTGAAGCCGGTATCCAGGATACTATTGTCGTTTCCGGAGACGGCGAGGCGTTCGCGAAGCCCGACATCGCAACCTTCTCTTTTACTATAGAAGAGAGCGCCAAAGTTGTGTCCGATGCCCAGACCGCTGTTGAAGCAAAAACAAAGAAGGCTATAGAAGCCATGGTTAAAGGAGGTGTGGCTGAAAAAGATATTAAGACATCAAGCTACAGCATCTATCCGAAGTATGAATACCAGCAAGTGATATGCACGCAGTGGAGCTGTCCGCCGCAATCTTCTCCAAAAATCGAGGGCTACACCGTATCTGAAAGCTTTGAGATAAAAGTCCGCGACATATCTAAAGCGGGGGACCTTCTCTCCGTGGCCGGAGCAATCGGGGTGATGAATCTCTCCGGTCTCACTTTTGATATAGATAAAAAAGATTCGATTCAATCGCAGGCACGCAGTGAAGCAATCAATAAAGCCGAGGCAAAAGCCAAAGAGCTCGCCAAAGAGCTCGGGGTTTCTCTTGGCCGAGTCGTCTCGTTCTCTGAATCGGGTTCATATCCGCCGATTTACTATGCCAAAAACTCGGCTTACGGCATGGGTGGAGATGCGGAATCCAGTCCCGGTGTTTCTGTGTCCGCAGGAGAAACTCGCATTGTTTCGAACGTGACTATTACCTACGAGATTCATTAATCGTAGCTGATTAAAAAAATCACCCGCCGCGACGTTTGTCGCGGCGGGCTTGGTGTTGTTGGTCTAGCAGTCGCTCTCGCACTTAACGTGGCAGAGAGCGGTTGGCTGGGCTTTGAGGCGAGCCTCTTCAACTGGGATGTCGCACTTGCGACAGTCGCCGTATTTGCCGTTCAAAACCGCATCGAGCGCGGCGTCGATTTGTTCGAGGCCGAGTAGTTTAAGGCTGAGCATAGCCTCGGCGACGATCACTTGGTTCTTTAAAGTGATTGACGCACTTCCGCGGCCGCTGCGGTTTCCAGTGACACGCGTGGCCTCATCTAGGTAGTTCTTGCCCAACGATTTAATCGTCTCTCGAGCCATTGTGACCTCACGAATCTGTAAGTCTTTCATGAGCTCGAGCAATTTTTTCTGGTGCTCGATAAACTCGGCAGAAACTCGCTCGGCCCCGCCGATCACTTCCAATTGCCGCGGCATTTTTAGCCCCCTTTCTGATACTGTGTAAAGAACGCTTTATACAGTACTCTTCAAAACAGACTTGTCAAAGTTTTGCTTTACTTTTTGTAATATATGTGATATACTTTCCTTCAGTTTCTAAGTAATTTAATACCCGCTCATTCGTGGTGAAGAGCGGTTTGACAACAAGCAACGAGGGAGAAAAAAATGGTGTACGTTCATCGTATGGTTAAGAGGCCACAGGATGACGTTTTGCCTGCTGTGGTTTTTGCGGCGCCGAAGGCTACCGCACCAGTCGTCGACAAGGGTGCCGTCGCGCGACGGTACGATGCCAAGATGCATGAAATCATCTCTGCGGTCGTTTCTGGCGGTGGTCGCCCCCACGCCTGGATGAATTGCGTTGAGACTTTGGCGCGGGACGTCGACAATCTCCGACCCGGCGTGCTTTTCAGATTTTTTTCCGTCTGCAAATTTTCACCGGCGGAAAAGGCCATGTGGGAAAAGCTTGGGTGGCGCCCGGTGGCCGAAAAGGTGATGCACCGGGTCATCGATGCGCTGGAGGCCGCCGGAGATATCGGCAGGCTCCGGAACTATTTCAGCGCCGGCAGGAGGTACGAACTGCCGGTCTCGGTGCGGGAGAGGCTCTGGGGTAAGGGGGACGCTGCTGGCGTCTTCAAGA
>Ga0315281_10008832_pt1 | contig 14052 bp, 6 predicted proteins | sample YL17G07_0_MG_FD_204540 | JGI IMG/M metagenome (GOLD analysis project Ga0315281, IMG submission 204540) | Sediment microbial communities from Yellowstone Lake, YNP, Wyoming, USA - YL17G07_0 | ecosystem: Environmental > Aquatic > Freshwater > Lake > Sediment | place: USA: Wyoming | collected...
CCGCTTCCTCGCTGGCCATTACCCTGCTCCCGCCGGACGCGCTGGCTCCCGGCCCCGCCCTGATCGCAGCCGCCTGCGGCGATCGCGCCTTTCCGCCCTTTTCCGTGACTTTTCTCTCGCTCGAACTGATTGCCGGGAGCGCTTCGCTCGCTCCCGGGGAGCGCCGCGACATCCTCGTGCGCATCACCGGCACGCGCGAAAGCGTGCCCATCGAGGCACGCAACCTGGCCCCGGAAATCACTGCGCTCGCGGGAGGCCCTTCCGCGCGCGCGGCATCGAGCGGCGGTGAAGAGAACACCGCCCGCTTCGAACTGACCGGCAAGACCCGCGGCGCCTTCCTCATCAGCCTCCGCCTGGCCTCGCCCTACGGCGCTCCGCGCACGGCCGGGCGCCCGGAACAGAAACAACGCAAAAAAGAAGAACGGAAAACGGAAGAACCGCGGGAGAAGTCTCTGTAAGAGGGGGAGAAGCCGGAGGCGAAACTATCCGGCTTGTTTGGCGCTGCGCGCAGGGGGAGGCAGAGCGGCTTCCGCTTCCGTCGCGGCTTCGTTCAGGGCCGCGGCGTCGCTCTTTTCCAGCAGGCCATCCATGGTGTTGTGGGTTTTTTCCAGGCGCTTGTCCGCTTCGCTGTAGCTTTGCTGCGCGTTTTTCAGGTGCGTGCCCAGCTTTTCGAACACTTCCGTGAAGGTATCCAGCTGCTTCTGCATGCCGGAGAGATTGGCGTAAAGACGCCGCGCGTTTTCCTCGATCTGCATGCCGCGCAAGCCCATGGCGATGACCCGCAGATGCGCGTGCAGCGTATTCGGGGAAACCGCGATCACGTTGCGCTCGCGGCAGTAGGCGTCCAGGGCCACGCCCTTGCTGTCGTCGGTCATCAGCAGTTCGTAGTACACGGTCTCCGAAGGCACGAACATCAGGGCGATATCCAGAGTGCCTTCGTCGGGCACGATATATTTCTTGCTGATCGAGTCGGCGTGATTCTTGACGGCGGTGGCAAACGCGCGCCGCGCTTCGTCGCCTTCCGCGCTGATGCGCCGGTAGGCGTCCAGCGGAAACTTCGAATCGATGGCCATCATCTTCTTGTCCCGCAGATGAATGACCGCGTCCACTGCTTCCCCGCTGGCAAAGCGCCGCTGCATCTCGTACTGCTCGCGCGGCAGCGAATCCTCGAGCAGGCGCTCCAGCGTGGATTCCCCCAGCGACCCGCGGGACTTGGCTCCGCCCAGAATATCCTCGAGCGTGCGCGTGGCCTGGGACATCTCCCGCCCGGCCTGCTGCACTTCCCCGAGTTGCCGCTGAATCTGCACGATCACTTCGCGCGAACTTTTCAGCTCCACGGCCATGGCCGTCTGCGCGCTGGCGGACATATTCGCCACGGTGTTGGCCGATTCGGTCATGCCTTTTTGCAGCGACTGCGTGACCGCTCCCAGCTGCTGCGTCACCTGCTGCCCCATCTGCCCGATCTGCTGCCCGAAATTCTGCGTCTGCCCCGCCAGCATCTGCAAATCGCGCTGCAACTGCTCGCTGCGCGCTCGCGCCTCTTCCTCGCGCCTGCGGCTCTGCCCGCTCTGCAAGACCTGCCAGAGCGCGAGCAGCGCCACCGCAACCGCCAGCACCATCAGTACTGCATTCATCGCTTCTCCAACCCCCTCGCGGGAAACGGCCTCTCTACTCTACTCGCCCGGGCGCAATTCCAGAAACCGCGGAAAAGAAAAGAGGGCTCCCCGTCAAAGCAGGAAGCCCTCTTTCCACTTTTACCTTTCGACTTCCTTCTCTTCTACCAGCTCAGCTTCAGAGCGAACTGGAACTGCCGCGCGTCCAGCGCCGCCGTGGGTTGCCCGGCGTTGCATCCGCCGCCCAGCGGGCTGCACAGCGGGGTCACGTCGGCCACGTTCATCCGGTTGAGGATGTTGAAGGAATCGGCGATCACGTCCAGCTTCAGTTTTTCGCCGACAGGGAAGCGCCGTGCCAGGCGCAAATCGAACTGGAAGAAGTTGGGGCGCACGAACTTGTTGCGTCCCAGGTTGCCAATGCAGCCGTAGGGCGCAATGGCGTCGGCAAACGGCGTGCCGTCTCCAGCCAGGCAGGTGGAGGGAACCGCGAAGGTCACCCCCGGGATATACGGCGAACTCACGTCCGTGGGCGCTCCGGTTCCCAGCGAAGGCCGCCCCTGGGACGCGCCCAGATTCAGCCGGAAGTCCGTTCCCGTGAGCACGCTGAAGGGACGCCCCGAAGCGAATTCGATGATCGGAGCGAGCGAAGTGTCCGCCATCAGATGCTTGAGGAAGCCCGCGCCGCTCTTGACGCTGCCGGACTGCAGGACCGCGCTGGTGACCCAGCGATGGCGCTGATCGAAGCTGGAACTGGCCCGCTCCAGGTTGGGGAAGCGGCTGTCCTGCGGCTCCAGCAGCGTTTGCAGGTCGGTGGAATCGTCAATGGCGTGCGACCAGGTGTAACTCGAGAGCATCTCGAAGCCCTTCGAGAAGCGCTTGGCCACCGAGGCGGTCAGCCCGTGATACACCGAGTTGCCGCTCGATTCCTGAACGTCCACGCTGTTGAACGGGATGGGCATGCCGTAGCCGGTCGGATAGCCGGCCATCCCCGCCAGGAACAACTGCACGGGATATCCCCCCGCCAGCGCCGCAAAGGACGGGTTGGGTCCGGAGGGACGGAAGAAATTGAAAAACGCCGGTGTGCCGACGAACTGACCGTTAAACGCAGCCAAGGGCCCCGGGCAGCCGGTAAGGACGCCGAGAACCTGGGCAGCGATCACATTGACGCCGCAGGTGGTGAGCCCAGGGCCAAAGCTTGCCGACGGAGCAGCCATGGTCAGGGGATTGCTGACGTTCATGCCCGCGAGCTTGGCATTGCGGAAGTTGTTGGTCAGCAGCACCGGGTCGGTGGCGTTTTGATCGCGCGGGCGGTTGAGCTTGACCGCGTGCGTGTACTGATACCCGATGCTGAATTTCCAGTTGTTGGCGATCTCCCGCTCGATGGTCAGGTTGCCCTGCTGCGCGTAGCCGTATTTGAAATTCGCGGCCACCGGCAGGGTAAAGGGCAGGATGGGAATGGGGAACCCCGCCGTCAGGAAGTTCTGATTGGTGAACAGCGAATTGGCCTGATAGGCATTGAAACGCTGTTCCTGCGGCAGATAGCCCATCGAGGGAATGGCGTTGAGCACTCCCTGGAAGATGGACGCGGCGTTCAGGTTGGTCGGCTTATCCTTGCCGCCGCCGCACACCAGCGTCACCAGTCCGCAGGCCGACGGCGCGCCGCCGCCCGAAAGAAGCTGCGAGGACATGGCCCCTTCCGCGGTGACCGAGTTGAAGGCCACGGCCAGCAGCGGGTGGTCAAAGAAGATGCCGTAGCCGGCGCGGATGACCGTCTTGCCGTTCCCGGCGGGATCCCAGGCCAAACCGAAGCGCGGCGAAAAATTGTTCTTGTCCCGCGGGAGGCCTTCGACCACCTTGAGGGCAGTTTCCGCGGCGACGTTGACGGCCGTGGCCGGCGTGAAAACCGGGGTCAATTCCAGGTCGTAGCGCACTCCATAATTCATGGTCAGGCGCCGCGTGACTCGCCAGCTATCCTGCGCGAAGAAACCCATCGTCTTGTTGTTGAAGGGCCGCTTGGAATTGCCGATGCCCTGGATGAACGTGGTGGGCAGCCCCAGTCCGTAGGATTGCACGCCCGTCGTTCCGGGGAGCGCAATGCTTCCGCCGAGCGGATTGGGCAGGGAGTCGGGGAGGCCAAAGGTGCTGGCGCTCAGCCCGCCAAAATTAATGACGCTGCCGAAGTTCAGTTCGAAGATCTGGTCCTTGGCGGAATCCAGTTGCACGAGGTTGATGTCCGCGCCGCCCTTGAAGGTGTGGGAGCCGCGGGTCATGGCCAGGCTGTCGGTGAACTGATAGCGCCGCTCGATGCGGTCCACGGTGGAAAACGGTTCGCGCCCAAAATAGGCGTAGCCGGCGATGTTCACGCCCGGCCCGCTCCCTCCCGGAAACTGCGAATAGCCGTAGTGCAAGCCCCGCCGCGCGTACTGAAATCGGAATATGTTCACGTTGTTCTGGCGGAGAATGGTGTCGTGCTGGTAGACCACGGAAAAATCCCGGCTCTGCTGCAGCGATGTGCGTGAAGCCGCATTCTGCCCCATGTTCTGATTCTGCGCGTTCACCTGGATGCCGTTGACGAACGACGGCGAGATGCCCACGCGCAGGAAGGAATTATTCGCATTGCTCCAGCGGTGATCCAATCGCGCCGACCACATGTTGGTGTCTTCCCTCATGGGGAAGTTGCCGCGCAGATTATTCAGCGGCACAAACGCGGCCGGCAGGGCCGCCATACCGTAGCCAATCACCGAGCAAGAAACCGTGCCCACTACCTGGCTGGCCGGGCATGGAACGGGAATGGGGAACTGCGCCCCAGGACCAGGAGTCAGAAATCCTCCAGTCAAAGCCGGAGCCACCAAGCCGAAATCCACGCCGTTGACGGCCACACTCGATGCGGAACCGAACAGTGCGGCATAGGAGGACGCCGCGTTCAAATAGGCCATACCTACAGCATTGTTGCCGGGAAAAATAATCCCGGAGGCCTGCAGCAGATTATTGACCGCCGCCGCTTGCGGAGCAGTCAACGGCAGACCATTCAGCGGACAATTCCCCGGGCTGGGCCACCAGTTCGCGTTGCAATTCAGCGGCGCGAGGCCGAAATTATTGGCCCCGATGCTGGTGAATCCGGTCTCCTGCCTCCGGGTGGTCTCATACGACAAAAAGTAAAACGTCTTGTCCTTCTTAATCGCTCCGCCCAGCGTGAAGCCCGCCTGCACCCGGGTGTAAGCCTGCTTGACGGGGTCCAGCGCCCCGGTGACCGGGTCCACTTCGGTGGAAAACGCGTTGCGCGCCTGGATGCTCTTGTTGCGCAGGAAACCGAAAAGGCTGCCGTGGAAATCGTTGCTGCCGCCCTTGGAGACGATGTTGATGACCCCGCCCATGGCCCGCCCGTATTCCGCGTTGTAGTTGCTCAGAATCATCTGGAATTCCTGCACCGCCTCTTGCGAGAGGGTGGCGCGGATGCCGTTCACCGAATTGTCCACGGCGTCGGCGCCGTCCACGGTCACCTCGTTCGAGCGCGCCCGCTGCCCGCCCATGTTCAGCCCGGAGGTGGGCGCGGCGCCGATCGAGGGCGCGCTGTCGCGCACCGTCTGCGAATTGGTCAGCGTGAAATTGATATAGTTGCGTCCGTTGATGGGCAGGTTCTCGATGCGCCGCTGCTCGACCGTCTGCGACACCTCGGTCTTGGTGGTCTCGATGGCCACCGATTCCCCGGTCACGGTGACCGACTGCTGGACGCCGCGAATCTGCAGCTGAATATTGATCACCGGCGAGGAGCCGATGGTGAGAGTCAATTCGGGGTCCACAAACGTTTGAAAATTCGACCCGCCATCAATGGACAGCTTGTATTTGCCGGGAGCCAGGCCGATCAGGCTGTAATAGCCGTTTTCATTGGCCGTGGCGCTGCGTTCCGCGCCCGTCCCCAGGCTGGTGACGGTCACCTTGGCGCCCTTGACCGCCAGCCCCTGCGGATCGGTCACCGTGCCGGACAGGTCCGCTGCGTTTCCCTGCGCGCGCGCGCTGCCCGCAAACACTAACGCCAGTGCAAACGCCATTGCCAATGCCAACACTCTGTTTGAGCGATGCATGCCTTGCCTCCTCACCTGATTTTTCCGCCGATCTCCCGCAACCCCGGTAGCGGTTCCACACACAACCCTGCTCATGGCCTAAGCCACGGAATACACGGCTTTTACTTCAACCACGGGCAATATTCAATAGAAATCTTTTAGGGGGGTACTTCAGGCAGACAGTGCAGGGTGACTCTGGGAGTCTAAACGCCCTGTCCGGGCCTTTCCTTCCACCATTTCAGGACCAGCGCCAGCAAGAGCAGGACCGCCGTGGCGCAATTGGCCACGATGATGGCCTGCGCATGCAGCAGCAGGCCGTAGGTCAGCCAGAGCATCACTCCCAGGATGTAGATGAACAGCATGGCGTAGGAAATGTCGTTGCCGCCCTGCTTCCAGATGCGCCAGACCTGCGGAATAAACGCCACGGTCGTGCAAAACCCCGCGCAACTTCCTACCACGGTCACCCAGACTTGCAGGTTCATTCGGCGCTCTCTCCACTACTTCTTGCGGCCTCATCCGTCCGCAACATCCCGGATGGACCTGGAAAAGTGTAGCAGAGATTTCCCCCCGGGAAAGCCGGGGGATCGCGGTATGTGGAGTAAGGGGAAAGAAAAAAACTAGTCGCGGAGATGCTTTTGCACGAGCCGGCGCAGCTTCTCGTGGTCTTCTTCCTTCATGTGCACGATTTCAATCCCGCTGCCGTCCGGACCGGAATTGCGCACCACCGCCGTGAAATGGATCTTGCGCAGGCCGGAGCGAACTTCCAGCTTGATGGAATCCCCCACGGCCAGCTTGCGGCTGGATTGCAGGCAGGCCCCGCCCAGGCTGATCGTGCGCAGCCGGCCGGTATTGGCTTGCGCGCCTTCGATCTGCGCGGCCAGAGGCGATTCCAGAGGAATGCGGGTATAGCGCCGCGGCACCGGGAAAGGCCGGTTGAGCTGTTCGATGGTCTCGTAAAGGGCCCGCACGCGCGCAGCCGAAGGCCGGTTCTCAATCACCGCCAGGGCCTCTTCCGCGGTGGCCCGCAGGCCGCCGGGTTCGGCGAAGGCCAGGCCGTCGCGGCGTTCGGCCAGCACGCGCAGCAGTTCCGTGGCTTCTCCGGCGCGCATGCGCCCGAGCGCTTCAATGGCCTTGATGCGATGGAAAAGATCGCGCAGGGATTCGTGCGCGCCCGCGGCAATCTCCATCAACAGGGGAATCGCCGTGGTCTCCTGCGTAACCCCGATGTGGTCGATCATCATGGGCACCACCAGGGGATGCGCGGAACCCAACATCGTCGAGAAAACAAAGGCCGCGCTGCCCGCCGCACCGGCATTGCCGGGCCGCGCCAGTTCGGAAACCGCCAGGTCCTGCAAACTCCATTCCCAGCTGCCCAGCGCCCGCGGAAGCGCCCGCAGCAGCCGGTCGCAATCGGCCGCCGCCAGCAGCCGGATGGCCGCCAGGACGCGCTGTCTCCGCGCCTCATAGAGCCGCGTCTCCAGCAGACCCAGCACCGGCACGCCAATGGCCCGCAGCAGCCGGCACATCGCCGGAAACTGCTCGTGGCCCCGCGCATCGGCCAGCAGCAGCGTCAGGCGGTCCAGCAAACGCTCCGGATCGCGCTGCAGCAGCCGCGGCAGCACCGGTTCCAGCGAACGGTTGGCCAGCGCCGCATCCACCAGCAGCAGCCAGCGGTCCTGCGCCACCAGCCGCTGCGCCAGGGCCTTCATGTGATCGTGCTCGGAATCGTCCGGTGCGGACTCGAGCGCCACCAGAATTCTTTCAAATCCCAGGTAATCGCCGCGCTGCGCCGCGATCCGTCCCAGCGTTTCCAGAAACGCCGCCACCATCGCGGCAATCTGCGGCGATCTTTCCGTCTCCAGGGTCATCAGCGCGCTGCGGCTGAAATCCTCGGGTAGCTGGTGGGGCCAGAGCGCTTCCAGAATGGCGCTCATGTCGCCCAGTCCGGAAACCACCGCGCGGCGCGCCTGCGCATCGGGAAGCGCCAGACAGCGCACATAGTTGAGATAAATGTTGCGGGCTTCCAGCTTGGCCGCGTCCGAGCCGTCTTCCACTAGCTTCCGCAGCGTCTTGCGCAGCACGCCCGCATGCATGCACCAAACCTGCGGCCCGCGCAGCACCGCGGATTTTTCCTTCGCCGGCAGGTCCGCCCAGAACCTCTCGATAAACTCCTCGCGATGCGCATCCTTGGCCCATTCGATGGCCAGCAGCGAAAGATGCTGCGATGCGTGCGGCCCCGAATAGCCCCCGGCCACCACGATGGCGTCGCTCAGCCGCTCCAGATGCCCGCGCACCGCCTCCGCCGCCAGCTTGCCCGCGGTAAATTCCGTGTTCATGAACTCCAGCACCAGGTTCTCGGTCAGGCGCATCAGGTAGTATTGCGGGCGCTCGCTGTCCCGCGGGCTGTATTCGCCAATCGCCCGGAACAGGAAATTCACCGTTTCCTTCCCAGCCGTTTCCAGCACCTGATGAATCCCCCGCGCCGCTTGCTCCGCCGGGAGCGACCGGGCCGATTCCAGCGGCAGCGTCAGCCGGGCAATCAACTGCAGCGCCTCCACCAGTTCCTGCGCCTCCGGCGCGCGCCGCGCGGACTCCTCCGAACCTTCCGCGGGCGTGCGCCCGCCGAAAGCCACCAGCGCGGCAATCAAGCTGGCCAGCACCGTGTCCACGTAACTCTCGCTTTGCACATTGACCGCAATTCCGTCCACATGCCTCGCCGCCAGCCGCGATACCCATTGCCCGGACGAGTTGGGCCCGTTCCCATTGTCTTCCACTCCCCAGCCGCCCGTATGCAGGAGTTCGGCGAAGGTGTCCAGTTCACCTACATTGAATTTTTCCGCGAAGCGCAGCGAATGAATCCCCGCGCGCTGCAAGTCCCGCGCCAGCGTCTCCAATTCCCCGCGCTGATCCGGCAGCGGCGCCGGCGTCAGCTTGGGCATCAGCACCCGCCCCTGCTCGAAGCGGAACTCCAGCCCATTCTGCCGCCGCGCCAGGCTCAGCAGCGATTCATAGGCCGTCTCCAGGTTGTCCAGCAATTGCGGATGATTGCGCTGATAGAGCCGCGCCGACCGCAGCAGCACCTGCAACGAACGCAAACCCCGCTCCACTTCCGCCGTCAACCCGGCCTGCTGCCGCGGCTCCGCCGGACGCACCGCCGCGGCCGTAACCGTCGGCACAAACTCCGCCACGGCTGCCCCCTCCTGGTAGGAGCCACCCGCCGCGCTTTCCAAACTCACTGGCACTTTCAAACGAGCCAAATCGTCCTCGCTCAAATTCCGGAAGCAAAGCTCTTCCAAACTACCTTATCGGCCAATCCACGGCGCTTTCCAGTCGTACGGGCGCCCAAAAGGGATGGAGCGGCCCGTGAAATCAATGAGCAATCGAAGAACCGCAAGAAAAAGCAAATAAAGCCTTTAGATTGGATTGATAGTACTAGACGTTCTAGGACTTATACTTGAAGTGTGTTACTTTTCTTCCCATTTCCGCTACTTCTCTACCCACTTTTTTATACTCTTCATTCCCATCTTTTCTTCTATCGGCTCGCCCCGCCATCGCTCACCTGCACCGTCTGCCCTTCCTGAACCAGCACCCGGCGCACCACGGGGGATCCCTCTTTTCTCACAATCGTTACCCGGTGCATACCCGGACTGGTGGCCACACGGCTTGGCGTCTTCATCCCCGTGGCCACGTCATCCACCAGAATTTCCGCGCCCGCGGGATCGGACTGCACGTCCACCCACGCCCGTCCCTTGCCCTGTGGCGTGAGTTCCGCATCCAGAATCGTCTGGACATTGCTTTTCACCTGCGCATTGCCGGTATAGGTTTCATAACCATCCAATTTCAGCGCCAGGTCGTAGGAATTGGGCGCCAGGTCCAGCGTGAGGGGCGTCTTGCCCGCCGGCTTGTTGCCGATGAAGACCTGCGCTCCGGTTGGCCGGGAGCTGATGTAGAGCCCGCGGGTGGCCGACTGCATGATAATTTTTTGGTCCAGCACCTCGCCCGGATTCAGCTTCACCGCGGAAATCGAAGGATGGAAACCGTTCTTGCGAATATCCAACTGATAGGTGGCTGGAGTCAGGTCCTTGAAAACGCAGGGCGTCTGGCAATTGGCGATTTCGGCGCCCGTGGGCCCCTTGAGAACGGCCTTCGCGCCGATCACATCCGTCACCAGGTGCAGAGCGCCGTGCCCGGCTTCCGGCACGGGGTGTCCGCTGTCCTCGGAGGTTCCACCGCCGGAGGCGTCCGGGGCGTCATCATATTCAATGTTATCCACAATGTTGACCGCCGCCGGGGCGCGCTGCAGTATCTTGAGAAGCTCATGGTGCTCAGTCGGCCGCAGCCGGCCGGCAACCGCCAGCGTGTTTCCGGAACCGTTCATCGTCACGCGATCGGCGAAACTCATTTGGGAGAGGGCGCCTTCCATCTGGCTCTTGAATTCGGAAGCGATGGAACTGAGCGGCGCCGCCGTTTTCTTCCCCGCGGCCGGAGCCGGGGGATCCACGGGAGGAGCCGTCACTGCCGAACCCGCCCCTTCCGCGGTCAGCGGAGCGCCGGTGGAGACAGGCAGGGCTGCGGCGGCAGGATCAGTGGCTGGCGCGGTGGCAGGATTTTCCGGCAAAGGCGCGGCCATGCCCGTTGCCTGCCGCTCATGGCGAGACATCATGTCCTGCATGAACGGGCGTACACGGTATCCGCCATAGGCAATCACACCGAGCAGCACAATGACGATGAAAGCGCGCACCACCGGGCTGGCCTTTTCCGGCGGCCCCTCGTAAGGCGCGATGTGCCCGGTGCGGCGCGGCGAAGGCGTCAGCGCGGGATTGCCTCCGGGGGGCAAAGCCCGGGCTGGCCCTCCCAGGGAGCTGGAAAATCTTTCTTCGGAAGAGGGACGGACAGCGACAGCCGGAATACTGGAGGCATTCATCACCACCGTGGCATCCGGGCCGCCCGCCAGGGCGCGGTAATTGCGCAAATCATCGAGCAGCTCGCGGCAATTCTGGTAGCGCATCTCCGGCTCTTTGGCCAGAGCCTTGAGGATCACGGCATTCATTCCGGGATGGATCGAGGGGTCGATCTTGCAGGGGGAAACCGGCTCTTCGTTCACGATCTTATAGATGACCGAGGTGATGTTCTGTCCGGGGAAGGGCTTTTCCCGGGTGAGCATTTCATAGAGCACCACACCCAGCGAGAAAATATCCGAACGCCCGTCCACGGCCTTGCCTTTGACCTGCTCGGGCGACATGTAGCTGGGAGTCCCCATGACATGCGAGGTCTGCTGCGCCGCGCCGAACTGCATGATCTTGGCGGTGCCGAAATCGGTGACCTTCACCGTATCGTCGCCGGTCATCATCAGGTTGGCCGGCTTGATGTCCCGGTGCACCACATTGCGCTCGTGGGCAAACTGCAGCGCGGAACAGGTCTGCTCCATGATGCGCAGCACGCGCGGCAGGGGAAACTGCTGCTGCGCCTCGATCAGCCCCAGCAGGCTCTTTCCCTCCACCAGTTCCATGGTGATATAGAAAAGGCCTTCTTCTTCGCCCGCGTCGTAGATGACCACGATGTTGGGATGGGTCAGCAGTCCGGCGGCGCGCGCTTCGGTCTGAAATCGCTGCAACAGTTCCGGCCGGGACAGTCCCGACCCTTCTGCGGACAGGCGCACCGTCTTGACCGCGACGATTCGCCCAATCACCGGGTCCTTGGCCTTGTACACCACACCCATGGCCCCACGGCCCAGCTCGCCGATGATTTCGTACCTGCCGGCTTTGACCAGAATAGACATTCGTCAGACGTAGAGAGGACGCCCCCTCTGCTGCACTCCCCTGATTTTCTTTCGGGTGGCCTGGCGGCAAAACAGGGGTGCTAAAAGCACACTGGTCCCCGCCCAAGAACCCTACTGTAGAACTTACGCAGCACGGGAGAAACGGTCAACGGCGGGGAAGTACTAGTGTTTCGGATTCGCCAAGTAGCGAACCGGGGGCAGGCCTGGCCGCCCGGCGGCGCGCCGTCCCGCCGCTCATTTCAGCGTGGCGATTACCTGCGCGCCGGCGTAGGGATCCGCCGGCTTGCCCGCGCCCGCGGGAACGGCGTGCAGGCGCATTTCCAGCTTGAGCGTATGTTTCTTTTTGGCCTTGAATTCCGCGCTGACGATGTTCGAGGCCTCGCGCTTATCTTCCGTTCCGCTGAACACCCGAAATTCCCAGACCCCCGGAGGCACGAAGAGGCCTTCGTACACCGGCAGGGATTTCCCCGCTCCCCGGTGGAAATACACTTTTCCATTCATCTCCACGGTGAAATCCAGATCCGCGGGAAATCGTTCGGCCTCGATGCGCAAGCGGGCGTTCTGCGCGGGGTCCAGCGCGCGCGGATTGAATGCCACCGGCTGTTCCAAAACGCGCGGCGCCGCAGCCTCCTTTTTCGCGGAGACTCCGCTCGCGGCCTTCTTCGGCTTGGGCGCGCCTTTCGCAACGGTTGCCGGAATCGCCGCGGCAGCGCTGGGCACAACCGCGGCCGGGGCAGTCGTCTCCGCCGTTCTCCCGCCGCGCAGCGCCAGCCCGCCGGCCAGCAGCGCCACCACCGCCAACCCGGCTCCGCCGACGAGAACCACATCGCGTTTTTTCCAAAATGCCGGCGCTTTTGCCGGCGCCTTCTGCGCTTCCCGTTCGCTGTTCTGCCGCAGCGGGGCCATGGACTTCAGTGTGGTCTTGTCGGCAATGGGCTCCGCGGCCGGACGCGGCCGGGAAGACAGCAGCGGATCGGAATCCAGGGTCACCTCAAACGCCGAGCCGGATGAGCTGGCCGCTACGTGCTCCGCGCCTTGCAAATCGCCATCATCGAGAACCGGTCGCAGGGCCAGCAAGTCGCGGGCGATCTCCGTGCCGGTCTGGTAGCGCGCCGCGGGCTCCTTGGCCAGGCAGCGCATGATGATATGGTCCAGCGCCGCGGGAATTGCCGGATTGAGCTTGCCCGGCGGAACCGGCTCGGTGTGCACCACCTTATAGGAAACCGCGGTCATGGATTCGCCGGGAAAAGCCTGCTCGCCGCTGGTCAGCCAGTACAGGATGACTCCCAGCGAAAACAGGTCAGAGCGCCCGTCAATGCGCGAGCCGGTGAACTGCTCCGGGGGCATGAAGGCGGGCGTGCCCAGCATCTGTCCGGTGGTGGTAATTTGCGCGCCGCCAAATTTGGCCACGCCGAAGTCCATGATCTTGGGCCGCTCGACGCCGTAGGCCTCGCGCGAAGTAATCAATATATTGGCGGGCTTGATGTCCCGGTGCACCACGCCGTTCTGGTGCGCATACGCCAGCGCTTCGGCCAGCTGCTGCCCGATATCGGCCACGCGCCGCAGGGAAAACCGCTGCGCCACGCGGGCCATGTCCGCCAGCGTCTGCCCGCTGATGTATTCCATCACCAGGTAGGGAGAATCGTCCTGCTCGCCGACGTCGAACACGGAAACGATGCCCGGATGGGTCAGCTTGCCCACCGCGCGCACTTCGCGGTAAAAACGCTCGCGGTATTCCGCGCCCTGCGGCCCGTTCAGGGCCACCGCGCGGATGGTCTTAACCGCCACGATGCGATCCATGGCCGGGTCCTTGGCGCGATACACCGTGCCCATGGCGCCCTGCCCGAGTTCCTCGAGGATCTCGTAGCGGCCGATTTTCTCCGGGATGCTCATTGCTCGGCGCTACTTTAGCACACCCCCGGCGGCTGCGGATTTTCCTGCCGCGTAAGTGCCACGTCTGCCCGTCCCCGCTACTCCTTGCCGCCGTCGAGCACTTCCCGGATCTTCTTCGCCAAGGCCAGCTGCGTGAACGGTTTGGAGAGCAGCGACATGCCCCCTTCCACGATCCCGTGATGCACGATGGCGTCGTCGGTATATCCCGACATGAACAGAACCTTGCTGTCCGGCCGCAGCTCGCGCAGTTTCTCCCACAGGTGGCGCCCGCTCATCCCCGGCATGACCACGTCGCTCAGCAACAGCTGAATCGGTCCCTTGTGTTTCTTGGCCAGCTTCAGCGCTTCCTCGCCGCCATCGGCTTCCATCACCGTATACCCCAGCCGGTGCAAAAACTCCCGCACCACCATGCGCAGGTGCTCGGCGTCTTCCACCAGCAGCACCGTCTCCGTGCCCCGCGGCGGCCGCGCCTTGGCCTCTTCTTCCGCCGTCACGCTCGCGTCGTCCTGCACCCGCGGCAAATAAATCTTGAACGACGTCCCGTGACCCACTTCGCTGTACACCCACAGGTGCCCGCCGCTCTGCTGGACGATGCCGTACACCGTCGCCAGTCCCAGTCCCGTTCCCTGTTTCTTGGTTGTGAAAAACGGCTCGAAAATATGCGAGACCGTTTCCGGCGGCATGCCCATGCCGGAATCGCTGACCG
>Ga0315281_10008834_pt1 | contig 14052 bp, 14 predicted proteins | sample YL17G07_0_MG_FD_204540 | JGI IMG/M metagenome (GOLD analysis project Ga0315281, IMG submission 204540) | Sediment microbial communities from Yellowstone Lake, YNP, Wyoming, USA - YL17G07_0 | ecosystem: Environmental > Aquatic > Freshwater > Lake > Sediment | place: USA: Wyoming | collected...
ACTTCGGCCTCACGGTCATGGACCCGATCGCCGCGGGCATTACTTCGATCTTCATTTTCCATATCGGCTATGAGACCTTCATGGGCGCGTCCCACGAACTCATGGACGGCAGGCCCGCCGCCGACTACCTCGACGGGTTCCGAAAACTCGCCGAAAGCGTGGGGGGCGTCGAACATGTTCACGAGATCCGCTGCCGCAGGTCGGGCCAATACATGATCGTGGATTTGAAGCTCGATATGGATCCAGAGATGACGGTGCGTGAGTCCCACAGGATCGCCACGGCGGTCAAGAAGCTCATCTTCGAACGCTACACGAACGTCGGGGACGTCATGATCCACGTCAACCCCCACGAAGACGAGCACGAGGACCTTATCCGGTTGTGAGGGTTGTTGAGCTGAGCGAATGCCAACACCTGACGTCAGACGCGAGACGAATGTCACTCTGGAATGCAACATCTGGAAGGTGAGCGACGCCTTGAAAATGCGCTTGTGCGGATTGACCTTGCAACTTTGGAGTATACTGCTATACTCTTTCGCGACGGAGGAATTGTAGATGATGAAAATGCTCATAACGGGAATCGTTTTGTCGCTACTTATCGCGGCCGCTCTTATTTCATATAATAAGTTACAGCGATTCGAAAACACAAAAGAAATCGGCGGCATAAAAGTCGCCATCGCGGTTGATCGTTATCCTCTCAGGCCAGGCGATAATACCGTGACGTTCCGGGTGTCTGACAGAGACAATAGAATCGTGAATGACGCATCAATCTCGATAAGGTATTATTATATGCCCGCGAATCCGTCCACGTATTATTTGAAAGCCGCGACATTCTATGCTGTCGATGCGGTTCTTCAGGGTAATGAATATAATGCAAACATCAATTTGCCGATCAATGGCGATCGATGGATCACGGAGATCACGCTAAAGAGAGGATTTGAAAAAACGTTGATTTGTGAATTTATCCTCAGATCTGAATAATTACGTAGTAGCACATTCATCAAACCGGGCGAACATAAAAGCGTACAAGATCAATACCCGGCGCCCGAAAAAAATAGAGCGACGCAGGCATACGAGTGAGGAGAAGCATTTTCGTAGGATTGATTGAGGATGAGGAGCAGATATTGGATGCAGCTTAATAATCGTGTCTGGACCGTCAAATTACTTCACATGCAAGCTGCCGCATCAATTAACCACCATCGTCCGAATTTGATCCGCTGCGCGGCTTTTTTGTTGTCGTTCGCGCTTTTCGCATGCGTTCAAGAACATCACTTCTCCTATAGACATCCGAATAATCCCCGTCAACTGCTGAAAATAGATCTGTATCGCAGCCCGAATAGCGAAATACGCCTGATTATCGATGGCAGGCTTGTTATGCAGAAAAAACTCGATTTTACCTCCCAATCCCGTAATCCGTGGATGCTGGTGTCCGAAGCATTCGAGAATACGACGGTTGTTTTGTCCTGCTTTCGTCAGAATAGCCATGACACATTCACAATGTGTGATTTTAGTATAGGGGAGGGCGAGCATGTCATGGTTCCCATTAAGTAACCATCACCCAGGGGCTTGGCATTATGCTTCGCAAGACTTCAATGCGAAGGAGGCGGATCTACAGAAGCATGGCTGGTACGGGAAAGACGGGTATCATCTGCTGGCAAGGCAAAGGTGGATCGGGAATGATTGTTGTTTGTCCGAAATGCCAATTTAGCAAGGAAATAATGGATGCTTTACTCCAGGGGACCGGTACGTTTGCTACGTGTCCCCGGTGTGGTATGCAGTTTGAAGTAACGCAAAAAAAACGGTCGCATTGGATCTATTGCCGGAAGAAGGAGCTAATCATATCGTCGCTTCTTTTGTTTGCGGCAGGACTTGCTCTCCTGCACGACTGGAAGCTCGATAAGGATTATTTTTTGCAACCCGGAGTCTGGCAGGGTGAGATGACGTACCTGGGCAAAAAAAGTCCTTTTGTATTCGTGATCGAAAGGGCGATGGATGGGCATCTTACCGGATACATGGATTGGGTGGAAACATCTCCAAAATATCGTCTGGCCATACGAGGCACGTATACAGGCAATCACCTGATCTTCGAGGATTATGCGTTCCTTGAACGGCAGGGAACCGCCGGACTGTTCGACGAACAGGACGTCTACATAAAGGATAATGAAATGACGGGCACTGCAAAGAACGGAAGAGCGGAATTCCACGCGCTCAAAAGATCGTAAAAACTTTTTTAATCAACCGTGTCCGTGGACGTTGGTCCCGCCGGCGCACTCTGGAACACCCGGCGCTGCGGCATGACCATGCGGCGCAGATGCACCCGGATGACTTTTTGACAGATGACCGGACGACATGGCGTTGTTCGTGATAACCATCCTGACATCACCTTCCGAGGAGGCTGAATATGGCAGATACGAATATGGGCGAATGCAATCCAAAGGGAAAAGGCGAGGATAAGGAAGCAGCACTGCACCTGTCGGCTGACGAGCTGTTTAACAAGGCAGCTGAAATTCACCAGCGTGGCGAGATTGTCCAGGCGCTGAATCTCTATGCGCGCATCCTGGAACAATTTCCCAACTATGGCCGGATCCAGGTAGTGAAGACTATTATTGCCGGTCTGAAGAAAGAGAAAATTGGCATCTATTGGGACAGGGCCGCGGAGCTGCGCGCTCAGTGTAAGATGTCGGATGCGCAGAAGCTTTACAAACAGATCATCCTTGAATATCCCGATAGTCCCGACGCAATGAGCGCAAAGCAGGAGATCCAGATCCTGACGGATATCGAGCCCCTCTGGAACGAGGCTTTGCAATGCCAGTCCAACGGCAACGATGAAAAGGCAGCGCAACTATTCACCTCGCTTATCACCCGATATCCCCAGAGTCCCGAGGCCGAAAATGCCAATCTACTCCTGGCGTTGATTCGTCAAAACCAGTTCATGCCTGCCAGAGAAGTTTCTCATGGGATAAAGGCGAAGGATGATACGCCTGATGACATTGTCGCCCATCTCTTGACGCAGAAAAAAACAAGATTGCAGGAGAAACAGGCACGCTCTCCTGAAGCCGCTGCAGATGAAACGCAATCAAAAAAGATTGAAGCGATATGGAGCAAGGCGGGTGAACTGGAAAAGGACGGCCTTATTAATGAGGCGGCTTTATTATATGCCAATATCATCGAGTCCTCGCCGAACAATTACCGCGTGAGAGACGCCAAATACCGGCTTGGAAAGATTGATGCGATCAGAAAGGATGATTTCTTATTAGTTGGAACCAATCAAGATAATAGAATAACTTTACGGCAGTTGCTGAGCTTGCATAAAACAGCGGTGCTGTTCATTTTGTGCTGTGTCATGGTGATAGCCGGTACCACGCTGTACTTCGTATTTAAACCAGCGACCTGGTCCGATATCGTCGAGAATACGAAAAAATCGGTAGTCGTGATCCGGACTGCGGATGGCGCGGGCACTGGTTTCATCGCGTCTTCCGATGGCCTGGTCTTCACGAGTGCTTATCATGTCGGCAAGAACAAGGAGGTTGATGTCCGATTATACTCCGGGCAGATAAAGCGCGCCGTTGTTGTCAAGGAATCGAAGCTGCTGGACGTCGCCGTGCTGAAGATGGAGGGCAGCTTTGAAAATATTCTTCCGATGTCTTTTGTTGATTCTTGCAGGGAAGGCGATGAAATCCGCACGATCGGCGCCCCGCTAGGGGTTGAATATTTCATAAACAGGGGGATCATTAGCCATTGTAATGTTGAACGGGACGGCGTCAAGTTTATCCAAACGGATCCCGCACTCCTATTAGGCAGCAGAGGCGGACCATGCCTTGATAGCAAGGGCAAAATAATCGGCATGTCAACCTCGGTTGCGCTGAATGATGAAATAAAAAGCCTGAATCTCGTTCTCCCGTTAACTGTAGTACGGGATTTCATGGAGGGGAAGCTGACCTCGCTTGAAAACGCACTTCTTAAGAAGCAGGAAGAGAGCGCAATGAAGGAGGAAGGGAAAAAAGAGCAGGTATATGGTGATGCCGATAAAACCTATCAAAAGCTTCAAGGCGTCGTAGACCAGGAATACTCCGCATACTTGCTGATTCTGGACAGCCGTGTCAAAAAGAAGCTGATTACCTATGAGTTCGGTATGTTCCTGGCCGAAGAGGTAAAATTAGCGCCATCGGGCGCTGAGCCCATTTCACAATGGATCCACCGCCTTGCAAATAAAGTTGTAAAAGGAGAGGAGACCGAAGACAATGCCGTCAAGCTTATTAAAGAACACTTTAACCGGAAATAGTACACGAAGGCCACTGAAAAACAGAAAAGAACTCATTAACAAGCGGACAGGCCAAGGTTTTTCTCAATAATAGTCCATGCCGGGAAAAACAAGGCTAGATGTTCCCGGAAACCTTGCACTGCATCATGGTGCGCTTGACAAATAAATCTGCGAGCTTCTGGATCTCAGGAGTTTTGGGGACCTTGATGCAATTGTTTTCGCCCCTAATCGTTCGTCGGTGTTATGATATCGCCGTACTCCCGGCCGAACTCGTTTGCGGCGGTCACGCCAGCTTCCTGCAGCATTCGCTTGTACGTGTCCTTGACAAGATCGAGGGACACGTCAAGGGCTTTTGCCACATCTTCAAGAGGCTGCTGCTGGGAAAAGTGGCGTTCGGCAATCAGGATCTTTAAAAAATCGACTTGAATCATCGCCTGAAGTTCCTTGTCAGCGACGGGGAAACTTTCATAGGCCTGCCGGAGCGTTTTTCCCGCAGCGATCGCTTCGCGGAATTTGGCCAAGGCGTCTTCATAAATCTTGCCTTCTTCAGGCGTGAATTCTTTGAAGTGGAACTCCGGCATGTCGGCCTGTTTTGCCTTCTTTTCCTTGACACGTTTTTTCATAGTATTCGTCCTTTGTTTCAATTTTTACATCGCCCGCATGTCCTTCGGCCTTCGCTCCGGGACCTGCCGATGTTCGATCGAGCCTTCATTCCACGACACGGATACATAGAGCCCGCAGAAGCAGCTTCCGTATTCCTTGATGTCCGGGTCGCGGTACACGCAGGGGCAGACGATGTCTTTGTCTTTTTCTTTCACGCCAAAGGCAAGGCGGCAGGGGCAGGAGCGATACCCGTAACGGCCCTCGTTCGTAAGCAGGCCCCGCAGGATGTCCATGACAAAGGGCTTGTCCTTGTTCAGGCGAATGCCCTGCAGTTCGGCGTATTTTGAAAGGATGTCGTGGAGCTGTTCCGCGGTCATGGCAGATCCAGGGCTTTCTTCAGTTTTTTCTCGTTAAATCCGACGATGGTCGTATCGTCGATGCAGATTGTGGGAAAGCTGCAATCGGGGTTTAATTTTCGCACTTCATCCATGACCTGCTCCCGTTCCTTGCCAATCAGCAGGTCGACATCGACAAATTCCATCTCGATGCCGTTCTCCTTGAAAAACCGTTTGGTGCGCATGCAGTGCGAGCAGGTGCTGAGCGTGTAGAGCTTTATCTTCGGTTTCCGTGACGGCATAGCGCCTCCCTCATGATCAATACTATAGCATGGCAAAGCGCGGGTATGCAATTAAAATGTAGGACACATCTTGACAGCCCTTGTTGCAGGTGGGATAATTAATTATGAAAAAAATATTTCTGATCAGCATTATTTTTCTGGTTCTTTCCGCCTGTTCGCCGGTCCTGGACCGGGAATTGATGAACCGCGGAATACGGGAAGTTCCCTTTAGCGGGCTGCGGGAGACCCCCGATGCGTATCAGGGAAAGCTTTTTATCCTGGGCGGGCTGATCGTTGAGTCGCGTTTTACCGAGAAGGGGTCGCAGCTCGAAGCGCTTGCCGTGCCGGTGGATTCCCGTGGTTACCTTCAGGGCGTGGAGCGTTCGCAAGGCAGGTTCCTCGCCGTGAATCCAAGATCGCAGGGATTGCTCGATCCCCTGGTGTACCGGAAAGGCAGGGAAGTCACGATCGCGGGCACCTTCATCGAGGCGCGCAAGGGGAAGATCGAGGAAATGGACTACGTATATCCGGTGTTCGAGATCAAAGAGATTTATCTCTGGGAAGACCGGAAAGATTATTATGAGCCCCGGTATTTCCCTTATTCACCCTATTACAATAACAGTCCTTTTCTGTATGACCGGGGGGGACGGCCCTACCCGTATCCCTACTGGCCATACCAGCCGGGGTGGTGATGTGTTGCTCGCATGCCCGCTTTATTTTTTCACTACCGTCCGCTTCCTCCAGTTCTTCCCCTTGGCCGGATAGTCGCTTCTGAAGTGAGCGCCCACGCTGCCTTCTCTTTGAAGGGCCGAGCGGGTGATCAGCATCGCGGTCAAGATCATGTTTTTGAGCTCGAAGGAGTTCCGGTCCGGCGCATGGTCTTTCATCATCCGGCCCCATGCCTTCAGTTGCCTGAGCGCAACAGTCAAATCCTTCTTCTCACGCACGATACCGACCTTGTCCCACAAGAGTTTTCTGAGGGACGAGCGGATGTCGGAGAGGTCCGGCAGCCCGTCTGAAGAAGGACGTTCCTGACGCTCTTCCCTGGATTCCCAATGCGCCCGGCCGGTGTGCCGGCTAAAGTGTTTTCGCGCATACCGTGCCGCTCCAAGCCCCGCCCGTTCTCCGTAAACCAATCCTTCCAGCAGCGAATTACTTGCCAGCCGGTTCGCTCCATGCACGCCGGTGCAGGCCGATTCTCCGGCGGCGAAGAGGCCGGGAATGCTCGTTGCTCCCCAAAGGTCCGTTTTTACGCCGCCCATGATGTAGTGGGCCGCGGGGGAAACAGGAATCTGGTCTTTGGTGATGTCGATGCCGAGGGCCTTGCAGGTCCGGTGGATGCGGGGGAAGCGCTGCGTCACGTAATCGGCATTCAAATGCGTCATGTCGAGGAATACGTTGTTCGCCCCTGTTGCGGCCATCTCGGAGTGAATGGCGCGGGTAACCACGTCGCGCGGAGCGAGCTCTCGCGCGGGATTGTAGCGGTCCATGAAACGGAGACCGTGGATATTCTTCAGCATGCCGCCTTCGCCGCGCATTGCTTCGGAAAGCAGGAACTGGGGAGCGCCCTGGCGAAAGAGAGCGGTGGGGTGAAATTGAATGAACTCCATGTCCACGAGCGCGGCGCCCGCGCGAAAAGCCATGGCCATACCGTCGCCGGTAGCGACCGCGGGATTAGTTGTGCGCTCGTACAGCTGGCCTGCGCCGCCGGTAGCAAGAAGTACGGCCCTGGCGGATATGATGAGAATTTTTCGCAACGCCTGCTGGCAGATCACGGCGCCGACGCACCTGTTGTTCTCGATGATCAAGTCCCGGGTGAAGGCAAAATCGATCTTGGATACCGTGCTGGTTGCGCGTACCTTGTCAGTCAGCACGCGCATGATCTCTTTGCCCGTGGAGTCGCCCTGGGCATGGAGGATCCGCCGCTTGGAGTGCGCGGCCTCCTGGGTAAAAGCAAGCTTCATGCCCTCTTTGTCGAATTCCACGCCCCAGAGGATGAGTTCCCGTATCCGCGTGGGACCCTCTTCAACAAGGGTGCCCACGGACTTTCGCAGGCAGAGTCCGTCGCCCGCGCGAAGGGTGTCCTCGAAGTGGATCGAAATCTCGTCCTCGTCGGAGAGCGCCACGGCCACGCCGCCCTGGGCGTATTCACTGCTGCTCTCGGTCGGCGCATCCTTGGTCACGACGAGGACCTCTCCGTTCCGCGCAAGCTCGATGGCCGCACGGAGACCGGCAACGCCACCGCCGATGATGAGAAAATCGGTTTTTATGTGTTCTTGAGTGTAGTTCATATTGTCTAGTGCGGAATGCGGAGTGCGGAATGCGGAGTGAAAAGACTTTTCATGTTTTGATCTTCATTCCGAACTCCCAACTCCCAACTCCGAACTCCGAACTCCGAACTGATTCTCTACGGTTTTCCCGGCATTTCCACCGGCTGCGGCACAAAGGGGTCTTTCCCGTCAATGGACAGGAGCTTGAAGCTTCCCGGCTCAAAGACCAGCGTGACCCGCCCGCCGTTCTTCTGGGTCGTCCCTTCCACCGCATGCCATTCTCCGTCCCAGTTGCATGTTGTCTTGATGTTGCCTTTTTCCTCGACCGTGATAAGCATCTTGGTGTACTGGATATTGAAACGGATGGTTTCGTTTTTTGAAAATACGGTTGCAAGGGATTTTGAGAACGTTTCCCTGCCGCTGTAGGCGGGAGCCACGTTCGCCATAAACGAGGAAAGGTCTTTTTTCACATATGCCGCGCCCAGGTCTCTGAGCGTGGAGAGAACGTTCTTCGTTTTAACGGCCGCTTGTTCAGGAAGTTTTTTCTCACTGCAGGCTGGTGCGACGAAGAGAAGTGCTGAGAGAGCAAGAAGAGATACGATGCGGTTCATGGGACCTCCGATGTTTTAAACGTTAAATCTCATAAAAGTAAAGCAATGGCACAGGCCAGAATGTTATCCGCAGATTGCGCAGATTTCACAGATTACGTCGAACTTGGTTCTTGTTTTTTAAATCTGCGCCATCTGCGGAATCTGCGGACAAAAGAGTTTCCCCGGTGTTCGGCTATTTTTATAATTTTAAATCTGGCCCTCATTGTGACAGCTTTTGCTCATGCTGTCAAAATTCTTTTTAAGAACTGCCCGGTATACGATGCCTTGACTTTGATAATGTCCTCGGGCGTACCTTGGGCCACGATCTGGCCGCCCCGGTCACCGCCCTCGGGCCCGAGGTCGATGATCCAGTCCGCGGTCTTGATCACATCGAGGTTGTGCTCGATCACGACCACGGTGTTGCCCGTGTCCACAAGCTGGCTCAGCATATCGAGCAGTTTCTGCGTATCGGCGAAATGGAGGCCCGTGGTTGGCTCGTCCAGGATATAGAGTGTCCGTCCTGTGGCGCGGCGCGAGAGTTCTTTTGAAAGTTTTACCCGCTGCGATTCGCCGCCCGAAAGCGTGGTTGCCGATTGCCCCAGGGTAATATAGCCGAGGCCCACATCCAGGAGCGCCTGGAGCTTTGAGCGGACCGGCGTTACATGCTGGAAGAATTCATAGGCCTGCTCCACGGTCATGCCGAGCACCTCGGCGATGTTTTTGCCCTTATACCGGATGTCCAGGGTCTCGCGGTTATACCGGCTGCCGCGGCATACATCGCAGGTCACATACACGTCGGGCAGGAAGTGCATTTCGATCTTGATCAGCCCGTCGCCCTCGCAGGCTTCGCACCTGCCGCCCTTGACGTTGAAGCTGTAGCGGCCGGCTTTGTACCCGCGCATGCGCGAATCCGGAAGCTGGGTAAAGAGGTCCCGCACTGGTCCGAATACGCCGGTGTACGTAGCGGGGTTCGAACGCGGCGTTCTGCCGATGGGGGACTGATCGATGTCGATCACTTTGTCGATATTCTCCAGCCCCTTGATGTCCTTGTGCTTGCCCGCCCGTTCCGTGGAACGGTACAGATGCTGGGCCAGGGCGCGGTACAGGATGTCGACCACGAGGGTGCTCTTGCCCGAGCCCGAGGCGCCGGTCACGCAGGTGAGGACCCCAAGGGGAAACCGGACCGTGAGATTTTGAAGGTTGTTCTCTTCTGCATTGATGACGTCGATGGATTTGTTCGACGGCCTCCGCGCCTTCGGCACGGGGATGAAGGACCTGCCCGAGAGGTACTGGCCGGTGAGCGACCGTGGATTTGCCTGGATCTCTTCAGGCGTTCCCTGGGCCACGATCTCGCCGCCGTGCACGCCCGCGCCGGGGCCCATGTCGATCACCTGGTCCGCAAGGCGGATCGTTTCTTCATCATGCTCCACGACCAGTACGGTATTGCCGAGGTCGCGCAGCCGGAGGAGCGTGTCCAGGAGTTTCCGGTTGTCCCGCTGGTGCAGGCCGATGCTCGGCTCGTCGAGGATATACAGCACCCCCACAAGGGACGATCCGATCTGCGTGGCGAGCCGGATGCGCTGGCCTTCGCCACCCGAGAGCGTGGCCGCGCCGCGGTCAAGGGACAGGTAATCGAGACCCACGTGCACCATGAACCCGAGGCGCTCGCGGATCTCCTTCAGGATCCGCTGCGCGATGGCGGTCTCCTTTTCGTTTAGCGTAAGCTTCTCAAAAAAGGAAAGCGCCTGTTTGATGCTCATCCGCGTTATTTCATTGATGCTTATGCCCGCGACCTTGACGGCAAGCGATTCCTTCCTGAGCCTGCTGCCGTTGCAGTCCGGGCAGGTCTGGTAGTTCATGTACTGCTCCATTTCCCACTGAATGACATACGAATCGGTTTCCTCATAGCGCCGCTTCAGGTTCTCGATGATGCCTTCGAACGGCTTGCACGCCGCGCCTTTGCGTGCGCCCGAGGCCTTGGCTTCGCTTTCACTGAAGCCGTACATCAGCATCTTTTGCTGCGCCGGCTTCAGTTCCTTAAACGGCGTGTTCGCGTCGAACCCGCAGCTCTCGGCCAGGGTGCGGAGCATTTCATAATGGGAGACCGAGGTGCGCTTGGCCCAGGGTTTGACCGCTCCTTCCCGGAGCGAGAGGTTGGGGTTCGGGATGATAAGCCCGGGATCGAACTCCAAAAGACCTCCGAGGCCGTCGCAGGTGGGACATGCGCCCTGGGGGCTGTTGAAGGAGAAGGTATTGGGGGCGAGCTCGGGATAGCTGATGTTGTCCACAATGCAGGCGAGCTTCTCACTGTAGAGCAAGTCTTTTTTCTGGTCCGCCAGGTTCACGAGCACGAGACCTTCCGCCTGGCGGAGGGCGGTCTCGATGCTTTCCGCGAGCCTCCGCTCGATCCCCGGTTTCACCACGAGCCGGTCGATCATGATCTCGATGGAGTGTTTCTTTTTTTTGTCCATGGGCACGGGCTCGGAAAGTTCCTTGATCGTTCCGTCAACCCGGGCGCGCACGTAGCCCGACGCAGCCGCGGCCATGAGCTCCTTCCGATACTCGCCCTTCCGGTCGCGCACGATAGGCGCCAGGACCTGGATGCGCGTGCCCTCGGCCAGGGCCATGACCGAATCGGTGATCTGCTGGACGGTCTGGGCGGTGATCTCGCGGCCGCATTTGTAGCAATAGGGCTTGCCGATGCGGGCGTAGAGCAGGCGGAGGTAGTCGTATACCTCGGTCACGGTCCCGACCGTGGAGCGGGGGTTCTTGCTCGTGGTTTTCTGCTCGATGGCGATGGCCGGCGACAGCCCGTCGATGGAATCCACGTCGGGCTTGTCCATCTGACCCAGGAACTGGCGCGCGTAGGCCGAGAGGCTTTCAACGTACCTGCGCTGGCCCTCTGCATAGATGGTATCAAAGGCGAGGGACGACTTGCCCGAGCCCGACAGGCCCGTGATCACCACGAGTTTGTCCCGCGGAATCTCGACGTCGATGTTTTTAAGATTGTGCTGGCGGCAGCCTTTTATGATGATCTTGTCCATGGGTTTCCCTGATTTCTTAAGACGAAGAGGCGAAACTTCATTTTACCACCGGGATATGGCTGAGTAAAGGACTTTGTGGTTTGCCGGTCAAGAGGGGAAGTAAGGGTTCGGGGTCAGAAAACAGGGGTCAGGAGAGAGGAGAAACACTTCGCGGGCATCATGCCAGTTCAGCAATTCCGCATTTCCTGCCGCAGCGTCTCAGCGAATGCAAGCCTCAATAAATTCCATCAGCAGGTTGTTAAACTTCTCCGGTTGTTCCCATTGGGGTGTGTGGCCCGCATCAAGGATCATCTGTATCTCGCCCCGCCAGAGTGTGGGAATGCTGAGGCCTTTGATGTACGGGAGGCTTGCGATCGAGTCATGTTCTCCTTGAACGATTGCCAGTGGTTTATTGAGATGGGCAACGACTTTCACTTCGTCCGAATAGTTTCCTGCTCCGATGCTTATCCCCAGTGCCTCCCGGGCCCTTCCGTCTGTTCGTCTCATGTCCTCAAAAAAGAAATCGGGGACCCGGGTGTACGGCTTGAAGAATGCGGTGGTTAAAGCAATAACCTCTTCATTGCTCAAATCGTTTTTGAATGCCAGTGACATCAGGGGATTAGGGAGGAATACATTGGCAGCCATGGGCTTACCGACCGGCGGTGCTCCAAATAGCATAAGCCCGACCGACTTTTTCAAGCGCCCCATTGCCTCAAGAAGGACATGGCCTCCAAGTGACCAGCCGACGAGCACTGCGTTCTCAAGTTCAAGGCTCTTTGCAAAGTCATATATGATATCGGCATAAGCGGGGAGTGTGTAGAAGGATTTTGGGTCTTGCGCAGGCGCGGACCTGCCATGCCCCGGAAGGTCCAGAGCTACAAGGCGGTAATTTCTCCCAAGCGGGCTTTTAAACTGTCGTTCAAAGCAACGGCTGGACATTGAATTGCCGTGGATGAAAAGGACAGGCTGCCCCTTTCCTCCTCTTTCGTAGTAGGCGATACTCCGGCCGTTTATCTCTATTTCTTTATGATGCATAAAGACTCCTTAAAATGGAGCTAAAAGAAAGGGGAAATATGGTGGATGGGCGAGTTATGAAAGTCCCCCCCCATCTTTTCCCTTTCTCCTCCTGCTTTTATTATTGTATCATCGCCGCCGCTGCCGCCCTGGTCTCCACGCCGAGCTTGGCGAATATATTCTGCAGATGTTTTTCCGCCGTGCGCTTACTCATGCCGAGGATGATGGCAATCTCCACGTTCGTTTTCCCTTTTGATAGCCAGATCAAAACCTCAGCCTCGCGGCAGGAAAGGCCGTAACCTTGCAGGTTTTGCAATGCCAGGGAGGGGTCCCTCTCGGTAATGATGAGAATGTAGTCCCCTGTTGTGAAGTCGTTTAAAAGCTTTATCTTGAGGCACTTGTCATCCTTCTCTATGGTGAGAAGCTCGCGTTCAACCCTCTTTGAAGATTCTTTCGTTTTAAACCACGTTAACAGTTTTCTGGGCAGAGTATCGCCTTCCACAAGGGTTGCATCGAAGTATTTTTTAAGCATCTCCTTTGCGAAGAGAGATAAGCACAGCATCACTCCGTCGGCTTGAAAAAGAATGGCCCCCTGTTTCTCCGCCTCCGCTCCCTTTTGCAAAAGGTCTTTCTCAAGTTTCATGAAGCCAAGTTCCGTCGCATTCCTTAATGCGTTTATCAGGTGGGGCCTCAGCAGCGTCAAGAGGAACCGGTCCCTCTCCGAAAAATCCGTGCTCCTTTTGCTCAGTGTGAATACTAATGACTTCTCTTGCGATAACGGGAAAGCGAGGTTTATCTGCGTTTCAATATCCAGGTGTTTGTAATATTCGTTGAAAAGGGCCGTATTTTTGAAATGTCTCTTAGAAACATAGTCCGACGTCTTTATCACCTTTTCAGTAATAATATGGGGAGAACAAGGGTGTTCATGAAGATGAGCGTTTAATGCAGGAAGAAATCTGTTGGTGAAGTTGATGTGTTCATCTGAACTGGCGATCGAATTCAAAAAGCGGGTAGGTTTAAACATCATCTCATTAAAACTGCAAAGTTCTCCAGGGATCATGCCCTGGACAGCGCTAAACACCGACCTGTAGAACGAATCCTTGTCGCGGGCAGAGTGAACCTCGCCTATGGCGCGGTTAAGGGCAAGGAGGTCTTTGTGGGAAAGAGTTTCCATGGTTAACCTTTAATTTAACGCGGAGAAATGAAAGTATATACGTATGTTCACGTATTTACAAAAGAGGACCAGACGATTAAAGTGTGTGAAACACTAGGCGATTTTTTACTTTGTGTCAACCATTATTTTTGTTGCAAAATGTTACGTCTTTTTAAACTATCAGGAAAGATGGAGAAAATGGACAAAAGGGAGAAAAAGGGCAGATCCCCGGGCCTTAGCCTGAGAGAGACTGCGGTCCTTATTCACGCGGCAGAAGGAAAAGCGAACCAGGATATTTCACGGGTTCTTGGGATAAGCGAGAGGACCGTGGAAAAGCATCTTGAGCGGGTCTACAAAAAGCTCGGCGTGGAGTCGAGGACCGCGGCGGTGATCTTCTTTTTTAATACCTTAATCTTGCACGAAAACGTAGCTTTCCCGACTCGTCGGCGTATTTTTGATGCCCGCACTCTCCACGGACCCACGATAGCCCTCATCTCGCCTTATCGGTAGCATTTCCCCATCACG
>Ga0315281_10008835_pt1 | contig 14052 bp, 12 predicted proteins | sample YL17G07_0_MG_FD_204540 | JGI IMG/M metagenome (GOLD analysis project Ga0315281, IMG submission 204540) | Sediment microbial communities from Yellowstone Lake, YNP, Wyoming, USA - YL17G07_0 | ecosystem: Environmental > Aquatic > Freshwater > Lake > Sediment | place: USA: Wyoming | collected...
ATCTTTCAGGCGCACACCGGTCCAGCGGGCGCATCCGACACCACCGTTGCCCAATTGGCCACCGGCAATGCGCGGGTTTTCTTCGCCACGGCTGTTGCCGGAACACTGGTTGACCGCTACGACCGAGACTTCCTTGAATTTGCGTTGCAGGTCATCCAGGGAAAGGGTCAGTACCGTCGTGGTCGCGCTGGCATCCGCGCCGGTAGCCGCGTCTGCCGGGACATAGGGGGCAGCGCCCGTATGTACCTTCACTTCCAGGCGGAAGGCTTCCGGGTCAATGCTCAACGGAATTTCGGAGTTGTGATAACGCACGAAAAACGCGTCGTTGGCCGTCAGCGTATCGGCTTCGCCGTCGGCAAGCATGGTCATTGGCGTCTCAAGCTGCGGAGGACGCGAGGTCACGCGGATCAACGGACGCTTTTCCGGATACTGCACGATGGGACGCTCGTCATTTCCCGCTACAGGGAAATTCTGGGTAATAACAGGCGGATTGGGTTGATCGGGAGCAGTGATAACCCGCGGTATATCGGAATCCGCGACTGCTTTCAGCGCTTGGCCACCGGCCAGACCGGCCAGGCCCAACGCTCCGGCTTTACGCAGAAAGCCGCGGCGGTTCATATTACGACTAGATGCATCTTGTTCGTCATCGTTTCGCATCGTACCTTCCTCTTGGTTTGATTGGACAGAAGTCCTTCGGGCAACTTCTCTTGAGCGCGCCGGCCACCTGCTTCCGGTATGCCACTTTTTTTAAGTAATGTTATGCAACTCAGCCGCGACAATAGGCGAACGGCCGAGTGCAGTCAATAGTGCTCAAGGACCATACCCGCACCTTTTCCTGTAACGCGGAGATGCTACCGCCGATCAAAGAAAAAACCTCTACAGATCACACAACACATTGTTTAATGGCATTATTACAAACATCCACCATACCCGATCAGCATCTCGAACAGTCCTGGCGATGAAATACTGGTCATAACTGTCGAGATTCCAGCAGTATGACTAACGCATTTTTCCGCCCAACTTCCAGGCGCTTGCGGAGCTATTTCCCGCATTGTTATCTCGTTGTAGCTACGTGGCTTTTCGTTTGCCGCGTATGGTGCGACCGGCGCTCTGCCAAGACAATGCCGCTTGCCGAACCCGCTGCAACGCCCCTGGTCCGGGCGTCCTGCCGCGCACAATAAATTAAATTTTTGTAACAATCTACGGCGTACCGCCCAAGGCTTGCTCCCGAAGACGGATTGCGTGTGGACGCGCCGCATCCACGGAGCGGACCCGACCGCCACGGACAGGCCACGCCCGGTTTGATCGCGAGCAGGAAGCGTTTAGAATAGAGGCTTTTTGGAAACCTGCGGCAATGAAACTGTACGGGATAGCCAATTGCGATACCGTCAAAAAAGCGTGCGCCTGGCTCGCCGCCCACGGCGCACAGGTCGAGTTTCATGATTTCCGGAAACACGGAATCGACAGGGCCATGCTGCTGAACTGGGTGCAGCAAACCACCTGGGACACACTGCTCAACCGCCGGGGCACCACATGGCGGCAGCTGCCTGAGCCGGTCAAGGCCGCAACCGGCAACGAGGCTGCCGCTATCGAGCTGATGCTGGAGAAACCCTCGGTGATCAAGCGCCCGGTTCTGGAACACGGCGGCAAACTCTACGTGGGATTCGACGAAACCACCTACCAATCCATCTTTAACTCAGAAAGCGATCATGCAAAATAGCCAAACCCTGCAACTCGCCCAGGCCCTCATCGCGCGCCGCTCGCTCACGCCGGACGACGCCGGCTGCCAGGAAATCCTGATCCAGCGCCTGCAGGCGCTGGGCTTCTCCATCGAAAAAATGCGCTTCGGCAACGTCGACAACTTCTGGGCGCGCCGCGGCACGGCAGCCCCGGTGCTGTGCTTCGCCGGCCACACCGACGTGGTCCCGACCGGCCCGGTGGAGCAGTGGCACAGCGAGCCCTTCACCCCCACCATACGCGACGGCATGCTGTACGGGCGGGGTGCGGCCGACATGAAGACCTCGCTGGCCGCCTTCATCACCGCCATCGAGGAATTCGTGGCCGCGCACCCGGACCACGCCGGCTCCATCGCGCTGCTCGTCACCTCCGACGAGGAAGGCGTGGCGGTGGACGGCACGGTGAAAGTGGTGGAAGCGTTGCAGGCGCGCAACGAACTGATCGACTATTGCATCGTCGGCGAACCCACCTGCGTCGCCAAACTCGGCGACACGGTCAAGAACGGCCGCCGCGGCTCGCTCTCCGGCACCCTTATCGTGAAGGGCATACAGGGCCACATCGCCTATCCGCACCTGGCGAAGAACCCCATCCACCTTGCGGCACCCGCCATTGCAGAACTGGCCGCGAGCACCTGGGACGAGGGCAACGAATACTTCCCGCCGACCACCTGGCAGATTTCCAACATCCAGGGGGGAACCGGGGCGACCAACGTCATCCCCGGCACGGTGGAAATCCTGTTCAACTTCCGCTTTTCCACCGCCAGCACGGTGGAGGGGCTGAAGCAGAAAGTGCACGCGGTGCTGGACCGGCACGGGCTCGACTACGACTTGGACTGGGAGCTGTCGGGCAAGCCCTACCTCACGCCGCGCGGCAGCCTGGTGGCGGCGATAGGCCGCGCCATCAAAGACGTGACCGGTATCGATACCGGGCTTTCCACGTCCGGCGGAACCTCGGACGGCCGCTTCATCGCCAACATCTGCCCGCAACTGGTGGAACTCGGGCCGCTCAACGCGACCATCCACAAGCTGAACGAATGCGTGGCGGTCGCCGACATCGAGCCGCTCAAGGAAATCTACAAGCAAACCTTGGTCAACCTGCTAAGAACCTAATATGTACAACGAAGCCAAGATCAGCCTGACCACCGTGCGCGACCTGCTGCGCTTTTCCGTGAGCCGCTTCAACGAGGCCGGGCTGGCGTTCGGCCACGGCACCCTCAACGCCTACGACGAAGCGGCCTATTTGATCCTGCACACCCTGCATCTGCCGCTGGACACCCTGGAGCCTTTCCTCGACGCCAGGCTTACCGGCAGCGAACTCGATGCCGTCCTCGACATCGTGCGGCGGCGCGTGGAGCAGCGCGTTCCGGCGGCCTATCTGACGCACGAGGCGTGGCTGGGCGACTTCCGCTTTTACGTGGACGAGCGGGTCATCGTGCCGCGTTCCTTCGTCGCCGAACTGCTGCGCGAGCAGTTGTCGCCGTGGGTGGCCGACCCCGACGGCGTAAGCCGCGCGCTGGACCTGTGCACCGGCTCAGGCTGCCTGGCCATCCTGATGGCGCACGCCTTTCCCAACGCACAGATCGACGCGGTGGACATCTCGCCCGACGCGCTCGATGTCGCCCGGCGCAACGTCGCCGACTACGGGCTTGCCGAGCGCATCGAACTGGTCCAGTCCGACCTGTTCGCTAGCCTGGCCGGGCGGCAGTACGACCTGATCGTGAGCAACCCGCCCTACGTCAACGCGGAAGCGATGCGCAGCCTTCCCCCGGAATACCGCCACGAGCCGGAACTGGCGCTGGCCAGCGGCGAACAGGGCTTGGACGCGGTGGGAAAAATGCTGCACGCGGCGGCGCAGCACCTGACGCCCGAGGGACTCTTGGTGGTCGAGATCGGCCACAACCGCGACGCGCTGGAGCGGGCTTGCCCCGAGCTGGAATTCACTTGGCTCGACGTCAGCGCCGGCGACGAATACGTATTCCTCCTGCGGCGCGAGCAGTTGCCCCTATAACCTTTGCACCGGCGGAGGCGTAACAACGCCCTGCCGGACCGTCCCACCCATTAAATGGAGAGAGCATCATGCAACAACAGATCGACGTCTTCCTGGCCTCTTTGACTTCCTTCTGGACGCAATTGGCCGCGTACATCCCGCAGCTCATCGGCGGCCTGATCCTGCTGTTCGTCGGCTGGATCGTCGCCAGGCTGGCGCGCAGCGGCGTGGTGCAGTTGCTGAAGATCGTCCACTTCGACGTGCTGGCCGAAAAATCCGGGGTCGAGGCCTTCCTCAAGCAAGGCAGCCTGGAAGTCTCGCTGGCCGGCATGCTCGCCAGCCTGGTCTACTGGATACTCATCCTGGTGGTGTTCGTCACGGTTTCCAACAGCCTCGGGCTGCACATGGTGGCGGACCTGTTCAACAAGGTGGTGCTGTACATCCCCAACGTCATCGTCGCCATCCTGGTGCTGGTGTTCGGCTCGCTGCTGGCGCGCTTCATCAACCGCCTGATCTTCGCCTATTTCAACAACATCGGGATCGAGGGCGCGCTCACCCTCAGCACCATCTCCGAGTACGCGGTGCTGATTTTCGTGCTGTTCGTGGCGCTGGAACAACTGCAGATCGGCACCCAGCTGCTGACCGCCGCGTTCCAGATCGGCTTTGGCGCCATCGGCCTGGCCCTGGCCATTTCCTTCGGACTGGGCGGCAAGGAATGGGCCGCCGGCGTGATCCAGAAGCTCACGGCGGGCAAGAAGCGGCCCTGATTGAAAACGAAATACTGGAGCGCGGGCATCCTGCCCGCATGCAGGCGTGACGCCTGCGATCCGGCAGCAATTGCGCGCAGGACGCACCTGAAAGTCGCAAATACTCTTGTGAACAAAATCCCACCGCTGCTCACCTGCCCGATGCGGCGTTGAAGCTGTCGATGCATCCCTTGAGCGCGTCGCGCACGGAAGCCTTGTCGCCCACGGTGCAGTCCTCGTCGGCACTACTGGATGGTGCACCACCGGCGCCCTGTTCAGCGCTGTCCCCGCCGCCCTGGGCGGGCTGGCTCAATTTCGATTTTTCTTTGGCAAGCCTGGCATTCTCCGCCTGCAGCTTTTTGTTCTGCCCGGCAAGGGCCTGATTGCGTTGCGCCAGCGCCTTGGCTGCGGCAACGCCGCGCGCCTGCCACTCCTGTGCGGCGAACCATCCGCCGAACAGGGTTGCGCCAAACGCGAGCACGATCAGGGATATCCACACCGGCTTCCTTGCCAGAAAGCCCTTGATTCCACGAGGCGCAGGCGGCTCTTCTTCCAGCTCGTCCGCTCCGTGCACAGAGCGCTTTCCGGCCTCCCTGTCGTCCCTGGCTTGAGCGCCGCCCTTGCCTCGCCCGGCATCCGGACGCAACGCCTCGGCCGCGCTTTCATCGGCGTCCGCTGCCTTGCGCTTGTGGAGCCTTGCCACCAGGCGCGACCAAAACCCTGCGGGTTGCTCCGCCTCGCCTTCCCCATCGGACGGCAGCGCCTCTCGAGTGGCACCGGCGACACGACGGCCGGGTTTTCCCGCGCCGACCTCCTGCTCCGGCACGTCAGCTACGGCCGCCCCGCGCTTGCTGAACCTCGCCGCCAACCGCGACCAAAACCCTGCGGGTTGCTCCACTTCGCCTTCGGCGGCGGCCAGCGGCGCCTCCGCAGCGACGTCGGCCGGCCCGGCATCCACTGCCTCGCGCTTCCTGAATCTTGCCGCCAGGCGCGACCACAAGCCCGCAGGTTGCGCCTCCGCCTGCTCGGCCACAACATCGGCGGACGGCTGCGTTTCGGCAACGGTATCGGGCAACACCGTCGGCGCCGACTCTTCGGTATCCGCCTCCGCCTTGCGGCGGAAAAAGTGGAACCGGCCAAGGCCGCTGCGGAACCAGGAAACGAGCTTACTCATCGGGTATGGGAGGTCTCGGCTCAAGGTAAACCGTTTCGATCTGGTGGCCGAGCATGACGATGGTTCCCGGACGCCGGTTGTCGCCGGTGTCGCTGAACTCGAAACGGTAGGTGCGGCGGATCTGCAACCCGCCCCCGCCCTGGCGCCCAAGCCGGACCGAGGCCACGGCTACCGTGTCGTCCAGCAGCTGCACGCCGTCGCCGCTGCAAACGCGCTTGGCAAGAGCCACCGCGCTTTCACGGGCGCGCATGCCGTCGAGCCAGAACCATCCGGCCGCGAGCATCAGCAGGATGGTCAGCAGTTCCGGCATAGAGCGGATAGCCCGATTTCTTGCTGGCGCATCGCGCGGATTTCGCGGCTCAACTGATACACCGCCATGGCATAGTAAACGCTGCGGTTGTAGCGAGTGATCACATAAAAATTGTGGAAGCCCAGCCAGAATTCCGGGGCGCTGCCGGTCTCCAGCGAGAGCAGCTGCGCCTGTCCATCGACGGGCGGCATTTGCGCCGCCGTTACCCCCATCTGTTGCAGTTCGCCCATGCCGCGCATGGAGTCGAAGCCCACCCCCAGCAGGGCGCGGTATTGTTTGCCCTCGACCTGCGCCGGCACGGCGACCGGCTGATCTGGCCGCCATCCATGCGCCGCAAGATAGTTGGCCACGCTGCCGATGGCGTCCGCCGCGCTGTGGCCGATGTCGCGCCGCCCGTCACCGTCGAAATCGACCGCATAGCGCAGATAGCTGCCGGGCATGAACTGGGCAATGCCCATGGCGCCCGCATAGGAACCCTTCAGCGAAAAAGGATCGATGCCCTCCCGCTCGGCGAGCAAAAGATAGTTCTCCAGCTCGCCGAGAAAGAATGGCGCCCGGCGTGGAAAATCCAGCGCCAGCGTGGTCAAGGCATCCATCACCCGGTAGGAACCGGTCTGCTTGCCGTAGCGCGTCTCCACGCCGATGATCGCGGCGATCACTTCCTCCGGCACACCGTATTCGCGCTGCGCCCGCGCCAAGGCGGCGGCGTTGTCACTGCAAAACCTGACGCCGCCGCCGATACGCGAAGGCGTGAGGAACTGCGGCCGGTACTGGTCCCATGGCTTCCTGCTCTCGGCGGGCTTGCCGATGGCGCTGATGATGCCGGGCTTGAGTTCCACCTGGCGAAAAACCGCCTGCAGTGCTGTCCGCTCGAAGCCGTACTTTTCCACCATCCCGCTGATGAACGCCTGCAACTCCGGGCGCTGCGCCAGCGCGTCGGCCGCACTTTCCGCGGTTTCGGCAAAGGCTTTTCCGGCGAGAAACAATGCCATGAAAAGCGCTGCTATCTGATGCTTCATGGGCTACCTTCAACTGAGTTTTGCCTATTTTGCGGGCATTGGAGCACGCATGCAACCGCGAAGGAACTGTCGCCCTGCTTTCAACCCGGATTGTCCATTGGAATGCTCGCGCATCCAGGAGCGCCGCCCCCGGCGCGAATGCGGCCGCAAATCGCGGCCAACTCCCATCCCCATCCCAAAGCCCCCTCGCTTCGCTCTCCCCCTTGAAGGGGAATGGACGATCGCCCTCTCTCCCTGTGGGAGAGAGTTGGAGAGAGGGTTGGCGCCGCTCCTGCAGTGGCGTTCGGCCCCAATGGATAATCCGGGTTCAAGGCAACCCCCCGCGATGAGCTAAGCTGAGAATATAAATGAGCGGGAAAACAAGCATGCAATTTCCTCGTGCCAGGCTCTGCGTAACGGCGTTTTCCGCCGCGCTGCTGCTCTGCGCCTGCGCCATTAACGGCAACATAACGGACCCGCTTGAGCCGCTCAACCGCGGAATCTACAAATTCAACGATGCCGCCGACAAAGCGGTGGTGAAACCCGTGGCGCGTGCCTACAGGGCGGTCACGCCGGCCCCGGTGCGCACCGGGGTCGGCAATTTCTTCTCCAATCTGGGGGATGTGCTGGTGACCGCCAACGATCTGTTGCAATTCAAGTTCAGGCAGGCGGCTACGGACGCCACCAGGGTTCTGCTCAACTCGACCTTCGGCGTGGCCGGCCTGTTCGATGTGGCGACCCCGGCGGGACTGGAACAACACAATGAGGATTTCGGCCAGACTCTGGGCTATTGGGGCATGGGTCCCGGCGCCTACCTGATGCTGCCGCTGCTCGGCCCGAGCACCCTGCGCGATACCGTGGGCCGCGTGGTGGACAACTATGGCGACCCGGTGACCAACATCGGCCATGTACCCACCCGCAACAGCGGAATCGGTGCAAGACTGGTGGACCGCCGTGCGGGACTGCTCGACACCGATAAATTGCTGGAAGAAGCGGCGCTCGATCCCTACGTGTTCCTGCGCGATGCGTATTTGCAGCGCCGCCGCAGCCTGGTCTACGACGGCAATCCACCGCCGGAGGAATGGGAAGACGAGCCCAAAGCGCCGTCGCCTTGAACCGGGTTAAACCTAAAAGCGGCTATTGGACGCAGATGAAAGCCGATAAACGCCGATAACACATAGTGTTATTGAAATTCACATTACCCCCCAAAAGGTGAGTGGGAAATGTTTTGTAATGCCTTGAATTATCGGCGTTCATCTGCCTTTATCAGCGTCCAACCACTTTTTATGGGTTAAACGATCAGCTCGACCGGTCGGACGCGGGTGGCAGGAACAAGGCGGGCACGGGACGGTTACTGTTGGCTGGCGGCCGCGCCGGGCTGGGCGGCAGCATGGCTGTTGCGGGAGCGCTGGGAGCCGCCTGCGGCACGGTCTCCGGGTCGCCATCCTGCGTTGCAGCCGGCGCGGCGTCTGGCTCGCGCTGCGGGCGGCGCTCTTCCTGCCGCGGCCTTTGGCCGTAGGGTGCGCGCTCGGGGCGGCGGCCATCGCGCGGGGCGGCATGCGCGGGCGCCCGGCCCGGCTCGAAGCCGGGAATGAGCTGGCTGGGGATCTGGCGCTTCAGCAGTCGTTCGATGTCGGCCAGGTAGCGCGCTTCGTCCGGGCTCACCAGCGAAATCGCCTCGCCAGAGGCCCCCGCCCGCCCGGTGCGGCCGATGCGGTGGACGTAATCCTCCGGCACATGGGGCAGCTCGTAGTTGACCACGTGCGGCAGCTGGTCGATGTCCAGCCCGCGCGCGGCGATGTCGGTCGCCACCAGAACCTGCACCGCCCCCTGCTTGAATTCCTCCAGCGCCTGGGTGCGCTGCGGCTGGCTCTTGTCTCCGTGGATCGCAGCAGCGTTGATGCCATCGCGTACCAGTTCCTTGCACAGACGGTCGGCGCTGTTCTTGGTGCGGGTGAACACCAGCACCTGACGCCAGCCGTTGGACTTGACCAGATGCCCCAGCAGGGCGCGCTTGTTCGCCTGATCGACCTGGTAGACCACTTGTGTGACCGACTCGGCCGCCGCATTGCGGCCCGCCACTTCGATCAGCGCCGGATTTTTCAGAATCTGGTCCGCCAGCCGCTTGATCTCCTCGGAGAAGGTGGCGGAAAACATCAGGCTTTGCCGCTGCGCGGGCATCAGCGCGAGTATCTTGCGGATGTCCAGGATGAAGCCCATGTCCAGCATGCGGTCGGCTTCGTCCATCACCAGGATTTCGACTTTGCCGAGATTGACGGTGCGCTGCTGCACGTGGTCGAGCAGCCGCCCCGGCGTCGCCACCAGGATATCCACGCCGCTTTGCATCGCCTTGATCTGGGTGGTGATATTGACGCCGCCGTATACCACTGTGGATTTCAGCGCCAGGTGTTTGCCATAGGCGCGCACACTTTCCTCGACCTGCACCGCAAGTTCGCGCGTCGGCGTCAGGATCAGTGCGCGCACCGGATGCTTGGCGGGGGAAGTGCTGGTGCTGGCATGAATGCTCAAGCGCTGCAGCAGCGGGAGGACGAAACCGGCGGTCTTGCCGGTGCCGGTTTGCGCGCCGGCCATCAGGTCGCGCCCCTCCAGCACCACGGGGATGGCCTGCTCCTGTATCGGAGTCGGATGGATGTATCCCTGCTCGGCGATGGCACGCAGCAGCGGGGCGGAAAGACCAAGTTTTGTAAAAGGCATCTAAAGATTCTCCTGCGATCGGCCCCCCGCAACGAAACCCGTTGGCAGGACCGGTCTAGGCAGATAAATTCATTGAGTTTGCTTCGGGGCGATGGGAATTACCACGACAGGCATGTCCGGCAGACCGGAGCGCAGGACAAAGCACCATGAAGCGCGAATATACACGATAAGAGAGTGCTTTTAAACAATTAAGTTCAGCGGCGGCGAGACCTGCAGCATCTGCTTGAACGCGACGTCGGTGAGCGGCAGTCCGATGTGAAATCCCTGCACCGTGTCGCACCCCAGTTCCCGCAAAAACTCCAGCGTCTCCCTGTCCTCCACGCCTTCCGCCACCACCTTTAGGCCGAAGTTGTGCGCGAGATCGATCACCGAACGCACGATCTTTTCGTCCTCCTTGACCTGCAGCATGTGCCTGACGAACGACAGGTCGATCTTGAGCTCGTCCAGCGGTAGTGTTCGCAACTGCGTCATGGAGGAGTAGCCGGTGCCGAAATCGTCCATCGACAGCATCACCCCGAGCGCCTTCAGGCGGGCCAGATTTTGCAGACAGCGCGCCTGGTCCTCCAGCATGGCGCTTTCGGTGATTTCCACGACCAGCCTGGCGGGCGTCACGGCCCAGGTCTTCAGCGCCTGGTCGACGAATTCGGGAAAATCCGGCTCGCGCAGGGTGTGTGCGGACACGTTGACGCTGACCGTCGCCTCCGCCCCCATGCGCTCGTAGTCGGCACACTGGCGCAATGCCGTGTTGAACACCCACATGGTGAGCGGCGAAATCAGGCCGGTCTTTTCGGCGATCGCCACCAGCTGGCCTGGAGAGATGGCGCCCCGGCTCTTGTGGTTCCAGCGCACCAGCGCCTCGGCGCCGCTGATGCGCCCGGTGGCCAGATCGAGCTGCGGTTGGTACAGCATGAACAACTGGTTTTCATCGAGGGCATGGCGCAGATCGGTTTCCAGCGAGAACTGGAGGCTGCTCGACTGGTCGTGCTCCGGGCTGTGGAATGCGAACCCGGCATGGGTTTCCTGCGCCGACTGCATCGCCAGGTTGGCCCTCTGCATGATGTCGTCGGCATCGCGGCCGTGCTCGGGATAGAGGGAAATGCCCAGACTCGGGTTGATGTAAACCGGCTGACCGGCAATCGTGAATGGCTTTTCCAGGGTGCGCAGGATCTTGTGTGCGGCCAGCACCACATGGCCCTGGCTGGATATGGACGGCAGGATGAGCCCGAATTCGTCGCTGCCGATGTGCTCCACCACATCGCCGTCGCGCAGCGCCAGCCTGAGGCTCTCAACCACCTGCGCCGCCAGCGCCGCGCCGGCATCGTACCCCAGCACGCCATCGAGCCGGCTGCGGCTGTCGGTGCTCATGATCAGCACCGCCAGCGGCTGGCCGTCCCGCTGCCGGACTTCGTGCCGCAGGCGCTGCAGGAACGGGGTGTGGCTGGGCAGCGCAGCGGGCTCTGGTTCACGGCCCGGCTGTTGGAGGGCCCACAGCCTGTCCAGATGAAACAACACCAGTTTCTGCAATGCGACGATGGTGGCGGCGGCGTCGGGATCGTCCTTCATCAGCCTTGCCGCCTCCGCCGTCGCCAGCGCCAGGTACTTGGCGAACGCCTGTAGCGGCCAATCGGCGGGCACGCACTGTGCCCAGCCCGCAGCCTGACGCCGCAGATGGTCTTGCCCAAAATCGCATCGCGTCAGTTCGCCGAAAAAGCCTTCGACAAACGCCTGGATCGGCGCCGCCGGAGCGGCGGACGCCCACAAGGCATGAGCCAGGCGCTGCGGCACATCGCCTGCCCTGAGCCAGGCATCGAACGCTCGCAGCCGTGCCACATCGTCCGCGCCGAGCTCGAAAGCCGCCAGGCGTTTCGCCATCCCCGCCGCATCGGCCGTAGCGCTCAAAGGTAATACTCCTTCGGGTCGATGTCGTACATGCCGTATTCGAGTCCGCGCGTGATCGCGTAAGGGCGGTCGCCGAATGCCTTGGGATCGTTGACGAGATCGATTGCCGCGGGATATTTGTACGGCTGTTTCTGCGGATCGAGTATGACCATGACGCGAGGTTTCATGCGCCGCACCCGGTTCTGCCCAATCACCACGCCGACCTCGCCGGTGTTGAGTTCAACCAGGCTGCCCACCGGGTAGATTCCTATGCACTGGATGAACTGTTCCACCAGCGCGGCACGAAAATACTTCCCGCGCCATTCGTAGAGCATCTGCAGCGCCTCGTAGGGAGGCACGGCAACGGCATAGGGGCGCTCGCTGGTGAGCGCCTGGAAGCAGTCCACGATCGCCGCCATGTTGCCGAAGGTGCCGAAGCTGTACCCCGAAAGCCCCTTGGGATAACCGCTTCCGTCCAGCCTTTCGTGATGGCAGGCCACGACCTCGATGATGTCGGGAGAGATTCCGTGGGAGCTTTCCAGTATGCGCACGCTTTGCGGCACATGCGTCTTGATCAGGTCGAACTCGGCGGCACTGAGTTTCCCCGTTTTTTCCAGCAACTCGCTGGGCAGCTTCATCTTGCCGATGTCCTGCAGCAAGCCGGCCATGCCCAGCGTATTCAGCTCATCCTTGGGCAGACCCAGATGACGCCCGAACGCCAGCACGTAGATGGCGACGTCGATGGCGTGGCCGTAGGCGTAGGAATCCTTGTCCTTGAGCTTGGTCAGCAGCAGCAGCGCGTCCGGATTGCGGATGATGCTGTCCACCATGCCGGTCACCGCGTCCTGCGCCTTTTCGGCGTCCAGCACCCGATCGCGGCGCAGATCCTGCACGATGCCCTCCATCAGTTCCCAGGAATGCCGATGCAGCTGCTCGGCCTGCGCCATTTCCTCCTCGACGCTGACCAGGTCTTCGTAAATGATGATGTGCGGGCCGCGTGCAACCCCAGCTGTTTCCGGCGCGGCCGTTTTCGCGCTCTCCGCCGCGTCGGCCGGCGCACGGAAGACGTCTCTCAGGTGTTTCAGAAAGCCGGTCTTTTCCTTGCGTTCCACAAAGGATTCGAAGGCGGCTGCGTCGGCGTCGCGTGTCCGCGCGGAAGGCGGCAGCCGCTCCCGCCCGCCCCCGTCGTGCGGCGCCTTCCCGCCTTTCCGCGCCCCGCCGGACGGGGACGCCGGGCCAACGGTCGATGCTGGCTGGGGCCGGCCTGCGCCACCCGGCTCACCAGCGACAAAGGTTTCCTTGAATATCGTTTTGATGTCCGCCAGCACCGAGGATTTCCCGGTCTGCGGCCCGCCCCCGGCCGTCCGCAGAACCCGCTGCACAGTCGCCGATGTCTCGCGGCGGGACACCTTCGGGCCATGCTTCGCCCCAGCGGCCTGCCGCGCCGCGCCGGAAAATTCCGCGCCGACCGACCGGGTGGGGTCTATGTAGACAAATTCACAGTAGTGCTTCAGGTCGTGAAGCTGGTCATCCGTTTCGACCAGAAAACCCTGCAGCAGGAACGGCGTGTCCAGCCAGGGACGATCCAGTTCCTCGACATACATGCCAAGGGCCAGCTCCCCGACCAGAACCTTCTTCTTCACAAATGAGCTCCAACGGCAACCGCCGGTCAGACGAATTCGATAGGGAAAGGTATCCATCTCGCCGCGCCACGCGCATTGCAGGAAGCCGGCGACCTCAAGACAATACTAGCGGTGCCGCAGGGCAAGGGCAAGCGCTGCCAGGGGAGCAGGCGGATCCAACCGGTAACGCGTGGGGATAAACATCATGCGCCTGACCGAGCAGTCATGCGCTAGTGCAATGGCATGAAAGAGGCAGCCTTTCGGGGAACGCTCGGCCCTGCGCCGGGCTGCGCAAATCCGGCAGGCTGCCCGAGTTCAGGAGAGGTTGAGCTTGATGGCCTTGCGATTGCGGCGGCGCAGTTGCAGACCCATGATTCCCAGGCCGATGCCGACCATCGCCAACGTCTGCGGTTCCGGGACTCTGTTTGCGAATACGACCGGAGCCGCGGTTGCGCCTAGATCAAATCTGTAGCGTCCGCCTGAACTGCCGGTAGTTGTACCAGCAACCTGGGCGGAGTACTCGCCCGGGCTCAACAGGCCCGAGAAATAGTGAGCCGGCTCGGCCTGCGCCACGCCGCCGTGGAAAATCTGTACGCTTAGGCCGGTGATATCCAGCAAGTTGCCAGAACCGAAGGGGGAGAGCATGAGCTGGCTAACCACACTCCCAGACACCTGCGTCGCCGCTGGCGAAACCGTGAAAGTATAGGTATCCAGGAAGGTCACGCCAGCATCTAATTTGTGCCTATTCCTGTAAGGCGACTCTCCCAACGCTACCGGAATGCTATAGGAGGACGTCAAAATAGGCGTAGCCCCAGCCAGACCGCAGCCGAACAGGAAGGCTGCCAGCATGATGGAGCCGATTATTTTTTTCATGGACTATTCTTTC
>Ga0315281_10008837_pt1 | contig 14051 bp, 13 predicted proteins | sample YL17G07_0_MG_FD_204540 | JGI IMG/M metagenome (GOLD analysis project Ga0315281, IMG submission 204540) | Sediment microbial communities from Yellowstone Lake, YNP, Wyoming, USA - YL17G07_0 | ecosystem: Environmental > Aquatic > Freshwater > Lake > Sediment | place: USA: Wyoming | collected...
CTTCTTGCTCGCTCGCTGCGTCAGCGTAGCCGCCGCTCTTGTCGTGTGCATGCATTCCGCAGGCACGCACGCAGCACGGCCGTTCGTGACCGACGATGCGCGCATCGTCGATACCGGAAGCTGCCAGATCGAGAGTTTCGTCAAACGCCAGCGTGGCCATCGGGAAGACGAGATCTGGTTTCTGCCGGGATGCACCCCGGTCGGCCAGGTCGAACTGACGCTGGGCGGCATGCGCACCGACAACCCCAATGCGGGGACTTCGAGCACGGCGATCGCCCAGGCGAAGACGCTGCTGCGGGAGCTTCGCACCAATGATTTCGGTCTTGCGCTCACACTGGGTGCCGCGCGGCTCAACGCCATCGACCCGTCGCTTGCGCGCGGCTGGTCTGCCTACGTCAACGTGATCGGCAGTCTGTCGGTGCTCGATGATGCAGCCGTCATCCACGCCAATCTCGGCAGCATTCGAGATCGCGCACTCTCGCGCACTCTCGGCACATGGGGACTGGGCGCGGAGATCACGCTCACGTCGCGCCTGTCCGCGATCGTCGAGGGCTACGGCCAGGAAGCCGACCGGCCCAGCCGTCAGATCGGCCTGCGCTTCTGGGTTGTTCCCAACCGCTTCCAGGTCGACGGCACGCTGGGCTCACAGTCAGGCGTGCCCGATACCTGGACGTCGCTCGGAATCAGGGCACTTTTCTAGCGGACCGAACGCGGTCGCGTCGGCTCACCACAGCCACGCCGCGCCGCGCACGCCACCCGAATCGCCGTGATGATGGCGGACGAGCTTCGTGTCCACCCGGTCGGAGAACACGTAACGCTGCCAAAGCCGCGGAACGCTGGCATACAGGCGCTCGATGTTCGACATGCCGCCGCCCAGCACGATCACGTTTGGGTCGAGTATGTTTATGACGTTTGCGAGCGAGCGCGCCAGGCGGTCTTCGTAGAGTTGCAGGGTCCACTCCGCACCCTCGTCACCTGCCGCGGCCGCGGCGACGATCTCCCGTGGCGTGAGCGCGCCCCCTGCGGCTTTGGCATGCAACGCCGCCAAGCCCGGTCCCGACAGGTAAGTCTCGATACAGCCCTGCCTGCCGCAATAGCAGTCGGGCAGCGGCAGATCCTGCTCGCGCGGGAGCGGCAGCGGGTTATGTCCCCATTCACCCGCAATCGCGTTCGCGCCGAGGAGGACGTGGCGGGAGACAACGATGCCACCGCCCACGCCCGTGCCGAGGATGACGCCGAACACGACATCGGCATCGCCCGCCGCGCCATCGGTCGCCTCCGACAACGCAAAGCAATTGGCATCGTTGGCGATGCGCACTTCCCGGCCGAGCAGGGCCTCGAGATCCCGCTTCACCGGCCGGCCGTTGAGACAGGTCGAATTGGCGTTCTTCAGCAGCCCGGTGGCGCGGGAAATCGCTCCCGGCGTGCCGATTCCGACGCTGCCTGTCTCGCCGAGCTCGTGCTCCATCGCAGCCACCAACCGCGCCACGACCGCGAGCGTGGCGGCGTAATCTCCTGCCGGGGTCGCTGCCCTTTGCCTAAGCAGCTCGCGGCCATCGCCGGCGAGCGCCGTCGCTTCGATCTTCGTGCCGCCTAGGTCAACCCCGATCCTCAGCATACGGGAGCAGACTCATTTGCCGTCGCCATTCCGGTTGACCGATGCAGCAGAGTCCTCGATCTTGGACCCGGTAGCCGACCTGGTCGGCAGGGGACTGCCTGGCTTCCAGTTGGTCACCAGATTCCTGGCGTCTTGAATCTGTTCCGGCGTCAAACTCTCGGCGAATTTGTTGCAGGTGGCGGCTACTGTTTCATTTCCCTTCGCAGCCGCCAGGCTGCAAAGCATATAGGCGATGACCCGGTCCTGTGGCACACCCTGGCCCTGGGCGTAATGGAAACCGAGGTTGTACTGGGCGGTGGCGGACCCCTGCTCAGCGGCCTTTCGGAACCACTCGGTGGCCTGCCAGTAGTCCAGCGGCACGCCCCGCCCCATGGCGTACATGATACCGAGGTTGCTTTGGGCATCGGCGTTTCCGCGCTCGGCCAGCGGTGCCCATTCCTTGAGTGCTTCGGCGAAATTCCCCGCATTGAAGGCGGCAGTTCCTTCGTCCAGACCAGCAAAGGCGGCGGTCTGGAACCCGATTGCGAATGTTACGGCGAGCAGAATTTTCTTCATCATGTGGTCAAGCCCCTCGTTTGGCCGCAGCACTTTATCTGAGGGCACCCTAACTCGCAAGCAAGTCAGACTTCTAACCGCCATGCTCACGCTATCCATATGAGGCTTGCCATGCGCCCGGTCACGCCGTCGCGGCGGTAGGAATAGAAGCGCCCGGCATCGCCGTAGGTGCACAGATTCCCGCCGTGAATGCTGCCTAGGCCCAGCCGCATGAGCCGCTGGCGCGCGACCAGATTGAGATCGGCGAGGAACTTCCCCGGCCCGTGCGGCAGGAACGCCCGCGCAGCATCCGAATTGGCCAGGACCAAGGCGTCGAATACGTCGATTCCCACTTCGTACGCCGCTGCTCCGATGCCCGGCCCCAGATAGGCGATCAACGATTCCGGCGCGACGCCCATGGCGCGCACGACATTCTCGATTACTCCGGCCGCAAGGCCGCGCCAGCCTGCGTGCGCGATGCCGACCACCGTGCCCCCTTTATCCGCAAGCAGCACCGGCAGGCAATCCGCGGTGAGCACGGCGCATACTCGACCCGGCCCGCGAGCCACCGCACCGTCGGCCTCCGCGCCCAGGGAACCCGGCTGGGCCTCGACGACGCGCGCGCCGTGCAGCTGTCTCAACCACACCGGCTCGGCCGGCAGCATGCCGCGCAGGGTCTCGCGATTTTTCGTGACCGCGAGCGCATCGTCGCCAACGCGCTCACCGAGATTGAAGTCCGCGTACATGCCGCGGCTCGCGCCGCCGGAGCGCGTGGTGATCAGGGCGCGCACCTTCTGCGGCGCCGGCCAGTCCGGAACGATCCAGTCCGAGGGAATATTCATTGCAGCGCCGACAGGAGATTGCGCATGTCGGCGGGCAGCTGCGATTCGAACTGCATCGCCTTCCGGCTCGCAGGATGCACGAAGGCGAGCCGCCATGCATGCAGCGCCTGTCTCGGGAAGGCTGCGCTTACGGAATCGCCGCGGCGCCCGCGGGTCAGGCGATAGACCGGATCGCCGACCAGGGGATGTCCGATTGAATGCATATGCACGCGGATCTGGTGCGTGCGGCCCGTCGACAAACTGCACTCGAGCAGCGTCAAGTCGCCGAACCGCGTACGCACCCGATAGTGGGTGAGCGCCGGCTTGCCGCGGCCCGTGACCGCCATTCGCGTGCGCACGCGGGCATCGCGCCCGATCGGCGCCTCGACGCTGCCTTCGCCCGCGACCGCGCCATGCACGAGCGCCAGATAGTCCCGCTTTACCGTGCGCGCCTGCAGCTGGCGCACCAGATCGGTCTGCGCTTCGAGCGTCCTCGCCACCACGAGCAGGCCGCTGGTATCCTTGTCCAGGCGATGCACGATTCCGGCCCGCGGCAGGCGGGCGAGTTCAGGCGCGTGATGCAGCAGCGCGTTGAGCATGGTGCCCTTCCAGTTGCCGCTGCCCGGATGCACGACCAAGCCCGCGGGCTTGTCCACGACTATGACCGACGCATCTTCGTACACAACGGGCAGCTCGATGCTCTCAGCCTGGTGCGCGAGGTCCTGCGGCCCGGGCTGCGGCACCAGCCGCACCTCCTCGCCGCCCCAGATTCTCTGCTTGGGCTTGGCCGCGCGCGAATCGAGCCGAATGTGCCCGTCGCGCAGCCACGCCTGGAGGCGGCTCCGCGAGTGTTCGGGAAACATGCGCGCCAGCGCCTGATCGAGCCGCTGTCCGGCCAATTCGTCCGGTACGGGGCGCACCACGTCGGCAGCTGCGGGCGCGCTATAATGTTTTTTGCCCAAATCGCCCGTGTGCCCGCTCATGAAACGTAGCCTAAGTATTTTGGCTGCCATCGCCGCAGCGCTGTTTCTATTGTCCGCCTGCGCACTGTTTCCGGACAAGCCCGACTTTACAAAGGACTGGTCGGCAGCGCGCCTGTACCAGGAAGCCAAAGACGATCTCAACTCCGGCAGCTACGAGCAGGCCATCAAATACTACGAGATGCTCGAAGCGCGCTTTCCCTACGGTGCCTACTCGCAGCAGGCCCAGATCGAGAGCGCCTACGCCTACTTCAAGCAGGGCGAAGCCGCCTCGGCGGTCGCTGCCATTGACCGCTTTCTGAAACTGCACCCCAATCATCCCAACGTCGATTACGCCCATTACCTGAAGGGCCTGGTGTATTTCAACGAGGATTTGGGCCTGTTCGGCAAGATCTCTGGCCAGGACAACACCGAGCGTGACCCGAAGGCGGCGCGGGATTCCTTCGATGCATTCAAGGAACTGGCGCAGCGTTTTCCCGAGAGCAAGTACACCCCGGACGGCCTCGCGCGAATGAAGTACCTGGTCAACGCCCTGGCCTCGAGCGAAGTACACGTGGCCCGCTGGTACATGAGGCGCGGCGCCTACATCGCAGCGGCCAATCGCGCCCAGTTCGCGCTGCAGAACTACCCCGAAGCACCGGCGATCGAGGAAGCGCTGATTGTGATGGTGAAGGCCTATGATGCTCTGGGCCTGAACGATCTGCGCGACGACGCCGAGCGGGTGATGCGCAAGAACTTCCCCAAGAGCGCCTATCTGGCGGGCGCCGCAGCGGCGGCCAAAGGTCCGTGGTGGAAACTCTGGTGACGCCCGAGCGGACGGGCCCGAAACAAACAGGCTCGCGTGTGATTGGCGCCACGGGTCTCCCTATTTCGGGAAGTTGCAACTGCGCAACTTCCCGAAATAGGGAGATCGATAAGAACCCCAATTCTTCGCCGCGGATGCTCAGCGCCCGGCAGCGAAAAACGACGTCACTTCGCCGAGTTCGCGGGTGAGCCGCATTGGCGGCAGGCTGGGAATGATGCGCCGCCCATAGGGCTTGGAGAAAAGGCGCCGGTCACAGATCATCAGCACGCCGCGATCGTCCTCATCGCGGATGAGCCTTCCGGCGCCCTGCTTGAGCGCAATCACCGCCTGCGGCAGCTGGTAATCGATGAAGGGGCTGCGGCCGCTGCGCTCGATCTGCTCGAGCCGTGCCTGGAGCACAGGGTCGTCCGGCGGCGCGAAAGGCAGCTTGTCTATCACCACCAGCGACAGCGCCTCCCCGCGCACATCCACGCCTTCCCAGAAGCTGGCCGAGGCCACCAGGACGGCATTCCCGAGACGCCGGAAGCGCTCCAGTAACTCGGACCTCGATCCCTGCCCCTGCTGCAGCAACGGATAGGCAAGCCCGTCGCGCGCGAATGCCTCGCGCAGCAGTTCATGCGCGAGGCGCATGCCGCGCAGCGTCGTGAACAGCAGGAATGCGCGGCCCTTGCTTGCCCGGATGACGGGCAGCGCGCGCTCGACGACGGCGCGCGTGTGCTCGGGGCTGTTCGGCTCGGGGAGCTCGCGCGGAATGTACAGCAGCGAATGGGCCGCGTAGTCGAACGGACTGTCCCAGCAGGCAGTGCGCGCCCCGGCAAGACCCAGTTCGTCGCGGTACAGCGAGAAATCACCGCTCACCGCAAGCGTGGCCGAGGTAAAAATCCATGCCCGCGGCCGCCCCTCAAGCTGCTTGCGGAAAATCTCCCCGACCGACAGCGGGGTCGCATGCAATTGCAGCGCCTGGCTGTAGACCTCGACCCAGCGCACGAGCTCCCCGCCGCCGTTCTTCCCGCCGGTGTCCTTGCCGTCCTCGCGCCAGCGCGCGAGGCATGCGCCGAGTTCCGCGGCGCGCCGGGCGAGCCGCTCCAGTTCCTCGCCGCGCTCGGCCAGGCCCTTGAGCGCAGCTGTGCCCTCGGCGAGGCACGTCGCAGCCGATGCCAGCGCCGCCTGAAACGCCTCGCGCGTGCGCAGCGCCGGCGCGGCGATCCGCGCGTTGCTCTCGCTCATGGAAAGGCGCAGGTCCCGAGCCGCTCGATCGAGGCGCGAGGCAAGCCCCGGCAGCGACGGGACGTCCCGCGCCGTGGTGGCAGCCTCGATGTGCACGTCGTGGGCAAGCTCGATCAGCTGGCCTGTCGACAGGCTTTCGCCGAAGAACAACGTGGCCGTCTGCGGCAACTGATGGGCCTCGTCGAACACCACCGTGTTGCAGGCCGGCAGCAGTTCTGCCATGCCCTCATCCTTGAGCATGAGATCGGCAAAAAACAGGTGATGATTGACCACCACGACGTCGGCCGCGAGCGCCTCGCGCCGCGCTGCCATCACAAAGCATTGGTCGTAGCTGCCGCACTTGGAACCGAGGCAATTCTCGCGCGTCGAAGTGGCGAATGCCCAGGCCGGCGCGTCCTCGGGAACATCTGCGAGTTCGCTTCTGTCGCCCCGCCTGCTTGCGCGCGCAAAGCGTGTGATGCGCTGCAGGTGGGCGGCATCCTCGCGCGAGACGAGGCGCGCTTCTTCGAGGTTGCGCTGCAGGTGGTGGTGGCAGACATAGTTGGCGCGCCCCTTGAGCAGCGCCGTGGTGAGGGAAACCTTGAGCGCCTCGCGCACCAGGGGCAGGTCCCGCTGATAGAGCTGATCCTGCAGCGTCTTGGTGCCGGAGGAAATGATGACCTTGCCTCCCGTGAGCAGCGCCGGGACCAGATACGCGAAGGTCTTGCCCGTGCCCGTCCCGGCCTCGCAGACCAGGGTCGCGCAGTCGCGGATGGCGCGCGCGACCTCCTCGGCCATCTCGATCTGCTGCGAGCGCACGCGAAAGCCGGCGATCCGCTTGGCCAGCGCCCCCTCGGCGCCGAAGATCGCCGCGAACTCCTGCACCGGCGGCGCGTTCACGCCTTTACTTTTCCGCACATTTCTCCTAAATTACTTGAATGGCACAGCGTAATCAATTGTTTTTCATAATTTTCGCGTCCGTCCTGGTCGGTGGCTGCGGGACCCTCCCGTCGAGCCGTGACCCGGGTGCCGCCACCCCGCGCGCCCCCGCCGCGAGCACGGCCGCCAAGATTTCTGCGCCTTCAGTGCCCGCCATTGCACCATCACGCGACAGCGACATGCTGTTCCACGCACTCGCAGCCGCGGGTGTCGATTACCGCCGTGGCGGCAAGTCCTATCAAACGGGGTTTGACTGCAGCGGACTGGTCGCGTTCGTTTATCGCGAGGCCTACAGCCTGGCGCTGCCACACAACACGCAGGCACAAAGCGAAATCGGGGAGGCCATCGGTGTGTCGGAGTTGCAGCCGGGCGACCTCGTGTTCTTCAACACGCAGCGCAAGCCGTTCTCGCACGTCGGGATCTACATTGGCGAGGGCAGGTTCATACACGCGCCGAAGGAAGGCGCCGTCGTTCGCACGGAGAATCTGCGCGCCCCCTACTGGGCGACGCGCTTCGATGGCGCACGGCGCATCGTGCCGGTCGTGGTCACTGCCGACTATCCGGCACCGCCGAAGAAGCCTGTGGTCACCTATCCCTGAGCCGGCGTAGCAGGGATCAAGGAAGCTGGTCTTGCCTTTTTCCGTCTCGTGTTTTCGTGCAGTTGCGAAGTCAAGTTGCGAAGTTGCAACTGCACGAAAACACGAGAAGTATACAAAACCACTCTTCGCCACAATCTTCAATAGCAGACTCGTAGGAAATCAAGGCCTCCTCGCAGCCAAGGCCGCGGCCTGCGCAATCTTCTCCCGCAGCGCAGAAATGTTTTCCGACACGGCACGCTCGCCTTCCAGTATGGCAAGGTGCTTGGCCTGGAAGTCCGCGCCACTGACGCCATCGACGTTGGGACGCATCACCACGTCCGCCTGCGGCAGCTCGTGCTCGGCAATGGACTGGCTCATGATGTTGAAGGTCTGAAGCAGCACATCGAGAGAACTGGCGGTCTTGCCGAACTTCGGTTTGCTCGATATATCCACCGCGATGACCACGTCGGCTCCCAGGCTGCGCGCGACTTTCACCGGCACCGGGCTGACCAGGCCCCCATCGACGTATTCACGTCCATTGATGCGCACCGGCTGAAACACGCCGGGCACGCTGCTCGACGCGCGCACCGCCATGCCGGTATTGCCGGTCCGAAACACGACTGCTTCACCGGTCTGAAGGTCGGTCGCAACAATTGCGAGGATCTTCTTCATCTTCTCGATCGGGCGGTTGGCAAGCGCCGCATTGACATAGTTCTGCAGCGCTTCACCCTTGATGATGCCGCGGTCGGGCAGCGACCAGTCACTCATGGCGCCGTCCTCCATGGCGAGTGCGAGCCGCTGCAGCTCGAAGCCGCTGATGCCGGCCGCGTAGAGGGCGCCGACCAGGCTTCCCGCGCTCGTGCCGACGATGATGTCCGGATGGATGCCCTGCGCTTCCAGCGCCTTGATTACGCCGACGTGCGCGAATCCGCGTGCCGCGCCTCCGCCCAGCGCGAGAGCGATCCTGGGCGGCGCGGCGACGCGTGTCGCGGGCGGTGCAGGCGTGGCCGGTGCCGGAGGCGTTTCCACCGGCGGCGCGAAAGCGCAGCCGGTCAACGTCACGACGAGCAGGACAGAACGGAGGAATCGCATGGACATCAGAGATGCGGGGTTACGGATTGCCGGCCATCGTCATCGTTCCGGGTGCCGGGGAAGGGATTCTAGACGATTGCGTACGCATCACACTGATCTGAGCAGACGGCTGCCCGATGGTTCCGCATGGGTTCCACATGCGGTTCCGCATCCCTTCCCTGGATGCCGGGCCACGGGGAACACGCGCGGTCATGTTGCAAATGCGAATCATTCTTGTTAATATACTCCTAACTCCATGAATATCCACAACCGTTACATGCCAAACGAGGTACTTATGACCGACCTTACCCGTATGTTCCTGATCGCGGTGTTCACTGCGGCGGTGGTGGCCCTGCCCGCAGCCGCGCAGGAAAAAGTGTTGAACCTCTACACCGCCCGGCATTACCAGACCGACGAGGCACTGTACGCGAACTTCACCAAGCAGACCGGCATCCGCATCAATCGCATCGAAGGCGGCGAGGATGCGCTGTTCGAGCGCATCAAGAGCGAAGGCGCGAACAGTCCCGCGGACGTGTTCATCACCGTTGACGTGGGCCGCCTCTGGCGCGCCGAGCAGGCGGGTCTTTTCGCCAGGCTCAAGTCGGCCGCGCTGGAGTCGCGCGTCCCGCCGGCCTATCGCGATCCGGAAGGCCAGTGGTTCGGATTCTCCGCGCGCGCGCGCGTGATTGCCTATAACAGGAACGCAGTAAAGGCGGGCGAGGTCCGCAACTACGAGGACCTCGCCGATCCGAAATGGATAGGCAGGATCTGCGTGCGCTCCTCGAGCCATCCGTACAACCTCTCGCTGGTCGGAAGTGTCATCGCCCACCTGGGCGAACAGAAGGCCGAGGAATGGGTGCGCGGCCTGAAGAACAACCTCGCCCGCGATCCCAAGGGCGGCGACACGGATCAGCTGACAGCAGCAGCCGCCGGCGAATGCGACCTTGCCGTCGCGAACACCTATTACATCGTGCGCCTGATGCGCTCGGGCCGTGCCGAAGACAAGGCCGTCATGCAAAAGCTCGGCGTGGTCTGGCCGAACCAGGACAACCGGGGCGCGCACATGAACATCTCGGGCGGTGGCGTGCTCAGGAATGCGCCGCACCGTGAAGCAGCCGTGCGTTTCCTGGAATACCTGGCGGGCGACCAGGCGCAGGCCTACTTCGCCAATGGCAACAACGAGTGGCCTGTGGTAGCGGGCGTGGGCATCAACAATCCGGAACTGGAGTCGCTGGGCAAGTTCAAGATGGACGCGATCAATGTCGGGCTGCTCGGCAGGAACCAGCCGTTGGCTCAGCGCATCGCCGACCGCGCCGGATACAAATAGGCGGCAGTACCCGCCCTGGCTGTCAGTGCGCCGCGGCGCGTCCTGAGGCGACGGCCCGCGACAGCAGTATGAGAGGGATGAGCCCTACGGCGACGATGACCAGAGACGCGGCGGCGGCTTCGGCAAGCCGCTCGTCCTTGGCCATGTTATAGGCCTGCACCGCGAGCGTATCGAAGTTGAATGGCCGCAAAGCGAACGTTGCCGGCAATTCCTTCATCACATCGACAAACACGATCAGCGCCGCGGTGAGCACGCTGCCGCGCATCATCGGCGCGTGCACCCTGAGCAGCGTCTGCGCGGGTGTATGGCCGAGACTGCGCGCGGCGTCCTCCATGCTGGGCCTGATCTTGCCCAGGCCCGCCTCCACGGTCTGCAGCGCGATGGCGAGAAAACGCACCAGGTACGCGTAGACCAGTGCCGCGATGCTCCCGGTGAGCACCAGGCCGAGATTGAACCCGAACTGCGCGCGCATACAATCGGCGATAAGGTTGTCGAGCCGGCCCAACGGCAAGAGCACGCCCACAGCGATCACTGCGCCCGGGATCGCATAGCCAAGCGAGGCGAACCGGTTCGCGGCGAAGACGATGCGGCTCGCCGACAGCCGTGCCGCGTAGGCGAGCAGCGTGGCGACCGCGATTGCCACCACCGAGGTTGTCGCGGCGAGCATGAAGGTGTTCCCCGCCAGGCCGACAAAGCGCGCGGTGAACAGCGGCTCAGGCTCGGTCAGCACGACGTAAGTCAGGATTCCCGCCGGGGCGAAGAATCCGAGCAGCGGCGGCACCGCGCACACGGCCACGGCGGCGGCGGCGTGCGCCCCGCGCAGCACCGTGGGGTGAGCCTGCCCACGCATCATCACGTTGTAGAACCGGGCGCGCCCGCGGTTCCACTGCTCGGTGATCAGGATGACCGCAACAAAGCCGAGCAGCGCCGCCGAGAGCTGCGCTGCGGCCACGCTATCGCCCATGGACAACCACGCCCGGTAGATTCCGGTGGTGAAGGTCTGGACGCCGAAATAGGACACGGCGCCGAAATCGGCCAGCGTTTCCATGAGCGCGAGCGAGGTTCCAGCGGCGATCGCGGGCCGCGCGAGCGGGAGCGCCACGCGCATGAACGTGCCCCAGGCGCCGCGCCCCATTAACCGGCCGGCCTCGACCAGGCTCGCCGACTGCTCGATGAATGCAGCGCGCGCGAGCAGATAGACGTACGGATACAGCACCAGCGAGAACACCGCGATGGCGCCCCCGGTCGAGCGGATGTCCGGAAACCAGTATTCCCGCGCACGCCAGCCCATGATCGCGCGCAACCATGTCTGGACCGGTCCCGCGAACTGCAGCACATCGGTGTAGGCGTAGGCGACGACGTACGCCGGCACTGCAAGCGGAAGGATCAGCGCCCACTCGAAAAATCGCACGCCGGGGAAGCGGCAGGTGGTCACCACCCACGCGCTCGCGACGCCGAGCACCAGAACACCTGTGCTGACGCCCAGCAGAAGCACCAGCGTGGTGCCCACGTAATCTGGCAGCACCGTCTGCGCAAGATGCGTCCAGGTCCCCTCGCCAGGCGCAAACATGTTACCGAGAACCGCGACGATCGGAACCAGCAGTGCAAATGCCACCGCGACGGCCATCCAGCCGATCGCGCCAAGCGGGTGGCGGCGCCCGGGCAAGTCTTGTACGGCGGTCGCGTTCATCGATCCAGGGCGAGCGTTGTGCGGGTCAGGAGGGATGATATCAAGAATGATTCTTGTTTAGTTGATCGTAACCACGCGTATAATAAGCCCTTATGAACGATCGCCCCATTCCCGCCTCGGCCACCGATTCTGGCGAGCCGCTGCTTGCATTGCGGGATCTGCACCAGGCCTACGGCGAACTTCAAGTGATTCGCGGGCTTTCGTTCGACCTGCTTCGGGGCACCATCGGCTGCCTGCTCGGACCGAGCGGCTGTGGCAAGACGACGGTGTTGCGTTGCATTGCCGGGTTCGAGTCGGTGCACGCCGGCGAAATCTGGCTGAACGGCCAGCTCGTGAGTAGCGTTGCGGCACGCGTGCCTCCCGAGCGGCGGCGCATCGGCATGGTATTCCAGGACTACGCGCTGTTTCCCCATCTCACCGTGCTGCAGAACGTCGCGTTCGGATTGCACGCACTTCCTGCATCGGAGCAATCACACCGCGTCGCCGAATGCATCGAAGCGGTGGGCCTTTCCGGGCTGGTCGGGAAATATCCGCATGAATTGTCCGGCGGCCAGCAGCAACGCATCGCGCTCGCGCGAGCGCTCGCGCCGCGGCCGGACCTGCTGCTTCTGGACGAGCCGTTCTCCAACCTCGACGTGAATCTGCGCGAGCGGCTTGGCCAGGAAGTGCGCGACATCATCAAGCGATTCGGCATCACCGCCGTGCTCGTGACCCACGACCAGCACGAAGCGTTCGCCATCGCGGACGAGATCGGCATCATGCATCACGGCGAGATCCAGCAGTGGGACAGCGCGTACAACCTCTACCACCGCCCCGCCAACCGCTTCATCGCCGATTTCGTGGGCCAGGGTGTGCTGCTGCCCGGATCGGTCATGTCATCGCGGCAGGTGAGCATCGAGCTCGGCGTGCTGAACGGGGAGATTCCGGCGATGTGCTCGATCGGCTGCGACGCGTGCAGCAAGGGCTGCAGCGTCGATGTGCTGCTGCGGCCGGACGACGTCGTTCACGACGACGGCTCGGATCTGAAGGCCGCAGTTCTTCACAAGGCGTTTCGCGGCGCGGAGATTCTCTACACGCTGGAGCTGGACAGCGGCCGCCGGGTGCTCGCCCTGGTTCCCAGCCACCACAATCATGCGATAGGAGAAAAAATCGGCATCCGGCTCGACGTCGATCACGTGGTGACCTTTCCGCCGGCCGAGCTGGCCGCCTAGCGCATCACGACGGACGCGCCCTGTGTCCGCTCACCCGGACTGCAGATCGAAAATCACCGGGATGTCGACCGTGAACTCACGCCCCCGCAATGCCGCCGGAATCGGCGTCAGGGGTTTGGCCTTCTTCACCATGTCCAATGCCTGGTTGTCGAGGATCTCATGGCCGCTGGAGGCCTTGACCAGGCTGCTCTGTATCATGCCGTTTGCGCCGACCACCAGGCGGATCTCCACCTTGCCCTGCCAGCCCTTGTCCATCGCCTGCGCCGGGTAGCGTTTGTAACGCCGCGCGACGCCGATCAGCGCCAGACGGTACTGAGCCAGCGTGCCGGTATCGGCGTCGCTTGCGGCCCGCGTCGTGCCTGTGCCCGGTGATGCGGCCGCGGCCTGCGCCTCTGCGGGGCGCGGCGCCGTCGCTCCGGAGGCCGCTGCGGCGGGTGGGGCGGATTCCGCAGCGGGCGCCGGGGCCGCGGGAACATCGGGCGCCCGCGGACCCGCGGGCGCCGGTGTGGCCAGAACGGGCCGCGGCGTTTCGCGCTGCGGCCTTGCCTCAGTTTTCGGGCTGACCGGCTCGGGCTCGTCGCGCAGCCTGGATTCCGTAACCGCCGGCTGCGGCTCCGGTGCGGCGGCGCGCGGCGTGAATGTGGCCGTGATCATCCGCGGCACGGCCGGCGCGGGCGCGCCGGCGCGCAGGCCGGGAAGCAGCAACGCAAGCGCGTGCAGCGCAAGCGAAACAAGCACACACAGCGCGAGCGCCCGGTTCTGCGCGGACGGACTGAAAATGGCAGCTGAGCTCGTCGAAACTGACATGGCCTCGACAGCTTATCGGCGCGGCCGCTGCAGGAAGGCCTCGTCGAACGCCCGCTCGAGCTGGGCATGCACGCCGCGAAATCCGTCCACGACCTGCTTTGCCCAGTCGAAGTACTGCTGCCGCCGTGCGAGGTCCCATTGGGCGGGCGGCGAGTCCGCCACGTCGCGCAGGTTGCAGATCTTGTCGGCGAGCTTCACGAGTTTGGCACGCCTGGACAGGTGAGGCGCATGCTCGATCTGCAGGCGCTTGCGCTCCTGCTTGGGCAGGCGCTGGTCGTCGGTCACCTCGAGCACGATCCTGCAGATGCGCTTGCCGAACTCCCGCTGCAGTTCTTCGGGCGATGTCTGGGTGTCCTCGACGGTGTCGTGCAGCAGCGCCGCGCATATCACCGCCTCGTCGCGGATTCCGCCCTCGTTGCGCAGGACGTTTGCGAGGCCGATCGGATGATTGATATAGGGCGAGG
>Ga0315281_10008840_pt1 | contig 14049 bp, 20 predicted proteins | sample YL17G07_0_MG_FD_204540 | JGI IMG/M metagenome (GOLD analysis project Ga0315281, IMG submission 204540) | Sediment microbial communities from Yellowstone Lake, YNP, Wyoming, USA - YL17G07_0 | ecosystem: Environmental > Aquatic > Freshwater > Lake > Sediment | place: USA: Wyoming | collected...
TAGACCTCAACTCGATTGTCCGAATCTTTCCTGGCGTCGAATATAGGCCTGAGCAATTCCCCGGACTCGTATACCGGCTGAAGAAGCCGAAGACCGCGACACTGATCTTCAGCTCTGGAAAGATGGTCTGCACCGGAGCAAAGTCCGAGAGGCAAGCAAGGAAGGCAATCATGAAAGTTGTTGACGAACTCAAGAGGGGCGGCATAGTCATCCTTGCAAAGCCGGAAATCCAGGTCCAGAACATCGTCGCCTCAGCTGGACTGGGAGGCCACATCGATCTTGAGAAGTCAACATATTCGCTGAAGAGGACGATGTACGAACCTGAACAGTTCCCTGGCCTCATCTACAGAATGGACGACCCCAAAGTAGTGATACTGATCTTTGCGAGCGGAAAGCTAGTGTGTACAGGCGCCAAGAAAGAGGCGGAAGTACCTAGAGCCATCGCAAAACTGAAGGAAACGCTCGAAGAGAAAGGACTGATAACCTACTAGTAGTCGTGTCTGCTTGTAGAAAAAACTGGAGGGCTCTCTCCGTTGTGCGGGGAGAGGTCTGCTGTCGTCGCTAGGTTTGTTTTGTCACCGTGATCTCGATCGTTGAGACGTTTCGTACTTGTCCTTTCTCGCCTAACTGCTCGGTTGCGATCGTGATGCTCTTCACATGAAGCTTGCTGCTTTGCTGCATTAGTTGGTTCTGCCAACGCTCACTTGCAGTTCGCCTCTAGACGTTCTCATTCGTCCATTCTCAATTTGTAGTTGGACGCGAAAAGAAGCGGGCCTTAGGTTCCTTCCATAACCATCATGGTCAGCGATGATCTGAGATTCTTAAGCTTGCGGACCTTCGAAGTTATGACTTCTTTGAGTTCTTTCATCGTCTCCGCCTCGACTTTGGCGACGATGTCATATACACCATATACGGCATGCGCTTCGCTAACGTTGTTGAGCTTCCTGAGTTCCCTCAGAAGTTCGTCTTCTGAACCGACCTCAGCGTTAATCAAGACGATGGCTAGGGGCATCGTTTGGATAGCTACTACTCCGAGAAACGCCACGGCCGCGCTGAGTAAAAAAGAGTTCGGTGCAACCGATCCATTCATTCTCTTTGAACGAGAAGCCGTGACGGAACTTCATCTGATTATTCATCTGATGGAATGAAGAAAAGTCGAATATCTCGCAACCGATCGACCGCCATCGTAATTTGAACCATCATGAGGAGAGGCGGTCTTTCGTCGTCGCCGCCACATGCAGAAAGGCCAAGTTCTAATGCAAGATACGCGTATTGCTTGTCCGGCGACTAACCCGAAGACGCCTTTCTGTTCTCCGAAACTGGGGGCAAACGGGAGCCATAGAATGAGTTTGGCGCCGGGGGTTAGCTTGAAACCCGCGTTTAAAACTGTCAAGTGAGCAGTTTCTGAGCTGGAAAACAGCTGAAAGTGAGCTGGAAACAAGCAAGAACTCAGCTCAAAATCAGCTGGGACTTGAACCCACCAGGCGCAACTAGATACCTGCGGTTTCTCCCCTTGCATGTCCCCGTTTGCATTTTCTAACCCGGAGCCGGAACCAGGCATGGCCATCGCCTGTGAAGTGACACGATGTTCAACAAACACAGGAAGACGTCATGGCTCTCTATCTGCTATTCGGCAAGAGACCGCGAAAGATCGACATAGTCGCAATCATAGCTTGCATGATGCTACCGTTGAGCGTTGTAAGCACGGTTTCGCCTCCATTATGGTAATGCTCATACCAATTCTAATCGTGGCTATGATAGTCGTCCTAGTCGCTTGGAAGCGTGGCAAGTAGTCTTCGTTCTTGTCTGGAACGAACGTGATCTTCAAAGACAAAGAAGCGCTAGTTATCGTTTGGCGCCGCAGTTCGGACAGAAAGCATCTCCCGAGTCGAGCGAGTGGCCACAGTGAGCGCAGTGCTTGGACGGAGCTTCTTTCTGGGTTGCTTTCAACTGTTCTATGGCCTTAGCTAGTTGGTCGTACGGCGATTTTGCGAGTGCCAGTCCTAGGATGCCCCCTGCTGCTACTGCGTTCATAGCGGATACGAAGACAAGTGAGCACGCTCGCTCGTCGCCTGACGGTGCCTGGTAACGTAGCCTGAAGTAGGGAGTACCCCACACCCTGTCCGATCTTGCTTCAGTTATTTTGCTGAGTGGGATCTCGAAGCTTCCTTCATTTCTGAGTCCTTCCTCGATCCTGTCACTATAGTCGGCTGTCTTGGCGGTGAGGTATTTTCCGCCCAAGTACCGAACGTAGACGAGTCTCCGATTGGTGAGAATCAGTTGACCTTTCAGCGCTTGGCCCATTCCTGGTTTCTCTTTGGGATGAAATCCCACATCGGCTTTTGCGACAACGGCTTCTCCAGATTCCACCATTGCAGGTCACCGTCTTGGAGTCTACTCTGGAGCTCTTAAACGTCTGCGTCTGCCGCAAGTTTCAACGACTGCCGATGCAGGTAAGAGGACGTATGTGGTGACGGAGAGGGCTGTGGCGATTGTGAAAGACGTGACTGAGGCCGAGTCTCCGCTACCCAAAGCTGCGAGTATCCACGCTGTCACATGGATTATGCCGACGAGTGGCAGGAGAAGCATTCGGAAGACCACCTGTAGAATATTGTTTGATGCGACGACTTCAGCGATTGGCAGAGACCACGAGTAGTAGAATGTGTTGAAGGCGTCGCGGAGAATCTTGCCTGTCGAGCGACGCTCAGCCCTTCCGCCTTCAATCTATCTAGGAACTTCATGATGTGGTCTTCGTTGCGTTGGCAGACGTTCAGGTGGCGGACGGCCCAGTTCAACCGCTTCCCATAGTCGTGGACCTGTATCGAGCGTGAATCACGCATCCTCGACGCCGTAATCTATCTCCTGAGCCGCTCTTAAGCGGGGAAGCCGCGAAAATCGTCAGGAGTCTAACCCGAGGTTAAGCGCCGGGGGTGGGATTTGAACCCACGAGGCCCGAAGACCATCGGCTTAGCAAGCCGACGCCTTACCTGGCTGCCCAACACGCTCTTCACGCATTTCTAGGCAACCCCGGCATCCAAACAAGTGAGAGCTGTCACAGGGACTCATAACATTTCCGAAATCTGCAATGTCGGCATCCTCGATTCTGGATGGAAATATGACTTGTGCTACAAGCCATCCTGGACCAGCAATCATGAAACGGCGAGAAAGTACGTCAAGAAAACGGAAGAATTTCCAAGCTGTGCTTGACCCAGCGTGTCGACAGATGATTGACTCCTTCAGTGAGTCCAAGATCTGAGAGATGTCATCTGGCTGACGAGTTCTCTGTTTGCTCTACGGTAGGCTTCGGCGAGCTGACGCGATACATCATGGTCAAGGCCGCTTTGGACGAGTTGCTCCTCAAAGACATCAGTCATGTGGCCTATCGTTGTTCTTACGTTGATTGGAAGCCAAAGCAGGCTTGGAAGCATTTTCAGCAGATAGTATCCTGATCGCACTATTGTTGTTAGGGAGACCATGCTGCTTTCCTTCCTTGGGGTGCGCGTTCTGGGCTGCTAGTCTTTCTCGAGTTCCCGCTTGATCTTCTCCTTCACAGCCTTACTGACATCTTCGTCGTGCTCAGATTCCCGGGCGGCTTTGATTACGTCACCAATCTTGGTGAAGACACTGACGTACTCCTGCGTCATGCGTAGCGCAAGGTCGTCGGGGAATCCGCCTGCTTTGAGTTCCTTGTAGTATGTTGCCGCTGCTTTTGCCATGTTTCGTGCCGTCTCTTCTGAGAAGACTGCGCTGACAAGCCCTTTGATAAGTCCTGGAACCTTGTCAGAGACGACTGAGAGGATCTCGGCAATTTCCTCGGGGCTCTCGTGCCTATGTCTCTTTTCATCGCTCATCATCATTCACCTCGTGTTCTTCGTCGCGTTAGTACCGGGCCTGGTCACTAGGGATAGCTGTTCTGTACAGAAGTGACCAGTAAGATTGTCCTACTGGTCACTCTACGAGCTTGTAGACCGTGCCCTTGCCTCTCTCTGCCTGAACGATCCCTTCGTCGACCAGCGTGCGCAGCCTCGATCTCACTATTCTGCGTGAAGCGTGTCCTCTTGCTTCTCTCAGCGCTCGTTCGATCTGAGAGGTGTTCTGAGGTCCCTCTAGCGCGAGGGTTTGAATGATCAGACGAGAAATCTCGTCCTTTTCGACCGACCTTCGGTGAAGGTATCTCCTTGCGGCCGACAAGCGTTCAAGCGCAGCGATCGGTTCTTTGACGAGCAGCACGCCTGTCCGCAGGTTGCTAACTGTAGACGCCAGTTCGGGGTGCTCAAGGGAATCCGAGAGAATCCTCTCGATCGTTTCTAGTCTACTTATGATCGTGCCGAGTTTACGGTCAAGCTCCTTGATCTTCGTATCTGAAGCCTTGGGCAACACGATCACGAGACAATGACTCGTTGAGATGATGCCTTGAGTCAGGCTTCCTGTTCTATGCGGTAGCTTGTTGTTACTTTGACTTCCGGGCGGAAGATTCCTCTAATGGCGCAGTATTTCTGCTCGGAGAGCTCGATCGCTCTCTTCACAGCCGGCTCTCTCAGGTTTCGTCCACGCACAACGTACTCGATTTGCACGGCCTCGTAGTATTGCGGATCCTTCTTTCTTCTTGTTCCTGTAACATTCATCTCAAGGCCAGTGACATCTTGCCGCTGACGCTTCAGAATCCAGATGATGTCCATCCCTGTGCATCCGCCCAGCCCGACAAGCACGAGCTTAACTGGCCGGAACCCGCGTCCCTCGCCGCCGCCTTCTGGGTCCGTGTCCATCGTGAGTGAATCGCCTTCCTCTGTGGTGGCAGTGAAACGCATTCCCCCATTCCACTTTACATTGGCCAACACGCTCGCCCTTCCTGAACAAGATGAGCATACGTTCGCGAATACAAATACTTGCATTCGACATCGAACTTGTGCTTAGAGACGTGACAGGCTACCCACAGAGGATTTATCCCAAAGCCGATCCGAGGTAGTGTGCAGTAGGTAGGGGAGGTTCCGATCGATTTGTACGAGTATGGTGGCGTGAAGATCAGTTGGCTGGGCCACGACGGCTTCAAGATCAAGAACGGAAAAGTGGTCTACATCGATCCGTACGAGATCAAGGGCGGAGAGAAAGCTGACATCCTCCTGATCAGCCATGATCACGATGACCATTGTAGCCCCGAAGATGTCGAGAGAATAGTCTCTGAGAAGACGACCGTAGTCACAACGGCCGAATCGAAACGCAAACTCGCCAAGACGAAAGCGAAGGAGATACGAGTAGCGAAGCCCGGCGAGAAGATAGCCATTGACGACATCTCGATCGAAACGGTTCCAGCATACAACGTGAACAAGTTTCGGTCTCCAGGTCAACCTTTCCATCCCAAGCAGAACGAGATGCTCGGTTTCATCACAACCATGAACGGAGTAAGGATCTATCATGCTGGCGACACAGACTTGATCCCCGAGATGGAACGATTCAATGTTGACATTGCCTGCATACCGGTCAGTGGCACTTACGTGATGACGGCAGAGGAAGCCGCAGAGTCCACTAGACGCATCAAGCCGAAGATCGCTATTCCAATGCATTACGGGTCGATCGTTGGCGACGCCGGTGATGCTGAGAAGTTCAAGAGACTGGCGTCATGCGAGGTTCAGGTACTCTCGAAAGACTAGCCTCGGCCGCTGTAAGGATGGTCGCCTGTCTGGTGTCCCTACAGTTTACGCTTTATGCGGCGTAGGCCTCTCTTGACAGTTCGCTTCGTCTTTCCGTACTCTCTTTTCACTTTTCCGCGAACGGTTCTCGGCCGCCTATGCTGTTTGCGAGAACTACGTCTCCGAACAGCACGCTTTTTTCGTTTTGGCATGAACAGCGTATAGCTCTCTTGGAAGCAAAAGCATTACGGAGCAGCAGTTTTTCGTCAGATACAGATGAATAACAGGTGCTCATCGCAGGTTCTTGACATACGTGCGCACAGTGTGTTCCAGACCAATTTGATCAAGCGGAATCTCCACTAGCTCTCCTCTAGAGCTCGCGACAAAGACGTCATGCGTTTTCTTCATGACTAGATCGAGTTTGGCGACCTTCTCACGTAGCGCAGTGTTGGTCTTTGCCGAAGGTAACGTCTTGAAAATGTTCGGTGCAACGAGTCTAGCGCAAGCGAACATTGCCCAGGCAAGATCTCTAATCTCCCATTGTGCATCGGGGGCACATCGCAACTCAAGAACATGCAATAACTGTCTCGGGTTCATCGAGGTTACGATGTTGGTCACGGCGGCGTTGGGGCGCACGTATCTTGCGTCTTCAGCTCTGACTCCTGCTTTGAGGAGTCCTTCTTCCATCTGTGCTGCAGCATCCATCATATCTTCGAAATTCATCTCCAAGTTTGCGCCATGAATCTTCATCGGAACCTTGACTTCGTCTCTTATGGCGGGCGGTCTGATGTGGCCGCGACTGCGTGTTATCTTCACATATCTTTGGCTCTGCTGAGAGAAAGAGGCAAGTCTGTGACGGACCAGTTGATGCGTGCAAGCTCGAGAGACATGTTGCAGGTCAAAAGTCAATAGGCCGTGTTCAAGGATGTCGAGATGTTCGAGTTCAAGCGCCTTCTGCAGTAGTGACTCGATTCTCTGATCGTTGAGAGGTCTCTCATCCTCAAGAGGATGAGTTTTCTCATCTGAGTGCTGGTACAGGTCGTAGCTGGTATGCGGTGAGTAGCATGAACGCATAGCCGCCGCGCATACACGCTCCATGTCGGGATCGTATGAGAAGAGGATGACTTTCGACTCCATCGTCAAGACTACCACAAGAACTTCGGGAGGTGGGATTTGATGATGCGGCTCTTTAGTCTCTTCGGTCTCGAAGAGTCATCCCCATGGGAATAAGCCTAAATGAGCGTTCGCATGATGCAGGCGACTCAAACAGGGAGCAGTGTCGATATTGTCGTGGACGGATGAACGCACAAAGGCTCTAGACGATCTTAAGAAGCTTGAACCGACCGATCGCCTTTCGCTCTATTCGGGTTTGATTAAGTTGAACACCGCTCTCTTTGAGAGCGTCCGTGGTTGGGACAGCTGGCTGAGGAATCCTGTCTTCATGGAATCCTTCTCACAGGAAGAACTCAATGCGATCTTCACCAGTTTCAAAGAGGTCACAGCAAAGTTCCTGGAAGAAGACATCAGGTGGACCGGGAAAAAGGAACAGGGCCTCCCGAAGATGACGAAAATAGAAAGGGGCGAAGGCGAGAGGCGTTACGCCTAGCCTCTGAGAGGAGCAAGAGATCATGAGCTGTGCGCCGTTTGTACAAACCCCAGTTGAAGTTGCAAAGAAGATGATCCAGCTGGCGGATCTGAAGCTAGGCCAGAAGCTATTCGACCTCGGTGCGGGGGACGGCAGACTCGTGATCATGACGGCCCAAGAGACAGAAGCCGCCTCGGTTGGGGTGGAAATGAGAGACGATCTAATTGAGAGAGCACGCTCAGAGATCAAGAAGCTGAACCTTGAAAGTAGAGTCAGCATGATCCATGATGATTTCTTCAATGTGGACCTAAGCGAGGCCGATGTAGTAACACTCTACCTGACCACGAGCGGCAACGAACGCCTCCGACCAAAACTGGAACGTGAGCTCAAGAAAGACGCCAAGGTCATCTCACACGACTTCAAAGTCGGCAACTGGAAACCCTCTGTGGTCTACAACGAACTGCTAGGCCACACGATCTACTCTTATGAGGTCGGAGAGCAGCTCTAGATGCGTCTGATTACTGTCGAGTGTGGGGCCTAAACCCACGGCCCCGCTCGTCTAGAGAACTCCTGCCCAAGAAGCAGGCGACGCATTTGGATACGAGTATTCGCGCTCCGGTGGCGGTGATAGCTCTCTCCGGATTGCTCTGGGGGACCTCTTTCGTTGCCATGAAGGTGGGCCTAGAGTACGTTGACCCTTACTCGTTCGCCTTTCTGAGACTAGTGATGGCCTTCGTTTTTTCGGCCGCTTTCCTATTCCTCAGAGAACGGCCTAAGTTGAATGTGCTTCGTGACTGGAGAATCTGGGTTCTTGGAATACTGAACGGTGCAGGTTTTGTCCTTCAATTCGTGGGGATCTCGTACACCACTGCCACGAGGACCGCATTGATTGTCAACTCAAACGTAGCCTTCACCGCATTGCTGAGCTGGAGGCTGTTGCATGAACAGATTGGGCTCGGGGGCTTTGCTGCGCTTCCATTGGCTCTTCTCGGTGTATTCCTTCTAACAACTGGCGGGGATCTCGGCGCGCTAGTAGGTGGACAGGCGACTGGGGATCTTCTTGTGCTTATGTCAGGTCTGGTCTGGTCAGTTTTTCTTGTGCTGAACAAGAAGATAGTTACAGAGAAAGACTCGAGCGTTTCTCAGATGGCTGCGTGGGTGATGCTAGTTACCGCTATTTCAATCGCTCCCGTCGCTCTGATCTTCGGGAAAGTCAGCAGCGCTGTGCTCCCGTGGGAGGCGTGGGGAGCCATCGTCTTCACGGCGGTTGTCTGCACATTCATACCATACTTGCTCTTCACAAAGGCGCAGAGGTCTGTGGGCGCAACCCTTTCCGCGCTTGTTCTCTTGATCGAGGTTGTAGTGGCTATCGTGTCGTCAGCTTTGATTCTGGGTGAACAGCTCGCAATCGGTAGCGGGCTCGGAGCTGTGCTTGTTTGTGCATCCATAATCCTAGCTTCCAGAGGCTCCAGCTCTCGTTAGGATCTCGGAAATCTCAATACGGAAGCCGACAGTTCTTCATCAGAGGCTGGACACGTGGGCATCGGTAGGAAAGACCTTGCCAAGATGATTGATCATACGTTGCTGAGCCCTTCAGCAACCCAAGATGATGTGCAAAGCGTGTGTGAGGAAGCGAAGAGCTACGATGTCTATGCTGTATGCGTAAACTCCGCCTGGGTTTCCCTAGCCGTCAATGCACTCCGAGGCACTAAGGTCAAGGTGTCATCCACAGTAGGCTTTCCTTTCGGCGCCTCCTTGCCGGAGGTCAAGGCATTCGAGGCCCAGACTGTCCTGGGTCTTGGGGCTGCCGAAGTGGACATGGTCATGAATATTGGCGCATTGAAATCTCAAGACACAGCGACTGTTCAAGGTGACATCATGCGAGTCGTCAAGGCGTGCAACAAGGCTCCGGTCAAAGTGATCATAGAGACAGGGTACCTGAACGACGGAGAGAAGGTTCAGGCATGCAAGCTCGCGGAGGAAGCGGGCGCGGCCTTCGTGAAGACATCCACTGGTTTTGGCTCGGGCGGCGCCACGATCGCCGACGTCATGCTGATGCGGAAGACTGTCGGAGATCGACTCGGGGTCAAGGCTGCAGGAGGAATTCGTACGTTGAAAGACTGCATTGCGATGATCGAGGCCGGAGCGAGCAGAATCGGAACCAGCAGCACGGTCCACATTCTCAAGGAATGCCCCGTCTAGGGATCCTCAATCTTACGGCAGCCGTCAGAGCTTGTGCCCTCAGGGCAATTCCGTCCGTCTCTTCCAGAAAATGTACGCAACGACCAACGAGATGACGGCGAGCGCTGCTCCGAACTCTCCTGTAACGTACCTTGTGAGTCCGGTGTCAGTCGTCAATGGGTCGAAGACGCGTTGGATGAAAAGGTTGTGACTTGCATGCAGAAGCACTGCCGTCCACAGACTGCCTGATTTGAGCCGCATCCATGCGAAAGCAAAACTCAGTCCAACTACCATCACGGTGAAACACGCTGCTCCGTACCATGCAGGAGTGCCCGCGTTGTAGTCGGCGAAGAACAAAATCGGATAGTGCCAAACAGACCAAATCACCCCGCTAATGAGCGCCACTCTCGAATAGGTTGTGAGCTTCGCGAGATTCGGCACCAAGAATCCTCGCCAGCCGATCTCTTCGCCCAATGCTGTGATACAGCTCACAAGAGTCCCAAGGGCGACTGTGACGACAAGATATCCCACAGCTGTGATCCAGATTGGCACATGTTGCAGGCCAAACTGAGAGGCAAGGTTTCCCAGGAACCCAACAACAGAGAATCGACCTAGCCCCGTCAACCAGACAAAGACGTAGACAACGGAAGAGTAGAGAACTGGAATCAGATAGCTCCAGACTTGATACCACCTCTTTCCCCAACTCCATCCCAAATCGCGTGGGCTCTCGTGATGGACCATTTGCGTAAGCAAGGCTGCGACTCCAGGGCACCACATCAGTCCAGCCGAAAAAATACCGTACGCTGCTGTCAAACTGCCAGAAGAAATGACCAGATAGTAGAAGACAGAACTCAGCGCGAACGTAATCACGATGTACGTGATTGTCTTCTGCACAGTTCTTCGCGAACTATCGGTCATTCCTTATCGCTCACCTCTTGTGTTTCCCAGCCCGCACATAGCTCCGGTAGTCTTGTTCTGACGTGAATATCCTCCACTTTACGAAGGACATTCTATTGACTTTCCTCACAAAGCATCTCTTTCCCGTTCGCACTTCTGCTGACTTGAGGAAATGAATTGCTTCTTCCTCTGTACTCATAGGATAGGGCCAATGAAGCAGGCATTGCTTCCTGCCGCAAGCCGGGCATACGTACTTCTCATGCGTACAAGTTGACTCTATCTCCAGCCAACCGTAACAGATCCGACATGGGCGAGCCTCCGTAAACTTGCGGCTTCGGTTCTTCATGACAATCGCTTGATGCTTTCTCTTGAACTAGCAGACGGTTTCATTCGCATGATTAGTTTTGCCGAAGAGGCACTGACTGACGTTCTCTCTGGGAAGCAGAAACATCGCTGCCATGAAGATCCGTACATCGTGCCGAATGATTGCAGGCAACAACCTCGCTTCGCATTCGTGACTGATAATGTTCAATTAACACGGGAATCCAATGAGGGTTCCATGCTAGAGGTCAAAATGCCTCGATTGGATGAGTCCATGCGCGCAGGGAAGCTCATCGAGTGGTTGAGAAAAGAGGGCGATCGCGTTAAAGAAGGGGAACCGATCGCTGTGGTTGAAGGCGAAAAGACAACGTTCGAGATAGAGGCTCCAGCATCCGGCCAGCTCCATAAGACACTCCATCCAGCAGGCTCGGAGGTTCCGGCCGACGAGCCTATCGCGTTGATCGCAACTGATGCAGATGCTGAGCACGAATCTGCGAGAGGTCACGATTAGCATCCAGAGGTCGAACCATATTATGTCTCCGAATGCGTCTGACGACTTGAACTTGGCCAAGAAGACGCTCTTTGAAGAGAAATTGTCTCTCGCTGTCGCAAAGAATGGCAAGCTTCTCTTCAGGAGCAAGTCGCACGGTGTCAGTGATCTGCTCGCGATGATTGAGGATCTCGGTCAGCTGTCTGAAGGTGCATCGCTCGCCGACAGCATTGTGGGCAGAGCTGCCGCGCTACTCTGCGCCTACTCCAAGATAGTCGCCGTCTATGGTGCGAATATGAGCGAAGGCGCGATGTCTGTTCTCAAGACAAATGGCATCAAGTGCGAGCACGGGACCATAGTTCCGAGGATACTGAATCGCGAGAAGAATGACATCTGTCCCTTCGACAAGGCTGTGACGGGAATAGAGGACCCACGCATTGCGTTAGATAGGTTGAAATCAGTCAGACTCGGATGAGGCTAACCCTTGCTGTGGAGCGAAGAATGATGAATACAACTGGTCGGCTAATCGCATCGATCCTTGGCGGAGAAATAGTGACCCTGTTGACGGGCCTAGCCTCGAATACGCCACAAATGCTGGTGGGTGCAGAACACTATGGATTTCCGCTCGCCTGGCTCTTTCGCATGATAATAGCTCCAGAATGCAATCCTTGGAGAATCGACTTTCTGAACTTCTTGGCTGACGTGGTTGCCTGGTCTGTGATCATCATAGTGATCGTTTTTCTTTTAGCGAGGACAAGAAAACCAGCTGGCAAGTAGCAGCATCTTAATTCTGCTCGTGGGTCTCTGAAGAAGCCCTTCCAGGGTTGGTCGCAGAGACTAGCCGTAGCAGGCAGACGGCCTTCGTCAAGTTCTACGGAAGATGAAAAGCGATATCCATCCGGGCTACGATCATCACAGAGGACAGGTGAGCAGGACGAGTAGCCCAAAGGCGGATGCAGGCGCCGTGAAGTGGTGGGGATGGGGGCTTGAGTCGAAGACCTATCCGCTTGAGGAGAGGCCGCAGTTGTGGCCTTACCTTGCCAAGACCCTGAAGATCGCGAAACTGGATCAGTGCCTTCGTGTAACACTCGAAGACGTCAAGCTTCCGCCACCGCGACTCGACAAGAGAGCCTTGGCGCGGCTGAATCGAGCCATCGGCAGCGCGGAAGTTTCGACAGAGAAGTATGACCGGCTAACGCATAGTCACGGAAGATCGTATCTTGATCTTCTCGCCCTGCGTCGAGGCATCATACGGAACCCACCTGACGCGGTCGTGTTTCCAAGAAATGAGAAAGAAGTGGCGAAGCTGCTCAGTTTTGCTCGGGCAAACCGTATCTCGGTCGTCCCGTTCGCGGGCGGAAGCAGCGTTGTCGGAGGAGTCGAGCCTCTTAGACGGAGAGGGTTCAAGGGTGCAATCACCATTGACCTACGAAGAATGAATAGGGTAGTCGAGGTGGAGACAGTATCGCTCACTGCAACCGTCGAAGCAGGTATCTCAGGGCCAGATTTGGAGGACGCGCTGAATAGGAAAGGCTTCTCGCTCAGTCATTTTCCCCAATCATTTCAGTTTTCAGTGTTAGGAGGATGGATAGCTACTCGATCTGCAGGTCAGGTGTCAACAAAATACGGCAAGATCGAGGACATGGTTGAAAGCCTCACTCTCATCTCGCCCAATGGCAGGTTGGAAACTAAGGCGGTGCCAGCGTCTGCATCCGGTCCGGAACTCAAACAACTTGTAATCGGATCAGAAGGAACGCTCGGTGTTATCACGAAGGCGAAACTACGTATCCATCGTGTTCCAGAGGTTAGACGATACGAGGGTCTGATGTTCAAGTCATTTCGAGATGGCATCAACGCGATCCGCGAGACAATGCAGAGTGGCTTGATTCCTGCGATGATGCGCCTCTCAGACCCTGACGAGACAACCGTTTCACTCGTACTCTCATCCCAAGGGGGCATGGAGAAGCTAGGATTGTGGATGCTTGAGCGCTTGGGGTACGTTCCATCTCAGGAGTGTGTAATGGTTTTGGGAGTTGAGGGAGATCCTGCAGCTGTTAAGGCTGAGCGACAAGTTGCTGTTAGAGCGTGCAAACGGAATGGAGCTTTCGCAATCGGCAAGGGCGTGGGCTCCACTTGGCTGAGTGAGAGATTCGAGCTCCCCTATCTGCGCGACGTTCTCTTGGACCACTGCATTTTGGTCGATACCCTTGAGACCGCAACGACTTGGGACAAGCTCGAAGCATTGCATGGAGAACTCAAGAAATCGATCGAGGAAGCAATTGCAGAGACGGGCGTGACTGGCCTCGCCTTCGCTCATGTCTCCCACGCGTATTCGGATGGCGCCTCAATCTACTACACATTGGTAGCGCCACAGGTCAAGGGTAAGGAAGCGCAGCAATGGTTGAGAATCAAGAAAGCCGCGACTGACTGTATCATGCGGAACGGGGGAACGCTCAGCCATCATCACGGTATCGGAAAGGATCACGCGCCATGGATCAGACAGGAACTCGGCGAGAACGGGCTAGCTCTCCTCAGAGCCGTAAAGCAGCAGCTTGACCCCGAAGGAATAATGAACCCGGGGAAGCTTCTAGGATCCTCTTGAAAGAGTCTGGAATTGGGATGGGAACATGTCTCGATCGGTAGCTCGAAAGACCGCGCTGATCGTTAATCCAAAGTCAGCCAGCGGAACAACCGGGAGGAAGTGGGAGCAAATCAACCAAGAGATCCGACGCGGGCTTGGGATTGACTACGATGTCAAATTCACCGAAAGACAGGGTCACGCCACCTCGTTGACGGCTGAAGCGATCAAGGACGGTTGCGAACTCATCGTCGCCGTGGGAGGTGATGGGACAATCAACGAGGTCGTTAACGGATTCTTCGACAGAGAGAAGCCTCTGAACCGGAAGGCTGCATTAGCAGTGATGTCGATCGGAACTGGCAGCGACTTT
>Ga0315281_10008842_pt1 | contig 14048 bp, 9 predicted proteins | sample YL17G07_0_MG_FD_204540 | JGI IMG/M metagenome (GOLD analysis project Ga0315281, IMG submission 204540) | Sediment microbial communities from Yellowstone Lake, YNP, Wyoming, USA - YL17G07_0 | ecosystem: Environmental > Aquatic > Freshwater > Lake > Sediment | place: USA: Wyoming | collected...
GCGAGGCGCTGTCCCTTCCCTCCATCGACCTGTCGCATGGCCAGCTGCCCGACCTGGAACTGCTGCTCAACGGCGGCTATTCGCCGCTCGCCGGCTACATGGGACGTGCGGACTACGATGCGGTGCTGCGCGGCATGCAGCTGGCGGACGGCACGCTGTGGCCGCTGCCCGTGGTGCTGGACGTGGCGGAGCAGACCGCCGCCGTGCTGGCTCCCGGCCAGCAGGTTGCGCTGCGCGACCCCGAGGGGTTCATGCTCGCCGTGCTGACCGTGCAGGACATCTGGCAGCCGGACAAGACGCAGGAGGCGCAAGTGCTGTTCGGCACGGCCGACCCCGCGCACCCCGGCGTGGCGCGGCGGCTGGAGGCCGGAAGCCACTACGTGGGCGGCCGGCTGGAGGGCCTCGCGCTGCCGCTGCGGCACGACTTCACGACGCTGCGGCTGACCCCGGAGGAACTGCGCAAGTCCTTCGTGCGCCGCGGCTGGCGCCGCATCATCGCCTATCAGGCGCGCCAGCCGCTGCACCGCGCGCAATTCGAGTTCACCCTGCGCGCAGCGCTGGGACACGAGGCCAACCTGCTGCTGCACCCGCTGGCGGGAAGCGATCCTGCCGACGACACCGAGCACTTCACCCGTGTGCGCACCTACCAGGCGGTGCTGCCGCGCTACCCTTCCGCCACCACCGCGCTGGCGCTGCTGCCGCTGCAGACGCGCGAAGCGGACGGGCGCGACATCCTGCTGCGCGCCATCGTGCAGCGCAACTATGGCTGCTCCCATTTGATCGTGGGCGGAGAATACGAGGAGCACGGCAGCGTGCGGCGCGGCACCGACATTGCCAGCCACGAAGAGCTGCAGCGACTGGCGCAGCCGATCGCGGCCATAGGCGTCGAACTGATCCCGTTTCCGCGCATGGTCTACGTCGAGGAACGCGACCAGCACATGCCGCAAGAGGAGGCGCCACCCGGCGCGCGCACGCTCACCCTGTCCGGGGAAGAGCTGCGCCGGCGCCTGGCCGAGGGGCGCAGGATCCCGGAATGGTATTCCTATCCGGAAGTCATCGCCGAACTGCGCAAGACCCACCCGCCGCGCGAGAAACAGGGGTTCACCGTGTTCTTCACCGGGCTCTCCGGCTCCGGCAAATCGACCCTGGCCAAGGTGCTGATGATCAAGCTGCTGGAAATGGGCGGCCGCCGCGTCACCCTGCTGGACGGCGACCTGGTGCGCAAGCATTTGTCGCGCGAACTGGGCTTCTCCAAGGAGCACCGCGACATCAACATCCGCCGCATCGGCTACGTCGCCAGCGAAATCACCAAGAACAACGGCATCGCCATCTGCGCCCCCATTGCCCCCTACCGCACCACGCGCCGCGCCGTGCGGGCCATGATCGCGCCGCTCGGCGGCTTCTTCGAAGTGCACGTGGCCACCTCCCTCGAAGTGTGCGAGAGCCGCGACCGCAAGGGACTATATGCCAAGGCGCGCGCCGGCATCGTGAAGGAATTCACCGGCATCAGCGATCCCTACGAACTGCCGGAAGCGGCGGAACTGGTTATCGACACCGGCAACCTGTCGGTGGAAGAGGCTGTGCAGCGCATCCTGCTGAAGCTGGAGCACGAGGGATACTTGCGGTAGGCAAAAAACAAACGGCGGCTCAAGGCCGCCGTTTACGTTTGGATAAAAGCACGGGGAAGCTAGCCATCCCGCCGATGCTGTGGCGCACCCACGAACTGAGGCAGCAGCGATCCCGCTCCCATGCCCAGGACGCTCATCAGGAAGCCGGCGAATTGCGGCGGCATCGCGCCCTCCGCCGCCAGGAACTCCAACGGCAGCCACGTTGCGAGCCCCAGGCCGATTGCCAGGTAGGCGCCTTGCGTCGTCGCGCGCTTCCAGTACAGGCCTGCCACCAGAGGCGTGAAGGCGACCACCAGCGTGACCTTGTAGGCATTTTCCACCATCTGGTGGATGCCGGTCTTGCTGTCCAGCGCCCACAGCGCGTAGAGCGTGACGCAAAGCGCGAATGCAGCCACCACCCAGCGCGTCATCACCAGCATTTTGTGATCCGAGAGGTTCTTGCGCGTGAGCCAGCCCTTCAGCACGTTTTCCGACAGCGTGACCGAAGGTGCGAGCAGGGTGCCGGAAGCGGTGCTCATGATCACCGCGAGCAACGCTCCGTAGAAAATCACCTGGGCCAGCAGCGGCAGGTGGCCGGCGACCAGGGCGGGGAGGATTCTTTGCGCGTCCTCATTTAGCAGCTTCGAGGTCAGCGCCGGATCAATCAGGTGAGCGGAATAGGCCAGGAACAAGGGCACGGCGGCGAACAGGAAATAGGCCACGCCGCCCAGCACCGTGCCCCACACCGCCACGTTTTCATTCTTCGACGAGTTGGCGCGCTGGAACACGTCCTGTTGCGGAATCGAGCCGAAACCCATGGTGAGCAGGCCGGAAACGAAGGCCACCATGGCCACGGCGTTGAGTTCCGGCCAGAAGCGGAGTTTTCCGTTGGCGGCCGCGTGCTCGATCACCGGCACCACCCCGCCGGCGAGATCCGACACTATCCAGGCGATGTAGAACAGGCCGATGACGATAATGATCATCTGGAAAAAGGTGGTCAGCGCCACCGACCACATGCCGCCGTAAAGCGTGTAGAGCAGCACCACCGCAGCACCGATGAGTATGCCTTGCGCCTGCGTGATGCCGCCGCCGGAGAGCATGTCGAACACCAGGCCCAGCGCGGTAATCTGCGCCGAGACCCAGCCCAGATAGGAGAGCGCGATGGCGATGCCGGCGACCACCTCGACCCGGCGGCCGAAGCGCTGGCGGTAGAAGTCGCCGATGGTGAGCAGATTCATGCGGTACAGCTTGCGCGCAAAGAACACGCCGAACAGCACCAGGCAAAGCGACGCCCCGAACGGGTCGGAAATCAATCCGCCCATGTCCTCTTTCAGAAACGTAGCCGGGATGCCCAGCACCGTTTCCGCGCCGAACCAGGTGGCGAACACCATGGCCATGACGATATACAGCGGCAGCGAGCGCCCGGCGGTGATGTAGTCTTTTGCGTTGTGCACTTTGGTGGCGGCATACATGCCGATACCGATGGAAACAACGAGATAGAGGATGACAAAACCGACGAGCATTTTGGATTCCTTAATGGGCAGGTCAAAAGCGAACGCGGGAATTATCGGGGAATTTTTATGGAGAATCCAGCAGCCCGCCCGATTTGAAGGAAAATGGGGCGCCGTTATTTGAACCAGAGCATGAGCGCGATCGCGCCCAACAGCGCCGCGACCACGATCAACAAGCCGCTTTGCCACGCGAGCTGTTTCGATACCTTGCTGAGCGCGGCGGGCAAGGCGTCATCATTCGGCCGCGTGAGCGCGTCGTTGATCAGTCGCGGCAATTTCGGCAGCGTCACCGCCCACTGCGGCGCTTCTTCCTTGAGGGTGCGCAGCAGCCCGCGCCAGCCCATCTGCTCGCTCATCCAGCGCTCCAGAAAGGGTTTGGCGGTCTGCCACAGGTCGAGGTCGGGGTCGAGCTGCCGTCCCAGGCCTTCGATGTTGAGCAGGGTCTTCTGCAGCAGCACGAGCTGCGGTTGTATCTCCACGTTGAAGCGGCGCGAGGTCTGGAACAGGCGCAGCAGCACCTTGCCGAAGGAAATTTCCTTGAGCGGGCGGTCGAAGATGGGCTCGCACACCGAGCGGATCGCCGCTTCGAACTCGTCCACGCGGGTGTCCGCGGGCGCCCAGCCGGCCTCGATATGCGCCACCGCCACGCGCTTGTAGTCGCGCTTGAAAAACGCCAGGAAATTCTGCGCGAGATAGTTTTTGTCGACGTCGGTGAGCGTGCCCATGATGCCGAAATCCAGCGCGATGTACTGGCCGGAAGGGGCGACGAAGATGTTGCCGGGGTGCATGTCGGCATGGAAAAACCCGTCGCGGAACACCTGGGTGAAGAATATCTCTACCCCGGCGCGCGCCAGCCGCGGAATGTCCACACCCTGCGCGCGCAGGGTGTCCACCTGGCTGATGGGCGTGCCGTGCATGCGTTCCATCACCATAGATTCAGAGGTGCAGAAATCCCAGTACACCTCCGGAATCCTGAGCAGCGGCGAACCCTCGAAATTGCGCCGCAACTGCGACGCCGAGGCCGCCTCGCGCATCAGGTCCAGTTCGTCGCGCAGGTGCTTCTTGAACTCCGCCACCACCTCGCGCGGGCGAAGCCGCTTGCCTTCGGCCCACAGGGTTTCGACCAGCCCGGCGCCGATGTCGAGCAGCGCCAGATCGTTCTCGATCACCGCGGCAATGCCGGGACGCAGCACCTTGACGGCGACCTCGCGGCCGTCCGGCAGCACCGCGAAATGCACCTGCGCCACCGAGGCGCTGGCCACGCACAGCGGATTGAATTCGGCAAATACCTCGCCCACCGGCTTGCCGTAGACGCGCTCCAGGGTGGCCAAAACCTGAGCAGAAGGAAACGGCGGCACCTGGTCCTGCAACTTCGCCAGCTCGTCCGCGATGTCGGCCGGCAGCAGATCGCGCCGGGTGGACAGCACCTGACCGAACTTGACGAAAATAGGCCCCAGCGCCTCCAGCGCCAGCCGCAGCCGCACCGCGCGCGGCTTGTCGAGGCGGCGCCAAAACAGCAGTCCGCGCGTAAGCAGGCGCAAACCGCGCACACGCTCGTGGCCGAGGAAAAACTCGTCCAGGCCGAAGCGGACGGAGACACTGGTTATTTTGATGAGGCGCAGGAGTCGCATGGAAAAACTTTGCTAACGTCTTCGGGCGTTTGGGGAAACCATGCTTTTTGGGTGGGCAAAGCGTACTGCTTTATCGGGCTTTGCGCAAGGAAAGGGCCGGTGTTGCAGCCTTGTCCGGGCGGGAACAAAAGCGGCTCAAGCCGCGCCCGTTCACTCGGCCTTTTGCATCTGCACCACGAACAGCATGGTGGGGAAGGTGCGGTTCAGTTCCTTGCTATGGAAATCCGATTTGGTGATGCCCATGCTGTAGCGCACGCGGCTGTTGACCTCAAACTCCAGCTTCGGTCCCGCGACCCACTCGATGCTGCCGTCGTCTTTGAGCACGTGCAGATAGGTATACGCACTGGTCTGCAAGACTTCCGTCACCATACCCCCTTCGGGCAATTGCGCGCTTGCGGCCGCGGCCCTGGCTGACGCGGCCATGCCCGCGTAGGTGTCCGCTTCCGCCTGGCCGCCCCAGAAGCCGATGTCGCCGGCAGCGTTGAATCCCGAGTATCCGACAGAGTAGAGGGTGCCCTTGCGGTTGGTGCCGCCCAGAACATAAATCCAGTCCTTGTACACAACCAGGCTGAAACCCGCACGCGGCTGGGGAAGCCGCGTCGCGGCCCGCCAGGCGCCGAGTTCGCCATCAGCGCCCACCTTGGTCATCTCGACGCTGTCCAGGTACTCGGCGCCGGACTGGCCGCCGCCGGCATACAGGTAGTCGCCGTGGGATGCTGTCGCCAGGGCGTAGCGGCCGGCTTGCAGCGGGCTTGTGGCTTTCCATCCCCGCAGCGCGCCGTCCTTGTCGAACTTCGACCACTCCACCTCGTTGATGCCGGCCCCCCCCGCCTGCTGGTGCCCGCCGACGACGTAGACGGCGCCACCCACCTTTTTGACGCCGTTGACGTAGCGCTGCATGGTCATCGCTTCGGGTTCCAGCTTCCATTCGCCGAGGCTGCCGTCTGGAAGGAATTCGGCGCTTTCCACCGTATCCAGCAGCGCGCCGCCGAAGCCGCCGAAGGAATAGATTTTCCTGTCCGTCGCCACCAGCTTGGTGCAGCGCCGCGTTACCTGCATCCCGTTTTGTTTCTGCCACGGCCCCAGGGAGCCGTCCTTTTCGATCCTGGCACGTTCCACCGAGCGCAGCAGATTGTGCCCGTGCAAGCCGTTGCCGCCGCCGACCACATAGATAAAGCCGTCGTGCACCACCGCCTCGGTGAAGCCGCGCTCTTCATTGAGCACGGTTCCCGTCTGCCACGGCCCGAGCGAGCCGTCCTTTTTGATCCTGGCGTATTCGGTGCTGCTCTGGAAGCGGTTGTCGTCCACGCCGCCAATCACGTAAATCACGTCGCCCGCCACCACCGCCGCGGCGCCGGTGCGCGGTACGTTGAACGAGGAAGCCTGCTTCCAGGCGGGCACCCAGGCCTGGCCAGGCATGCCGGCGCAACCGGACAGGGCGAGAAGAAGCAGCAGAGCGAACGCTGCCGTGGCGTTTCTGGTCATGGGGGGCTTTAGGTGGGTTGGGAAGCGGCGCGTCGTGCCAGGTTGGACGACGCGAGAAAGGTGGGGAAAGACTCGGTCAGTGTCCCATGGAAGCGGACGAAGAGCAAACGATACGGGCGGTTGCGTTTCGTGCGCACAGCGCACGCTACTCCTGTTCGTCCCCTTTCTTCTCCCGCCGCATGCCTCCCGCCACCACCTTGATCTCGAACAGCCGGCATTCCAGCGCGCCGTTGAACAGCGGGGTGCGGCGCGAAACGGCCAGGTGGATGAGCTTGGCCAGGCGCAGGTCGGCGGTGAAAATATAGGCGTTCCAGCCGCTGAATCTCTGTTTCAGCACGTCGCCCAGCTTGGGGTAAAACTCGGAGAGTTGGTGCTGTTCGCTAAGGCGCACGCCGTAGGGCGGGTTGGTGACGAGGATGCCGGCGGGGGCCGGAGCGCTGACTTCCAGAACGTTGGCCTGCTTCAGGTGCACGACGTCGGCGAGTCCTGCCGCCTCAAGATTGGTGCGGGCGTCATCGAGCGATTCGCCGAACAGGTCGCTGCCGAAAATGGGCTGGGAAGTTCTTGGCAGCTCGCGCGCTTTTGCTTCTTCGCGCAGTCTGCGCCACAGGCCTTCGTCGTAGTCTTTCAGTTTTTCGAAAGCGAAACTGCGGCCCGAGCCGGGTGCAATGTCGAGCGCCATTTGCGCCGCTTCCAGCAAGAACGTGCCGCTGCCGCACATCGGGTCGAGCAGCGGGGTGCCGGGCTGCCAGCCGGCCAGATGCAGTATGCCCGCGGCCAGGTTCTCGCGCAGCGGCGCTATCCCGCTCGCCTTGCGCAGGCCGCGCTGGAACAGCGCCGGGCCGGAGGTGTCGAGGTACAGGCTGAACTGCTCCGCGTCGAGGAAGGCGTGGATGCGTATGTCGGGTTCCTGCGTATCGACGCTGGGCCGCTCGCCGCCCAGCGCGCGGAACTTGTCGCACACGGCGTCCTTGATGCGCAGGGTGGTGAAGTCGAGGCTTTGCAGCGGGCACTTTTGCGCGCTAACCTTGACCATGATGGTACGCCCGACGTCGAACCATTCCGGCCAGGGCATTGCATGGACGGCCTTGTAGACGTCCTCCTCGGTGCGGTAGCGGCCCCGGCCGACCTGCCACAGGATGCGGCTGGCGATGCGCGACTCCAGGTTGGCGCGGTAGCACAGCGCAAGGTCGCCGCCAAAGCCGGCGCCGCCGTGGGTCACGTTGACCGCTTGCGCGCCGAGCCGCTGCAGTTCGTCGCCGAGCACCTGCTCAAGGCCGCGCGGGCAGGGCGCGAAGAATTGATGCGTCATATTTTTCATGGGGTGGGCAGTACACAAGACGTAAAATGCCTGCAATACTACACCACCTTCCTGGACGATGGCCGCGAACATGGAACATGCAGAGAACAACCTGGCCAGCCTGCTAGCGCAACACTTGGGCACGCCCGACAAAATCCTCTACAGCCAATACGAAAACGGTGCCTGGCGCGACTACAGCGCTACAGAGGTGGCGCAGCTTGCGGCGCGCTGGCAGGCGGCGTTTCGCGCGCAGGGGATGGCGCGCGGCGACCGCGTTGCGCTGTGCGTGAAGAACGGCGTCAACTGGGTGGCCATAGACCAGGCCGCGCTGGGCTTGGGGCTGGTGCTGGTGCCGCTGTACCTGATAGACAATCCGGGCAACGTGGCCTGGTGCGTGTCGGACTCCGCCGCGCGCCTCTTGGTGCTGGAGAACGCGCGCATGCTGGAGGCGCTGCAGGCGACGCTGACCACCATGCCCACCATAGTCTGCCTGCAGCGCGACGTGCCCGATTCGACGGCAATCGGCGTGGACAAGTGGCTGCCCCGGGCGGCGCTTCCGTTCGAGGTACAGCCGCTGGAGCCGGACGCGCTCGCCAGCATCGTCTACACCTCGGGCACCACCGGCCGGCCGAAAGGCGTGATGCTGTCGCACCGCAACATCATGAGCAACGTAGACGCCACCCTTGAGGTGGTGACGGTGCACCCGACCGACGTGCTGGTGTCGGTGCTGCCGCTGTCGCACATGTTCGAGCGCACCTGCGGCTATTACGCGCCGCTGCGGGCCGGGGCAAGAGTGGCTTTTTCGCGCGGGGTGAGCCAGTTGGCCGAGGACCTGGCGCTGCACCGCCCGACCATACTGGTTGCCGTGCCGCGCGTGTACGACAGGTTTCTCGCGCGGATCGGACAGAAGCTGGAAGAGTCGCCGTTCAAACGATGGCTGTTCCATCTTACGGTGAAGCTCGGCTGGCGCGTTTTCAACGGCGAGGCCTCCACCCCGGAGCGGCTCCTCTACGGCCGTTTGCGCAAGCTGGTGGCGGGCCCGATCCTCGCCCGGCTCGGCGGCCGCCTGCGGCTGGCGGCGGCGGGCGGTGCCGCGCTCGAAGCGCGCATCGCGCGCGCCTTCATCGGGCTGGGCCTGCCGCTGATCCAGGGCTACGGCCTGACCGAGGCATCCCCTGTGGTGGCGGCCAACCGCGCTGACGACAACGACCCCGCTTCGGTCGGCTACCCCCTGCGCGGTTTTGAAGTGCGGCTGAACGAGGCCCATGAACTGCTGGTGCGCGGCCCCTCCGTCATGCAGGGCTACTGGCAGCATGCGGACGCCACCCGCGCGGTGCTGAGCGCAGATGGCTGGCTCAACACCGGGGATCTGGCCGACATCCGTGACGGCAAGCTCTATATCAAGGGCCGCTCCAAGGACATCCTGGTGCTCTCCAACGGCGAGAAGCTGCCGCCGGAGGAAGCGGAGATGGCGATCCTCGAAGACCCTGTGTTCGAGCAGGTGATGCTGTTCGGCGAGGGGCGGCCGTCACTGGTGCTGCTGGCGGTGACGCAGGAAAGCGACGAGCGCGAACTGGTGCGGCGCGCCAACGCGCAGTTGAAGCAATTTCCCCGCTACGTGCGGGTGCGCCGCGTGGTTGCCACAAAGGAGCCGTGGACGGTGGAGAACGGCCTCCTGACACCCACCCTCAAAGCCAAGCGCACGCCCCTCGCGGCGCATTTCGCGCGCGAGATCGAGGCCGCCTATCGCGGCTGATCGGCGACGCGGTAAACTGGCTGCCCCGCAACCCTCCACGCGACGAGTTTCCCATGCCCATCCACGCCAGCGGCACGCCGCCAGAAGCCACTTTCCTCAAGGACTACCGTGCCCCGGACTATCTGGTCGACACGGTTGATCTCCATTTCGACCTTTACGAGGATGCAGCGCGCGTCACAGCACTGCTCTCGCTGCGCAGCAACCATGACCGCAGCGCAGGCGCGCGCCCTCTGGTGCTGGACGGCGAGGGGTTGGAACTGCTCTCCCTCAAGCTGGACGGTGCGCTCCTGGCGCCCGGCGCATACATCGTGGATGCGGAGAAGCTGACCATCGCCGCCGTCCCGGAAGCGTTCACGCTGGAAATCGCAACCGCCATCAAGCCGCAGGAGAACAAGGCCCTGGAAGGCCTGTACAAATCCGGCGGGCATTTCTGCACGCAGTGCGAGGCGGAGGGCTTCCGCAGGATCACCTACTCCCTCGACCGGCCCGACGCGATGGCGCGCTACACCACCACCATCGCCGCCGACCGCGCGAAGTACCCGGTGCTGCTGTCCAACGGCAACCTCGTCGCGCAGGGCGAGCTGGAAGGCGGCCGTCATTGGGTGCAGTGGGAAGACCCGTTCAAAAAGCCCTGCTATCTCTTCGCCCTGGTGGCGGGCGACCTGGCCTGCCTGGAGGATGCGTTCGTCACCCGCTCCGGCCGCCGCGTGGCGCTGCGCATCTACGTCGAACGCCACAACCTGGACAAGACCGGCCACGCCATGCAATCGCTGAAAAAGGCCATGCGCTGGGACGAGGAAACCTTCGGTCTGGAATACGATCTGGACATCTACATGATCGTCGCGGTGGACGATTTCAACATGGGCGCGATGGAAAACAAGGGCCTCAACCTGTTCAACTCCAAGTACGTGCTGGCCAAGCCGGAAACCGCCACCGACGCCGATTTCGACGGCATCGAGAGCGTCATCGCGCACGAGTATTTCCACAACTGGACCGGCAACCGCGTCACCTGCCGCGACTGGTTCCAGTTGAGCCTGAAGGAAGGGCTGACGGTGTTCCGCGACCAGGAATTCTCCGCCGACATGGCCTCGCGCGCGGTCAAGCGCATCAACGACGTGCGCTCGCTGCGCACCATCCAGTTCCCCGAGGACGCCGGCCCGATGGCGCACCCGGTGCGGCCGGATTCCTACATCGAGATCGGCAACTTCTACACCAGCACCATCTACAACAAGGGCGCCGAAGTCATCCACATGCAGCACACCCTGCTTGGCCGCGACGGCTTTCGCCGCGGCATGGACCTCTACTTCGCGCGCCACGACGGCGGCGCGGTCACCACCGACGATTTCGTCCAAGCCATGGAAGACGCCAACGGCCGCGACCTCACCCAGTTCCGCCGCTGGTACACCCAGGCCGGCACGCCGGAAATCGCCGCCTCGGGCGCCTACGATGCAGCCAGCCGCAGCTACACCCTGACCCTCAGGCAGAGCTGCCCCGCCACCCCCGGCCAGCCGCTCAAGGAGCCCTTCCACATCCCCGTCGCCATGGGCCTGCTGGACCGCGAAGGCCGCGAACTGCCGCTGCAACTGGAGGGTGAGGCCGCCCCCGCCGGCACCTCGCGCGTGCTGGAGTTGCACGAGGCGGAGCAGAGCTTCCGCTTCGTCAACGTGAAAGAGGCGCCGCTGCCCTCGCTGCTGCGCGGCTTCTCCGCTCCGGTCAAGCTGCGCGCCGACACCAGCCGGCAGGAGCTGGCCTTCCAGCTCGCCCACGACAGCGACCCCTTCAACCGCTGGGAGGCAGGCCAGCGGCTGGCGGCGGAAATCATCCTGGAGCTGGTCGCAGCACACCGCCGCGGTGCAGCGCTGGCGGGCGACGACGCCTTCGTGCAAGCCATCGGCAAGACGCTGGCAAGCCAGCTCGATCCCGCCCTGGTGGCGCAGGTGCTGACCCTGCCCAGCGAACTCTACCTGGCGGAACTCATGGACGTGGTGGACGTGGACGGCATCCACCTGGCACGCGAGTTCGTGCGCAAGACCCTGGCCGAGCGGCTCAGGGCTGCTTTCGACGCAACGTATCGAGCCGATACCATCGCCGGCCCCTACCGCTTCGACGCCGAATCGGTAGGCAGGCGCAGCCTGAAAAACCTCAGCCTCAACTACCTCATGGTTGCGGGCGACCCCGCCTCGCGCGCCCTCTGCGCCGCGCAGTTCGAGACAGCCGACAACATGACCGACAGCATCGCCGCCCTCTACTCCCTCGCCAACGCCGACTGCCCGGATCGCGCCCCCGCCCTCGCCGCCTTCCACGACAATTGGCGCCACGACACGCTCGTGCTGGACAAATGGTTCGCCCTGCAAGCCACCTCGCAACTGCCGGGCACGCTGGCCGAGGTGCAGGCGCTGACGCAGCACCCCGCCTTCGAAATCAAAAACCCCAACAAGGTCTACGCCCTCATCGGCTCCTTCTGCCGCGCCAACCCGGTGCGCTTCCACGACGCCTCGGGTGCAGGCTACGTTTTCCTGGCCGACCGCGTGCTGGAAATCGACGCCTTCAACCCCTCCGTCGCCGCACGCATGCTCGGCGCCATCAGCCGCTGGCGCAAGTTTGATACGGCGCGGCAGGCATTGATGCAGGCGCAACTGGAGCGCATCGTGGCGCATCCGGGGTTGTCCAAGGATGCCTACGAGGTGGCCGCCAAGAGTCTGGCGTAGGATGGTGCAGCGATACCCATCGCCTCGCCTCCACGGGCCTCGTAGGGAATGCCATTTGTGCATACAAAAAACATTGACGCACCACATATTTGTGCATACACTTTAGCGCATGAACGTCGACTTCGATCCGATCAAGAACGAGAGAAATATCAGAGAGCGCCAGCTCTCGTTCGAGCGAGTGGCCGAAGTCGATTTAAATACTGCGCTGGTGTTCCCTGACACCCGCAAGGCGTATGGCGAACCCGTTACCTGGATAGCCGGCTGCACGTGCTGTGTTTCACCGAAACCGCGACGGGCATTCGGGTGATCAGCTTCCGTAAGGCAAATGCGAGAGAGGCAAATAGACATGGCAAATCGCAAGCCCTTGATTGACGCGGACGGCGAGATCCGCGAACTGGCCGCCGAAGATATGGCGAGATTTAAACCGGCCGCCGAAGTGTTGCCGTTGTCGCTTAGAAAGAAACTAGGCGTGCGTGGCCCTCAGAAAACACCGACCAAGGAGCGCATCACCATTCGGTTGTCGCGAGAGGTGGTAGAGCAATTCCGCGAAAGTGGCGAGGGCTGGCAAACCCGGGTGGACGCTGCCTTGCGTGAGTGGCTCAAAAGCCATTCTCCCACTTGAGCCATTGCTTCATTCATGCGTGGGGTCGCCATGCGCTCAACCGGACCTGTGCAAAAAGGCTGGGCAGGTCGGTAGCACTCAGGAAACGATCATGAACATGGAAAAATCAGTGAAGTGGCTGCTGCTCCCAGCCAAGGCCATCGCCCTTGTCGGCCTGGTCGCATCCACCCTCGGGGTGCTCGGCGTGCAGATGCTTCCCGAGGATTCTGCGGCGTATGCGTCGCTCTATCCCGTATGGGCCGGCAAGGCGTGGACCATCGCGCTGTTCGGCGGGTTGCTGATAACGGCCATGGTGTTGGAAAGGGCTGTGCTGGCAGTGTTCCGGGCGATCAGTCGGGAGCGGCCGAAGGGATAAGCATAGGCGGGTGTGTGGCGGGCGCGGACGGTGAGGGAATTCAGCCAAGGCTGCCGGTCAGGTGCGGTTGATGTATGCTTTCAGCCTGGAGTTTGACGTGCCGCTTTTCACCGAGAATTTAGTGGTGTATGGAAACGGCATGTGCACATCGCAACCCAGGTTGGCAAGCGGGTTTCGGTGCGGTTCACGATGCCGAGTTTAGGAGCAGGCGTCGGAGTTGGGGCGCAAAACTGTCTCCCGAAAACAAAGTTGGACATTTCGCCAAGGAGATGTCGTTGCTGATCGAAATTCTGAAACGTACGCCGTCTTGGGTGTTTGTTCTCTTCTTCGCGCTCCTCGCGTTGGGCTACTTCCAGAGCAAGGGCAGAACGGTAAGCCGTGGCAAAGTCTCAATACTTCCGGTTGCCATGATCGTGTTGTCGTTCTACGGTGTGCTTTCAGCCTTTGGCATTGTTCCCGTTGGCCTTGCTTTTTGGGTTCTGGGCGTCACAATCGCTGTCGGGCTTGGCGTAAAACTCGCTACGCCACAGGGCGTTACCTTTTCTACTGAAACCCAATCGTTTTTCGTTCCGGGCAGTTGGCTCCCGTTGGCTTTCATGATGGCCATTTTCTTTACAAAATACGCCGTAGGCGTAATCTTGGCTCGGCAGCTTCCAATTGCCAGCGAAACGGCCTTCGTGGGTTCAGTCAGTCTTTGTTACGGCCTTCTCAGCGGTGTATTCCTCGCGCGTGCAATTGTCATTTGGCGTTCTGCAACAAGCAGGCAAGGGGTCAAGAGGCAAGGGTGTAAACGTAAACTGCGAACGGTCAGGTCTAGATTCGTAGCGTGTAGCAGGCAAGGGGTCAAGTCTTGACATCACGGTTATTGGCAAGTCTTGACGCAGGTGAGCACCAAAACGGGGTCACGATATCGGTCATCCCGTTACTGCTCTGGTCTTGTCTGCGCTTCGCGCAATTGATTGACTTGTCGGGGGTAGCCCCAATACTGTTCACTTAACACAGATTTTGTAGTAAATTCCAAGCTATTCCACATGAGGGGAGCTTGGAAATGGCGAGAACAGAAGGAGTGTTGC
>Ga0315281_10008843_pt1 | contig 14048 bp, 12 predicted proteins | sample YL17G07_0_MG_FD_204540 | JGI IMG/M metagenome (GOLD analysis project Ga0315281, IMG submission 204540) | Sediment microbial communities from Yellowstone Lake, YNP, Wyoming, USA - YL17G07_0 | ecosystem: Environmental > Aquatic > Freshwater > Lake > Sediment | place: USA: Wyoming | collected...
TGCGGGCGAAGAGTTGGGCGGCGAGCAGCCCCAGCCCGCCAAACATGAGGGCAGCCGCGGCGACGTTGGCGCTCGTCGCTGCCACCCGGCCCACGCCCGGCGCTGGTTCCCCGGAGACGGCCCCGGCGGCCAACGTGAGCAGCCCAATGATCGCGGCCGCCGCCGCCAGTCCGGTCACGAGCGCCGCGACCTGTTCGAGCAGCAGCCGGGATCGCGCCCGCGGTGTCGCCGCCACGACTTCGATGGTCCGCGACTCCTCGGCTCCGCGGGTCATGCTGGTGGCCGCGAGGATGAGGTACAGCCCGAGCAGCACGGGCGCCAGCCCGAGCACGCGCCACTCGATGAAGCCGCCGAGCCTGTCGATGTCGCGCGGCGGCCCGTAAATCGCCTGCGCCACCGAGAGCGCGCCGCGGATCTGTCCCATCAACGCCAGCCTGGAGGCCTCGTCCGGGTACGCCTTCGCCCAGGCCACCGCGGTGACGACGACCAGCACCCCGAGGCCGCCACCCCAGCCGAGCACGCCCCAGCGCAGGTCGCGCAGCGTCTTCAGATACACGGAGCGGAGCATTCAGGAGCCCTCGCCGCCTTCGTAGAGCCCGACGAAGATCTCCGCCAGGCTCGGCTCGCGGCTGACCAGCTCGACCGGCTCGAAGCGCGCGAGCAGCGCCATCGCCGCGCGCATGTCGCCCTGGATGTGGAAGCGCACAGTTCGGCCATCGACTTCGAGCCTCGAAACGCCCGGCAGGGCCTCGAACTCCGCGGCTGCGGGCGGGATAGCGCACTCCGCTTCGACCGTGTGCCCCTTCGTGCGCAGGACTTCGTGTACGAGCCCCACGTGGAGCAGGCGGCCGTCGCGAATGAAGCCCACGCGGTCACAGACATCCTCCACCTCGCTCAGCACGTGGGACGAGAAGAAGACCGTGGCCCCGCCGGCGCGAGCCTCGCGCACCAGTTCGAGGACCGCCTCCTGGTTGAGCGGGTCCAGGCCGCTGGTCGGCTCATCGAGGATCAGCAGCGGCGGCCGGTGCATGAACGCCTGCGCGAGTCCGACCTTCTGCTTATTGCCGCGCGAGTAGTCGCGGAAGGGCCGGTCGAGGTCCAGGTCGAGCCGCTTCACGACCCGCTCCACGAACGGCCAGTCCAGGCCGCCGCGGAGGTTGCCCAGGTACGTGAGCAGCTGCCTTCCCGTCAGTTTCGCGTCCAGCGAAAACTCGCCGGGCAGGTAGCCCGTCAGCCGGTGCACCTCAGTGGCCTCCCGGCGGCAGTCGTGCCCGAACACGAGCGCGCGCCCGGAAGCGGGCCGGATCAGGTCGAGCAGCAGGCGGATGGTCGTCGTCTTCCCGGCCCCGTTCGGGCCGAGGAATCCGAAGATCTCGCGTTCCGCGACGCGCAGGTCCAGGTCGAAGACCCCACGGCGCTCACCGTAGGACTTCGTGAGCTTCTCGGTGAGGATCGCGTCACCCACGTTCGCCTCCTCGCGCCCTGTTCCCGTTTACGCCCGGAAGGGCGCGCCGTCGAGTGCCCGAGGCCCGTACCTCCACGACGGCCTCCCCTGTTCTTCGAGCCGCCCGCCTCGCCGCGTGACACGCTCGCCCACGCCGGACAGGTTTATTTCACAATTACTTGGTATTAAGATGCCGCAACGCCGCTCGTCCCCGTGCCCAGGGGCGGCGAATTCGCCGGGGCGCCGGCCGCCGCATCCACGAGCGCGGCCGGTCAGGAGGAAGCAATGCAGACACGCGTACTCGTTGGCACGCGCAAGGGAGCCTGGATCTACACGTCGGACGAGAAGCGGGACCGCTGGGAGATTTCCGAGCCCATGATGCCCGGCTGGACCGTTCATCACATGGCTGTGGACCTCCGTCACGACCCGCCGCGGCTCTACGCGGCCGCCAATCACTGGGCCTGGGGCCCTTCTGTCGCCCGCAGCGACGACGGCGGCAAGACGTGGGAACAGCGCAGCCCCGGCCTGGGCTTCCCAAAGGATATGGGCATCGCCGTCGTCAACACCTGGCACGTCGAGCCCGGCCACGAACGCCAGCCGGGCGTGGTCTACGTCGGCACGCAGCCCGGCGGCCTTTTTCGCAGCGAGGACTGGGGAGATTCTTGGACGTCCGTCGACGCCATCAACCGGCACAGGTTCCGCCAGTTCTGGGGCGCCACCGGCTCCGTCGGGGAATCTTCGCTGCATTCCATCCAGGTAGACCCACGGGAGCCGAACCGCGTGTACGCGGCCATCAGCTCCGGGGGCACCTACGTCACCGAAGACGCCGGCGAGACCTGGGACCTCTGTTCCCACGGCATCGTCGTCACGACACCGGCCGCGAAGGCGCTGCTCGCGCAAATCATGGAGTCGTTCCCGCAGCCAGAGCTGCCCCCGGACGTCGACCCCGCTGCGCTGGACGAGTTTCACAAGCTCGTCATGGACCCGAAGAACCCTGACCGGCTCTGGGGCCAGGCGCACTTCGGCGTCTTCAAGTCAGACCATCGCGGCAAAGGCTGGGAAGACGTCACCAGCGACCTGCCTTCGTTCCACGGCTTCCCCCTCGCCGTCACGAAGCGCAACCCTGACGCGGTGTTCGTCCTCCCCATCGAGTACGGCAACGACAACTTCCGTGTCGTCCGCGGTCAATTCGCAGTCTGGCGCTCAACCGACGCTGGCAAGAGCTGGCAGCAACTGACACGCGGCCTGCCTGGCCCGCACGACTACCAGAGCGCCTACCGCGAGGCTATGGACACCGACGGTCTCCCCTCCGAAGGGGTCTATCTCGGCACCACGAACGGCGCCGTCTACGCCAGCAACGACGTCGGCGAGCACTGGCAGCGCCTGCCGGGCACCCTGCCACCAGTACTGAGCGTCACCGCGGGCGCCTGGTAGCCGCTGGTAGCTCATGGTCCTGGGCTCGCCCCACGCGGCGCGGGCCGCATCGCGCCCCTTCACGCGACCGCCTTCCGTCCGGGGTTCCGTCTACGGCTGTCGGCACCCGGGCCTGGCCGCAGTCCTCGTCTGCGAGCACCGCGCCGTTGGGTATAAAGAACGCCGCAGAGACGCCGATACTTCCGAAGCGCGACCGGACAAGACTGCGTCGAAAGTGCAGGCAGGCTGGGACAAGCCGCCTGCCATCGAAGCAGCAACGTCTGGTCGTGAATTTGGAAGGAGCCGTATCCATGCAAGACCAGGTATCAGAAAAGTCGTTCAGCACCGCCCTCATCCTCTCCATCCTCTTCGGGAGCCTGGGCGTCGACCGCTTCTATCTTGGCCAGGCCGGCCTTGGGATCGTGAAGCTCGTCACCTTCGGCGGTCTTGGAGTCTGGTGGCTGATCGACGTCATCAAGATCGCGACCAACAAGATGACGGACAGCCAGGGCCTCGCCCTCGCGCACTAGACGCCTGCTGCCGGGCCTCGACCGTCGAGCGGCGGTTGTTCGGCCCTGCGCCTGTCACTGGTTCGAGCGCCGTACGGGGGACGTCCCCCGCGGAAGCTCCGGAGGCAAACTCCGCACAAGAGGAAGACGGCCGGCATCATGCCGGCCGTCTTCCTCTTGCTTCAGCGCCTGGGGCTACACCTGGAACGGTGTCGTCGGCACTGTGATGCTCCCGCCTGAGCTGCTTCTGATGGTCACGTTTACCGGGTCGTAGGGCTGCCAGGGCATGACAGTGCCGCCGTAGCGGCTGCCGCCCCCGTTTTGCACCTCACCCATGAGGGTCCCGTCTGGCCGATAGGCGAAGAGCCGCACCGTCGTGTCGGAGCTGCTTGCCTTGATCAGCATCTGACCGCCGCTGTCTGCGGTCGCGTTCGTGTAGCACTTGGTGACCTTGATGGTGTCGACCGCTGGCGTCTTGACCTGGATGGTGACCGTGACGGAATTGTTACCCAGGTTGGGGTCCGCCGTGCCTGAGCTGACAGACCCGGTGCTCGAGTACGTGCCCACCGTGGTGGGCGCATAGGCGTTGACGACTACCGTTGCCTGGGTACCGCTCGCGAGCGTTCCGAGGTCGCAGGAGACGACGACGTCCACGAGGCTACAAGAGCCCGAAACACCATTGACCGTGGCAGAGTTGAAGCCCGCTTCTGGCGGGAGACTGTCGCTCAGCACAACCGAGGTCGCGGACTCCGGACCGCTGTTCTTGACCTGGAACGTGTAGCTGTACGACGACCCCGCGTTGGGCGAGCCAGTGCTTGCCGAGCCAGACACCTGGACGTCTGCGCCTGTGCTACTGCCGCCCGCCATCGCCCCAGAGGCCGACGCAAACGCTGTGAAGGCCGCTAAAACGACCAGCCACTTGAATCGAAGCTTAAGCATTGCTCTCTCCTTCTCACCGCGCACGTCATCGCTGAAGTACCCGGAGTCATGCTCGAGTTTCGGGCCGGCCATGTCCGGGTTGCTATTGGACGATGGTCCTAGGACCATCCGCGGACAGACCGGCCATGACAGCGACGCGAAGAAGCAAGCCGCGACGGTTCCGCCTGGCCAGCGCCTGGGTCTGGGTCGCCTTCTGCTCGTCCAGCAAGGTGCCATACAATGCGGGTAACGGGCCGGGACGGGCGCGACCGTCAGAACCAATTCGAGCAGAGCAGTTCCGAGCGCGCACGTTCCGGCTCATGCCCGCAAGCTCGGCGACCTCCAGAGTTCGTGGGCATGAGGAGGCCAACGCATGTTCTTCAAGCAGTACTACCTCGGGTGCCTCTCACAGGCGTCCTACCTCATCGGCGACGAGGCGACCAGGACCGCAGTCGTCGTGGACCCGCAGCGCGACGTCGACGAGTACCTGGCCGACGCTGCGGAACAAGGTTTCACCATCACGCACGTCTTCCTCACCCATTTCCACGCCGATTTCGTGGCCGGCCACCTGGAGTTGCGCGATCGCGTTGGCGCCGCCATCTGCCTGGGCGGCCGTGCAGAGGCCGAATTCCCAATCGAGCGCTTCCCCGACGGCCGCGACCTCACGTTCGGGAACGTTCGGGTCCGCGCCCTGGAAACTCCCGGACACACGCCAGAAGGTATCACCCTCCTCGTCTTCGACCTGGCAAAGAGCGCAACCGAGCCCTACGCCGCGCTCACGGGGGATACCCTGTTCATTGGCGACGTCGGCCGGCCCGATCTCATGGCGTCGGTCGGAGTCACCGCGGACGAGCTCGCGAACATGCTCTACGACTCGCTGCAGACCAAGATCCTGCCACTGCCCGACGAAACGCTCATCTACCCGGCCCACGGCGCCGGCTCCCTCTGCGGACGGAGCCTCAGCAACGAGACGTTTTCGACCATGGCGGTCCAACGCCAGTACAACTATGCCCTCCAGCCGATGAGCCGGGACGAATTTGTCACGCTCGTGACCGCGGACCAGCCGGAGGCGCCCGCGTATTTCATCAAGGATGCGATGCTCAACCGCCAGGAGCACCCGACCCTCGACCAGGAACTGGTCCGGGCGCTAAAGCCGCTCAGCCTCGGCGAGGTCCTGTCGTGCCAGGCAAGCGGCGCCACGCTGCTGGATGTCCGCGAAGCGAACGATTTTGAGGCCGCGCACCTTTCCGGAAGCCTGGACATCGGTCTCGGGGGTCCGTTCGCGACCTGGGCGGGCACCCTGCTCGAAATGGGTCAGGCGCTCGTGCTCGTTGCCGAACCGGGGAACGAGACTGAAGCAGCTGTTCGGCTCGGCCGAATCGGCTTCCACAACGTCCTCGGCTATCTGGATGGCGGCATGGCGGCCCTGGCCGTGCGGCCGGACCTCGTCGACAGAGTCAACCGGCTCGCCCCGGCGACGGCCGCAGAAGAACTCGCAGGCCCGAACCCGCCCTTCGTGGTCGACGTCCGCGCGCCCGGCGAGTTCGATGGTGGGCACGTCGACGGCGCGGTCAACATCCCGCTGAACCACCTGCGCGCCCGGATCGCCGAAATTCCGCGGGACCGGCCCGTGCTGGTGCATTGCCAGGGGGGCTATCGATCAGGTGTGGCCTCGAGCATCCTCCGGGCCGCGGGGTACACCGACTTTGCCGACCTCGCGGGCGGTTACCCGGCTCTTGCGGCGGTCCGCCCGGACCGGTAAGGGCGCTCGGGCGGCTCGGGAGCGGGCCGGCCTCACATCTGAGCGCGGCTGCGCGCGGTTCGCTTGGCGGCAACGGCGCGCCCCTGCTACCGTCGACGGTCAGGCGGTCGCCCTGGTGGAACTAACCGCTCGCGTGCTCTCCCGGCTGGAGCAGCCCGCACTCATACGCGAACACCACCGCTTGCACACGGTCCCGCAGCTCCAGCTTGTCCAGAACTCGCGACACGTGCGTCTTCACGGTTGTCTCGCTCACGACGAACGTCTCCGCGATCTCCGCGTTCGACAGGCCTCGCGCCATCAACTCCAGCACCTCGCGCTCCCGCGCCGTCAAATCCTCGATGCTGCGCGGCAGCGCGCGGGCCGGTTGACGCCGCACAAAGGCCTCGATCAGCCGGCGCGTCACCGACGGCGCCAGGAGCGCCTCGCCCAAAGCAACCGCCCGGATCCCCGCGACGAGCCGCTCCGGTGGGACGTCCTTGAGCAGGAAGCCGCTCGCTCCCGCACGAAACGCCTCGTACACGTACTCATCCATGTCGAAGGTAGTCAGCATCAGCACCTTCGCCGCGTTGTCACCCTCGAGGATCCGGCGGGTCGCGGCGATGCCATCGAGGTTCGGCATGCGCACGTCCATGAGCACCACGTCGGGCCGGTGGCGTTGTACGGCGGTGACCGCTTCGAGGCCGTCTCCCGCCTCGCCCACGACCTCCACGTCCGGCTCGGCCTCCAGGATCATGCGAAACCCTGCCCGCACCAGCGCCTGGTCGTCGACCACGAGGACGCGAATGGCAGTCATGAATGCACCGGCAGGCGTGCCCGCAATCGGAAGCCGCCTTCTGAGCGCGGGCCCGCCTCGAACTCGCCACCGTAGATCGACACGCGCTCGCGCATGCCGACCAGCCCCTGCCCGCCTTGATCGACGGCGGCCGCGCCCCTGCCGTCGTCGCACACCTCCACTTCGATGCCATCGCCCGCGTACCGCAACCGCACCTCCGTGTGGCGCGCGTTGGCGTGCTTGCGCGCGTTGGTCAGCCCCTCCTGCACGATCCGGTAGGCGGTCAGGTCGACACCCGGCGGCAGGGGCGCCGGTTCGCCCTCTACCCGAAGCTCGACGTCCAGCCCCAGCTCCCGGGCCTGCGCCACGAGCGTCGACACCTGGCCGAGGCCCGGCTGAGGCTCGAACTCCGTTGCGTCCTCCTCCCGCCGGAGAATGCCCACGAGCCGGCGCATCTCCGCCAGCGCCTCGCGGCCCGTCCGTTCCACCGCCAGCAGGGCGTCGCGCTCCTTCGTCTGCTCTGGCGTCAGCACGCGGCGGACGGCCGACGCCTGAATGGTCATCACGCTCACGCTGTGGCCAAGGACGTCGTGAAGCTCCCGGGCGATCCGGGCCCGCTCGTCCGCGATCGCCGCCCGCGTCGCCTCCTCCCGGTCGCGCGCGAGGCGCGCGGCGCGCATCTCCGCCGCTTCGGCGCGCGAGCCCCGTTGCTGGAGCGCGAGCCCTGCGAGCCAGAGCATGGCGAAGAGGACCGGCGTGACGATGTAACCTCCGGCTGTGCTGCCTGGGCCGTTGTAGACGACGATTGCTGCTCCGCCGACGACACACAGCACGCCGATCCGGGACTGCGTCGTGTCCGGGAGGTTGCCCAGGAGGAACGACGCAGCCATGCCTGCTGCGTACACGCTCGGGCTGAACACCACCAGTCGGCCGTCGGCGAACGAGAGCGCCGCAGCCAGCACCCACACCGACGCCGGCGCCGCAAACGGCCACCATCGGCGCCCGAGGAGCGGGAGCACAATCAGCGCTATAGCCGGGGCTGCGAACCAGGGATCCGTGTGCGGCGCGTTCGCCGCGCCCTGCCGCAACACCACCTCGAGCGCCGCGTCGACAGCCGCAATCGCCGCCGCCGCTTCCAGCCAGTAACCACGCACAAGCGTCGAGAGCCGTTGCACACACGGAGCGTACGGCATTCTCCCCGGCCCGGGCGTCATCCTCGAGAACGACGCGCGAATCATCCCGGACGACGACCGGGAATACGGCCCGATGACGACGACGACCCCACCCCGATCGGCGACGGTTTCGACATCCCATCCAAGGAGAAAGGCGATGAGCAGGTCATCTTCAGGAGACCGGCAAGGAACAGCGGCAATCAATGAAAGCTGCTCGATCACGAGACAGCGGCTGCCGTTCACAGGACGTGTCGCTCGGGCGGCAGCGCGGCACCCCTGGCGGGTGCTGGGTCTCTGGGTCGTGTTGCTCGCAGTGGCCTACTTCGCTGCCGGCGCGATGAACCTGGCGGCAAGCCCTGGCACGGCCGGCACGGAAGCAACAAAGGCCAGGGATCTCATCGACCAGCGGCTTCGCCAGCAAACGCCGCCGGAAGAGTTCGTCGTCGTCGAATCGCAGGCAACGACCGCCGACGAAGAGACATACTCATCCTTCGTCGACTCGCTCCTGAGCGACCTGCGAGCAGTCAAGGAAGTCAACTCCGTGGCCAGTTACCGGGACGGGGCGCAGGGCCTCGTCTCCAGCGACGGGCACACCGTCCTGATTCCGGTAACGCTCACCGGCGACAAAGCGGACGCGGCGGACGCGGTCGCACCGCTCGTCAACGTGGTCAAGGAGGCCAGCGGCAGAGGCGGTTTCCGGGTTACTACCGTCGGCTTCGGGAGCGTCGAAGGCGAGATGTCCACGCTGCTGGGAGAGACGCTCCAGCAGGGCGAAATGATCGGGATCGCCGTAGCGCTTGTGATCCTGCTCGTCGTGTTCGGCGCCGCGGTGGCGGCCGGGCTGCCCGTCCTGCTCGCTCTGCTCTCGATCTTTGTGGCTGCAGGCGCGACGGCGCTGGTCAGTAACACGATGGAGATGTCCAACTTCGTCGTCTTCATCATTACGATGATCGGGCTTGCGGTCGGCATCGACTACTCGCTCTTCATCGTCCAGCGCTTCCGTGAGGAGCGCGGCCTCGGCCGTGAGAAGATCGAAGCGATCGCGACGGCGGGTGCGACAGCCAGCCGCACCGTCTTCTTCTCGGGGATGGCGGTCGCGATCGCGCTCGCCGGTATGCTGATCATGCCCGACGCGACCTTCCGCAGCTTCGCAGTCGGCGCAATCCTGGTCGTGGCCGCGACGGTGGTCGCCTCCCTGACGCTGCTGCCCGCCGTGCTCGGCCTGCTGGGCGACCGCGTCAACTGGCTGACGCTGCCGTTCATCGGCCGTCGCCGGCGGACCGAGAGCGATGGCGGACTCTGGGACTGGATCGCCAGGGCGGTCATGGCTCGACCTGTCATCAGCGTCGTCGTCACCGGCGGCCTCCTCGTAGCCGCCGCAATCCCGGTTCTCAACATCAACCTCGGCAGCGTCGGCATCAGCTCGCTCCCCGAGAATAGCCAGCCGCGACATGCCTTCGACGTGATCAACAAGGAGTTCTCGGACGGGGTGCTGACGGCTGACATCGTTGTCGACGCCCCGAACGTGAACGACCCGACTGTGAAGAGCGCCATCGCCGATTTGACCGCCTCTCTGGAGGCGGATGAGTTCTTCGGCGCCTCGAAGCTAGAGACGAACGAGGCCCGCGACCTGGCGCTGCTGACCGTGGCGATGCCGGGCGACTTCTCGAGCGCGCAGTCCCAGGCAGCGCTCCAGCGGCTGCGCGGGGACTACATCCCGGCCGCCTTCCACAGCGTGGCGGCGGAGGTCCTGGTCGGCGGCCCGACGGCGGAGGCCGTTGACTCTGTCCAGACGCAGAGGGAATACCTGCCGCTCGTGTTCACCTTCGTGCTTGGGTTCAGCTTCTTGCTGCTGCTGGTGGTCTTCCGTTCCATCGTTGTGCCGCTCAAGGCTGTCGTCCTGAACGTGCTGTCGGTGGGCGCCGCGTACGGCATCCTGGTGCTGGTGTTTCAGGACGGCGTCGGCGCGGGCCTCCTCGGTCTTCGGGAGGCGCCTGTCATCGAGTCGTGGCTGCCCCTCTTCCTGTTCGCCATCCTGTTCGGCCTCTCGATGGACTATCACGTCTTCCTCCTCAGCCGCATCAAGGAACGCTACGACGAGACCAGGGACAACGCGGCTTCGGTCGCCCACGGCCTCCGCAGCACGGCCGGCATCATCACTGGCGCGGCCCTCATCATGGTCGTCGTCTTCGCAGGCATGGCCTCGGGCGAGCTGGTGGTCTTCCAGCAGGTCGGCTTCGGCCTTGCGGTTGCCGTCATCCTCGACGCCACGATCATCCGCATGGTGCTCGTGCCCGCGAGCATGGAGCTGTTGGGCGACTGGAACTGGTACTTCCCGGCGTGGTTGGAGTGGCTGCCGAAGATCAACATCGAGGGCGCGCAGAAGACCTCTCACACAGCTGAGCCTGCAACGACAAGCGCCGCCGGCGTCGAGCAACTCGAGCCTGAGCAGCCCGCATTGCCGGGGAACGCGCTGGCGCAAACGGCCGGTGGACGCTAACCGAACGGAGCCCGCAGCCGGGCTTCATCGAACCAAACGACGCCCCTCGGCCCCGTACAAGCGGGGTGAGGAACCCAAAGTCAAGGAGCAACTGAAATGTCACGGTCACGTTCCATTCGTCTGTTTTCTCTGTCCCTCGCCGGCCTGGCAATCGCCACGGCAATCCTGGCGGGGGCCTGCGCCCAGGATTCGAAGGAGAGCACGACCCAGCAGACGCCGCGGCCTGCCGCAACGGCGACAGCGGCAGCCGAGCAGAAGTCGCCCACGCCCGCTCCGACCCAGACTCCGACCGGAGACACAACCGGGATCGCCGCCGTCGACGCGACCATGAAGCTGGTCAAGGACCGGGACCTCGCGGCGTTAGCCGGGGCCGTCCATCTTTCTGAACTCGCCTGCGTCGCGAACCCCCAGGGCGCGGGTGGACCTCCTCGCTGCGAGGCCGGGGAGGCGAATGGTCAGAAGGTGAAGGTGTTCCCGTGGTCCGGATGCGAAATTCAGTACGCCCGTGAAGGCAGTGTCCGCGACCGGCTGAAGGCGATGGTGACCGACCAGCGGATAACCCCGGTCGCGCTCGTTCGCCTGGCAGCAGGAACGAAACTTGCCTACTTCGAAGGGGAACGGTACGGGGTGATCTACGAGGTCTCGGGCGCGCCAGGCCTGATGATCGGCCTGACGGAAGACGGGAAGATCACGCGGCTCTACGAGGGTTGTCAGGCGCCCGCCGCGGAACTTGTCAGCCGCGTCGACCCCACCGCAATCGCCAAGCAGTTCAAGTAGACCGTGCGGACGGGAGGCGCGTCAATCGAAACGGAATCTCGGAACCGCACATCTCACCGCCACTGCACGCAAACGGAGGAACACATCGGGGGCGCCGCGGCGCCCCCGCCGTCGTTCCGGGAAGGTCACCTCAACCCGAAGAGGAATCTGGAACGACGTCTGGTTTATCACCACTGTGTTCAACGAAGCGTTGCTCCCTGATGTCGGTCGCGAGATCTTCAGGAGAGCGCGTCGCGCGCACGCTCAATCACGTCGTCCGGCGCTTGCCCGCGTTCCATGGCGCATCAAGCTTAGCAGGCTGGCCACAGATGAAGGCCGAACCTGGTGGGCTGCTCCTTCGAATAGTACAACCGCCCGCGGGCCTCGCGTCCATGCTCAACGAGGTGGTTCCACGCCCGCCTGAGGCCACCCTCCAGGCGCCGCGTAAACGTAAACTGGACGCAGCCCTTCTGCCGGCCGCAAGCAGGGCCCAGCCCGACACCGGGTCAGGGTTTGCCGCGGTCCAGTTGGAAGTAGGCCAGGAGAAGCCATGCATACCCTTCAAATCCAACACCAGGTCCCGAACTACGACGGATGGAAAGCTGCCTTTGACAGCGACCCGGTGGGCCGGGAACGGTCGGGTGTGCGCCGGTATCGCATCCTCCGGCCCATCGACAATCCCAACGATGTGATGATCGAACTCGACTTCGACGACGCGGCCCACGCCGAGGCCTTGCTCTCGGCCATGCGCGGAGTTTGGGCCAACCTCCAGGGCACGATCGCGACAAGCCCCACCACGCGCATCTTCGCGGTCGCCGAGACACGCGAGTACTGAGGACGTTCGCGAGGTCCGGCGCTGGCCCTCGAGGGTACCCCGCGCGGTGAACATGGGGCTGATGGGGCGATACTGGATTCGAACCACGCGGGCACGCTTCAGGTAGACTCCGTGCGGGGTGCACGGTGGATCACCGGGAGTTCGATGACTGACTACCACATCAACATCTTCTTCAGCGAGGAAGACGGCCGCTACGTCGCTGACCTGCCGTCGCCTCGTGTTGGGCTGCGGTGCGACTATATCCAAGCCTCATGACCTCCTCTATGAGGGCCCGGCCATGTAGACATCGATCGCGGAATCACGCAACTGACTGTTAGAATGCCGCGATGCTGAGTGCTCGCGTCTTACGTTTGTTCGCTATCTCCGGGATCGCCTCGCAGGTTCTGTTCTTCCTTTCGTGGTTCGTGGCCCAGTTCTTCGAACGCGACAGCTACAGCATCTACCGGGACTTCACGAGCGATCTTGGTTCGCTAACGGCAGCGCACCCGCTTCCCTACAACGTGGGGGTCTCCGTGGCCGGGCTGCTCAGCATGCCGCTGGCGATCGCGCTCTACGCGGTCTTTCGCCGGTACCGATGGGGACTCGTTGGGTCCGTACTTGTCGGCGTGTTCGCCATCGGGCAGTTCATCGACGGCCTGGCGCGCGAGGACTGCTCGCCGCGGCTCGAAGCGTGCAAGGCCATCGGGGATGGTCCCGGCTTTTCGTGGCACCACCAGGTGCACGACATTGAGACGTTGTTCACGGCGCTGGCGATCGTCATTGCACCGTTCGTGTTCGTCGCCGTCTTTGGGCGTGTGGCCGAATGGCGCCCCTTGCGGCTGCCGTCGATGATCTGGGGCTTTGCGACCTTGGCGATCACAGCGGCCTTCGTCCTGGTTGCGTTCCAGGACAGCCAGCCGGCGGCAGGGCTACTGGAGCGGCTCCTGGTGACCAGCGCGACCGGCTGGGCAGGTTTGGTAGCGTGGTGGATGCTGCGACGCGGTGCCACCGATGCGGCAGCTGTGCAGTAACTAGCCATCTGGTCCGGGATGTGCCCTGGTGCATGTCACGGCTCGGGGCAGAATCTGCTAATGTGCCTAAGCAAGTAGCTAAATGGTGGGCGATACTGGATTCGAACCAGTGACCTCGTCGATGTCAACGACGCGCTCTAACCAACTGAGCTAACCGCCCACGCGGGACACTCAGCATACCCCACCGGCCAACACAGGCGCCAACGCCCCGCCACGGCTGTGCTACACTCCCTCCATCCCTTCGCAACGGGCTGACGGCTAACAGCCAACGGCCAATAGCCACAAGGCACCGACCGGGACGAGTAGCCCGCCGCACCCAGAGAGCCCGCGCCCCCGGCTGAAAGCGCGGCACCAGGCAGGCGAACACCACCCGCGAGCCTGTACCCGAAGCGCCACAACGGCGATAGGCGTGCACGGATGGCCCCGTTACCGGCCGCCACGAGCCTGTCCCGCGCGCCTTCCCGGCAGCGCAGGCGGGAAACCCGGGTGGGACCACGGAGCGCGCCTTCGTCCCGGACGAAGCGGCGCGCTTTTTCATGCCGTCGGCTATCGGCCGTCCGCCCGGAGGTCCGCAGTGCCCGTCTCGGATGCATCCGGCAGATGCCGTTTCCGCCTGGCCGTTCCCAGGGTGTTGTCCACTACGCGACCCGGCTCGGACGGGCTTGTTGACCGCTGACAACGCCACCGCCGACGGCCGATAGCCAACAGCCCCTGGAGGTCCCCCCGATGTCTCAGCACCTCGAATCCCACGTCGACCTCGCCGCCCTCTCGAAGGATGAGCGCCTTTCGCGCATGCGCCATTCCGCGGCCCACGTCCTCGCCGAGGCCATGGTGGAGCTCATGCCTGCCGCCGAGCTCGGCATCGGCCCGCCCATCGACACGGGCTTCTACTACGACTTCCGCCTCCCGCGCCCGCTCACGCAGGAAGACCTCGCCTGGCTCGAAGAGCGCATGCGC
>Ga0315281_10008844_pt1 | contig 14047 bp, 14 predicted proteins | sample YL17G07_0_MG_FD_204540 | JGI IMG/M metagenome (GOLD analysis project Ga0315281, IMG submission 204540) | Sediment microbial communities from Yellowstone Lake, YNP, Wyoming, USA - YL17G07_0 | ecosystem: Environmental > Aquatic > Freshwater > Lake > Sediment | place: USA: Wyoming | collected...
TTGTACACGTTCTCGCCGAGCGCCGCCTGGGCTTCGGTGTAGGCGCCGACCGTAGCGGGTCGCGCGGTGGTGTCGCTGGTCTGGGCGGCGACCGGAAGTGCCGCGACCGCGAGGAGAATTGCTGTGCGAATCACGGGCTTAAGATCCATCGTCGCTCTCCTGCTGACAAGCATCAGCGTGCGATGAACGGGCCCCATACCGGAATCTTCCAGGGGTTTACGCGCAACAGCGGCGGCTCGGTGCCCGGCAGAAAGTACTCGAAGTACCGGCGATCCTGCGGAGTGGCCGGGTCCACGAGCCCTCCGGTGGGCCGGTCCAACTCGGCGACGCTCATGTCTGATGGCACAGTCCAATCGCCCGCACTGGAGTCGCCGTAGAACCGCGTCACCATGTTGGCCCAGATCGGCGCGGCCAACGAACCGCCCGCCGCGCCCGGCATGATCATCTTGGGCTTGTCGAAGCCGAGCCACACGCCGGCGACGAGCGTCGGCGTGACGCCCATGAACCAGACGTCGGCGTTGTCGTTGGTAGTGCCGGTTTTTCCAGCGATGGCGATGTGTTGCGGCACGATGCGACGCGCTGCTGCGCCGGTGCCCCGCTCCGCCGCTTCGCGCATCATATCGCGCACGATGAACGCCACGCGTGGATCAATCACCTGCTGCGGCGCCGGCGCGGGCGCCGCATATACGACTCGGCCCGCGCGGTCCTCGATGCGCGTCACGTAGCGCGGCTCCACCGCCACGCCATTCGTGGCAAACACCGAGTACGCCGCCACGAAATCCACCGGATGCACTTCGGACGCGCCAATGGCGCTCGACGGATACGGATGCGTTGGCGTATCGAGGCCGACGCGCTGCACCAGCGCGGCCACCGAGTCCATGCCCACCCGCTGGCCGAGCTGGATCGCCACGGTGTTGCGCGAGTGGATCAGCGCCTCGCGCATCGTGAGCGGGCCGAGGAATTTGTTGTCCGCATTGCCCGGGCTGTAGATGTCGCCGTTGGACAACGGGATCTGGATCGCAGTGTCCGCCAGCATCGCGTTCGCGGGAATCGAATCCATGATGGCGCGCGCGTACACGAACGGTTTGATGGACGACCCCGGCTGACGCAGCGCGTGCGTGGCCCTATTGAACGACGAACGGGCGTAGTCGCGTCCGCCGACCATGGCGAGCACGTCACCAGTGAGCGGATCGATCGCCACGACCAGCCCCTGAAGGTACTCGCTCTCGTTTCGTGGCACGGCTGCCATCTTCGGGTACCCATATCCCTCGTGTGCTTCCACCTGCAACGCGCCTCTCACCAACGCGTCTGCCGCCGCCTGTTGCAGCGCTGGCGCCACGGTGGTGAATACGCGATACCCGCCGTTGGCGATGACAATGCCATCCTGCTCCGCCGCCAGACGCACCGCGTCCACGAAGTACGGCGCCACCACCGAGCGGCCAATGTTGGGCGCGGTGACGAGGGGCTGCCGCTGCGCGGCGGTTGCCTGCGAGCGTGTGATGTAGTTCTGATCGGCCATGAGGCCGAGCACGAGGTTGCGGCGAGTCTTTGCCTTGTCCGGAAACGCGATCGGGTCATAGATCGCCGGGCCTTTCGGCAGTGCCGCAAGCGTCGCGGCTTCCGCGAGCGTCAGGCGCGCGGCGCCTTTGCCGAAATAGTGGTGCGAGGCCATCTCGATCCCGCGCCAGCCGTGCCCGTAGTCGATCTGATTGAGGTAGGCCTCGAGAATCTGTTCCTTGTTGAAGTGCCGCTCCATTTCGCGCGCGGCGGACTGCTCCCGCAGCTTTCGCATTGGACTCGGGTCGCGGCGGTCGATGATGTCGGGGTGCATGTTGCCGACCAACTGCTGCGTGATGGTGCTCGCGCCGCGCCGCCCACCCATGAGATTGTCCCGGATCGCGGCAGCAACGCCGATGAGGTCGACGCCGTCGTGCTGATAAAAGCGCTGGTCCTCGACGGCGATGAACGCCTGGCCCACGTACTTCGGCAGCGTGCGGAACGCGACGTTGAGCCGGCTTTCTTTGCCGATCTCGCCGATCATCGAGCCGTCGTTGGCGAAGATGATACTCGCCTGGGGAGGAATGATGATCTGCCAGGCTTCCGCGGGCTGTTGCCCCTGGAGCATGGCCGGCACGATGAGCAGAGCGAGGGCGGTGCGCATGGAGTGTTGGTACACCTGACTAATAGCGGAGGTCGCGTGGCAGAACCACTCAGGGTACAGCGTGCAGCGTGCAGCGTGCAGCGTGCCGAGACAGGGTGCGGGGTCAGACCTACCACCAAACGCCGTTACCTATCTTCTTTAAGGACGTGAGTATCCAGCTCGCCATCGCCCAATTCGCGCCCAAGAAGGGTGACGTCGCGCACAACATGGCGCGGCTGGGCGAACTGTTTGCACAAGCCGACGCGCTGAGTCCGCGACCCCAGCTCCTGTGCCTCAGCGAATCCGCGCTGTCCGGCTATTTCGTGGAAGGCGGTGTGCGCGATGTGGCCATGACCGCCGGCACGCTCGCCCGCGACCTGCAGGAGCGCTATCGCGCCAGCGTGACCACGCCGAGCATGCTCGACGTCGTTGTCGGCTTCTACGAAGTCTGGCAGAACAAGCTGTACAACAGCGCCCTCTACGTGACGCTCGGCGGCAGCGAGCCCGTGATCCGGCACGTGCACCGCAAGGTGTTCCTCCCCACCTACGGCATGTTCGACGAGGAGCGCTTTGTGGAGCGCGGACGCGACGTGCGCGCGTTCGACACGCCGCTGGGCCGAGTGGCGATGCTGGTGTGCGAGGACGCCTGGCACTCGATGACGGGAACGATCGTCGCGCTCGATGGCGCACAGATGATTCTGCTGCTGGCGGCGCCGCCAGCCCGGGGCCCGTGGGCACAGGAGCAGAGCTCGGTGCCCGCGAGCGTCAACCGGTGGGAACGACTCTCACGCGACATCGCGGAAGAGCACGGCGTCTTCGTTGCACTCGCGAATCTCGTGGGCAGCGAGGGCGGCAAGATGTTTCCCGGCGCCAGCATGGTGATGGGACCCAAGGGCGACCTGCGCGTGCGCGGCCCGCTCTGGGAAGAGGCCATCGTCACGGCGACGCTGGACCTCGAGGACGTGACGCGCGCACGGGCGGACACGCCGCTCGTGGCTGATCTCCAGGTGATGATGCCACACTTGGTGGCGAACATCGAGCGGATTGAGGCACGCCGTCCTGCGGAGTTGAAGTTCGATCCGGCGAAGGAGATTGGAGGAAAGAGGAAGGAGGAAGGAGGGCGCCGCCTGGCGTCTCCGTCTCGCTCCCAGTCTGACTTGACCGTCGTGCGCGCTGGCAACGAGTCCGTGCCACCGCTACCGCTCGAGATCGACGGCACGATGACCGCAGAGTGGCTCGTCCACTTCATCAAACACGAAATGGCGCAGCGCGGATTCACGCGCGCGCTGGTGGGCGTGTCCGGCGGCGTCGACTCCGCGGTGACGGCAACGCTCGCCGCGCGCGCGCTGGGCGCGAAGAACGTCGTTGGCATTCGCATGCCGTACAAGACTTCGAGCAAAGAAAGTCTCGAACACGCGCAGTTGGTGATCGACGCGCTGGGCATCGAGTCATGCACGATCGACATCAGCGCCGCGGTGGACGGCTACCTCCAGAGCGACCCCAAGGCCGACGCCGCGCGACGCGGGAACGTGATGGCGCGCATGCGCATGATCGCGCTGTTCGATCAGTCCGCGAAACTCAACGCGCTGCCGCTGGGCACCGGCAACAAGACCGAGCGGCTGTTCGGGTACTTCACCTGGCACGCGGACGACGCGCCGCCGATCAATCCACTGGGCGACCTGTTCAAGACGCAGGTGCTGACGCTGGCGCGCCACCTCGGTGTGCCCGACGCGATCGTGAAGAAGCCGCCGACCGCCGATCTCGTCGTGGGGCAGACGGACGAAGGCGACTTCGGTATTTCGTACGCCAAGGCGGACGAGATCCTCAACTGGATGCTCACGGGCTACAAGGCCGCCGACCTCGTGGCGCGCGGGTTCGCGCCGGCCGACGTGGAACTGGTGCGCAAGCGACTCGAGAGCACGCACTGGAAACGCCGGCTCCCCACGGTCGCGATGTTGTCGCACACGGCGATCGGCGAATCGTATTTGCGTCCGGTCGACTATTGAGGTTTTGAGTCGGGCCTTGCCGGTCGGGGACCTCAAGTGCGACAAAGTCGACCGTGGCTCGCTTGACTGGTCGGATCGGAAGCGAAGCGAGAGAAGGTCAGAAGCCGAGCGTTTAGAGCGGCGACCCGACTACTTCTCTATGAGCGCCTCGGCTTCAATCTCCACGAGCATCGCCGGGTCGATCAGCGCTCGGACTTCGACCAGCGTCGTCGCCGGCCGGATGTCCTTGAAGTATTCGCCATGCACGCGGCCTACTGCCTCCCAGTCGCGCGCGATGTTCACGACGTACATCCGTGTGCGCACGATGTCGCTCAGCTTCGCGCCGGCGCGTTCCATTGCGGCCTTGATGTTCTCGATGGTCTGGCGCGCCTGTGCCGCTGCGTCGCCCACGCCTACGAGTTTGCCGTCAGGCCCGGTGGCAGTGGTGCCGGAGACGTACACGTGGGATCCTAATCGCACGGCTCTGGAGTATCCCACCAGGGGCTCCCACTTGGTGCCACTGGAGATCAACTGCTTCGGGACGTTCATCGCATGAGCCGTGCTTTGCCGGGCGCCTTGCGCCCGGATGTACGTTCTCGGCCGGGGCTACACCCCGGATCGACCGCTGACCAACGAGGAATCCGGCGCAACGCGCCGGCCGAGACCTTCAATCCGCGCCGAAGGCGCGGCCGAGTACCGCCGTTATGCTGCCTCTGCATACGCCAACGATATTGCACGTCGCGCTGCCCGTTTCAAAGAGCGATGCACGGCGCGCGCGTAGCGCATGAAGTTCATGCCGGCCCACGGATAGATCGCAAAAAACTCAGCCGGCAGTTGATCGCTTTTCAGTGAATTGCAGTGCGGACAGGCGAGCACAACGTTGCCCGCGCAGTTGGTGCCGCCGTGCGCCAGCGGATGCACGTGGTCCAGGGTGGCCGTCTCGAAGTCCAATGCGCAGGCGCAGTAGACGCAGCGGCGCCCGCAGTCGCGCATCGTTGCGCGCTTGACGGCCCGCTTGTGTCGCGCACCGCGAAAGCGGGACCCCTCGGAGCGGTGTCGATGGATGGGCACACGTCGAAGACGGTGCGAGTGGAGGATGACGCGGTGACCGTGGTGACGAACGGGCATTTCACCTCGCGGGAAATGACGACGCCCCGCGGCGGGAGCATTTCCCGTGGCGGGGCGTCGAACCGGCTCGTGACGTCGCTCGAGGCGACCAAACAAACGCGCCGTGATCGGACGCGTTGCACTGCGCTCAGAGAGTGTCGTCGCTGTAGTTCCAGCGTCGTTGCTCCTTGAAGGGTCGGCTTCGACCGAACGTATGTGATGCCGGACGATTTCGCGCAAGAGGGAGAACGACAAATCCGGCGCCCAAGGCGCCGGCCGAGCACGTACATCTGCCGCAAAGCGGCGGCCGGGTACAGGCCCTATTTTTCAGCTCCATGGGAATCCAGACCAAGACGGAGCCGCAGTCCGCAAAGGAGCTCTCCAAAGCGCAGCTTCTCAGCGTTTACCGTACGATGCTGCTCTCGCGCCGGGTCGACGACAAGGAGATCCAGCTCAAGCGCCAGAACAAGATCTTCTTCCAGATCTCCGGCGCCGGGCACGAGGCCGTCCTGACGGCGGCGGGCATGCTGCTCAAGCCCGGGCACGACTGGTTCTACCTCTACTATAGGGATCGCGCGCTCTGCCTCCAGTTGGGCGAGACACCCGCCGAGATGCTGTATTCGGCCGTGGGCGCTGCGAAGGATCCCAACTCCGGCGGGCGGCAAATGCCGAGCCACTGGGGCCACAAGAAACTCAACATCGTGTCTGTGTCGTCACCCACCGGCACGCAGTTCCTCCAGGCCGTCGGCTCCGCGGAGGCCGTGAAGAAGGCCGACGCGCTCGGCGTCACCCCCGGATTCGAGAAAGACGAAGTCGTGCTCGTCACCACGGGCGAAGGCCAAACGAGCGAAGGCGAGTTCTTCGAGTCGTTGAATACGGCGACGAACCTCAAGTTGCCGGTCGTCTACCTCGTGGAAGACAACGGCTACGCGATCTCTGTGCCGGTGGAAGTCGGCATCTCCGGCGGCTCCGTCTCGAAGCTCGTGTCGGGCTTCCCGGGCCTCTTCATTCAAGAAGTGGACGGCTGCGATTTCTTGGCTTCTTACGAAGCCATGAAACGTGCCATAGAACACGCCCGCGCGCGCAGAGGACCGGCGCTCGTGCACGCCCAGGTGATTCGCCCGTACTCACACTCCCTGTCCGACGACGAGGTCTTTTATCGTCCGCCGGAAGAACGTGACGCCGACGCACTGCGCGATCCCGTCACCACGTTCCCGCGCTGGCTCGTGGATCAGGGCCACGCAACGAAGGCGGACCTCGAGCGCATCCAGAAGGAAATCGACGACGAAGTACAGGCCGCGACGGACGACGCGCTCGGGCAGCCGCAGCCGGGCCCGGAGACCGTGTACGTCAACGTCTACTCGCCCGATGTGGATCCCACGAGCGAGCAGTTCGACACGGAAGACGATCCGCAGTTCTCGGGCAACGAAACCACGATGGTGGACCTGCTCAACTCGGCGATGCGCGATGAGATGCGGCGCAATCCGAAGATGTTGATCTTCGGCGAAGACGTCGCGGACGTCTCGCGCTCGCGTCACCTGGGCAAGGTCAAAGGCAAGGGCGGCGTCTTCAAAGTCACGTGGGGACTTCAAAAAGAGTTCGGCGACGAGCGGGTGTACAACTCGCCGCTGGCGGAAGCGAACATCATCGGCCGCGCGATCGGGCTCGCGCTGCGCGGCTTCAAGCCGGTCGTCGAAATCCAGTTCTTCGACTACATCTGGCCGGCGTACATGCAGCTGCGCGATGAGCTGAGCACGATGCGGTGGCGCTCCAACGGTGACTTCACGGCGCCGCTTGTTGTGCGCACGACGTACGGCGGATACATCCGTGGCGCGATTTACCACTCGCAGACAGGCGCGTCGCTGTTCACACATTGCCCCGGGCTGCGCGTGATCTGCCCGTCCACGGCACTCGACGCCGCAGGCCTGCTGCGCACCGCGATCCGGTGCGACGATCCGGTGATCTTCCTGGAGCACAAGCACCTGTACCGGCAGACGTACAACAAGGCGGCGTATCCCGGACCGAACTTCATGATTCCGTTCGGCAAGGCGCGCACGGTGCGGCCGGGCACGGACGTGACCATCGTGACGTACGGCGCCACGGTGCATCGTGCGTTCACGGCCGCGAATCAGGTAGCCGAGGCGGGCGGGCCGAATGCCGAGGTGATCGACCTGCGGTCGTTGTCGCCGTGGGATCATGCGGCGGTCTACGCGTCCGTGAAGAAGACCAATCGAGTGATCGTGCTGTACGAGGACTCGATGTCGTGGGGCTACGGCGCAGAGATCGCGGCGCGCATCGCGGACGATTGCTTCCCGTGGCTGGATGCGCCGGTCAAGCGGGTGGCGTCTGCGGACACGTACGTTGGGTACGCCCCACAGCTCGAGGACGCGATCCTCCCGCAGGTGGTGGACGTGCGGCGGGCCATCGAGGAGATCGCAAAGTTCTAGCAACGGCGCTCCACCATGCCGCCAACCGATGAGGTGGACGTTGTGACGTACGTAGCAGCCGTCAGAGGGCCGGCCGAAGCGGTCCAGTGACTGCGGCGACAGGTTTGCGCTAACCCCGTAGCTGAGCCCCTCTTTCTGACGCAGACGCAGCGGCTTTGACGCGCATGGCCACCAACATCTGGTTTTGGGTTGGCTTCATCGCGTTCGTGCTCGCGATGCTCGCCCTGGATCTGGGCGTGTTCCACCGTTCAGCGCACGAGGTGCGTCCGAAAGAGGCTGGCGTGTGGGTGGCCGTCTGGGTGGCGCTGGCGCTGCTCTTTGCCGCGGGCCTGTGGCGCTTCGAGGGTGGTCACGTCGCGCTCACGTTCCTCACCGGATACGTGATCGAGGAGTCGCTCAGCGTCGACAACTTGTTCGTGATGGTAGTGATCTTCAATTATTTCGCGGTGCCGGCAGTATGCCAGCATCGCGTGTTGTTCTACGGGATTTTGGGCGCGCTGATCATGCGTGGCCTGTTCATCGGGCTCGGCGCCGTGCTGCTGGCCCGCTTCGACTGGATACTCCTCGTGTTTGGCGCGATGCTGCTGATCACGGGCGTGCGGATGATGTTCAAGCACGACGAGGAGTTCGAGGGCGAGCAGAACCGCGTGGTGCGGCTGGTGCGCCGGTTCGTGCCCCTCACGCGGGAGTTCAGCGGGACGAACTTCTTCGTGGTCGACGGCGGGCGGCGGCTCGCGACGCCCCTGTTCCTGGTGCTGATCCTCGTCGAGTTCACCGATTTGATCTTCGCGGTCGATTCGATTCCCGCCATCTTCGGCATCACGCGCGACCCGTTTCTCGTGTTCACGTCGAACATCTTTGCGGTGCTGGGCCTGCGCTCGATGTACTTCCTGCTCGCCGCTGTGATCGAGCGCTTCTACCTATTGAAGTACGGGCTGGCCGTGATCCTGTCCTTCATCGGCGTAAAGATGCTGGGTGAGCGGTGGTTCCACATCGACATCACGGCATCACTCGCCGTGGTGCTGGGAACGCTGTCGCTCGCGGTTGCGGCATCCCTGATGTGGCCCGAGCAGGCGCTCGGACCGGAGGTCACGCGCCTGGAGGGCCGGACCGGCTCAATTTTCGGCGCGCTAAGGTCCCGGAGGCGGCGCTAGCGGCGTTCGGCGGCTTCGCGGATGTCAAGCAGGATCTCGAGGTAGAGCTGTTCGCGACGGTAGGCGAAATCGAGCGACGTCATCTGCGTCGGGTCCGAGCCGCCCTTGGCGCGATCAAACGCTTCGCGGTACATCGTCTCCAGGTTGTCCATGATTCGTTCGCGCGAACGTGACATACGAGTTCTCTCGAGTGCTTTGAGGGTCAAGCGGGGAAAGTCGTCGCTGGAATCGGTGGGCGCCTCCGATGAATCGAAGAGCAGCTTTTTCGCTGCGCCCAGCAGAAACCGCCGCGGCTGAATTGGATCCGGCATTATCTCAAGCTATCGTGTGGACAGCGTCGTGACCAACGAACGCGGTGCTCGCATTGCGCCGAGTTTATCCTCCCGTCAGTTTCAGCCGCATGTCGGATGATGTCCTGTATCGTCGCAAGCTGCCCCACGGCCCGGACGTGCGCATTCGGCGTACGACCGCGGCCGGCGTGACGCCAGTGACGGCAGTGATCGACGTGGACCGGCGCGCCGGCACCCCGCGGGAAGCCGAAGGCGGACAGCCGCCAGCGCTCAAGACGGCGAGCGCTGCCACCGAGGCCGAGGTCGTCACGGCCCTCAAGGCAGACGCCGATGACGACCGGGAGATCGCCTCTCTGCTTCGTGCCAAAGGGCTGCGCTAGAGTCTGGCGAAAACGAGCTCCTCGACGACCTTGCCGTCCCGAAGGTGCTCGGTCACGATTCGCGCGAGCGACCCGGGCGTAACGCCGGCGTACCACACGCCTTCCGGATAGACCACCATGATCGGCCCGCCGACGCACACGCCGAGGCACGGCGTCTCGCCACGCTTCACGCGATTGGGGCCGAACAACAGGTCCTCGCGATCGAGCAGCTCCGGCAGCAACGCGTAGAGCTCGCGTCCACCGCGATTCGTCGAGCAGAAGCCGCCGGTACACACAAGCACGTGGTGGCGGTACGGTTCCATCGTCGGTTGCATGGCGGTATACTCGCCGTGAGGACGCCCGTTCTCAACCGGAGGTCCAATTGGCACCACAGATCGATCGCGTTGGCGACCTGACCGTCGCCGTGGAACGGCCCGCCACCACGGGCAAGATGCCGCCTGTGCTCCTCATCCACGGCATGTTCGGCGGCGCGTGGTACTGGGAGGGTTACCAGTCGCTCCTGGCCTCACGCGGCTACGAGAGTCACGCACTCAACCTTCGCGGACACCACGGCAGCCGCCCCGTGCGGGACATCGGCAAGGTGCCGCTGTCGGCGTACGTCGCAGACGCGCTCGAAGCGGCGCGCTCACTGAAGAACCCCATCGTGATCGGCCACTCGATGGGCGGCCTGATCGCGCAGAAAGTGGCGGAGGCCGGTGCGTGTCGCGCGTGCGTGCTGTTGGCGTCCGCGCCGCCGCGGTGGATTCCGGTGGTCAGCTGGCTGCTACTCACGAGGCAGGTGAAGTACACGAAAGCGCTGATGCTGTTCGAGCCGCTGCTCCCGAATCGTCGCGACGCAGACGTGCTGATGTTCAATCGTACACCTGTCGCGGCGCGCGACGCGGATTTTGCGCGCCTCGTGCCGGAAAGCGGCCGCGCCGGCTTCGAGCTCAGCGTCGGCATCGTAGGCGTGAATGAGAGCCGGGTCACGGCGCCAATGCTCGTGGTCACCGGGCGCGACGACCAATTCGTCGTGCCGCGCGTGGCGCGCTCCGTGGCCAGGAAATACCGCGCGGAGATTCGGACGTACGATTCGTTCGCCCATCACATCATGAACGAGCCGGGTTGGGAAAAACCGGCGCGCGACATCGTCGACTGGATGGACTCGCATGCCTGACTTCGCATCCATCGACATGCGCGTCGGCACCGTGCTGACCGCGTCGGACTTTCCCGAGGCGCGCAAGCCTGCCGTCAAGCTCACCATAGATTTCGGCCCTGAGCTCGGCGTGAAACGCTCGAGCGCACAGCTCACGGTGCATTACACCCCCGAGCAGCTCGTCGGGCGCCAGGTAATCGCGGCGGTCAATCTTGGCACCCGGCGCATCGCCACATTCGACAGTGAAGTGTTGGTATTGGGCGCAATGCCCCAGCCAACTGAAGTCGTTCTGCTCGCTCCTGACCACCTGGTGCCCAACGGCACCCGCATCGCCTGAGTCGTTGATGACGAACCCCGATCCGAAACCCGCGCCGCGCCCGTCCACGGGCAACCCCATCGCCCGCTCGCACGCCGAGTGGCGCGGTGATCAGTTGTTTCAAGTGGGCGTTGGCGAGCGCACCCACGCGATCGACGGCAAGTCGAAGACGGCGCCGTCTCCAGTCGAGGCGCTGTTGGGCGCGGTGGGCACGTGCGCCGCGAGCGACGTCATTGACATCCTGGCCAAGCAGAGGACACCCGCGCAAAAACTCGAGGTGGACGTGATGGCGATGCGTCGTGCCGAGTTTCCGCGGCGCGTCGAGGCGCTCGAAGTGACGTTTACCATCGAAGGTGCCGGCATCGAGCGGCCGGCTGCGCAGCGTGCGATCGATTTGTCGATCCAGCGTTATTGCACCGTGGCAGCGTCGCTCGCGGGCGACATCGACATGTCGTCCGTACTCGTGCTCAACGGCGAGCGCGGCGAACCGGTGGTTCAGCCGATGTTTTCGAGGAGCTTCCGGCCTGCGCTCTAGGGCAGACTGACGAGATAGGCGTAGATCGCCGATAGCTCGTCGTCGGTGCCACGTCCGATCACTTTCCACGGCATCATGGTGGAATCGAGCTGCTTCCCGAACGGCGTCTTGCCGGCGCGCATCGTCGCCAGGAAACCCTCGCGTGTCCAGCTCTTCACGCTGCGCAGGTTTGGCCCCTTTGGCAGCACGCCACCACCGCCGCCCGTGAGCTGCGGCCCGTGGCACTCGTCGCAGCCGATCCAGCCCGCCATGTACTTCCCGTATTCAAGCGTGGGCCCGGCCGGCGGCGCGACGATCGTGTCCGGCGGCATGCCTTCGAGGATGGGCAGCATTCCCGCGCCGGCCATGACGGTTGTGAGGAAGCTGGGCCGTGGCGGCGGCGTCTCGTGTTGCACCGGCGGCATCGAGCGGATGTAAGCAACAACTGACTCGAGATCCGCGTCGCTCAGATTGCGCACGCGCTGCGCCGACATCACCGGCAGACGCCGTCTGTTCTTGTCTGCGCCCTGACGTATGGCGCGAAAGATTTCGCCGTCGGTCCAGTCCTTGAGCGGGCCCGCAGGCGTGAGATTGATCGGGTACAGATCGCCGAGCGGCATGTGTGCTTCATCGCTCAAGTTCCCGCCACCGGACAGTGGAAGCTGGCGGTTCAGCGAGTGGCAATTGACGCACATGAGGTTGGTGAGGTGCTCTCCCCGCGCGACGCGCTCCGGCGCCATATCCACTCTGAACGAGCGGGCCGGTGTTCCACGCGGCGCGTACAACCGCACCAGGCCGCGAACGCCGTTGGCGCTGACGAACGTGAGAATGAGAGCCGTCAACGTGCCAACGATGCGGATGCCCCACCGAAGAATCGGCTGCGGCGTGCGGCGAAAATGCCACACGGACCAGATGTTGATCGTGGCGAACGCGATGAAGCAGAGAGTCCAGATCGTATTGGAGAACATGGCCTGAGTACGCGTAGAAGTGCGTGACCGAGTTTCGGAGTAGGCCAGAAAATGGAGTCGCTTGCTGCGAGGTCGCAAGAGTGCAGCACCCCCACTTTGCGCGCCGTACATTAATCGCGGTCCACACCCACCGAGATTCAGACATGACTGCCCTTCGGCGCTTCCTGCTCATTGCCTGCGCGGCAGCACCGCTCGGAGCGCAGGACAGCCTGCCGCGCCGCTTGCCGCCGGTGGTCGTGACTCGCGACATGCGACGCTCGCCGCTGGAACTGCCGTACGCGATTTCGAATGCGCAGCCGGACAGCCTGTCGCCGGGACAACCGCACGTGCTCCCGGAACAAACGCTCTGGCTATTGCCAGGTGTCACGGTCGCGAACCGCACCAACCCGTCGCAGGACGCCCGCGTGTCGATCCGGGGATTCGGCGCGCGTTCACAATTCGGCGTGCGCAGCCTGCGCATCCTGCGCGACGGCATGCCACTCACGATGCCGGATGGGCAAACTCCGATCGATTACCTGGACCTCGAAGCCGTGGACCGCGTTGAAGCCATTCGCGGCAGCGCGTCCTCGTTGTACGGCAACGCGTCGGGCGGCGTGATCGACCTGCGCTCCCCCGCCCCACCAAACGCATCGCTCGCAGCCCAAGGCCGCTCGTGGTTCGGGAGCAACGGCCTGCAACGCAATGTCGTGCTGCTGGGCGGCACCACTGGTCGCGCCTCGTACCAGGGCAACATCGGACGCACGCAGAACGACGGCGCGCGAGCGTATTCGCGTCAGTATCTCACGAACGCTTTTCTGCGTGCCGGCACCGAGATCCGAGGCACACAACTCACGCTGCTCGGGCTCGGCTTGGACATGCCCACCGCCGAGAACCCGGGCGCGCTCACGCGAGTGCAGTACGACACGAACGCGACCATGGCAGATCCGCTGTCGATCTCCAAGAAAGCGCGCAAAGCCGTGCATCAAGTGCAGCTCGGGCTCTCGGCGCGCCACACGCTGCTAGGCGAGGGCGAATTTCAGGCGCAGGCGTATGGCTCAGGCCGCACACTCAGCAACCCGCTGACATTCTCCATCGTCGGCATCGACCGGCGCACGAGCGGTGGCTCGATGCGCGCGATGTGGCCCGTGGACATCGCCGGCGTGCGTCACCGTTTTACGACGGGAATCGACGCGCAGCGCCTTAGCGATGCTCGCAAGAACTGGGCGAACTGCAACGCCGTCGTCGTCGCGACCGCGAACTGCCCCACACTACCCGCAGAAAAAGGGAAGAGCACGCTGGACCAGCGCGAGACGGTCACGAGTTTCGGGCCGTATCTGCGCGATGAGATCGAACGCGGCCGCGCACGCATGACGCTCGGGGTACGCGCGGACAACACAAAGTTCAGCGTCATAGATCACTTCCTGACCGATGGCCGTGACGACTCGGGCGAACGAACCATGCGGGCGGTGAGTCCGATGGGCGGTGTGTCGTTCCGGGTACGACAGGTGCAGGCGATCTACCTGAACGTGTCGTCCGCGTTCGAGACCCCGACGACCACGGAAATGGTCAACAAGCCGGACAGCAGCGCCGGCCTGAATCCGAATCTCAGCCCACAGTACTCCACGACCTACG
>Ga0315281_10008845_pt1 | contig 14045 bp, 9 predicted proteins | sample YL17G07_0_MG_FD_204540 | JGI IMG/M metagenome (GOLD analysis project Ga0315281, IMG submission 204540) | Sediment microbial communities from Yellowstone Lake, YNP, Wyoming, USA - YL17G07_0 | ecosystem: Environmental > Aquatic > Freshwater > Lake > Sediment | place: USA: Wyoming | collected...
CCGTGCAGATACCAGCCGCCGGCGGGGCTGCGTTCGCGGTAGACCCACAGCAGCGCTGCGTCCGCGGCGCGGGCGATGAAATAATCGCGCGCCACGTCGGCGCCGTCCCACCACCCCGACTCGATCCGCTCCGGGCCGGCCAATAGCTTCAGCGACCCGTGATGGCAGGGGACAGATTCCTTTTCCTCCAGCGCCTGCGGCCGCTCCAGCAGCCAGAACGGGCGCAGGTCGAAATCGAGGGCGAGCTGTTTTGCCCCGGGCTCGATTGGTGTGCAGGCGCGCTCCGGACGGTGGTCGGCGCATAGGGTTATGCCGTGCACGGCCGAGGCGCCCAGGCGCGAGCGCAGGCGCTCGATCAGACGCGGCCAATTGCCCTCCTCGCGCAATTCATCGGAAAAGAGATTCTGGTTGGAATGTGCCAGCGGTTCGATCGCCTCAACTTCCAGCGCGATGGCGCGCACTGGCTCGGCGAGCACCGTCTGTTGCAGCCGCTCGCGCAGCAGCAGCGCGAAGTGCGTGGCCTCGCGGCAGGGGGTGACCAGGCCCAGTTCGATCCGGGTGGCAGGCGTGGCGCGATGAGCGAGGCTGAGCCGCAGCCGCCGCGTGCCGGCGGCGCGCGCCGCGAGAAAGCCTTCGAGCTGCGCCAGCAGCCGCTTTGCCGCAAACAGCAAGGCTTCGGCCTGCGTGGCTTCGGCCGGCAGTTCGACGGCGGCGCAAAATTTCTCAGGCAGGACGCAAAAGCCGCGCGGATCGGGCAGGCGGCCCAGCGCCTGGTCCAGGGCGTCGAGCAGACCCTGTCCAAAGCGCCGCGCAAGCCCGTCGCGCGGCAGCGCCAGCAGATCACCGATGCTGCCGGCGCCGATGGACGACAGGGCTTCCTCCTCCCGGCACTGCAGCACCGACAGGGGCAGGGTGCAGAGCTCGCCCTCGAGCAAAGCCGCATTGTCGATCAGGCAATGCTTGCCGGCGCGCGCGAACCAGGATGCGGCGCGGGCCGTGGGCGCGGCGGCGAGGCGCGCGCTGTAGCCCATGGCGGCGAGTCCATTTCGCAGCCTCGCCGCTATTTCTCCCAAGCCGTTGAACAGCTTCAGGCTGCCCGAGACTTCCAGCAGCACCAGATCGGGAAAATCGAGCGCGACATTGGGCGTGCATTGCATCGCCCAGGCTGCGATGCCCAACAGGGCTTCGGTCTCGACTGCCGCATCGCGCTCGCGCAGGCGCAAGCCCGGTGCGAGCGCGAGCGCCGCGGTGACCGAGAGCCCTGAGCGCAGGCCGCGCGCGGCCGCCTTGGCGTCGCACACCAGGAGGCGTTGCCGCTCGGCGACCGCGCGGGGTTCAGGCGAGGGCAAGCCGCGCTGAAATGCTTCCAGCGGCAACTGCGGCAGATGTAGGGCTATCCATAACATGGGCATCTAATCCGGGAGGTGGGCTGCTGCCTGCAACTGCAAGCGGCGCAGACAGCGCAGGCAGCAAAATCGGCCGGGAGAGCGGCGCCCCCCGGCGTTTCAGAATCGATAGCGCGAGCCCGCCGGCAGCGGTGGCGAGCGCGATGCGCAGCACCGCGGGTGTCGGCTCGCGCGCGGCCTGAGCGGGACGGAACAGCATGGCGAGGCAACGGCCGCCTTCGGCCGCGAGCTGCAGGCGCCGCAACTGGGTGTAGCCGATTTCGCGCGGCCAGGCGAGCACGCCGCCGCAGGCGGCCGAGACTAGCGCCTGCTCCGTCGCCCATAAACTGTCGCCGCCCCTGGTGGTTTTGACGATCACCACGCGGGCCAGGTCGATGCCTGCGGCGGCGAGCGCCGGCGCGTAGGGCAGGTAGGGCGGAGCGATCCAGGCGATGAATTTTCCCTGGGAGGCAAGCTGCGCCAGCGCCGGGCCGAGTATGCGCAACTCGCCTATGCCTTCGTGCTGCGGCAGGATTTCGGTGAGCGCGCCGCGCGGCCAGCCGCCGCCCGGCAACTCGGCATCCAGCGCTGCAAAACCGCTGGCGATGCCCGGGCAGGCGGTGCGCGCGAGTTCGCTGCCGCGCCAGATGCCGGGATGACGCTCGAGTTCGACGGCGAGGCCGGGCATGACATCTCCAAAAACTGTATATTCATACAGTATCCGGAAATTTTGCCGGTTTGTCTAGCGGGAATTTTCTAGAATTGCACATTGCATCGACAATCACGACTGTGGATGTCTTTCCGTAATGGCAATTTCCTTGATTATTCTCATATAGGCAAAATCGGGCAGAGGTAACCTGAACGTACATTACAAAGGAGAGCAAACATGCGCAGGCTACCCGTTAAATCGTCTGCCGGCTCCGGCAGCGATCAAGGCTATACCCCGGAAAAGCGGCGGCAAATGATTGCCGTGGCTGCCTACTATCATGCCGAACGCCGCGGATTTCGGGGCGGCGATGAACTTAGCGACTGGCTGGAGGCAGAAGCCGAAGTCGAGCACCTGCTTGAAGCGGAGCCGGGCAATGATCCGAAGACAAGCGCGAAACACCGGTTTCAGCAAAAAATCGAATCTCAGCTTAAGGAGTGCGATGCAAGGCTCGATGAATTGAAGGTCAAGGCGCGAGACGCAAAAGCGGAAATCCGCGCCGAATTCGAGGTGCAGCTTGAAGCCCTTGCGGGCAAGCGTGCGCTTGTCCAGGAAAAGTTGCAGGAACTGCGCCGGCACGGGGAATGGGCCTGGGAAGATTTGAAAGAGGGCGCGGAAAAGAGTTGGAGCGAGTTGCGCGAGGCGATCAAGCGCAGCGCATCTCTTTTCAAATGACGCGAGACGCGGACCAGCTTGCCCGGCGGCAGGACGCGTGCGAAGCTTGGATGTGTCGCGACCGGTTTAGCGGCAGCCGCGGAGAACTGAGAAAGGAGTAGTTCATGGCCGATCACGTGCTCCAGGTAGGCGCTCCCGATCCTGAACGCAAGACTTCGCCGATTATCGATGAGTATGAAGAGATCTCCCTCGACATGGAACTCGAAACCGGGCTCTGCTACTTCAACGATTCGGTCTACCCGATTGGCGCATATGTGCTGAGCGGCAGCGAATTACTGCATTGCGCGGAGCGGGGTGTCTGGGTGCGCAAAGGTGAAATGCGGCCCGGCGGGCCGGAGAAATAGCCGCTTGCGGATATTCGGCAGCGCCGCTGGCTGTCGGCGAAAGCCGGACTGATAACGGGCGGGAGGACCAATCCAAGCTTGCACGCGGCGGCACGTCGCTTCCTATGCGCGAAGCTCCCCGTATCCAGAGTCACAACGCTGCGATGGACCTTGGCTGCCTCAGTGGGCATCGCGTTTTCCGCGTGCGCGTGGAACCCGTCTTACCTGCCCGGGGCGCGGCTGCTCGCGATGCAGCGCGGCCAGTTCGCGCAGGCGCGCCGCCACGCGGCCGTTCAAGGTGAATTGCGCCCCGATACCGGCGTCTTGCGGCAGGCCTGCGGGAATGCCGGTGAGCAGTTCGATCGCTTCGTCCGCCGTGCGCACTGCGAAGACGCGGAATTTTCCGTCCGCTGCCGCCGCGACCACGTCATCCCGCAGCATCAACTGGTCCACGTTGGCGGCGGGAATCAGCACGCCGTGCTCGCCGCTCAAGCCGCGCGCCTGGCAGATGTCGAAAAATCCTTCTATTTTTTCATTTACGGCGCCAATCGGCTGCACCTCACCCAACTGGTTGATCGAGCCGGTGACCGCGTAGCCCTGCCGGATGGGCACGTCGGCCAGCGAGGACAGCAGGGCGCACAATTCGGCGAGCGAGGCGCTGTCGCCGTCCACATGGCCGTAGGTCTGCTCGAACACCAGGCTGGCCGCGAGCGCATGCGGCAGGTTGCTGGAGAAGCGCGCTGCCAGGAATGCGGACAGGATCATCACGCCCTTGGAATGGATCGCGCCGCCAAGCTCGACTTCGCGTTGAATGTCGATCACCTGGCCGTCGCCCAGGCGGGTGGTGGCGGTGATGCGCACCGGTTCGGCGAAGGCGAAGTCGCCTAGATCGAATACCGACAAACCGTTCACCTGCCCGACAGCGGTGCCGACGGTGTCGATCAGCACTTTGCCGCGCAGGATCGCTTCCTGGACCTCGGCGCGCAGGCGGCCGGCGCGGTGGCGCTGGGCGTCGATCGCCCCTTGAATCTCTGCTGCGCCGACGGCGACACAGCCTGCTTGGCGTGCCCGGTGGTCGGCTTCGTGCAACAGTTCGACCATGCGCTCGACATTGGCGGTGATCTTGCGCGTGTCGCCTGCGGCGCGCGAGCCGAAATCGAGCACGCGCGCTACCGCCTCGCGCGCCAGGGGCAACAGTTTGTCGCCGCGCGCCCGCGTGGCGATGAAGCGGGCGAACAGCAGGCTGGTCTCCGGGGTGCGTTCCAGGTGCTCTTCGAAGTCGGCGGCGACGCGAAACAGTCTGCTGAAATCCGGGTCGTAGGCTTGCAGCAGATAAAACAGCAGCCGCTCGCCGACTAGAACCACCTTCAGTTTGAGCGGAATCGGCTCGGGTTCCAGCGACAGCGTGCTCACCAGGCCGTAGACCTCGCCCAGGGATTCAATGCGGATTTGATGGCGCAACAGCGCGCGCTTCAATCCTTCCCAGGCGAAGGGCTGGGTCAGCAGTCTGATTGCGTCGATTAACAGGTAGCCGCCGTTGGCGCGGTGCAGCGCGCCCGGTTTGATCAGGCCGAAATCGGTGACCAGCGTTCCCAGGCGCGAGATATGGTCGATGCGGCCGACCAGATTCTGCAGGGTCGGGTGGTCCGCATAAACGACGGGCGAACCGTCGGGTGCGCCGTTGTCCACCAGTGCGTTGACCTGGTAGCGCCGCAACGAGGGCTCCTCCTGCTGCATCAATCGCGCGATCGGGGAGGGCTCTTCGTCGGGTTTGCGGAAATTGTCGGCGTTTTCGATCACGTCCCGCTGCACCGCATCCAGATATTCCACCACCCTTGGCAGGTCGGCGTAGCGATGTTTCAGTTCCTCCACCAGGTGCCCGACGGCGTACAGCGTCATCTCCCGGTTCAGCTCCTGAACACGCTCGATGCGCTCCTTGCGCCAGCGCATGGTGTCGCGAATGAGCCGCTCGAGCTTCGTCTGCAGCGCCTCGATTGCGGCCTTGATGCGTTGTTGTTCCGGTTCGGGCAGCTTCGCGAACTCGTCCGCGCCCATCACTTCCCCCTCCTTGACCGGCGCGAAGGAGAACCCGGCGGGCGTGCGCAGCAAGGCGACGCCCTGCGCCATGGCTTCGTCGCCCAGTCCGGAAAACGCCTTTTCGTGGCGCTCCTTGAATTCGGCGTCTAGGCTGTCGGCTTTGGAACGGTACTCGGTGCCTTCGAATACCGCAGGGATGTTGCTGCGCAATTCCTCGACCAGCCGCGCCATGTCCGTGCGCAGCCCGGAGCCGCGGCCGGGCGGCAGCTCGATGGCGATGGGGCGATGTGAGTGGACGAAGTTATTGACGTAGACCCAGTCGGACGGCCGCGGCGCGCGCATGGCCCGCACCTCTATCCTCTGGCGCACCAAGGTGTGCCGGCCGCACCCCGCGGGGCCCATGACGAACAGGTTGTAGCCGTCGCGCTGGATGCCGACTGCCAGTTCGATCGCGTCCGTGGCGCGTTCCTGGCCCGGGATGACGCCGATGTCCTCGAGCTCGTCCGTGGTGGCAAAGGCGAATTGCCCGGGATCGCAGCGGTGCGCCAGTTCCTCGACCGGCAGGGGAGCGGGGTGGTTCATGCGCGCACGCTCCCCGCGTGGGCGCAGGTCAGGACTTGCGTCTTTCGGTTTCGTGGCGGTCCGCTGACTTCGGTTTGGATCGACATGGTTGGGCACCAGCGAGGTGAACTGCCAGATACCTTACGCCGGAGCGGCCGCAGCGGATTTGACATCGGTCATATCGGCAGGGTGAGCGGCTGAGGCCTGCGCCTTCGAAGCGGCGGAGCTCCAGTCGCTCTTCTGGCTAAGGCGGGATTCGCCGTCTAAATTAGACTGTCCAAATAAGGCTTGACAAGACTTATACATTTGTCTAAAATTGTACTTATACAGTCTAAATAAATGCCTTTAGAAGTCTAATTATAAGCGGGCGAATGCTCTCATCAACATGAAATCAAGTAAAGAAATATTATTGGTAACAGGCATTTCAAGAGCAACATTAAATAATTACATTAAAAGTGGAATACTGTCTAAACCGATACTTAGACAGCCAGAACAGCAAGACAGTGATGCCAAGCTGATGGGTTATTTTCCTGAAGAAACGATAGCTCGAATCGTCGAGGTCCAGCGATTGAAAAAGGAGGGATTGACCATGGCGGAGGTGGTAGCACGCATAGGAACGGCGCCCACGGGACGGGGGGAGTCCGTCGCTGCCGATCAGGTCCCAGAGACCGTGGAGGGGAATGCCGCGTCTGGCCCGGCAACGCAGGAACCGGTGACCGACAACCGGCGTGCCCCGCGAATTACGCTCGAGGATGTTCCCCATCCAGCCTACATGGTGAATTACAACTTCGAGCTTACCTGGTACAACGCCGCAGCGCGCCAGCGGATTTTCTCCGGTCTCGACACCCTGCCGGCGCACAGCGAAGCGCGTAACCTGTTTCTCCTGCTGTCCCAGTCCGCGGCCGGGACATCGAGCTATTTCCGCTCCGAGTTGCTGCGCATCCACCTCGCTCTCGCCAAGAACCGCCTGGCAAAGAACAGTGTTCTTGGGTTGCTCCACGGTCTGGACCGGGAATCCCTGTCCCTTGCCGAGCGACTCTACGATGAGTCGACGGTCACGCCCGAGCGAAAACCCATCCTCGACTTTTCGGTCGAACTGACCAGTGTTGCCGGCGCCGTCGAAAACTGGCGGGTGTTCGCCTCGTTTTTCAGGGAAGGGATATTTGTCGTCTACATTCCGGCGCAGCAATATAACGCGACGCTGCTCGATTTCCTAAGCCAGCGCGATGTGGTAATTCGCGACCTGATGCGAAAACGCCTGCCGGTGTTGACGCCGCTGGCGGTGCTGGTAGCGGACCTGCAAAACTCGGTCAAGATTTGCTCGGAACTGCCGCCGGAGGAATACTTCGAGCTGATCAATGAGATCTGGGCCACGATGGGGCCGATTTTCAGGAAGTATTACGGCACCTACGGCAAGCACGTCGGCGACGGCATGGTCTACTATTTCTTCCCGCAACCCGACAGCGACTACATTTTCAATGGGCTCGCGTGCGCGCAGGAACTGAAATCCGAAATCAGGAAAATCAGCAAGCAGTGGCAACTGCGCAAGAACTGGCTGAACGAACTCTATCTGAACACCGGGCTGCACGAGGGAGAAGAGTGGCTGGGAACGTTTCAGACCGCGACCAGCGTGGAATTCGCCGTGCTCGGGGACACCATCAACCATGCTTCCCGGCTGAGCGATTTCGCGCGCTTCGGCACGATCTGGGCGACCAAAAACCTGCTGGGCAAACTGGCGTATCAAAAACGCAGCGCCGTGGAATTCGGCATCACCCGCAAGGGCGGGGACGGCGAGGACCATTTTGTCGCTTCGTCCTACTCGCAACTGGGGACGATGGTGGACTTGAGTTCCGAGCGCTACGAGAAGTTGCGCGACATTGCCATGCTGCCGATTACGGAAATACGGTCGGTAAAACTACCGGCCTGACTTCGCCAAGACCGGCCCCGACAAAACGGGGGAAATGCGCCGCGATGGGTTATCCTTGGGGGTAGATTCTTGCCTACGCGCCAGGCTCCAGATGCCCCTCATCCAGCTTTCCCAGGTTTCCGTGGCTTACGGCCATGTGCCCTTGCTCGATCATGTCGATCTGGTGATCGAGCCGGGCGAACGCATCGGTCTGATCGGCCGCAACGGCACCGGCAAATCGAGCCTGCTGAAGCTCATCGACGACGCCGCCGCCGCGGATGATGGCAAGGTATGGCGCGCCCCGGAGCTGAAGCTGGCGAGCGTGTCCCAGGAACCCGAATTTCAGGCCGGTTTGAGCGTATTCGAGGCGGTGGCCGAGGGGCTGGGAAAAGGCACCCAACTGCTCATCGACTATCACGCCGCCGCGCACGCTCTCACCGCGGCGCATGACGCCGGCGCTGCGCCCGATCCCGCCCTGATGGAACGGCTGCACCAGCTGCAAGAAGCGCTTGATGCGAGCGATGGCTGGAGCCTCGAGCACAAGGTCGCAACCACGCTCTCGCGCCTGCAGCTCGACGCGGACCGGCCGGTATCGGACCTGTCCGGTGGACTGAAGAAGCGCGTTGCCCTGGCGCGGGCGCTGGTGCTCGGGCCCGATCTCCTGCTTTTGGACGAACCGACCAACCATCTGGACGTGGCGGCGATCGAATGGCTGGAACAGATGCTGCTGTCGTTTTCCGGCAGCGTGCTGCTGGTCACCCACGATCGGCGTTTTCTCGACAACGTCGCCACCCGGATCATAGAACTTGACCGTGGCCACCTGAGCACCTACGAGGGCAATTTCAGTTCTTACCAGCAGGAGAAAGCGGCCGCGCTGGAGACCGAAGCCCAGCACAACCGCAAGTTCGACAAATTCCTGGCGCAGGAAGAAGTCTGGATCCGCCAGGGTATCCAAGCGCGCCGCACCCGCAACGAAGGCCGGGTGCGGCGCCTGGAGGCGCTACGCCTGGAGCGGAGCGCGCGCCGGGCGCGCGTAGGCAAGGTCGCTCTCGCGGTGGACGATGGCGAGCGCTCGGGAAAGCTGGTGGTGGAACTGCGCAAGGTTGGCAAGCGTTACGGCGGCAAGCCCGTGGTGCAGGATTTTTCCTGCCGCATTTTGCGCGGCGACAAAGTCGGCCTGATCGGGCCCAACGGCAGTGGCAAGACTACCTTGCTCAAGCTGATCCTGGGCGAACTGCAGCCCGACGATGGCCAGGTGCGCTTGGGCACGAAGCTCGATTTCGCCTATTTCGACCAGTTTCGGGCCGTGCTGGACGAAGAGGCCACGCTGGCCGACACCATCAGCGTGGGCGGCGATTTCGTCGAAATCAACGGCGCGCGCAAGCACGTGATCAGCTATCTCGGCGATTTTCTGTTCCCGCCGGAACGCGCGCGCGCTCCGGTCAAATCGCTCTCCGGCGGCGAGCGCAACCGCCTGCTGCTGGCGCGCCTGTTCAGCCGGCCGGCCAATGTCCTGGTACTCGATGAGCCGACCAACGATCTGGATATAGAGACGCTGGAACTGCTGGAGGAGTTGCTGCAGGACTATACCGGCACGCTGTTTCTGGTGAGCCACGACCGCGCGTTTCTGGACAACGTCGTCACCCAGACCATCGCCAGCGAGGGCGGGGGCGTGTGGAAGGAATACGCCGGCGGCTACAGCGACTGGCAGCGGGTGAAGTCTTCAGTCAAACCAGACGCGGGGCTGGCGCCGCGAGGACAAAAGAGCGAGGGCCGCACTAAGAAAGCCCCCGCTGGAGCGATGCCGGCCAAGTCCGGACTCAACTACAAGGAGGAGCGCGAGCTCGCCGAATTGCCGGCCAAAATCGACGCGCTGGAACGGGAGCAAAGCCAGATCACCGCCGCGCTGGCCGATGGCACGCTGTACCGGGATCAGCCGGAGCAGGTGAAACAGCTGAACCAGCGCTACGCCGCGCTGGAGGCGGAACTCGCGTCGGCCTCGTCGCGCTGGGAACAGCTGGAGGCGAAACGCTAGCTGCGCTTGCGCCTCGCCGCCATCGCGTGCGTTTCGGCATCGCCACTCACGCCAGTCGCCCTACAGTATTTTCGCGAAACGCTGCACGGCTTCCTCGACGTTGGCTCGGCTGTTGAAGGCACTCAAACGGAAATAGCCCTCCCCGCAGGCCCCAAAGCCGCTCCCTGGCGTTCCCACCAAATGGGCTTCCTGCAGTAGCTTGTCGAAAAAGTCCCAACTGCTCAAATTGCCGGGAGTCTTCAGCCACACGTAAGGCGCGTTCACCCCGCCGTAAACCTTTAGCCCCAGTTTCGTCAGCGCTTCACGCACCAGCCTGGCGTTGGCGAGGTAAAACGCTATGGTTTCCCGCACCTGCTGCTTGCCCTCCGGCGAGTAAATCGCAGCGGCGCCGCGTTGCACGGGATACGAGACCCCGTTGAATTTGGTGCAGTGCCGTCGATTCCAGAGCGGATGAATCGCGACTTCGCGGCCATCTCGCGTCTTTCCCTTGAGGCCCTTGGGAATAACCGTGAAGGCGCAGCGCACACCGGTGAAACCGGCCGTCTTGCTGAAACTGCGGAACTCGATCGCGACTTCCCTGGCTCCATCGATTTCATAGATCGAGTGCGGAATGGCAGGGTCGGTGATATACGCTTCATAGGCGGCGTCATACAAAATCACCGAACCGTTCTGCTGCGCGTATTCGACCCAACGCTTCAGCATCTCCTTGGTGGCAGCCACGCCGGTCGGGTTATTGGGATAGCACAGGTAAATCAGGTCGACCCGCTGCTTGGGAAGTTCAGGAACGAAATCGTTGTCGGCGGTAACCGGAAGGTAAACCAGGCCGCCGTAGCGGCCACTGGCATCCGCCGGACCGGTATGTCCGGCCATGACATTAGTATCCACATACACCGGGTAGACCGGATCCACTACCGCGATGACGTTGTCTTCGCCGAAGATATCCAGAATATTCCCCGAATCGCACTTGGAACCGTCCGAGACGAAGATCTCATCCGCGTCGACCCTGGCTCCGCGAGCCTGATAATCGTGTTTGGCAATGGCGTCGCGCAGGAAATCGTAGCCCTGCTCAGGCCCATAGCCACGGAACGACGATCGCGAGGCCAGCTCATCGACGGCCGCATGCATCGCCTGAATCACGGCGGGGGCAAGAGGTTCGGTGACGTCGCCGATGCCCAGGCGAATGACGTTGGCGGCAGGGTTTGCGTCGCAGAATGCCGTTACCCGCCGGCCGATTTCAGGAAACAGGTAACCGGCGGTCAACTTGAGATAATGGTTATTAATGTAGGTCATAATCGATTTTCAAAACCCCTAAACTGGTGGATTCGCTTGCCGCGCTTCGCCAAACAACATCACTCGCTCCAGGCTCCCATTGCGTTCATCGAATCGCACCGGCGCAACGCCTCCCGGCATTTTAACATTTACAGTCTTCGCATCGAGAAGCCCCAGCGGCGATGTTCACTTCCTGGGGGACCGCCGCTACATCGACGCTATGATCTCACGGATGACTTTGGCGTCGGAGAACGGAATCTTCTTGGTCACGGGGCGTCCCCGGGAATCATGTATTGGCAGATCCCCGGAGCCTCGATCGAGTACGATCTGATAGTCTTCATGACCCTTGCCGGCGACGACAAGGACATCTCCCGAGCGCAATGCGGAAAGCGCGAGCTGCAACGCTACACGGCGCGGGCCGGCGTTCGTTGCGGGCGTTGCACCCGTGGCGCCCGAGAGAACCTGACTTCGGATGGTGTCCGGGTCTTCGGTACGTGGATTGTCATCCGTGACCCAAACGCAATCGCTGCGCTCTTCGGCAATGCGGCCCATGATGGGGCGCTTGCCCGGATCGCGGTCGCCTCCGCATCCGAACAGCACGTGGAGCTTGTTTTTCGCGCCGACGTGCGGGCGCACACTGCGCAGAACGTTGTCCAGCGCATCCGGAGTATGCGCGTAGTCCACGTAGACGGCCGCGCCATTGGCAAGAACGGCGGCGAGTTCAAGGCGCCCTGGAACTGGGGACAGGCGACCGATGCCGGCAATCGCACGCTCGACCGGCACGCCTGTGCCCAGGGCCAAACCGAGCGCGCATAGAATGTTCTCGGCTTGAAAAGCACCTGCCACCGACACTTCCACCTCATATGTGGCTCCGAAGACCGACAGCCTCAGGGTTTGTCCCTGCACATGCGGGATACGCTTTAGCACCACCAGGTCGGCGCAGCTGCCTGCTTCGCCATAGGAGATCACGCGAGTACTTCTCGACCTCATCGCCAATGCGATCCGAATACCCGACGCGTCGCGGGTATTGATGACAGCCACGCCATCCGTCTTGAGCCGCTCGGTGAAGAGTCTCGTCTTGGCCTGGAAGTAGGCCTCCATCGACGGGTGGTAGTCGAGATGGTCCTGGGTGAGATTGGTGAAACCTGCAGCGTCAAAAACGATGCCGGCCAGGCGCTGCTGATCGAGCGCGTGGCTGGAAGCCTCCATCGCAAGATGCGTAACGCCATGCGCGCGCGCCAGTTCGCCCAGCATGATATGCAGCGTTTTCGCGTCGTATGTGGTGAGTCCCGCTTCAAGCCTGGAGTGGCTCTTGCCGCGGCCCTGGAGGCCTAGGGTTCCCAGGCTTACTGCAGTGTGGCCGTGCTCGCCCCACAGGTCGCGAAGGAAGCATACCGTAGAGGTCTTGCCATTGGTGCCGGTGACGGATGCAATCGTGGCGGGGCGGCCGGAATGAAAATCGGCCGCCAGTCGCGCATAGAATCCCCGAACGTCCTGGACCCGCAGGACGGCGATTTTTTCGCGCTCGTACTCGCTGAGGCCCAGAGCTTCGTCGCGCGTGCCCTCCGGTACGGCGATGGCCTGTGCGCCTTTTGCAGCGGCTTGCGGGCAGAACGCAAGACCATTCTCCGTGGCGCCCGGTAGGGCGCAGAACAGGGTGCCGTGGCGAACCTCCCTGGAATCGTCGGTAACGCCGAAGATGAACAGATCCTTCGTTTCGGCGGAGTCCGGCCGCAGTGTGCCGACGCCGTGCTTCGCCCAAAGATCGCCTAATCTCATGTCGGCTTCATTCTACACGACGAGGGTGGATTGCCACCCTTTGGCGTAGCGAGGTACACTCAGCGCCCCGCAGACAGTTTTCCAGAGAAAAATATCCCAAACACACGAGCCATCATGACCGACAAGCCACTTCCCTTCGATGAGCGGACCATCCGCCAGATCGTTCGCAATTACCCGACGCCGTTTTACATCTATGACGAATCCGCGATCCGCGCCAGCGCCCGGAGGCTGAACCAGGCGTTCGCCTGGGGCGCATTCAAGGAATATTTTGCCGTCAAAGCGACCCCGAATCCGCACTTGCTGAAGATCCTGAGGCAAGAAGGTTTGGGCGGCGACTGCTCGAGTCTGGCAGAACTGGAACTGTGCATGCGAGTCGGAATCACCGGCGAGGACATCATGTTCACGTCGAACGAGACGCCGGCGAAAGAATACCACCGGGCCAAAGAACTGGGCGCGATCATCAACCTCGACGACATTACTCACATCCCATATTTGGAACAGCATGTCGGCTTGCCGGGGGTGATTTGCCTGAGGTATAACCCAGGCCCGCTGCGCGAGGGCAACGCCATCATCGGCAAGCCGGAGGAGGCGAAGTACGGCTTCACCCGCGAACAGTTGGTGGAAGGCTATCGGCAATTGAAAGCGAAGGGGGTGCGCCGTTTTGGGCTGCACACGATGGTGGCGTCAAATGAGCTGAATCCGGAGTTCTTTGTCGAGACGGCGAAGATGCTGTTTCAACTGGCGGTGGAACTCGCCCGCGATCCGGGCGTGAGAATCGAATTCGTCAATCTCGGCGGTGGTATCGGTATTCCCTACAGACCCGGCGAGAAAGCGGTGGATATCGGCTTTGTCGGCCGCAGGATCCAGCAGACGTATCAGGAGATCGTCGTTCCGGCCGGTTTGCATCCGCTGAAGATTTTCATGGAAAACGGCCGCTGTATTACAGGACCCTACGGCTACCTCGTTACCGAGGCCATTCATCACAAGAACACCTACAAACAATACGTCGGTGTTGACGCCTGCATGTCCAACCTGATGCGGCCCGGCATGTACGGTGCGTACCACCACATCACGGTTCTCGGAAAAGAGGCTGCACCCCAAAACCATACGTACGACGTGGTGGGTTCGCTGTGCGAGAACAACGACAAGTTCGCGATCGACAGGCAGCTACCGGAAATCAACGCCGGCGATTTGCTCGTCATCCACGACGCCGGCGCCCACGGTTTTGCGATGGGCTTTCAATACAACGGCAAGCTGCGATCCGCCGAGCTGCTGCTGCGGGAGGACCGATCCGTCGCGCAGATTCGGCGCGCGGAAACATTGGACGATTACTTCGCGACGTTGGATTTTTCCGAGCTCTAGGCCTCGG
>Ga0315281_10008846_pt1 | contig 14042 bp, 17 predicted proteins | sample YL17G07_0_MG_FD_204540 | JGI IMG/M metagenome (GOLD analysis project Ga0315281, IMG submission 204540) | Sediment microbial communities from Yellowstone Lake, YNP, Wyoming, USA - YL17G07_0 | ecosystem: Environmental > Aquatic > Freshwater > Lake > Sediment | place: USA: Wyoming | collected...
ATGATGCGCCCTGATTTCCGGCGGATCATGTGGGGCACAGCATAGTGGATGACGGAGTAGACGCCCTTGAGGTTGATGGCCAGCATCTCGTCCCACTGGCGCTCCGTCATCTGTTCGATAGGCGCGGGCTCGGCGTTCCAGATTCCCGCGTTGGCCACCAGGATGTCCAGCCGCCCGAAGCGGCGCACCGCTTCGGCCACGAGTTTCTTCGCGTCGGCCATCTGGGAGACCTCGGCGCGCAGGGCCACCACGTTGGGGGCGTGCCGGCCACAACTGCGCACCACCTCCCGTGCCGCTCCGGCGGCCTGACGGTAGTTGAGAACCACCTTTGCTCCCGCCTCGGCAAAGAGCTTGACGGTGGCCGCGCCGATGCCGCGCGACCCTCCGGTTACCACAGCGACTTGGTTCTCAAGACTGATCTGCATGAGCTTTGGATTGAATCATTGTTTCATTGAGCGATTGAGTGATTGATCGAATGCCCCGGCAAGAACGCGGATGACGCAAAGTCTCAATCACACAATGCCCCAATCACTCAATCACCCAATCGTCCTTCACCTCGCGGGTTGCCTGAACCGCGAAAGAACCTGATTCTGAACGCGCGCGGCAAGTTCCCTGACGTCCTCGCTGGCTAGGCCCGCAGTAGGGACTGCCGCATGCACGACCATCTCGACCCGACCGGGACGGATGTGAACCGTATCCGGCTTGAGTACGGCCATCGTCCCGTTCAAAGTGATAGGGACGACGCGGACGCCAGAGCGGACAGCCAGATGAAAGGCTCCCGCCTTGAATGGCAAAATCTCGCCCGTCCGGCTGCGGCCGCCTTCCGGGAAAACGACTACCGGGTAGCCCTCGCGAATCTTTCTCACGGCCTCTTCCAGGCTCTTGCGGGCTTCCCCCGGGCGGTCGCGGTAAACAGCGACGTGTCCCGACCGGCGGAGGTGCCACCCCAGGAAGGGATAGCGAAATAGCGAGCGCTTGGCCAGGAAGCGAAATTGAAAGGGCAGGCTGACGAGCAAAACCGGAATGTCCATTGAGCTCTGGTGGTTCACACAGAAGATGGCCGGCGCGTGGGGATCCACGTGTTCCAGGCCCTCAACCGTCACCCGCACACCACTGGTTTTCAGAATTAGCCGTGACCAGAAACGCGCGCACGCGTGTTGCCAGCGGCCCCGGGAGTCGAATAACGAGCCGGCCAGCGACAGCGTGCCCATGAAAGCCGTGTAGAGGTAAATGAGGTTGTTGGTGAGCAGCAGCGAGCGCAAATAGCTGAGAAAATCCTTGACCCCCGTTGCCGTCTGTCGCTTGCTAGCCGAAATGGCTGAGAAAGGTTCCATGTCGGGACTAAGGCTGCGCCGGGCCATTCTTGATCTCTAGTTTACCTCCGCGCAGTGACTTCTTGATGGCACCCACCAGGAAGAGGGAACCGGTCACGAGGATGACATCACCTGGCGCACTGGCCTGGTAGGCGCGCTCCAGGGCCCGCAGCGGCTCGGGTTCGATGACGAGATGGGACAGCTGACAGCGAGCGGCCGCCAGGATTTCCTCGGGGGCCGCAGCCCGCGCCTGCTCCGGCCGGGTCAGATAGACATCTGCGGCCAGGGGGAAAAGGATCTCGCTGATCTCCCCAATCGCCTTGTCGCGCATGGAGGCGTAAACAAGATGCAGGCGCCGGCCGGCCAGGTGTTCGCGCACAAAGGCGGCGACCTCGCGGGCTCCCGCGGGATTGTGTGCCCCATCGAGCAAAACCAGCGGGCGCTCGTGGATCTTTTCCAGCCGGCCGGGCCAGGAGGCGTGCCGCAGACCTTCCAGAATTGCCGCGTGCGAAATCTTCAGTCCCTCCTGCCGGAGTTGCCAGGCGGCCGTCACGGCAGCCACCGCATTCTCCACCTGAAACCGGCCGGGGAGCGGCATGCTGAGCTTGGAGAAGTAGTCGCCATTCAAGGCGAAGTCGAACTCGTAACGGCCTTGCTGGTGCCGGAGATTCGCCAGCCGGGAAAAGCCCGCCGTCTCAATCAGCGGCGCCCCGAGTTCCGCGCAGCGCCGGCGAATGACTTCCGCGGCCTCGGGATGCGCGCAGGCAGAAATTACGGGGCGGCCGGGCTTGATGACGCCGGCCTTCTCCCAGGCAATCGCGGCGTAGCTGGAGCCCAGGAATTCCTGGTGGTCGAGGTCCACGTTGGTGATGATGGCGACGCGGGGTTCCGTGATGTTGGTGGCATCCAGGCGTCCCCCCATGCCGACTTCCAGTACAGCAAAATCGACACGGGCCCGCGCAAAATGGAGAAAGGCGGTGCCGGTCAGAAACTCAAAAAAACTGGGCGTGAACTCCAGGGACTTTTGCCCCAGAAGTCTGTCCACCGCCTGCTGAATATCGGTGAACGATTGCGCGAAATCCTCATCCGAGATTTCGCCACCGTTGATCTGGATTCTTTCATTCACGCGAATCAGGTGGGGAGAGGTGTAGAGGCCGGTGCGGTAGCCAGCGTGTCGCAGAATGTTCGCCAGGAGGGCGGAGGTCGAACCTTTGCCGTTGGTCCCGGCAACGATAGCGGTGGGATACTGCTGGTGGGGGTGGCCCAGGGAGGCCAGGATGGTCGTGATCGCCTCCAGCCCGAACCTCACGCCGCGCAATTCATGTCCCAGGTTGGCGAGGTAACTCAAACACTCGAGGTAGTTCATTCGGCTAAAACCGGCAGGCACACCCTACCTGGCGAAATTGGAAAATCGAAAATCGAAAATCGAAACTCATCCCGAGGACTTCAGCTCAAGGACTCGCTGACGCGAGCGCGCAAGGATTCAGTTCTGCCCGGCGGCTCTCAGACCCCCAGAAAAGTCAAGGCCCGGGCGAGATAGGCCTTCATCTCCTTGCGCGAGACGATGGCATCCAGCATGCCGTGCGCCAACAGAAACTCGGAGCGCTGGAAACCCTCGGGCAGCTTCTGCCGGATCGTTTGCTCGATGACCCGCGGGCCGGCAAAGCCGATGAGCGCCCCCGGTTCGGCGATGATCAGGTCGCCCAGCATCGCGTAGCTGGCCGTCACACCCCCCGTGGTGGGATCAGTCAGGACGGAGATGTAAGGCTTGCGAATCTCATCCAGACGGGCTAACCCGGCGCTGATCTTGGCCATCTGCATCAGGCTGATGGCGCCTTCCATCATGCGCGCGCCGCCGGAGCAGGAAATAATCAGCAGGGAAAGTTGGCGGGCGATACAGCGATCGATGGCGCGGGCGATTTTCTCGCCTACCGCCGCTCCCATGCTGCCGCCAATAAAGTTGAACTCCATGGCGCAGATTATGAGCGGCTTGCCTTCCAGCAAGCCCTCGCCGGAAATCAGCGCGTCCTTCAAGCCCGTGGCTTTCTCGGCCTTCTTCAAGCGTTCGCGGTAGCTCTTGGTGTCCTTGAAGCCGAGGGGATCCGTGGTAGCCAGGTTTGCGTCGTGCTCGGTGTAGCGGCCGCCATCGAGAAGCATTTCCAGCCGCGCGCGGGCGCCCATTTTGAAATGGTAATTGCACTTCGGGCAACATTGCAGGTTGGCCTCCAGGTCCTTCTTCCAGAGGATCTGCTTGCACCCGGCACACTTCACCCACAGTCCCTCGGTCTGGACGCGCTTCTCCTGCGGTGCTTCCAGGGCCTTTTTCTCTTGGCGAAACCAGGTCATAGAGATCTCAGTATTCGATCCCGCGCTGGGCGGGAACGCCGTGCTGATAGGGATGCTTGACCTCGCGCATTTCCGTCACCAGATCGGCGCATTCGACAATCGCGGGATGAGCGCTGCGGCCGGTAAGGATCACGTGTACCATTTCCGGTTTTCCTTTGAGCGCCTGCACCACCACCTCGGGATCAAGCATCCGGTAATGGATAGCGTAATTGATTTCGTCCAGAATGACGAGGTCATACTCGCCGCTGGCCAGTTTCTCGCTGGCAAATCGCCAAGCCTCCTCGACCAGCCGGACGTCTTCCGGGTCCGGTTTTTCCGCGCCCACTTTCACAAAGCCCCGGCCCATCGGAAGAATCTTGAGGCGCTCTTCGCCCAGCAGGCGCGCGGCCTCCAGTTCACCGTAGTGCCAGGAGCCCTTGATGAATTGCACCATCAGAACCTTGAGCCCCTGCCCCACGGCCCGCAAGGCTGTGCCCAGCGCCGCCGTGGTCTTGCCCTTGCCCGGCCCGGTGTGAACGATGATGAGGCCTTTCCTGGTTTCCGGCAAGCGGACCTCGCAGGGTTTTGCGCCCTAGCGCGCATAGGGATAGCCGCGCAAAATCGTAAACCCGCGGTAAATCTGCTCCAGCAACAGCGTGCGGGCCCAGTCGCTGGTGAGGGTCAGGCGCGAGAGCGACAGCAGCAGGTCAGCCTGCCTGCGAAAGGCCGTCGAGAACCCCTCCGGGCCGCCGACCAGAAAAGCTAGCTCCCGCGTTCCGCGCAGGGCCTGCTCGCCGAGCCACTCGGCGAATTCCTCTGAAGTCCATTCCCGGCCGCGCGGGTCAAGGAATATCTTCAAGCTTCCGCCCAACTTTTCCAGCAGGCGGCGCTCGGCGGGCAAAAGCTTCTTGCCGTCACCGCTGCGGCCGCCTCGCGCCGAGGGAATCTCTTCCAACGCCAGCTCGCTGAAGTGCGAGATGCGGTCCCGGTAGTCGGCCTGCAAAGCGCGCAGGCGCGCGTCCTTCGTCTTCCCTGGCCAGATAACACGGAGTCTCATAGGGCGCTACAGGTTGCCGAAGTACCGGCTACGCTTCGCTCTCGGGCACGGGGACGCGCTTGGCGGTCTTCCACAAGCGCTCCAGGTCGTAGAAGTGCCGCGCCTGACCTACGAAAATGTGCACCACGAAATCCAGGTAATCGAGCAGAATCCATTCGGCTCGTGAATACCCTTCCCGGTGCGCAGGCCATATCCCCGACTTCTTCAACTGTTCGCACACAGCGTCAGATATGGCCTGCGTGTGGCGGGTGGAGGTGCCGCTGCAAATCAGGAAGAAGTCCGTGAACGAACAGATTCCCTTCAGGTTCAGAACCGCCACGTCCAGAGCCTTGCGCCCCTGAGCCGCGCCCACAGCCTCGCGCAGGTGAGGTGTCATCATCGTGTGAACCCCGTCCTGGCGGGGCGGTAGAGACCCTCCTTCAGAATGTATTGTTCCACAAGCTGGGGGACAAGGCCAGTAACTCGGCGGCCGGCGCGGATAGCCTGGCGTATGCCCCGCGACGCGACCGGAACATCCACGCCTTGGAGCACATACAAGTTCGTGCTCTTTAGCTCAATTCTCTTTGGCAGAACATTCCCGGGGCTGGACCGGACCAAGTCCCGCGGAACAGTCTTGCAGATTGCCCGGCCCGAGAAGCCGGGACGCGACACAACGATGAAATCCACCGTTTCGAGGAGGCAGCGATACTCTTTCCAATGGGGAAGGTCCAGGAAGGCGTCCGCACCGACCAGGAAAAAGAGATGGTCGTGGGGGCCGAGGGACCGCTTCACCAATCGTGCCGTGTCGATGGAATAGTGCGGCCGCCCATCCGCCCTCGGTCCCTCCAGCAGCGAAGGAACAAAGCGCCGCTCGCCGGCACAGGCCAGCGCCACCATGGCAAAGCGGTGATGAAAAGAGGTCAGCCGGTCGCGGTACTTATGCGGGGGATTTCCCGAAGGAACGAAGAGGATGCGGTCCAGACGAAACTTGCGGGCGGCGGCCTGCGCGGCCCGTAAGTGACCGGAGTGGATGGGATCGAATGTTCCGCCGAAAAGCGCGATATTCACGGCTCAGCAAGTCCTATGGGTGGCGCAGGGGAGCGGTGTCCGCTTCCGGGCGGGGCCGGGGAATCTGTTCCAGCATCGCCCAGGCCGCCCGCTTCAATTCCTCCAGACCTTCACCGGTCACGCAGGAGATTTCGTACAGCGACTTTCCCAGCGCGCGGCAGAAGTCGCGCAGCGCCGCGAGCCGGTCGCCTTCCCCGGCGGCGTCCACCCGCGACGCGACGAGCAACATCGGCTTGCCTGCCACGGTCGGGCTGAAACTCTCCAGCTCCTTCAGGATAGTACTGTAGTCTTCGACGGGATCGCGTCCTGAATACTCGGCCACGTCGATCAGGTGAAGCAGCAGCCGCGTGCGCTCCACGTGCTTAAGGAAACGGACGCCCAACCCGCGGCCGAGATGGGCTCCGGCAATCAAACCTGGAATGTCGGTCATCACGAAGGAGCGCTCAGCATCGAGGGCTACCACGCCCAGGTGAGGCTCCAGCGTCGTGAAAGGGTAATCCGCAATCCTGGGCCGAGCCGCGCTGAGCCGCGAGATCAGGGTTGATTTCCCGACATTGGGGAAGCCGACTAAGCCCACATCCGCCAGGAGCTTCAGTTCCAGCTGCAAGGACCGCTCTTCGCCGGGCGCACCCGGCTCGGCCTTGCGAGGGGCTTGGTGCGTGGAGGTGGCAAAACGTGCGTTCCCCCGCCCGCCCCGGCCACCTTGGGCAGCGGCAAACTGCTGGCCTGGGGCGTTGAAATCATACAGCTTCTCGCCGGTGGTGTCGTCGAAAACGACAGTCCCCACCGGCACCTGAATCACCAGGTCCGCTCCGTCCTGGCCGTGCCGATTAGACCCCTCGCCATGCCCACCACGTCGGGCGGCAAACTCGCGATTGTAGCGAAACTTGAGAAGGGTGTTGAGGTGCTCGTTGCTTTCCAGGTAGATGCTGCCGCCGCGGCCGCCGTCGCCGCCGCTGGGTCCGCCGCGGGGAACGAACTTCTCACGCCGGAAGGCGACGCAACCATTCCCACCTGCGCCGCCCGCCACGACGATTTTGGCCTCGTCAATAAACACCGCAACAAACCGGGATTCGGGAGAATTCCGCTCCTGCGAGCCCCGAAATCCGAAATTCGAATCCCAAAGCGATTTAACCAGAAACAATAAAAGCGGCAGGGCAAGGAATCAAGCCGACTCCACCCTCGCCGCTCTTAGGGTTAGCTCGCCGAAGGAACCAAGATGTGGACAAAGCGGCCCAAGCGGCCCTTGTCCTCGAACCTGACCACACCCGCCACCTTGGCGTAGAGCGTATCGTCCTTGCCAAGGCCGACATTGTCTCCCGGCTTCAGCGGCGTCCCACGCTGACGAACCAGAATGGAGCCGCCCGGCACCAGCTGCCCGTCAAAGCGCTTCACGCCTAGCCGCTGCGCGTTGGAGTCGCGTCCGTTGCGCGAACTTCCCAGACCTTTCTTATGTGCCATAGCAGATTGCCTCGTCCTTCACAGGTCCTCGACCCGCAGCGCTCAAGCGGTCACAATATCCTTGATCAGGACTTCGCTGAAAGCCTGCCGGTGTCCGCGAGTCCGCTTGTACTGCTTCTTCCGCTTGTACTTGAGGACGCGAACCTTGGGGGCACGCGCATTGCGCAGGATTACACCCGTCACCTTGGCGTTCTCCACTAGCGGCGCGCCGATGGTTAGAGTCCGTTTGCGCACGGCGCAGACGTGGTTGAATTCCACGCCCGCGCCAGCCTCGCCGGCCAATCGCTCCACCCGGATCACGTCGCCCGGCGAAACCTTGTATTCCTTCCCCCCTGTGCGGAAGATTGCGTACATTCAGTAGCCTCTCTTGTCGGGACTCGAGACACCCATTATACACCCATACGCCAATCCGGTCAACATTCTGATTCCAGGCAAGATACGTCACTCGGCCAAGCGACGGTTTCTGGGCGGACCCGGTTACCCACGACCACACATCCTCACGCCGCAGTTCCCACGGGACGGCTTGGCGGCGACCTGGACCACTATGTGGACAACAAAACGACTGCGGTCAGCGCGCAGACCACACCGAGACCCTGCAGCAGGCTGATGGATTCATGAAGGAGCAAGGGCGCTATCAGAACCACCACCAGCGGGTAGAGCGCCGTAAAGGGCGACACGATGGAGGCCTTCCCGCCGCTCCGCATCGCGGCAAACAGCGCCCAGGCGCCTAAGGCGTTGAACACGCCGCTCAGGAGAGCCCAGGTCAAGCTGCGCGCCGAATAAGTCCACAGCGCTTGGCCTGGATAGAGCAGGGGTTGCAGGAGGAAGAACCCCACCACCAGCCAGATCAGTGACGATTCTGCCGAGATGTGATTGGTGGAGAGCTTCTGCAAGAGGCCGACAATGCCCCAGGAGATAAGCACCACAGCGGCAAGCCAGAACCAGGGAGGTAGATGCATCGTTTTGCTTCACCCTAAAAAGAAAAGATGATGAATGCCGCGGCAGCGAAGCCGAGCCCTGCAATTTGCAGCCACGTGAGCCGTTCGCGCAGAATGGTGACCGCCAGCGCCACGGTGATCATGGGGTACAACGACGTGGCAGCGGTAATGACCGAGGTGTTCCCGCCAGTACGAAAAGCGGCGAAGAAGGCCAAGCCTCCAATGCCGGAAAGCACGCCGTTCGCCACGGCGTAGAAAATGCCTTGGGGGCTTTTTTCCAGCTGGAAGCGCCTGCCAACCAGAAGCGCCAGCGCCACTGGCAGGGTTCCGAAGGTGAAGATGAACTGCATGGTGGGCGCCGGGATTTCGTTGGAACCGATTTTCGAGAGCAGTGCCCAGGCGCCCCATGAGAGTACGCAGAGAATCGAATACCAGAACCACTTGACCTTAAATATCGCCAGTGTCGCCATCGCAGCTTTTGCCCTCCCTCTGGAGGTGGCCCGGGATTATAGCCCGGTTTTCCCTGCGACTTGCAGTGCGAATTTATCGGGCAGTCACGTCCTGCTTGTGTGCCTGCCGGGCCGCCTTGAGAACCGGCGCCGCATGGTGTAAGGAGGGTGTTCGAAATTCAGCCCATATCACCCTGGAGGGGAAGCTGTTGCGCGGCGGTGGGCTGGGAGCTGAAGAAAAAGGCCGGGAAGAAGCGCGTCACGCTGTTTGGGTGGCAACGCGGGCCTGATCGTGCACCACGACGCAGACTTGGCCTACGCGGGACTACTGTTCGAAGCCTACGAGGAGTTGCAGGTCGGCGGCGTTGTGGTGGGAGACGTGCCCACGTTCCGTATGCACCACATGCCCTATGGGGGCGTGAAAGATTCGGGATTAGGTCGCGAGGGCGTGCGCTACGCCATCGAGGAAATGACTGAACGCAAGTTGCTTGCCGTCAACCTGCGCTAGCGGCTCGGGAGCGCAGATCATAGGAGGGCGACGAATCGAGCGCAATCTTCTTATGGGATACGCCCCACCAACGCTGTGGCTAGGGTGGCAGCGTCTTGCGGCCGAGGGAGATTGGCGAATCCCCCCAGATACCGACCTTTCCGGAAGACACAGAGCCCGCCGAGATACCGGTCGTTCGCCTGGAAGGCCTCGTCGGCGATTTTGGTCGGCGTGGTTTGCCCGATTCGCTCCCGCAGCTTGTTCATGACGGCCGCAGCGGATTCCGCCGACTCCTCAACCACCACAAACGCCTTCCCAGACTCGTACTGCGCCACATAGCCCCGTTTCAGCGGGCGCAAGCCCAACACGCTCTCGGGAATCAAGCGAGCGGACATCAGCTTCTCGGTGGGAAACCAGGCGAGCGCGTCCGGAGGCGTGCTGCGACCCACGATGCGCTTCTCCATTTCCTCCACGAAAGCCTTCAAGGCGGGCGTGTGGTCCTTCTCCGGGTTGGCCGCCAACTCCACGTAGTATTTGTCTTTGCAGAAGGTGGCGCGCCGCGGCAGGATTTGACCACCCATACCAATCGGGGCGACGGCCTGGTTCGGATCGCGATTGGCGGCGAAGATTCCGTAAGCCGCATCGGCATCGGTCATCTCGGAGACGTCCATGATGATGGAGTCGCCCCCGGATGTGCAGGTCACACCCTCCATGCGTGTGAAACCGTAAATCAAATAACCTTCGGCGTTCCCATCCATGTACTCAAACAGGTTGTCGGCAACGAACTCGCGCCTGGGACCCTGCTGTTCCCATCCCGGAACCAGGCGGCAATCCGCGACCTCCGCCGCGCACGCGGCGGAGGCAAGCATCAAGATAGCGATGGCCAGCTTCGCGGATTTCATGCGAACAGTTCCTGGGCGCGGCTGAGCCGCGCGGCCACCTTCACCCCGAAGGGACAGCTCACCGTGCAGCTCGGGCATTGATTGCAGCGCACTTCAGAAACTTCGGGAGGCAGCGCCCGAAATTCCTCGCGGCCGAGCGCGAATTGACCGTAGCCCTCGGCATACGTGAGGTAGCGCAGCATATCTGAGACAGGCAGACCTTTCGCGCAGGTGCCCTCGCACTTCCCGCACATCCGGCAGTACAGGGGCGTGATGAATTCCAATTGCCGGGCCAAGATCTTCTCTTCCACGGCCGAATATGGTTCGGCCATAGCTTTCAGGTTTTCGTCGAGCTGATCCATGTCGGTCATGCTGGGAATCGTTGTATACACATTCGGATTTTTCAGTACCCACTTGAGCGCGGCAAGCATCACGCCGTCCCGCTTCAGCTTGGAGGCCAGCGGGTCACCGGGTTTCACCTTGCGGAAGCCGCCTGCCATCACCTTCATCCCAGCCACGCCCATCCCGGCCCTGGCTGCCTGGCCGATGGCCTCGTCCACCTCCTTGTCCATGGTGAAGTTGTAGGTAACCAGAACCACGTCGAAGGAACCTTTCTTCACCAGCGCGGGGATCAGCAGTTTCGGGGAATGAGTGCTGACTCCGGCGAAGCGGATTTTGCCTTGTTGCTTGGCGATCTGCTGAGCCTCGCTCAGCTCGTCCTTAACCTCGTCCAGGCTGTCCTTGCCGTGCAGATACCAGATGTCAACGTAGTCAGTGCCAAGTTCGCGCAGGCTTGTGTCGAGGTCGTTCAAGGCGGACTGCTTGTTGCCGGAGGGTGTCTTGGTTGAGAGAACGATCTCCTTGCGCTTCCGTTTGAGCGCCGCACCAACCATGCGCTCGTTGTTTCCGTGCTGATAGCCGCGGGCAGTATCGAAATAACTGATTCCCAGGTCCGCGGCGCGTTCGATGACGCTGGCATCGGAGGTAATCATGCACCCGAATCCCACCGTGGTGACCTTGAGGCCCGTTTCCCCCAGCGTCCGGTAAGCGAGCTTGACGGGTGAAGCGGGCGACGACTGGAAAGCCGACTGCAGAGACTGCCTTGCAAGATCCGTGGTGGAGGCCAGCCCAGTCGCAGGCAGAGCCAGCCCTAGTGCCAGGAATTCGCGCCGCGAACGATTCGTTTTCATGCGACAACTCCCGAGAGTTAGATTATTATGAAAACTTAAGCTTTTATCATAGACTGCGAGGAGATTTTCTGCCAATGGTCTTTTCCCGGAGGAATTTCTTGCAGGCGGCCGCCGCAGGCCTGGCGCTTCAGCAGAGCCGTCTGTTGACGGCCCAGCAAGCGCCGCCCGCCACGTCGCTGCAGCCCGTGCGTGAGTTTGCAGGCCGCTCGACGGTGGCGCTGATCCAGGGCGAGAACCGGCGCCAGAATGCTCACGACGCCCTGCTGGCAATCGATGACCAGCTTCGCCCCCGGCTACAGCAGAAGAAGTACGTGGTCATCAAGCCCAACAACGTCTCGACGGTGAATCCGCTGGCGGCCACTAACGCCGACGCTATGCGTGGCATCCTGGATTATCTGGCTCCTCGCTTCAAAGGCCCCGTCGTCATCGCTGAATCTTCCGCGGGTGAGACCATGGAGGGTTTCGCGAACTTCGGCTATACCCGCCTGGTTTCCGAGTTTCGCCCTCCGAATGTGAGCCTGGTGGATCTGAACCAGGAAGCACGCTATGAGACAATCCCGCTCGTCGACTTCAACCTCCACGTGGTCCCCGTGCGGTTGGCGGCGCGACTGCTCGACCCGGACGCGTTTGTCATCTGCGCCGCGATTCTGAAGACGCACAATGCGGTGGTTGCGACTTTGTCGGTGAAGAACATGGTGCTGGGCGCGCCGCTACACAGTGCGCCGGGTGAACGGCCGAGGTGGAATGACAAACGCAAATATCACGTCGGCCTCCGCCAGACCCACTACAACATGATGCTCACCGCGCAAAGAATGCAGCCGCACTGGGGAGCAACCCTGATCGACGGATTCGAGGGGATGGAAGGGAACGGCCCCTCCTCTGGCACACCCGTGGCTTCCAGGATTGCCATCGCTTCCACCGATTACATTGCCGCCGACCGCGTCGCCGTGGAAACGATGGGAATTGATGCGAACTGGCTAGGCTATCTGCGGTACTGTGGACAGGTCGGGCTAGGGCAGTATGACATCTCCCAGATTGATGTCCTTGGCGCATCAATCGCCGCGGTGCGAAAGCGCTACCGGCTGCACTCCGACATCGAGCGGGAGCTGCAATGGATGGGACCCATGGATGACTTGCCACCGAGATTGGGTTATCAGCACTATTTCTCCGGCAAGATTTTCGCCTAGCTTCGGACTGTGTCAGCAGTTCCTAGAACGACGGCCGCTACGCTCACGGCTCGCCTCACCCTCATCAGCCGGAGGATTCCATGAACTCCGAAGCACACAGGCCAATGACGAGTCGGACGCGGCGAGAGTTTCTCCGATGCGCGGGCGGGGTGGGTCTGGGCCTGGCGGCGTGGGAGGTCATGGGCGGCCGGAGGAGGGAAGCCGCGTTCGCCCAAGCGCCTGCTGAACCCCCGCTCACGGCGAGCTTGAAAGTCGATCTCGACCGCCGGCTGGGCACAATTGATCCCAGCCTCTACGGGAATTTCATCGAGCACCTCGGCCGGTGCATCTACGGCGGCGTCTACGACGAAGGCTCACCGCTCGCGGACAGCGACGGCGTCCGCAAGGACGTGCTGGAGGCGGCGCGTAAGCTGCGGGTGACACAGTTACGCTGGCCGGGCGGCAACTTCGTCTCGGGCTACCACTGGGAAGACGGCATCGGTCCGAAGGATTCGCGTCCCGTACGCTACGACCTGGCATGGCTCCAGCGCGAATCAAACCGCTTTGGCACGGATGAGTTCATCGCCACCTGCCGCAAGCTGGGCGCCGAGCCTTACATCTGTGTCAATCTGGGCAGCGGCACCCTGGATGAGGCCTCCCACTGGGTGGAGTACTGCAACCGCGAGGGCGGAACTTACTACTCCGACCTGCGGAAGAAGAACGGCCACGCCGAACCGTACCACGTGAAGTTCTGGGGGCTGGGCAACGAGATGTATGGGCCGTGGCAGATTGGTCACAAGAACGCCACTGACTACGCCAAGGCCGCGGTGGAGTTTGCCAAGGTGATGAAGTGGCAGGACCCAAGCATCAAGTTGGTTGCCTGCGGCAGTGGCGATCCGGACTGGGACCGTCCCGTGCTGGAGGCGCTGGTCCAGCAAGTCGATTACATCTCCGCCCACCACTACACCGTGGTTGACGATCTGAAAGACTATTACGAAATCTTGGGCACGGTGGCCGAGATGGAAATGACTATCCGGCAGTCGGCGATGAGCGCCGAGGCAATCTCGGCGCGAGCGCGGAAGTCGCCGCCCGTGGCCATCGCCTTTGACGAATGGAACATCCTCCACAACTGGTCCGATGGCGGGAAGCGCGACGACGTTCACAAGTTTGAGGTGCCGTACAACCTGCGCGACGCCCTCTGGGTGGCCTCGGCGCTCAACGTGCTCCAACGCCACTGCCGCGCGGTGCGTCTGGCCAATCTAGCGCAGCTGGTGAATGTGATTGCGCCGATGTACACGACCCCCAACGGGCTGCTGCTGCGCACCACCTACTATCCTCTGGAACTCTATGCCAACCGTTCCGGCCCCGTGGCGCTCGACGTGCTGGCGGTGTCGCCGCAATTCGAAGCCCGCAGATCGGGCATGCACACCTATCTCGACGCTTCGGGCACCTACGATGAGGAGAAGCGCCGCGTCACTCTGGCGGTGGTCAATCGCCGCAAGGAAGGTGACGTGGTGGGCACCGTGGAACTTGCCGGGGTACGCGCGAAGCCTGGCGGGCGCGCCTTTCTCATCGGCGGCGCGAGCCCTGAAGCGGAGAACACCCTCGAAAATCCTCGTGCCGTAGCCACGCAGGAAGTGAAATTCACTACCGCGGGAAACCGCTGGGAGTATCGCTTCCCGCGCCACGCCATCTCTTGGCTGGAATTTGACGTTGAAGCTTAGAAGC
>Ga0315281_10008847_pt1 | contig 14042 bp, 13 predicted proteins | sample YL17G07_0_MG_FD_204540 | JGI IMG/M metagenome (GOLD analysis project Ga0315281, IMG submission 204540) | Sediment microbial communities from Yellowstone Lake, YNP, Wyoming, USA - YL17G07_0 | ecosystem: Environmental > Aquatic > Freshwater > Lake > Sediment | place: USA: Wyoming | collected...
TTGATGCCGCTCACCCGATAGCGCACCACCGGCAGCGTGAGCCGCAAATAGGCGGAGGCTTCCACCAGCCGGATCCCGCGCCGCAGGTAGAGGTTCACCACGTCCGCCTCGAGATCCGGCTCGTTCGGACTGTGAATCAGGTTGAAGCCATAGGGCGCCCCCGGAATCGCGCGCGCGAGCTCGTCGATCGCCGCCTCGATCTGCTGCAGGCCGAGGCCGGCGGCGCCGAAAAAACTCAGCATCCCCGCAGCAGCCATTTCGCCGACCAGCCGGGTCGAGGCGATGCCGTTGGCCATCGCGCCCGCGACGTATGCATAGCGCAGGCGATGGTCCCGGCGGAACGATTCGTCCCCCAGATTTTCCGGCTTCAGCGCCGGAAAATGGGTGCCGGCGCTCAGGCGCTCGAGGGTCTCGACCATGGTCGTCAACGATAGCGCGGACCGCGCGATTGATAAAGCCCCGCCAGGCCCGTGGACTATCATTCAACTCTGGAGGAGCAGACCATGAAAAAGCTTGTCTTTGCTGTCGCGCTCGCGGTATTTGCCGGCATTGCGGGGGTACACGCGCAGACCTATCCGTTGCGTCCCATCACGCTGATCGTGCCATTCCCGCCGGGTGGTTCGACCGACACGGCGGCGCGCATCATCGGCGAGCGCATGCGGCCGGTGCTCGGCCAGACCGTCGTCATCGAGAACGTCGGCGGTGCCGGCGGCACCATCGGCGTCGGCCGCCTGGCGCGCGCAACGCCCGACGGCTACACCATCGACATCGGCCAGTGGGACACGCACGTCGGCAGCATCATCTATCCGCTGACCTACGACCTGCAGAAGGATTTCGAGCCGGTCGGCCTGATGTCCAACAATCCGCAGTTGATGATCGCGCGGAAGGGATTTCCGGCGGACGATCTGAAGGGGCTGGTCGCGTACATGAAGGCCAATCCTCCAGGCCATGTGACCTTCGTGGACCAGAACGCGGCGGCGAAAGTGACGGGCATCCTGATGCAGCAGTCGACCGGTACCACCATCCAGTTCATTCCCTACCGCGGCGCGGGGCCGGCGATGCAGGCCATGCTCGGCGGGCAGGTAGACCTGATGGTGGTACAGGCCGCGGTGACGCTGCCGCAGGCGCGGGCGGGCGCGGTGAAGATCCTCGCCAACCTTTCGCCCGCGCGCTCCTCGGTGATTCCGACCATCCCGACTTCGGCGGAAAGCGGCATTCCCGGGCTCTACGCCTCCGGCTGGTTCGGCCTCTTCGCGCCCAAGGGCACGCCGAAGGAAATCATCGCAAGGCTCAACGCCGCGATGGTGCAGTCGCTCGCGGACCCGGCCGTCAAGACGCGCTTCTCGGATCTCGGGCTGGATGTCGCCTCGCGCGAGCAGCAAACGCCGGAAGGCCTCGCCGCATTCCACAAGGGCGAGATCGAGAAATGGTGGCCGATCATCAAGGCCGCCGGGATCAAAGTTGAATAAGGCCGGCCGAATGACGCCCAGCGACGAGCGCGGTCGTGGTCACCCGAGGGGAACCGGATGAATAGGCGTGACACGGTACTTGCACTTCTTGCGCTCGGCGCGTCTTTCCCGTCGCTCGCCCAACAACAAGGCAAAGTCTGGCGCATCGGCTATCTCGACCTCGGTTCGCGCAAATCGCTAATGGATTCAGGCAGGTTTGCTGCGCTGACTGAGGGGCTACGCGAACGTGGTTATGCTGAGGGCAAGAATTTGGTTCTCGAAGCACGTTACGCGGACGGCAATGCGGATCGCCTGGACGGGTTCGCGGCGGAATTGGTGCGGCAGAAAGTGGACTTGATCCTGTCAACAGGAAACCCCGCAAGCCGCGCGGCGCGACGGGCCACGGCCACGATTCCCATCGTCATCACCGTTATCACCGACCCGGTAGGCGAGGGTTTTGCCGCCAATCTCGCGCGGCCCGGCGGCAACCTCACCGGCATGTCCACCGGGGTCGAAGACACGGTTCTGAAACTGGTCGAGCTGTTGATTCTTGCGATTCCAAAATTGAATCGCATCGCGGTGATCACCAATCCGGCAAGCAGCTCGCACACGCCGATGCTGTCGCGCATCGATGTCGCGGCAAAGCAAGCCGGCAAGCAGGTTCTGCAGGTGAGAGTGAGCACGCCGATCGAGATCGAGCGGGGCTTCGCGACGATGGCGCGTGAACGCACCGATGCCGTGATCATTCTCCCCGACGCGTTTCTGGTGCAGCAGCGCACACAGATCGCCGGGCTTGCCGTGAAGCGCCGGCTGCCGTCCATCAATCCGTTTACGGCCTATGCGGAAAGCGGCGGCCTGATGAGCTATGGGGTGGATCTCAACGATAATTTCCGCCGCGTCGGCATTTTCGTGGAAAAGATATTGAAGGGCGCGAAGCCCGGCGAGATTCCGTTCGAGCAGCCGACGCGCTATTACTTCGTGATCAACCGAAAGACGGAGAAGGCGCTCGGAATCACCATTCCGCAATCAGTGTTGCTGCGCGCTGACCGAGTGATCGAATAAGCGGTCATTCCCATGATGCGGATTTACTTCAGCACGCGCGCGCGGCACCGCTCGTGATCAATTCCTCGATCGCGGCGTCCTGCAGCCCGGCCTCGCGCAGGATTTCGCGGGTGTGTTCGCCCAGGCGCGGCGCGTGGCGGCGGTACTCGGGCGCCGACTCGGACCACTCCGAGGGGACTGCCGTCGTACGGATGCGGCCCTCTGTCGGATGCTCGATGCTGCGGAAGTAGCCGATGGCCGCGAGATGCGGATCGTTGACGACGTCGGCGAGGCTGTTCATGCGCTGTACCGGGATGTCGGCCTGTTCCAGCGCTGCAATCCACTCTGCAGTGCTGCGCTTCGCCATCTCCGCGGCGACCAGGGCGTAGGCGCCCTCGAAATCGCGGCTGCGCGCTTCCTGCGTCGCGAAGCGCGGGTCGGACAACAGGTCGGCTCGCCCGATCAGCTCGAAAAACGCGCGCCACTGCTTGTCGTTGTAGATGAGTACGCAGACGTGGCCGTCTTTCGTTTCATAGGGCCGGCGCTCCTTGGCGAGCATGCGCGCGTATCCCGGATCCGCCTGCATCTCACCGACCTGCGGCTCGTAGGTGTAGCCGCCCATGTGCTCGCCCAACACTGTCTGCAGCATGCTTTCGAACATCGGCACGTCGACGCGCTGGCCGCCGCCGGATTTTTCCCGGCGGTAAAGCGCGGCGCACACGACGTTGACGATGTGCAGGCCGACGGAGCGGTCGGCAATCGTCGCGGGAGCGTAGCGCGGCGACTCGGCGCCCGCCTGCCGCGAAAGCCAGGGCAGGCCGATAGCGCCCTGGATGAGGTCGTCGTAGGCAGCCTTGGCGGCATACGGGCCGCGTTGGCTGTAGCCGAACGCGCCGACATAGATGAGGCGCGGATTCACCGCGCGCACGTCGTCGTAGGAGAGCTTCAGCCGCGCCATCGCCTGCGGCCGGATGTTGTAGACCAGCACGTCCGCGTTCTTCGCGATCGCGAGGCAGGCCGCGCGCCCGCCCTCCTGCTTGAGATCCAGCACCACCGAGCGCTTGTTGCGGTTGGCATTCATGAAGATGTGCCCCATGCCGGCGGAGCGCATCGGCGCGTTGTGGCGCATCACGTCGCCCTCGGGCGACTCGACCTTGATCACGTCGGCGCCGTAGTCCGCGAGAATCTGGGTTGCGAACGGCCCCATCACCACCGAAGTGAGATCGAGGATTCGGACACCATCGAGCGGACCGCTCATGCTTGCAACCTACTCGGGTTGTATGCCAGCCTGCTTGACCAATAGCGCCCACTTGGCGATTTCGCTCTTGATGAAAGCGCCCAACTGCGCCGGGTTCATCGGCGCCACATCCGTGCCGATGAACGAGAACTTTTCCCTGATTTCGTTCTTCTGAATGGATTTTGAAGTTGTTTCAAAAAGCAATTGAACAATTTCCCTCGGCGTACCTGCGGGCGCCATGATCGCGAACCATGCGATCAGGTCGTAACCCTGCAATTCCTCGGCCATCGCCGGCACGTCGGGCGCGAGCGGCGTGCGTTTCTCGGAGGTCACCGCGTAGCCCCTGAGCTTGCCGCCCTTGATCTGCGGCAAGGCGTTGGAGAGGTCGACAAAGGTAAACGACAGCGTACCGCCGAGCACGTCGGTGACCGTCTGCGGGATGCCTTTGTACGGCACCTCGATCACGTCCAGCTTGCCCATCGCCTTCATCATCGCGATGGACACTTGCGAGCCCGCCGAGCCGTAGCCGGCTGAGAACTTGCCGGGCTGCGAACGCACGTAGGCGAGAAGTTCCTTCAGGTTCTTCGCCGGAAAGTCGGGTTTCGACATCAGCATGAACGAGGTCGTGGACAGGCGCACCACCGGCTCGAAATCCTTCACCGGGTCGTAGGGCAGCTTCTTGAACAGGCTGACGTTCGCCGCCTGCGGCGTGTTGGTGGTGACGAGCAGCGTGTAGCCGTCGGCTGCCGCCCTGGCGACGAATTCGGCGGCGATGGTGCCCTGCGCGCCGGGCTTGTTTTCCACCACGAAGGGTGCTTTTAGCGCTTCCTGCAGCTGCTGCCCGGCGAGCCGCGCCACCTGGTCGGTCGCGCTGCCGGCGGGGAAGGGGACGACCAGCCTTACGGGTTTCGAGGGGTAATTTTGCGCGCATGCCTGGGAAGCAAGAACGAACCCGAGGATATACAAGAATAATTTCACGAGAACCTCCTAGGAATTCAGCTTGGCGATGAGCTCGCGCGTCTTGGCGGGATCGGACTGGCGCAGCACGCGCTGCGCCAGCGGCTGCGCCTCCGCGAGGTTGGTGCGCAGCACCCGCTCCTTGATGGCGAGCAGCTGCTGCGCATGCATCGAGAAATTGCGCAGGCCGAAGCCGAGCAGCAGGCGCGTGAGCGCGGGATCGCCCGCCATTTCGCCGCATACCGCGATCGGCGTGCCGCCGCGGTTGGCGGCCTGGATGGTGTGCGCGATCAGGTTCAGCACCGCCGGGTGCAATGGGTCGTAAAGATGGGCGACCGCGTCGTCGGTCCGGTCGATCGCGAGCGTGTACTGGATCAGGTCGTTGGTGCCGATGGAGAGGAAATCCAGCCGCCGCATGAACATCGGCAGCGCCAGCGCCGCCGCCGGCACCTCGATCATGCCGCCGACTTCGATTACGCTGTCGTAGGCCACGCGCTTGTCGTCCAGTTGCTGCTTGGCCTGCTTGAGCATGTTCAGGGCCTGCTCGATCTCGTGCGCATGCGCGAGCATCGGCAGCAGGATCTTGACGCGCCCGAACTTCGAAGCGCGCAGGATCGCGCGCAGCTGCGCGAGAAAGAGCTGGGGCTCGGCGAGGCAGTAGCGGATGGCGCGCAGGCCGAGAGCGGGATTGGGCATTTCCACCGGGCTGCCATCGGCGATCGCCTTGTCGGCGCCGAGATCCAGCGTGCGGATCACCACCGGGCGCCCGTCCATGGCCTGCGCCACTTCGCGATAGGCCTCGAACTGTTCATCTTCCGAAGGCAGGGCCTTGCGGTTCATGAACAGGAATTCAGTGCGGAACAGGCCCACGCCCTGGGCGCCCGATTCCCGCACATCGCCCAGGTCCTCGGGGAGTTCGATGTTGGCGAACAGTTCCACCGGCGTGCCGTCCAGCGTGGCCGAGGGAGTGGACTTGAGGCGCTTGAGCTTCTGCCGCTCCAGGCTGTATTGCGACTGGCGCAGCCGGTACTCTCCCAGCACCACCGGGTCCGGATCGACCACCAGCACGCCCTGGATGCCGTCCACGATCAGCACGTCGTTCTCGCGGATCATCTGGCGTGCGTGGTGCAGCCCCACCAGCGCCGGGATGTTCAGGCTGCGCGCCACGATCGCGGTATGCGAGGTCACACCGCCGACGTCGGTGACGAAGCCGCCGAACTTGTGGCGCTTGAAGAGAATCATGTCCGCGGGCGAAAGGTCGTGCGCCACGACGATCAGATCGCCTTCGGCTGAGGGCAGCGGCTCGGGCGCAGCGCTGCCGCCGGCAAGCGCCTTGAGCACCCGCTCCACCACCTGCTCGATGTCCTGGCGCCGCTCGCGCAGGTAGGGATCCTCGATCTCCTCGAACTGCGCCACCAGCTTTTCCATCTGCTCCACCAGCGCCCATTCGGCGTTGGTGCGCCGCTCGCGGATCAGTTCGCGCGGCGCCTGCGACAGCGAGGAATCGGCGAGGATCATGCGGTGCAGGTTGATGAAGGCGCCGAACTCGGCCGGCGCGTCGTCGGCGATCTGGCTCTCGATCGCCGAAAGTTCCTGGCGCGCTCGCGCGATCGCGGCGTCGAAGCGGAAGATTTCGGCAGGTACCGCGGACTCCGCGATCTCGTAGTGCGCGGCTTCCAGCCGTGCGCTGGAGACAAGATGTGCGTGGCCGATCGTGATGCCGGCAGACACGGCGACGCCGTGCAGCACGAAATTCACTTATTCGCCCTCGTCGAATTTGTCCGCGATCAGTTTCTGCAGGGCGCCGAGCGCGGCCGCCGCGTCTTCACCCTCGGCGTCGATGGTGATCAACGCGCCCTTGCCTGCCGCGAGCATCATCACGCCCATGATGCTCTTGGCATTCACCCTGCGGTCATTGCGCGACAGCCAGACCTCGCACTTGTAGCCGCTCGCCACCTGCGTGAGCTTGGCCGAGGCCCTGGCGTGCAGGCCGAGCTTGTTGATGATCTCCACTTCAGCGCGCGCCATCACGGGACTCCGTGATCCTTGCCGCAGGAATCCGTGGTCATGTGTATCACGCCCTCGGTGCCGCCCGAAAGCGCTTTCTCGACCGCGAGCGCGAGCCCCTTGTCGCGGTAGGTCAGGGCGCGAATCAGCATCGGCAGGTTGACGCCCGATATGCCCTCGACGCGGCCCGGCTGCAGCAGCTTGAGGGCGATGTTGCCCGGGGTTGCGCCGAAGATGTCGGTCAGCACCAGCACGCCGTCGCCTTCGTCCAGCTGGCGCACCAGGTCCATCGCCTGCGGCAGGATCGCCGCAGGGTCGTCGTGAATCGTGACCCCGACCTGGCGCACGCGCAACGGACGCTTGCCGAGCACGTGGCTCGCCGAATGGATCAGCGCCTCGCCGAAGGCGCCGTGCGCGACGATCAGGATCCCGATCATCGGCGCGGCGCCTTCAATTCAGCCTCCAGGGCATCGAGCAGCATCCCCGAAACGTCGAAACCGGTCTGGTCCTGGATTTCGCGGAAACACGTCGGGCTGGTGACGTTGACTTCGGTGAGGTGCTCGCCGATCACGTCCAAACCGACGAGCAGCAGTCCCCGGGCGGCGAGCACCGGCCCGAGCGTTTCCGCGATGCGGCGGTCCTGCGCGGAGAGCGGCTGCGCGACGCCGCGGCCGCCCGCGGCAAGATTGGCGCGCGTCTCGCCCGGCTTGGCGATGCGCGCGAGCGCGTGCGGCACCGGCTTGCCGCCGATCAGCAGCACGCGCTTGTCGCCCTGCGTGATCTCGGGAATGTAGCGCTGCGCCATGATCGTGCGCGCGCCGCCCTGGACCATGGTCTCCACGATCACATGGCGGTTCGGATCGCCGACGCGCACGCGGAAGATGCTTTCGCCGCCCATGCCGTCCAGCCGCTTGAGGATCACGTCGCGCTGCTCGTCGATGAAGGCGTGCACGCGTTCCGGGTCGCTGCTCGCCAGCGTCGGCGCCACGAACTGCGCAAACTCCAGGATGCCGAGCTTTTCATTGTGATCGCGCACCGCGGCGGGCTTGTTGAAGACGCGCGCGCCATCGCGCTCGGCCTGCGCCAGCAGCCAGCTCGCGGTCAGGTATTCGAGGTCGAACGGCGGATCCTTGCGGTTCAGCACCGCGTCGAACGACGCGAGCGCGATCTGCGTTTCCGCCTGCTCGTCAATACCCTCCTGCACCCGGTACCAGTCCTCGTCGTTGTCGGTCAGCGACAGGCGCGCCGCGCGCGCGAAAACCCGGCCCTGCCAGTGCAGGCCGGCCTGCGCGCAGGCGAAGACCTGGTGGCCGCGCGCCTGCGCCGCGCGCATGATCGCCACGCTCGTGTCCTTGTAGGCCTTGAGCGACTCGAGCGCATCGAGAATGAAGAGAAACTTCACTTCAGCGCGGCAGTGAGGTGCGGAACCAAATCCTACTTCTTGACTGGCGCCGGTTCCTTCAGGTTGCCGCCCGCCTGATTCGCCATGAAGACGATCGCGCTGCCGAGTTCCTGGTCGGTCAGGCTGGTGCCGGCGCGCGCCGCCATCGCGCCCTTGCCCTTCACCACCGATTGCAGCAAGCCGTTCAGACCCAGCTTGAGGCGCGGGGCCCAGCCCGCCTTGTCGCCCAGCTTGGGCGCATTGGCCACGCCCGCCTGGTGGCAGGCGGCGCAGACTTCCTTGACGATCTCTTCGCCGGAGCGAAGCGCGCCGCCAGCGGCGCCCGCCGCCGCAAACTCCACTTTGCCGATAGGCTGGAGGCGGGCGCTGACCGCGTCCGCGCTGAGTGCCGCGGGGTCGGCGTGCGGGCGGTTCAGCACCAGCTGCACGGTCAACACGATGCCGACAATCGGCACCACGAATGCAAGCAGCACGATCGTGATCAATTGCCGCGGCGTCTTGATGAAGGAGGAATGCTCGTCGTGCTCGGCCATGCCCGTCTCCGTCATGTTTGTGCTGGTAATATGCTGATTTTAGCGCGAATCTCGCATACTCAGCGCAGCGCCCGTAGCTCAGCGGATTAGAGTATTGGCCTCCGAAGCCAAGGGTCGTGGGTTCGAATCCCGCCGGGCGCGCCACAGCTTCTGCATCGCCGCCTGGATTGATCTTCGTCAAACCAGCGCCTGGGGAGCCGCGTAAATTTGTAAACTCTCTGAAAAGGGGTAAGTCCATGCCGAAATGCAAACCGATGCTCGCCTTGATCGCGCTCGCCGCATTCGCGGGTTGCGCGGCCGCGCAGCAATTCCCGAACCACCCGATCACCATGGTGGTGCCGTATGCCGCCGGTGGTCCGACGGACACCGTTGCGCGCGTGATGGGCGTGGCGATGGCCAAGCCTCTCGGCCAGACAGTGATCGTGGAGAACAAGCCGAGCGCCGGCGGGATCCTCGGGCCGGAACAGGTCAAGAACGCCAAGCCCGACGGCTACACCATCCTGATCCACCACATCGGCATGGCGACCATCCCCGGGTTGTACCGGCAGCTGCGCTTCAACCCGCTCACCGATTTCGAATACATCGGCCTGATCAACGACGTGCCGATGACGCTGATCGCGCGGCAGAACTTTCCGGCCAAGGACTTCAAGGAGTTCCTCGCCTACGTCAAGGCCAACAAGGACAAGGTCACCTACGCCAATGCGGGAATTGGCGCAGCCTCGCACCTGTGCGGCATGCTGTTCATGAGCGCGATCCAGACCGACCTGCTGACCGTGCCGTACAAGGGGACCGCGCCGGCGATGAACGACCTGCTCGGCGGCCAGGTGGACTTCATGTGCGACCAGACCACCAACACCACGAACCAGATCAAGAGCGGCAAGGTGAAGGTGTACGGCGTCACGTCGAAGAAGCGCGTGCCGTCGCTGCCCGACATTCCGACCCTCGACGAGCAGGGCGTGAAGGGTTTCGAAGTCGGCATCTGGCACGCCTTTTATGCGCCCAAGGGCACGCCCAAGCCGGCGATCGACAAGCTCGTCGCCGCGCTGCAGGACTCGCTCAAGGACGAAACCGTGAAGAAGCGCTTCTCCGATCTTGGCGCCGAGGTGGTGCCGCTCAGCATGGCGACTCCGGCTGCGCTCGAGGCGCACCTCAAGGCGGAAATCGCCAAGTGGGGGCCGATCATCAAGAAGAACGGCATCTACGCCGACTAGGAAATCGTCATCCCCGCAAAACCCGTAAGCCGGTTCCCGGTGCCGGCATTGAAGGACCTGCCCGCCGACATCCGCGAGCGAATCGAAGCGGTGCAGCAAAAGACCGGCTTCGTGCCGAACGTGTTCCTTGCGCTCGCGCACCGGCCCGCCGAGTGGCGCGCGTTCGTGGCTTACCACGATGCCCTGATGGAAAAGGAGCCCGGCGCGGGTTGCACGCTCAGCAAGGCCGAGCGCGAAATGATCGTGGTTGCCACTTCCGGCGCCAACCGTTGCCAGTACTGCGTGGTGGCGCATGGCGCGATCCTGCGCATCCGCGCGAAGAATCCCCTGGTCGCCGATCAGATCGCGATCAACCACCGCGAGGCCGACCTCACGCCCCGCCAGCTGGCAATGCTCGATTTCGCAATGCAGGTGGCGCTCGAGTCGCACACCGTGGGCGACGCGGATATCGAGGCGTTGCGCGCCCACGGCTTCACCGCGGACGACACCTGGGACATCGCCGCGATTGCGGCGTTCTTCGCCATGTCCAACCGGCTGGCGAACGTCACCAGCATGCGGCCGAACGACGAGTTCTACCTGATGGGGCGATTGCCTAGGAAGGGGTAACGGGGGAACCTGGGTTCCCCTGTTCCTAGAAAGTAGGCCGGCGCTTCCAGTGTTGCGTCGCGCCCTCGAATGCATGCGCGATCTGCAGCACGCCGAAATCGTCGCGGTAGCGGCCGACGATCTGCAGGCCGACCGGCAGCGGCACGGGGTCGCCGGTAAACCCCGCCGGCACCGAGATCGCCGGGTGGCCGGTGATGGTGATGTAGTAGCAGCTCTTCATCCAGTCGAGGTAGTTGCCCATCATTTCCCCGGCGATCTGCATCGGGTATTCCTGCTCGGCGGGGAACGGCGGCAACTGGTTCACCGGGCAGAGCAGGAATTCGTAGCGCTCGAGGAATACGCGCATGCGATGGTATAGCGCGTTGCGCAGCGCATCGGCGCGCGCGATCTGCTCGGCTGTGAGTTTCAACCCCTGCTCGACGTTCCAGATGATCGAGTCCTTGACCTCGCGGCGGCGCGTCTTCACCAGTTCGCCGTAATTCTGCACGAACGCGAGCGCGCGCAGGGTCTCGAAGGCCTGCGTTGCGCCGGAGAAATCCGGCTCGGCCTCCTCGACGATGCAGCCAAGGTCCGCGAAGATGCTGCGCTGCGCTTCCAGGACGGACGTGACGCGCGGATCCATCGGCAGGCCGCCGAGGTTCCGGCTCCAGGCGACGCGAACGTTCCTGAATTTTCTGTTCAGGGATTTTGAATAAACCGAACCCGGCTCGGAAATTGAAATTGGCGAGCGCGGATCGGGACCCGCCATCGCCGAAAGCAGGAAAGCGGCATCCGAAACGGTGCGCGCGATCGGGCCGAGCACGCCGAGCGTGTTCCAGGCGTTCGCCGCCGGCCACGAGGGCACGCGCCCGGGCGAAGGCCGGAAGCCGACGACGTTGCAGAAGTTGCCGGGATTTCGCAGCGAGGCGGCGAGATCGCCGCCGTCGGCGAACGGCAGCATGCCGCAAGCCGCGGCCACGGCGGCGCCGCCCGAGGAGCCGCCGGCGGACTTGGTCAGATCGTAGGGGTTCAGCGTGGCGCCGAACACCGCGTTGAAGGTATGGCTGCCGGCGGCGAACTCCGGCAGGTTGGTCTTGCCGATGGTGATCGCGCCGGCAGCCGACAGGCGCTCGACGATGAGATGGTCCTCCTTGGGCACGTTGTCCCGGTATACCGGCGAGCCGAAAGTGGTCCTGATGCCGCGCGTCGGAACGTTGTCCTTGTAGGCGATCGGCAGGCCGGCAAGGGGGCCGGCAGGCGCCTTCTTTCTATCCAGTTCTTTCGCTTTCTTCAATGCAAGTTCGGGAATGAAAGTCACGATCGCGTTGACTTTGGGATTGACGGTCTCGATCTGCGCGATGAACGCCCGCATCACCTCTGTCGCCGACAGCTTGCGATTGCGAATGAGCTGCGCCAGCTTCCTGGCCGGCGTGAAACAGATTTCTGTCATAGCAGGACGATATCGTATTGTTCCTGCATGTAGCCGGTCTCGACCTGTACCGAGACCGGCTTGCCGATGAAATCCGAAAGCATCGCGAGCGCGCCCGATTCTTCCTCCTGGAACAGGTCACAGACGGACTGCGAGGCCAGGACGCGGAATTCGCGCGCGTCGTTGAAGGCGCGCGCCTCGCGCAGGATTTCGCGCAGCACTTCATAGCACACCGTGCGCGCGGTCTTGATTTCGCCGCGGCCGCCGCAGGCCTGGCAGGGCTCGCACAGAACGTGGGCGAGCGATTCGCGGGTCCTTTTGCGCGTCATCTCCACCAGCCCGAGCGCGGTGAAGTCGCTCACCGTCATGCGCGTGCGGTCGCGCGCGAGCGCGCGGCGCAACTCCTCCAGCACCGCGGCGCGGTGCTCGGCGGAGTTCATGTCGATGAAATCGACGACGATGATGCCGCCGAGGTTGCGCAGGCGCAGCTGGCGCGCGATGGCCTGCGCCGCCTCGAGATTGGTCTTGAAGACGGTGTCGTCGAAATTGCGCTGGCCGACGAAGCCCCCGGTGTTGACGTCCACGGTGGTCATGGCTTCGGTCTGGTCGATGACCAGCGTGCCGCCCGACTTGAGGTCGACGCGGCGGGAAAGGGCTTTCTCGATTTCCTCCTCGACGTTGTAGAGTTCGAACAGCGGCCGCTCGCCCGTGTAATACTGCAGTTTGCCGGCCAGCCCGGGCATGTACGCCTGCGCAAAAGCGGCGAGCTTCTGGTGGTTCTCGCGCGAATCCACGTGCACCGCCGAGGTGGCATCGGAGGCCATGTCGCGCAGCACGCGTTGCGCGAGCGACAGGCCCTGGTAGGCCAGTTTCGGCGGCGGCGCGCCGAGCGATCGCTCGTGGATGTCGCGCCACAGGTTGCGCAGGTACCCGATGTCGGCGCGCAGTTCATCATTGCTCGCGCCCTCGGCGAGCGTGCGCAGGATGAAGCCGCCCTTCTCGTCGGCGGGGATCAGCTCCTTCAGCTTCTCGCGCAGCGCCGCGCGCCCGGCCTCGTCCTCGATGCGCTGCGAAATCCCGATGTGCGGATCCTGGGGCAGGTAGACAAGCAGGCGGCCGGCGATCGACAGCTGGGTCGAGAGCCGCGCGCCCTTGGTGCCGATCGGATCCTTCATCACCTGCACCGTCACGGGTTGGCCCTCGGCGAGCATCTTTTCGATCGGCTTGCCGGGCTCGGTCTTGCCGTTTTCCTGCGTCCTGCGGTGTTCCCAGATGTCGGCGACGTGCAGGAACGCCGAGCGCTCCAGGCCGATCTCGACGAACGCGGATTGCATGCCGGGCAGCACGCGCGCGACGCGCCCCACGTAAATATTGCCGACCAGGCCGCGGCTCGCCTCGCGCTCGACCACCAGTTCCTGCACCTGGCCGGTGGCGAGCACCGCGACGCGCGTCTCCTGCGGCGTGATGTTGACGAGGATTTCTTCGTTCACGCGGGATACCCGATCCGCTCCAGCAGCTGCGCCGTCTCATAAAGCGGCAGGCCAACGACACCCGAAAAGCTGCCGCGCAACTCGGCCACGAAGCGCGCCGCTTGGCCCTGGATGCCGTAGGCCCCGGCCTTGTCCTCGCATTCACCGGTCGCGACGTAGCGGGCGATTTCCTCTTTGCTGAGCGTTTTGAACCTGACTTCCGAAACCGAAACGGCGCTCTCCAGCCGCGAGTCGTACTTCACGGCGACTGCGGTCAATACCTGATGCAGCCGGCCGGAGAGCGCGGCGAGCATTTGCGCCGCGTCTCTATCGTCCGCCGGCTTCGCGAGAATGCGCCCGTCGACTGCCACCGTGGTATCCGCGCCCAGCACCGGCGCGCGCGGCAGATTGTCCCGCTCGACGCGCCGCCAGCCGGCCTCGGCCTTGGCGCGCGCAAGACGTTCCACGTAGGCCCGCGGCGATTCGTCGTTCAGGACTGCTTCGTCCACGTCGGATTCGATCGTCTCGAACTTGACGCCGATCTGCGCAAGCAATTCCTGCCGTCTCGGGCTGCGCGACGCAAGATAGATACTGCGATCGAGCTGGGTGGTCACGGGACCGCGAAGTTTAAAGCTATTCGCGGTGGTAGGGATGCCCGGTGAGTAGCGTCGCGGCGCGATAAAGCTGCTCGCACAGTACCACCTGGGCGAGCGCGTGCGGCAG
>Ga0315281_10008848_pt1 | contig 14041 bp, 10 predicted proteins | sample YL17G07_0_MG_FD_204540 | JGI IMG/M metagenome (GOLD analysis project Ga0315281, IMG submission 204540) | Sediment microbial communities from Yellowstone Lake, YNP, Wyoming, USA - YL17G07_0 | ecosystem: Environmental > Aquatic > Freshwater > Lake > Sediment | place: USA: Wyoming | collected...
CCGCGGCGGCGAAGAATTTGGCGTACTCGACCAGCGCCTCGTAGTTGTCCACCGTGACGAAGCCGGCGCGCTCGAACAGCGCGCGGAACGACGCCGCGGAGCCGGCGAGCGAGCCCGTGTGCGAGCTCGCCGCGGCGGCGCCGTCCTCGCTGGTGCCCAGCTTGTAGACGATGACCGGCTTGCCGGCGCGGCGCGCGCGCGCGCCGGCTTCGAGCAGCCGCCGCGCGCTCGGCACGCCTTCGAACAGGCACGCAATGGCCCGCACTTCCGGATCTTCGGCCATGGCGCCGATCAGGTCGGCGACGTCGACGTCGGCGGAATTGCCGGCAGAGAAGAAGTAGCGGAAACCGAGACCTCGCTCGGCGGCCTGCGCGAGGCAGTAACCGAGCGCGCCGGATTGGCTGACAAACGCGATCGGGCCGAGCGTGCGCGGCATCTTCGCGTACTCGGGGATGAAACTGACCCCTGCGCCAAGTTCGTGATTGACCAGCCCCATGCAATTTGGCCCGAGCAGCGGCATGCGCGCGGCGCGCGCGATGTCGGCGAGACGCCGCTGGGCCGCTGCGCCTTCTTCGCGGCCCATCTCGCCATAGCCCGAGGCATACACGACCACCCCGCCGGCGCCGGCCGCCGCCGCCTCTTTGAGCGCGGTTTCGACGCCCTCGCGCGGTACCACCAGCGCCACCAGGTCAGGATTCCCGGGCAATGCGGCGAGCGATGCATGGCAGGCGTGCGCACCGATCTTCGGGTACTTGGCATTCACCGGCCAGATGGCGCCGCGGAAATGCGCCAGATTCTCCAGCGTGCGCAGGCCGAACGAGCCCGCGCGCGGCGACGCACCGACGATCGCGATCGAGCGCGGCGCAATCAGGCGCTCGAGCTGCGCGCGGGTGTAAACCGGGCGGTCCACCGCGCCTTGCGCGGTCCTATCTGTTGCTAACATGGAGGCCTGCATACTAGGGGAGCGCGCATGAGTGTCAAGAAGCTTTTCGATCTGGCCGGGCGTACCGCCATCATCACCGGCGGCTCGCGCGGCCTCGGCCTGCAGATCGCCGAGGCGCTCGGCGAAATGGGCGCGAAGCTCGCGCTCACGGCGCGCAAGAAAGACGAACTCGATCACGCGGTCGGGCAACTCGCGAAAAAAGGCGTCGAGGCGCACGCCTTCGCCTGCGACATCGGCAAGCGCGACACCATCCCCGGCGTCTTCGACCGGATGCTGGCGAAACTCGGCCGCATCGACATCCTCGTGAACAATGCGGGCGCGGTGTGGGTCGCGCCGGCCGAGGACCATCCGCTGGAAGCCTGGGACAAGCTTATCAATCTCAATCTTGTCGGCAGCTTCGTCATGGCGCAGCAGGCTGCTAGAAAAGCGATGATTCCCGCCAAATGGGGCCGCATCATCAACATCGCCTCGACCGCCGGGCTCAGCGCGAGCGACCCTGCGGTGGTGCGCACCGTTTCCTACAACACGACCAAGCATGGCGTAGTCGGCATGACCAGGCAGCTCGCCGCGGAATGGGGCGAGCACGGCATCACCGTGAACGCCATCTGCCCGGGGTTTTTTCCTTCCAGGATGACGCAGGTGATGCTCGACGCCGCCGGCGAGCTGGTACTGAAGGGCACGCCGACGCGGCGCCTTGGCGGCCCGGATGACCTGAAAGGCCTCGCCGTACTGCTGGCATCGGAAGCTTCGCGCCACATTACCGGCCAGGCGATCGCGGTCGACGGCGGGGCCATGCTCATATGAGCGACAAGACGGTCTCGCAGGAAATGGCCGATTTCATGCGGAAGATCCCGTTCTCGCAGCATCTCGGGATCAAGGTGGATGCACTGGAAAAAGGTGTCGCGCGCCTCTCGATGGCGATCCGGCCGGAGTTCATGACCAGCTGGGGCACCGCGCACGGCGGCTCGATCCTCGCGCTGCTCGACCTCACGCTTTCCATGACCGCGCGCACGCTCTACGATCCGCCGCGCTCCATCATGACCATCGACCTCTCCACCCAGTTTATCGGCACCGCCACCGGCGTGCTGCGCGCCGAAGGCAGGGTGATGAAGGCGGGTCAGACCACCATTTTCTGCGAGGGCGAAGCGCGCAGCGATGCCGGCGAACTGGTGGCAAAGGCGATCGGCACCTTTCGCGCGCGCAGTCCGAAGACCTAAGTCCGGCCGCTCTTTTCGTCCCGGTGCACCGCGTCGAAAATTTCTCGCGCGAGGATCGGGAACGCGGTGTTCTGAAACTCCGGATCGTCCATGTAGCGCGTGACAATCTTGTCGTTGTCGGCCATGCGCTGAATAAGGAGATCCTCGATCAGCCTGCGGATGCCGAGCTGAAATTTATCGAGCGGATTCGCCAAGGCCGTCTGGATGATCTGTTCGTCTTTGCTCGCCCTTTCCTTTATCTGCTGAAAGAACAGGCGATCCTCTTCGCTGAACTCGGTGCCGAAGCGCTCGTTGAGCACCGAGATGATTTCAGACAGCGGTACCTTCTCGTCCTTCGCCTTGCCAGTTCCGACGTCAGTCGGGCTGTATACGCCTTTGAGCTCGCCCGCTTTGAGGTCGATGCTGCCTGAATAGAGCCGCGCCAACCGGTAGTACTGCAAATCCACCTCGTCGCCCACCTGAACCACAGTCGTATCGCGATTCAGCGGCAAGTGGGGCAGGAGAAACCGGCCGTAGCTGTAGAGCAATTCGAGCTCGGGATCGGAGTACGGAATGATCTGGCTGAGAAAGGCGTACACCTTCACATAACCGTTCAGCTTTTCCCGGAACTCGCGGCACTTGTCCTCATCTTTGACGGCCTTGAACCGATCCACCGCCGGCTGAAGATGCCGCTGCATCTGCGCGTGGTCTGCCGCGCTTTGCCGCTCCTCGGGTTTGTAGAAAATCCGCGCGAACGCCTCCACTTCGCTCCAGTGGTAAATCTGAGCCTGATCGAGTTCGTGCTTCAACATATTGAGCTTGGTCGGATCGGACGCCTCCTCGAGCCCCGTCGCGTCGTAGTAGGGTTTGAACGCGTGGTAGATGTTCTCCGCATCGTTGACGAAATCGAGCACGAACGGCGCATCCTTGCCGGGGATCATGCGATTGAGCCGCGACAGGGTCTGCACCGCCTGCACGCCGTCGAGACGCTTGTCCACGTACATGGTGTGCAGCAACGGCTGATCGAAACCCGTTTGATACTTGTTCGCCACCAGCAGTAACTGGTAATCGGGAGAATCGAAGCGTTCGGGTAGTTGTCCCTCGCCGATGGGTTTGCCCGTGACGACATCGATGTTCATTCCCGGCTCGGAGTACTCCTTGCCGGTCTCGGGGTCGCGTACGGTGCCGCTGAATGCGACGAGCGGCCGGATATCGGTGTACCCGTTTTCGGCGATGTAGCGGTCGAACGCCAGCTTGTAGCGCACTGCGTGCAGGCGCGACGAGGTGACCACCATCGCCTTGGCGCGCCCGCCGAGCCGCTGCTTCACGCTGCGCCGGAAGTGCTCAACCATGACCTCGGTCTTCTGCTCGATATTGTGCGGATGCAGGCTCATGAACTTGGCGAGCGCCCTCGCCGCCTTTTTCTTCGGCAATTCTGGATCGTCCTCGGCGGCCTTGAGCAGGCGGTAATAGGTGGCGTAGGTGGTGTAATTCGTCAGCACGTCAAGAATGAATTTTTCCTCAATCGCCTGGCGCATGCTGTAGATGTGGAAGGCTTCCGCCTTACCGTTAGGACCCGGTCTGCCGAACAGCTCGATTGTCTTTCCCTTGGGGGTCGCGGTAAAAGCAAAGAAACTCAGATTCGACTGGCGCCCGCGAGACTGCATCACCTGATTCAGGCGATCTTCCCAATCTGCTTCGCCCTCCTCGGTTTCGTTCTCCGCGGCGCCGAGTACCGCTTTCAGTTCCCGCGCACTTTCGCCGGTCTGGCTGGAATGCGCTTCGTCCACGATCACGGCGTACTTGCGCGCCGCGATGGCCGCTTGCCAGGCTTTGGCCTGCTGCTTCTGTTCCTCGGTCACCTTTTCCTGGCTTTCCGCCCCCGCCGAGTGGAGGAGTCCGCGCAATACGAACGGGAATTTCTGCAAGGTGGTGATCACGATCTTGGTCCCGTCGATCAGTGCTGCCGCGAGCTGCTTCGAATCCTGGTCGATGGCCTTGACCACACCCTGCGCATGCTCGATCTGGTAGATCGCGTCCTGCAATTGCTGGTCGAGAACGCGGCGATCGGTGATGACGACCACGCAGTCGTAAATCTTGCCGTCCTTGTCGTCGTGCAGGCTCGCCAGCCGGTGCGAGAGCCACGAGATGCTGTTGGTCTTGCCGCTGCCGGCGGAATGCTGGATCAGGTAATTGCGGCCCACGCCCTCCCGCTCTGCGCCTGTCACGAGCTTGCGCACCGCGTCGAGTTGGTGATAGCGAGGAAAAATCAGCGTCTCCCGGGCCGCGACCTGTTTCCCACCCTTGCCGTCATCCACCTTCTCCTCGCGCTTTTCGAGGAACATGAAGTAGCCGAGGATGTCCAGGAAACTCTCGAATTGCAGCACTTCTTCCCAGAAATATCCTGTGCGATAGCCTGAGGGATGCTGCGGATTTCCTTCGCCGCACTGCACCTCGCCCGGATGGTTGCCACGGTTGAAGGGGAGGAAGTGCGTTCCCGCCCGGCGCAGCCGCGTCGTCATGTGGATTTCGTCGGGATCGGCCGCGAAATGCACCACGGCCCGTGTCTTGAACTTGAACAACGGCGCCTGCGGATCGCGATCCTGCTGGTACTGCTTCCGCGCGTGGCGCCAGTTCTGCCCGGTGCCCGGGTTCTTCAGCTCGCAGGTCGCCACCGGCAAGCCGTTCAGCGCGAACACCAGGTCCATCGTGTCCTTCTTGCCGGGATGGCAAGGCACCTGCCTCGTCACTGTCAGTCGGTTCTTGCCGAAAAGCGCGAGAACTTCGTAATTCAAGCCATGCGCGGGCTTGAAGTAGGCGAGCCGGAAGGTTTTGCCGTAGAACTTGAAGCCGTGCCGAAGGATGTGCAGCGTGCCCTTGAGGTCCAGTTCCTTCACCAGCGTATTGAGAAGCAACTCACGCAGCCCGGCGCCATGCAGCTTCTCCATTTCGGCCCAGAGCTTCGCCTGCGTATCCTGCAGGAATTCGAATATCCGGGCGGGGAACAGCGCACGCGCTTCGTCCCATTCCGCGACGTCGCCGGACTTCCAGCCCGACCTCTCCTTCAGGATGGTCTCGACGTAGGTCTCGAATGCCTTCTCGTTGGTCTGCGGCACGTCAGGGCTTCCAGGTGAAGCGGACCTTGAGTTGCTCCAGCATCTCGAAGGTATCGATACAAGGCACTTTGAACGCATCGCACACGTCCGGCACCTTGATCTCTTTTTTCGATTCGGGCGCAGCGACCTCCTGCGTCACGACGGTGAGTCCGTGCTCACCCGCGTAGGCGACCAACCAACCGTCTGCGGCGCGTGCAAACTCTGCCAGAGCTTCAGGACGATAGCGATTCTGTGTACCTGCCCACGAAATGATCTCGCCGTAGCGCTCCCCAACCACCTTGTCGCTTGTCGATTTGAAGAACGTGGCGGGGCACTCTTTCTTTACCCACTGCCGGAGCGCGTCCTTTCCGTCCTCGATTTCCTTCCTGACCCTGTCAATGCTGCTCACCACCCCCTGCTTGTGGTGCCAGACGAGGCAATCCCAGAACCCGGGGCAGACGCCGAACCGGTAGTAGCGGCGGTGAGCCTCCATCAGCACACTCGCGTCGACCAGATAGCGAGTGTGACGCGCCATGTCAGAGACTGATATTCAGCTCTTTGGCGTACTTGTCGAAGGTCACCCCCTGCAAACCGGTAAGGCTGTACGCTTCCCGATAGAGGAGGCGGCCTTCCTTCGCCGCGAGCATCACTGCCCGTGCGAACCGCTTGCCGAGGCGCACGTTCTGATTGTTATAGAAGTCGCCGCCACCCTTCGCTTTTGCGGCCGTCCTGCGCTCATCAGTCTGATATGCCCGGTAAAACTCGAAGAATCGCGGCTGATCGATCAGACCCAGATCAAGGGCACGCCTCGCAGCCACGATGGGACTGACCTTGAACTCCTTCGCGATCGCCTGGAACGGCTCCGCCTCTCGATTTGCATTGGGCCAGAACCGCTTAAGTTCAGCCGCCGGCACGAGAAACTCCGCGGCGACGCGATTGCAGAAAACCTCCCGTCGATCACCACCGGACTGCATTTCTGGAAGATCGAAGATTCCGCCCTCGCCGATCCACAGATGGGCAAGCTCGTGCGCGAGGGTGAACATCTGTGCCGAGCGCGCGTCAGAACCATTGATGAATACAAGCGGCGCGTACTCGTCGGCGAGAACGAATCCCCTGAACTCGGCTGGATCGAGCTTGCGATGCGTGTCGTTGCCGACGACGCCATTGATCACCACCAACGCCCCCGCAATCTCGGCGGCCTCGCGCAAGACGCGAAGCGCCTCAGTCCAACTCGATATGCGCCCCGCCCAGCCGTCGCTCATGCCAAGTTCGCGGCGAATGCTCTTCGCCACAGTCTCAATGTTTTCCGAGGTCTTGACGGAGCCTATGAAAGGCAAGCGTTCGTGCCCCATCTCGACCAGGTAGTCGCGCATCCACGCCTGCCTGCGCTGCATCGTGTGGAGCGTGTCGATCAGATTGGGGCTCGGCCGCCGGACCGGCTCATCTCTGGCCGTCCGGAAATCCGGGACCGGCAGCTTCTCCTCCGGCGGCTCCGCAAGGAAGAAATACCCGAGCGGCGTCCACGTCTTCCTCGCCAGCTTCTCCAGTTGCTTCAGCGTCGGCTGCGCCTCGCCCGATTCCCACCTCCCGATTCGGGGCAGATAACGCGCGAGCGTCTCCAAGCTGCGCCCCGAGCGCTCGACCGCCCAGCGGATCAGTTCGGGATTGACGTTAATGCTCTGTTCGGCCACGGGATTCTAGGCAGCGTTCGCGATCACTCGCCCATTATCAGCGCTCTGCCCGCGCACGTCGATTTTCCCCGTCACTGCGGCGGCAACTAGCCCGGAGCGGTATTCCTGGAAACGCTCGATAACCTGTTCAACCTTCCTCACCATGCGGGCAATCTTCGTCGTCTCACGATCGAGGTGGACAGCGATCGCGAGTTGCTCGACAGTCGGTGGCACAGGCAAGCGTAGTTCGTTCAGTGTCTCCCGATTGATTTTCGGCATCGCAACACGATCCGCCTCCAGCACGGACCAAGCGATAAACTGCGGAGATAGAAAGAGCCACTTCAAATATCGATTCTCTATCTCTCCTCTCGTATTCAATGGATACATGTCTGCACTGCACAAACAGTCCTCGGGAGCTAGTACCACCTTTGCAAGCGCAGGCCTAATCTTTGAATAGACGACATCATCCTTCCGGCAAAGATACTTGCCGCTCTCAGCACTTTGCTCCTCGGCGGTCTCGCGCGCAATCAGCGCCCCTGTACCTGACTCAACATGATTTGGCGCAATCAAAAGCATGGAGGCGTAGGGTTCCACCTCGGGATCTACCTGCCCCTCCGCGATCGCCACCTCACGAGAAAACTTCCGCACTTTCCAGTGCTCGGGTACATTTCCCAGCCAATCGACACTCGATCGTTTGAGCTTAGGGTGTAGTTCTAGTCCGGCAGTGCGCGCAGCGTCGGGCGGAAGCCCGCGGGTGACAGTACGAGAGATGAGCGCAGCGCGCTTTTCCTTCAGTCTCTCTATTAGCCCTCGATTCTTATCCACAAGTACATCAATTCTGGCGGTCTCGTGGTCGAGGAAGTCCGCAATTGCGCGTTGCTCTGCCGCAGGCGGTAGGGTGATTGGAATGGTTCCGACGTCTGAAGCATTGATTCCCGGATAACTAACGCCAACCGATCTCGCCACGACAGTCTCCACAAACCCTGACTCGCGCAACGCGTACGACAAGTAACCCGCATCGATGTTCCAGGGACGGATAACCGCGAATCCAGTCGAGACTATGAGATTGTCAGGCGGCTTGCGAATCGGAGATATTGCTTGCAAGTAGGTCCGCACGGTCGATACGATCGTGTCACCATCACGGACGATTCTTCGGGCGCGCGACGGTGCATCCTCGAATACGATGTCTTCGACTATCGTGACGCCATTGACAGCATCTACTCCACCAATGTCCACGTACTTGAGTTCGAAATCCGATGGGGTCGTCTCCGGCAGCACTTCATCATTGATCGATGCGGAGTACTTCAATCGCTTTACCTTCCAACCCTCCGGCACATCGCCCAGCCAATCGACGCCACTTGGTTTGTAACGAGAGTATGGCTTGGCATGCACGGCTATACGCCTTCGTAAGCTCGCCGCAGCAGGGGCTTGGCGCGTTCGAGGTCGGCCATGGTGCGAAGGGTGATCTCCAGGTCGCCCGTGCCCCAGTGGCCGATACCGCGCATATCGCGCGTGAAACCCTTCACCATATCAACGTCGTCCGGATTCAACGAGACATGCAGGGTGAATTTTCCTTTCTGGATAACGACGCATGTGAAGTTCCGCATGCGCTTATAGACAACGTAGAGCTTGAGATCTTTCCGCTGAACGTCGTCGCCGAGGGAGGTGAGGTAGCCCTCTAATGAGGCGAAGAGATCGCGTTGCTGCGGGGTCATTTCCGCGAAGGCCTGCGCGACAGGCTTGTCGCCGGTCGCCTTGCCCCCTTTCGGGCCCGGCTTCACAGCATTCGACTTCTCCGACACCGCATTGATGAGTTCGAGCAGAAGAAGTTCCGTACCGAACTTGCGATAACGGATGAGTTCGATGTTCCGGTTCATCTGCTGGACGGCGTGGGCGTCGTATTTGGTGAAATCCGCAGCGATGCAGATGAGTCTGGGTGCCGACCAGTCGATCTTCGTCGCGGCATCCTTTCCGAGCTTTTCCATCACCAGCAGTTTGAACTCGGCCTGATGATCCATCAGCCAGTCCATGTAGAAGAGCCCTTGGTTGATGACGTTCTCTCCGGACGAGCGCTTGTATTCCAGGATCACCGGGCACTGGTTCTCGTCGAGGCCCAGGGTGTCGATGCGGCCGGCGTGGGTCTTGCCGGTGGAATATTCGGTCTGAAGGAATCGCACGCCAAGCAGCGGTTCGAGGTTTTTCTCGATCAGGGTCTGGAGTGGCTTCTCGAGATCCGACGCGGTCGCGTGCAATTCCTGCGCGATCTTGCCCGAGAGACTGAACAGTTTGATGTCGCTCATGCGGTGATCTCCTTCAACATGGCGACGATCTCGGTTTCCAGCACCTGAATGTCCTTTTCAATCTCCACCAGCGGTCGCGGCGGTTCGTAGCGATAAAAGTGCCTGTTCAGCGGGATCTCGTAGCCGACCTTGGTCTTCGACTTGTCGATCCAGGCGTCGGGGACGTGCGGCAGAACTTCGCGCTTGAAATACGCGTCGATGCTTTCCTTGAGCGGCACGCTTTCGGTATCGCGCAGTTCCGGATCGGGCTCGGGCTTGCCTTTGCCGTCGCGGCAGATCTCCGCGGTCTCGTCGCGTTCGCCGAGCGCGCTCAGGATGGCCTTAAGTTCCGCGGCGCTCAAATGCACGCCGCGCTTGCGGTCGAGCGCCTTAAGGTCGGCGAGGAACGTCTCGCGATCCTTGTAAAGTCTTTCCTTTCCCTGCTTGGACAGCGCGCCCAACAGGTCGCGGATGGTTTGCTGCCGCGCCTTCCCGGTCGCGATGTCCTCGCGCCGCGCGGCGTCGTTCTTCTTGCCGCTGGAGGAAAGATTCGCGAAAGCGGTCTCCTCGCCAAGGCACTCAATGCGTTCGGCCGACACCTGGAAGTTAAGGCGCAAGGGTCGCTCCACGGTGATTTTGTGGAAGCCGAAATCGGCGTTGTCGAACACCTTGCTTACGGTCAGGGCCTTCTTCTTGCCGTCGACGACAAACTCGCGCGTATCGCCGTCGCGATAATCCCCGAAGATGCGCGTGACCTCGCCGATCTGATCGGTTTCGCCCTCGTCCTTGTCGCCGAGCTTGTTGCGCTTGTTGCCGAGGCTCTTCCTCATCTTGACGTAGAACTGTCGCGCGTCGATGAGGTGAATCTTTCCCTTGCGCTGCCGTTCCTTGCGGTTGGTGAGCACCCAGATATAGGTGGATATCCCGGTGTTGTAGAAGAGCTGGTCGGGCAGCGCCACAATCGCCTCCAGCCAGTCGTTCTCGATGATCCACTGGCGGATGTTGCTCTCGCCGCTCCCGGCGTCACCGGTGAAGAGCGGAGAACCGTTGAAGACAATACCGATGCGGCTGCCACCATCCTTCGGTGCCTGCATCTTCGACAACATGTGCTGAAGGAAAAGCAGGGAGCCATCGTTGATGCGCGGCAGCCCGGCGCCAAACCGACCGTCGTAGCCGAGGGTGGTATGTTCCTTTTCGATGTAGCTGGCCTGCTGCTTCCATTCGACACCGAACGGGGGGTTGGCCAGCATGTAATCGAAAGTGATTTTCTTGCCTTTGTCGTCGCGATCGAAGGCATCCTTGGTGAACGTGTCGTCTAGGACGATCTTCGCGTCCTCGCCCTTGATCAGCATGTCGGACTGGCAGACCGCCCAGGATTCATCGTTCCAGTCCTGGCCGTAGAGATGCGGATTCGCCTCGGCATTGAGGTCGCGGATGTACTTCTCTGCCACCGAGAGCATGCCGCCCGTGCCGCAAGCGGGGTCGTAGATCGTCTTCACCACGTGGCTGCGGCGCAGGTCTTTTTCGGGAGACAGCAGAAGGTTGACCATCAGCTTGATGACCTCGCGCGGCGTGAAGTGCTCGCCGGCTTCTTCATTCGCCTGCTCCGCGCCGATCCGGATCAGTTCCTCGAAGACATAGCCCATCTGAACGTTGTCCACGTGGTCGGAAGATAAATCGATCTTCGCGAACGCCTTGATGACCTCGTAGAGCAGGTTCTTCTCGGCCATCCGCGCGATCTGCTGATCGAACGCGAACCGCTCCATGATGCCGCGGACGTTCGGCGAGAACTTGCTGATGTACCCGTTGAGGTTGGGCGCAAGCTGGTTGGGATCGTCGAGCAGCTTCGCGAAGTCGAGCTTGGACAGGTTGTAGAACGGCCGCTTGCTGACTTTCTGCAGCAGGCTGCGAACAACGTTTTCCGGCTTGCCCTTGAGTTTGGGATACTCCTCCAGCACCTTGGCCTTGGTGGAGGCGAGCAGGCAATCGAAGCGCCGCAACACCGTCAGCGGCAGGATCACCTTGCGGTACTCGTTGCGCTTGTACGGGCCCCGGAGCAGGTTGCAGATGCTCCAGATGAAGTTCGCGAGCTGAGAATGTGTTTCTGCGTTCAATGCATTGCTCCCCCTGGCAAATCGTAGCCCAGCAGGTGTCAACGCGGGTGGACTTCGGGAGAAAATCATGGGTTCCCGCCGACGCGGGAACGACGAAATTAGACGCTTGAGTTCTGAAACAACCGGCGCCCGCTCCAGAGCCAGGCGAGTCCGGCCGCCTGCACCAGCCACAATCCCCCCAGCGCCCAGGCGTAGGCTTCGGGCGCATAGCCGGTCGCGGTCTGCGGCCAGAGGCTGAGCACCAGCCCGACCGCCCACTGGCCGCTGAACATGCCCACGAACACCGCGACGTTGAGCGCCGAGTTCACGCGGCCGACCATTTCCTTCGGGTAGCGGCGCGAGAACAGCGAGTAGGACAGCACGACCGAGGTCGTGCAACCGAAGAACGCGCTCCACAGAACCAGGTCGCCCCAGCGCACGCCCGCCGCGAGCAGCGCGAGGCACACCGAGGCCACCGCGACGCCGCCCACCAGCAGCGGCAGCGTGCTGCGGCGGTGCCGGGTCATCCTGTCGGAGGCGCGCCCGAAGCCGAGGTAACCGGCGATCATCACCACGTTGAAAAGAAACAGTGCCCGCGCCACTTCGGCCTGGGTATAGCCGGCGACGTCGCGCAGCCAGGTGGCGACCCAGAGGGTGCCGAGCGACACCGCGGCCAGCTGGCTCGAGCCGATGCACAGCGCCATGCGCCAGAACGCCGGGTCGCGCGCGAGCGAGGCGAACTCGCGCAGCTGGGCCGGCAACGGTGCCGCGCGGCGGGCCGAGGCCTTCTCCGGGACGACGATGAACAGCACCAGACTTGCGGTCACGGTCAGCCCGACGATGACGTGGAACACTTCGCGCCAGTGCAGCACCCGCAGCACCACCTCGAGCGGAACCGTCACCACGATCGCGCCCAGCATGCCGGAGGCGAAGGCGATGCCGTTCATGGTCGCCAGGCGCTCGGCCGGATACCACAGCGCGAAGGCCGAGAACGCGGACATCAGGCAGCCCGAGACGCCCAGGCCGATCATGGCGCGCGCGAGCGTCAGTTCGACGGGCGAGCGTGCCAGCGCAAACCACAGGCCGCCCGTCGCTGCGACGAGCAGCAGCGTCGCGTTCACGCGCCGCGGCCCGTAGCGGTCGAGCAGCACGCCGAGCGGCAGCTGGAACAGCGCGAAGGCGAAGAAGTAGATTCCGGAGAGCAAGCCCAGTCCCGCCGCCGAGAGCGAGAACTCGCGCGCGAGCTCCGGCCCGATGATCGCGTTGATCGAGCGGTAGATGTACGAAACGAAATAGCCCGCCAGGAACGGCAGGGTGACGCGCCAGAAAATCGGGATTACTTCGGCGCCTCCAGGCCGCCGAGGTAAAAGCGGTTCCAGGTCGGCGCGATGATCAGCTCATTGACGCAGCTGCGCGCCGGCATCGTCGCCACGAACAGGATCGCCTTGCCGAAGTCCTCGGGTTGAGCCATCCGCGCGCGCTCCTCCTGCGAGGGCGGCACCGGGCGTTTCTCCAGGATCGGGGTGGCGACTTCGCCGGGCAGGATCGAGGTCGCGCGGATGCCGTTGGCGCATTCTTCGATGTTGATTGACTCGGTAATCGCGATCACTGCGCGCTTGGTGGCGTTGTAGGCCGGACCGGTCAGTACGCTCGGGTAGCGCCCCGCCCAGGAGGAGATGTTGATGATCAGGCCGTCCTTCCTTGCCCGCATACCCGGAATGACCGCGTGGCAGCAGTAGAAAAGGCCATTCAGATTGATCGCCACCACGTCGTCCCAGCCCTCGACTGACATGGTCCTGAAGTTGCGCCTGGCGCCGAGGTTGGTGCCCGCGCTCGCCACCAGGATGTCAATGCGGCCGTGGCGCTTCTCGATGTCCGCCGCGGTTGCCGCCACTGCTTTCTTATCGGCGACGTCGAGCAGATTTGCTTCGGCGCTACCGGTCTTTTTCAGTTCAGACAAAGCGTTTTCATTGGTCCTCGCAGTCCGTCCCGAGATGACGACATGCGCTCCCGCCTTCGCCAGTTCAAGCGCGCCGGCAAGCCCGATTCCCGATCCTCCACCGGTAATCCACGCAATCTTACCGCTTAGCATATTGCGTTGCGCCGAACAGGACTTCCTTCTGTTCCTTCGTCATTTCGGGGCGGCGCCGGTCGGCGAGCACCTGCAGCGCGCGCTGCACCGCGGAGCGCTCGAGGATCGCATCGCGCCAGCGCTTGAGCGCGGGGTACTCGTTGATTTCGACGCCTTGGCGCTCCGGATAGCGCAGCCAGGGCACGGTGGCCATGTCGGCGATGGTGTACTCGTTGCAGGCGAGATACTTCGATTCCTTCAAGCGCCGGTCGATCACCATGTAAAGCCGGTTGGCTTCGTTCTTGTAGCGGTTCATGGCGTAGGGAATCTTCTCCGGCGCGTAGCCGAGGAAATGGTGCGCCTGGCCGAGCATCGGTCCGATGTGGCCCATCTGGAACATCACCCACTGCATCACCTGCCAGCGTTCGCGCAGGTCCTGCGGCAGGAAACGGCCGGTCTTCGAGGCGAGGTAGAACAGCATCGCACCCGACTCGGCGAGCGCGAAAGGCTTGCCGCCCGGCCCGTCGATATCGACCATCGCCGGCATCTTGTTGTTGGGGGAGATCTTGAGGAATTCCGGCTTGAACTGGTCGCCGGCGCCGATGTCGATCGCGTGCACGCGGTAGGGCGTGTCCGTTTCCTCGAGCATGATGTGGACTTTGTGGCCGTTCGGCGTCGGCCAAGTGTAGAGTTC
>Ga0315281_10008849_pt1 | contig 14041 bp, 16 predicted proteins | sample YL17G07_0_MG_FD_204540 | JGI IMG/M metagenome (GOLD analysis project Ga0315281, IMG submission 204540) | Sediment microbial communities from Yellowstone Lake, YNP, Wyoming, USA - YL17G07_0 | ecosystem: Environmental > Aquatic > Freshwater > Lake > Sediment | place: USA: Wyoming | collected...
ACGACTTGAAAAGCACTTGACTGTCGTAAAGTTTAGTATAACTTTGTATGTCTTTATGAATTAAACCTCAAGTACTTCTAAAGAGGTAATTAGTAGGGAAAGTCAAGGCAAGCTAACTAGTTGAAATTGTTGATGATTTTGTTTCTTAAGTGAGTGTGTTAGTATCAAAATAGTAATAATTTAATATTAGTAATATTTCTATGTTAGAAAAAGATGTTTGAGGAGAAATCCTATAGGTTATATAAAGTTATGTACATATCCTTATATAAAATTCCCTATATAAGAAATAATAAGGTAGCACAAAGTACTTATACTACTGAAGTACTGACATCGTACTAAATTACACCAACTGACTAGTTGCAGCCACTACGACCGCCGTATGAGCCGGAGCTAACGACCGACCGAACGGGAGTAAGCGCCCTAGCTAGCCGATTAGCGTGGGGCCGACGACTGCGTCCGGTCATTTCAGGCCAAAAAGAGACGGCCTCCTTAGACCGTCTTAGTTGGTTATGACAAAATATGTACGATCGCCCAGATCCAAAGTGTCGCTATGGTGATCCCAGAACCGAAATGTTTCATGGTTGTTGCTCCGTCTCATGTGCGGTTAGGGTCTTAGCGACCTTCTGACATATCAGGATCGATATCTCCGATATGTCTGACTCTGTTACGCCCAACGCACGTAGCTCGTCAAAATAGGCAACCATGTTAGGTGACTTAGTACCAACCTCTTTAAACGTGTATGTCATAGTTGTTCCCTCCCTAATATTTCCGTTACCTCCTGCTCAGTAAGGCGCTCACATATAGTGGTAATTAAGTCGTTACGGTCATTACCGTCTGTTATATAGTCAAAGACCTTCTTTTGATCCTCGTCGGATATTGTATAGTAGGGAAGTTGATCCGGATCTAACAACGTAATATCGACCACATTGTCCATAAGTGGTTCTAAGCTGTCCTGATCCATTTCGTGGACCGCCTTACATAGATATTCATGTACTTGTTCGGCAGTTAAGTCAGTTGATACTTCCATACGTATCGTGTAGGTTTTTGTCGGTTTCGGTTGTGCGTCTGTCATATAACTACTTTCGGTTGGTAATGGGATAATTCCCATTATAATTATTATAATATAATTTCCGTGTAGGTAGCAAGAGTCCAAATTGGGTCAAATGAGGGTATTTCCGACGAAGGCGCAACTACTACCGACTGCCCGTCAGGCGCGACTCAAGGGACTAGTCGGTCCGAAAATTTGACGGCTAGGTCTTAGGCGCGACGGGCCGACCGCTGCTTTTGGGCACTCGGGCCTTATGGGACAGAAAAAGAACCGGTTGTTAAGACCGGTTCGTTCCCTTATTCGTCGGTTGTTATCGGTTCGTCATAGTCGTACCATTCGTACGGAATATGGACTGGAAGTTCCTGTCCCATTATTGCTGTCCTTTTTTGACTGGAGCAGTTAAGACGTTCCTAACATGTTGGTACAAGATACCCATCGACCGCGCAATATCGGCCCTTGAATGACCTTGGGCAGCGAACGTACGGATCGCCTCAGACTTAGTCTTGAACATTGTCGGATCGTAAATGAGGTCCGATTTGGTCGCTGGTTGTTTTTCGGTCTGTACTTTTTTAACTTTTGTCATAGTTGGTCTCCTTGGTTGGTTTACATAGGCTGAACCATTCACCCTATAATTATATATTATATTATATCCTGGGACCATTCACTAAAAATATGCTGGTCGACTATCAAATAAATTGCGGGCCTTATTTTAAAATCTGTGGACGGATGGGCGCGACGGGGCGGTCCGGAGATTTTTGTCGGAACGACACAAGGACGGACTGGTCCCTAAAACGTACAAGAAATCGGGCGTAATGCCCGACCCTTATTGTAGGTTACTGACTTAGGCTGCAAGCTAGTCCTATATCACGTAGGAACGCCGTAATAGTCGCTTGTTCGATCTCTGACCAACCATCGAGGCCCTGATGACATGCCTCCCCAATGACCTCTTTGATCAGATCGCCCGAATAGTCTAAATTAATAATGCCCTTACCGGCTCGCACATCATTAAGTAGTTCTGTCAGGTACTTTATGTTTTGGTCACTAAGGTCCGGATAGGCCTTCTGTAAGTCCTCGACCGAATATTCCATCCGGTCTTCGATTAGGTCATCTTTAATCCAGCCCTGGTAGATCATCATTGCGTCGGTAAGACTATTTAGGTTTGTCATGGTACGTTCCTTTTTTATATTAGGACTATTCCTAATATTTATAATTAATTATAAAATAAAAACCTGAACCGACACCCGAAAATAATGCGTGTCAGTAGCTCGGTCGGGCGGACGAGTGTGTAATAGGAGGTAGGAGGTAGCAGGGATGTAGGGAGGTCCTGGGCAGAAGTATTGTTTTTTGACGGCCTACAGATGTTTGAGACCGCTTGAGTTGCCAAATTAGGCTGACTAAGTCGGTCCCTAGCCTCCTGCGAGATAATGGCAAATACCTCACAAGAGTTAGGCACGATATCTTAAGGCCCAGGAGGCCAGTGTAGTTTCTTGACTAAGACGCCCATTGCTTCACGGAGATGAAGATGTAGATTGGGATGGAAGGAGGAATTAGATTAGATGTAAGAGGGTGGTGAAGAGTAACGTGGCGAGAAGAATGCCTATAATGAATGCCTGCATGTGAGAGCCTCCGTGCATAGGGTAGCCGCTAGGCCCCGGGACCGGGCCACCCTTTATTACAAACAAAAGAAGAAAGTAGTTGGTTGTTAAGACCAACTACTTATTCTTATTACTTACTTTCTTTTGATTGGTTGAGTCAACACATTTCTAACATGTTGATACAATAAGTTAGGCGTGAAACATCTTGCTATATCAGCTCGTTTCATACCAGTAGAAGCTAAGTATCTAATTGCTTCACTCTTTGTTTTAAACTTCGTTTGATCGAAGTCTTGAGTAGTAGTTGTAGTTGTTTTAGTTTTTGTTTTTTCGTTTGTCATGGTCTTTTCTTTCTTTATAAAATGAAATTCATAATTGAACTTCATATAAATATAATATACATTTTATTTTTTGATACTACAAAATAATATGATATAAAACTACTATGTTTGTATGTTTATTAGTACTATGTTACAAACTAAAGTAAGTAAGTAACTTTAAGTTACGACTTTTTGTAATATACTTATAAAGGCATCAGGAGCGTAAAAAATTTTTCCGGATTTTAACCCTCAGATGTCAGGCCATATGTACCTCTATCCTTTCTAAAATTTTGCAGGAAATTTCTCCTTTAAAATCGCAAGCCCCATCTCGATTAATTTCAACATGCTATAAGATTCCTGTTGATTTTTTCCATCTCTGAGTCTTATAATTAATAATGGTCGGTCTCGTAACACATCTCCAGAGCTCCCCCTCTACTCAGCATGGATTAGTTTCTATGCTCATGAAGTCTGTTACGCTGAACCAACTCGGACTTCCAGAAGGAATTTATCGCCCGGATCTATTACCGGATCCAACAGTTTTGCTTGGGACGTCTAGCAAGGGCTCCCAAGCTATCGCAGGTGATCCCCTTGCTCCTGGAACCTCTTACGAGGGCCTCCACGTCGGAGATGTCACTCATGACGACACACATGACGATGACCGTCCAAACTCCAATGGATCGCCTGCACGATTTGCATCTCCAATCTCTATCTTCGATCAGGCTTCTTCACAGCCTCCTTCCTTAGCAAACCATCCTGATGTGCGTAGTGCTTACTACCCCTTGAGCTACCATGAAGGCTTTCCTACATATGATGGTGTACCGTTTTGGGTTCAGCTTCCCTTCGAACCGCCGGAAGCTTACAAGTGTTTTGAGCTTTACCTTCGTCAGTCCAGGAGCGGTGCGAGACAGATCTACATCCTTCAAGATGATCCCTCCTTCCCTCAGCAAATCTCGAACGGAGACCTTCATAGCTTCAATGAGATGTATTTCTGGGCTCCTCGTGCCCGTAGCTATGACATGTTCAATGCAGCACATCGTCGAAAAGAGCGTGAACGGAGAGCGATCGAAACTGAGGATGATCATTACATCTTGGCTAATCGCTTGATGTCAATTGCAACGGCTTACCTTGACGATCAGGAAGATGAATTGATCGAGATGATGTCACCGAAGATGCTGCTGGAGTTCATTAAGACTTCCGCTACCCTTAGACGCATTAGTGCTGGCCTACCTGCTAGTGGCCCTAGTGCTTCCCAAGCATCTGAGGGTCCTCGTGGTGAATCTACTTCCTTAGAAGTCATCATGCGTACCATTGCACAAGAGAATGGTCATTCAATCGACAACAACACAACCGAGCTGATTGACGGTAAGACCTCAAACCGCAATAAGCTGCAGTTGCTGTTGAAGGATGAGAATGCCTTAGCCCTCGCACAGGAACTTGTGCTGCGAGTCAACAAGCAACCTGCTCCATTGAACAACATTAAGCCTGAAATGGAAACGGTTTAATGAATTCACGAATCCAACCAGTTGACGTAAAAGGACAGGCAACCGCCGCGGAAATCGGAACCACCTCAACTCCAGCTTCCCGCCAGTCCGGGGCGACACATAAAACTTGCGTGAAATGTTCCCAGAGAAAGGAACTCAATGCTTTTCCAATACACTCGAAAGAAACAGGCGAACGGGGATCATACTGCCGTGATTGTAAGAATGCATTGTCAAAGGAACGGAGACAAACTGATGCAGGAGCTCGCCTTAGGCATTACATAGTTACCCGCATTAAAAATGAGCTCCAACACATTCCTGCTGACATTCATACTAACCTAGAACACTATTTAGGTTATCGGTTGTTCGAGCTAAAGAAGCATCTTCGCCAAGAGTTGAAAGCCCGTGAGGGAATATCGTTGGTTAAAAGTTTTCGTTTAGGACACCATCTCGATCACATTAGCCCGCATAGTTCTTTTAATATATCAACGGTTTACGAGCAGTCTTTTAAAGATTGTTGGGCAATTAGCAATCTTCGAATGATATCTGGAAAAGAAAATCTTCAAAAAGGGGCTAAGCTTGATTTCTATGACGATTCGGAGGACAGTCATGACGACGACGATTCCTCCGAGTAGTGAACAAATCTATCAGCCCTTAGATCTTCCTCCCCAGATGTTGGATTTCTCTGCTTTGGAAGATCTGATTGGTCCCGATGCATATAAGATGACTCCCGCTACTTTAGCCAACCGAGTATCTCATGGTGAATGGATTGCTGCTCCCCATTTAATGCTTCTATCAGCCAAAATTGCTAACCGGCTTGCACAAGGCAACGCTCGATTAATAATTAGTCTACCTCCTCGACATGGTAAGTCCGAGTTGATCTCTCACTGGACTTCAGTGTGGGCCCTTATGCATTACCAACACTGGGAAATTATCCTCGCATCGTATGGTGCAGATCTTGCTACGGACTTTGGTCGCAAGGTCCGCGATACCATTACGATGGATAGCGATTTGCTCGAAGGTGAGCATCTACTGAACATTGAACTTAAAGATGATGCACAACAGGTTGGTCGATGGATGACAAGGGCTGGCGGAGGTATGAAGTCAGTTGGTATTGGTGGTGCTTTGTATGGTCGTGGTGCTCACCTCTTAATGGTGGACGACTATTTCAAGAACCCTGAAGAGGCGATGTCTGAAACGCATCGTGATAAAGTATTCGAATGGTTCTCAACGATCGCAATGACACGTCTTGCTCCTGGTGGGTCTGCAATCATCATCGCAACGAGGTGGCATAAAGATGATCTATCAGGTAGACTTCTGGCTTTACCGGACTCTGAATGGGAAGAAATTCAAATCCCTGTACGTATTGATACTCCGGAACAAATGGCGACTGATCTCTTGGGTCGTGCGATGGGAGAAGTCCTCTGGCCAGCAAGATACCCAGCGTCGGCGATTAAAAGCCTAGAGAAGACGATGACGTCCTACTACTTCTCGGCTATCATGCAACAACAACCGAAACCTGCTTCTTCGGCAAGTTTCAATCCCAAGAATGTCACGATCGTCGACGTGCTACCAGACGAGGCATTCCTTAAGAAACTGCGTAGTTGGGATCTTGCAGGTACACAAGACGCTGGAGACTGGACAGTCGGCACTGGCGTAGCTAAAGATGTGCGTAATAACGACTTCTACATTTGGGACTGTAAACGCAAACAGCTTGCTCCTGGGGGCGTTAAATCGTTGTTCAAGGATGTTTTAGATAATGACGGGATCAAAGTTAAGGTCATCATCGAGCAAGAACCTGGATCGTCAGGTAAAGCAGTCGTCGATAGCTATATTTCAGATAGTCCGGCATACTCGATCAACGGACGCAAACATACGGGCGATAAGATGACGCGGTTGGAGCCTTTCTTCGCGGCAGTAGAACATGGACGCGTTTATATGCTGAGAGGCCCATGGAACCAAATCATGCTCGACGAGCTTGTTGAAATGCCTAATGGGAACCATGATGACCAAGGCGATACTTTGTCGCAGGGCTATAATGAGCTATTTGAGAAGAAGGCTAAAGCAGGAACTTTCGGACGTGCAGGTACTTCTGGGCGTACTAATGAATCGGTTGCTTCAGGTGAAGTAGTTAAAGGTGTCGTGTTTGGACGTAAACAATAAGGAGATGACTATGACGGAACAAAAAGGAATCAAATCGATGGCTACGGCGATCTTGGATCGTCTTTCCCTCGCAACTCGGGCAGGTATTTCGTTCAATGGTAAGCGAGACCTCTATAAAACGTTCGGTTACACGCGTAATCTGGTGTTTCAGGACTTTGTTACCAAGTATTTGCGCCAAGACGTAGCTAAGCGTATCGTGAACGCTCCTGCGTCTGCTACGTGGAGAACCCCTCCAATTGTTGAGGGTCCTGACGGTTTTAAAGCCCCTTGGGAGAAGATTATCGCCGAACAACAGCTCTGGAAACAGCTTGAAAGAGTCGATAAACTTGCTGGTTTGGGCAATTATTCAGTGCTTTTGTGCGGAATTAGCGATGGTTCGAAGCTAGAAAAGCCAATTCGCAAGAAAACCGACAACAAACTGCTGTATTTGCAGCCTTATGCGCAACCTAACGCGGAAATCCTCGAGGTTGACAACGAACCGACCTCGCCTCGCTTTGGGATGCCATTGATGTACAAAATAACCACCCAGGACCCTTTGACGCTCCTCGGTGGAAATACGACGACCGGCGGAATTAGCAAGACAATCAAGGCTACACAGTTCCTAGCACACTATTCACGCGTTATTCACGTAGCTGAGGACACTTTGGAGAATAACTTCCTCGGAACGCCACGTTTGGAGGCAGTTTACAACCTTTTGGACGATCTTCTAAAGGTTTCTGGTGGTACTTCTGAGACATATTGGCTTACTGCTAACCGTGGAATGCAGGCAAATATCGATAAAGATGCCGAATTATCCAAGGAAGATGCTGAAGCTTTGGGCGATGAATTGGACGAATACCAGCACCAATTACGCAGATGGATCCGCACAAGAGGTGTCGAGATCAAATCTCTGGGTAGTGAAGTTCCGGATCCCAAGAACACGTTTAGCATGATTATGTCTCTTATTTCTGGTGCTACAGGCATTCCGCAACGTATTTTGATTGGAGCAGAAGCTGGTCAGCTAGCTTCCGACCAAGATCGTGCTAACTGGGCAGATCGTATTAATGAACGCCGGAAGAACTACGTCGAGCCAAATATGTTGACCCCGACCATTATCACTTTATCTGAAGCAGGTATTCTCCCAGAGCTGTCTGAAGAGAACCTGAAATACAATTGGCCACCAAACTTCCAAATGACGCCACTTGAAAATGCACAAACGATGGCACAAAGAGCTCGTGCGACTATTAATCTGACTAAGTCTTTCTCAGAGCCGAACGCATTTATTTCGCCACTTGAAGCGCGTAGAATGCTTGACCTTCCGGATGTTGTCGAAGGCGTAATCCCTTCACCACCTCAACCAGCCGCTCCGTCAGTTCCGGGAGCTCCTGCGGACACAACACTGCCAGTAAAAGGAACAGGGGCCTAAAATTATTTTTGGATTCCCAATTAAATCAACGAGTTAAGGGACCAAAATTCCTGTTGATTTTTTGTCGTTCCCATGTTATAATTAATAATAAAGTCAGATTTTCAGAGGACTCATTATGCCTGTAATGGATTGTGAAATAGGTGGAAAGAAGGGCAAAAAGTTTGGCCCCTCTGGACACTGTTATACCGGCGCAGATGCTGAGGCGAAAGCTAAGAAGCAAGGAGCCGCAGAACATGCTAACCCCAAAGCACATAGTCACTCCCAAGGCGAAATGGAATCTTTTAATGTACTCGCAGAAATTGATCCAGCAGCAGTTAGACGAGAAACGTTTGATGGCGTCGAACATCTTGTCGTCCCAATTGTTGCGCTCGTCGAAGGCGTAATTCACGCAAGCAATGCAGACTCTCCTGAACTTGCCCTCGCTGAAGTTTTCGGACTCTTCCCTACAGCTTGGAATGGACGTCCAATAACATTCGATCATCCCGAAGTTAAAGGCATGAAAGTAAGTGCCTCTCAAACTCCAGACACCTTTGCAAAAGAATCCTTAGGTTTCATGTTTAATACGAAGCTCGATGGTAAGAAGCTTCTGACCGAAGCTTGGATCAATCTTGACAAAGTAAAAGCAGCCGGCGACACAGTAGAAAAAGGAATTATGCGACTTGAGAGCGGTGCTCTCGTCGAAGTATCAACCGGGCTCTTTGCGAAAGTGCAGAGAGCCGAGGGTGTTTTTGAAGGCGAAAAATATAATGGTGTCTGGAATATGGTTGTGCCAGATCACTTAGCAATTCTTCCGGAGGGAACAATTGGCGCTTGTAGCATTGAAGATGGTTGTGGCGGGCCTAGGGTCAATAGCGCTGCTGATGGCTGTGCGTGCGGCGGCAAATGCGGTGTTAATGTTACTGACAATAAAAAAGACGCCACCAAGAAAAAGAAAATGACCAAAATTAAAAAAGGCGGAATACAATCATATACTGCGGAGGAACAAATGAGTGAAAAGGAAGCGGGAGAAGGCTTCTTCGCCGGTCTTCGTGATAAGTTTAAAGGCATATTCAAATTTCAGGCAAATGAAAGCGATTACGATATTCGTCAGGCTCTTTTGGCAGCACTTGCGAGTGTTGAGCCGGAAGAGTATTTCAGTATCGTTGCGGTATTCGACAGCGCCTTTGTTTATACAAAGGGCTTCGATGGGTTGCTTCTCCAAAGAAGCTTCTCTGTAGCGGACGGGGGTCCTGTGACCCTTGGAGGCGCGGTTACGGAAGTACGTCCCGTGACTGATTTTGTACCTATTAACATCAAGGAAGGAAGTACTATCATGGCGAATAAAGAAGTCATTGATGCACTGATTGCTAACTCAGCAACTCAGTACAGCGAAGACGATCGTCAGTGGCTCTCTGAGCTGCCTGTCGAACGTCTGAACAAACTTTCTCCTGTTGCTAACAGTTCGGCCGCTGCAGAAGGTGCCGAAGCTGAAACGCAAGAGGAAAAAGATGCAAAGGCAGCTGCCGATGCAAAGACTGCAGAAGACGCAAAGCTTGCGGCTAATGCAGCAGCAACACCTGAAGACTTTATTAAAAACGCTCCAGCAGAAATGCAGGACGTTCTTAACGAAGGTCTCCGGATGCACCGTTCGGAAAAAGAGACCATTGTGAAAGAGCTGGTAAAGCACGATCGCAATTCCTTCACCGAAAAAGAACTGAAGGCAATGGAACTGTCTCAACTGCGTAAACTTTCCAAACTGGCAAAAACCCCTTCCTACGAAGGTCGGGCTGGCGCTGGGGCTGTGAAAGCTAACAGTGGTGATAGCGAAGCCATTCCTCCGGCTCCCCTCGCGTTCCCCGTTAAAACAGCCTAATAAGGAGAAACAAAATGGCTCTTAACACAATCCTACTCAAAGGCGAAAGGGTAATGCGGGAAGCGCAAGCTAATGCTGCAATTACTCCTGGACACCTTGTTGAGACGATGTCTACGGGCAAAATCCGTAAGCACTCAACAGCAGCAGGCAATGCAAAAACTCAATTCGCGGTCGAGAACGAACTCGCCGCCAAAGAGATTTCCGTTGACTACGCGGCTGACGATACCTGTTTCTACATGATCTGTGACGGTTGCAACGAGGTAAATGCCCTCGTAGCTGCAGCTGCTCCAGCAATCACGAGAGGCGACTTCCTTGAGTCTGCCGGTGATGGAACTCTTCGTAAAGTAGTTGTTGCAGCCGCAACTTCTTCTGCACAAAGAAACTCCGTTGTTGCAATAGCTCTAGAAAGCGTTGACAACTCAGGTGGTGGTACACCAGTTCGTCTTAAAGTGGAGGTACTCTAATGTCTAATCAAAACGATGTAAGCATTGATACAATCAATGCATCGGGTGGCGGTTTTTCTGGTATGGGGGCAGTTGCAAGTGCACTCCTCGGTTCCAAGTTCAACGTCAACTCCCTGAGGACCAACGACGTTCTGCGTAAGAACGAGTGGGAACTCTTTGACCAAACCGTAGTACAAGTTGCTCGTCAGCGCCTCGTGGGCGTTGGTGATCTTCTGTCTCGCGGTCTTCGTCTGCCAGTAGCAAATGCTCTTGGCATCACAAGGGTCGAATGGGAAAAAGTCTCTGACATGGGTCCTGCTGAGATCAATATGTCTGGTCTTACCGAAGGTCAAGGCGATCGTGTAACGTACGCCCTGGAAGGCACTCCGCTCCCTATCATCCATAAAGATTTCAAGATCAACATTCGTGCTCTTGAAGCCTCACGGAATATGGGACAGTCACTCGACACCACGCAAGCTTCTCTCGCTGCGCGCTTGGTCTCTGAGCGTACTGAAACGATGCTCTTCGATGGCTATGCTTCGATCCAAATGCAAGGCTCAACTGTTCGTGGCTATAAAACAGCTCCGAACCGTAATACGGGCAGCATTTCGAACTGGGCACTCGTAGGTACGACAGGCGAAACGATCGTAGCTGAAGTTCTTGCAATGATTCTTGCACTGCAAGGCGACAACTACAACGGTCCTTATGGTCTGTATGTTCCGATCGACTACTACAACAAGCTGCTGGGTGACTTCAAAGCGAATAGCGACAAGTCTATCCTGACGCGTCTGCTGGAAATGCCTGATCTTGAGTTCATCAAGATTTCGCGCAATCTTCCTGGCGGTGCTGCTGGTCAAGTTATCATGGTTCAGTTGACGGCCGATGTCGTTGACATGATCGATGGTATGCAACCGACCACGCTGCAGTGGGAGTCCAATGGTGGAATGGTTGTCAACTTCAAAGTCATGGCTATCATGGCTCCTCGTATGAAGTCTGACGCTGCAAGCCAATCTGGTATTGCACACTATAGCGTCTAATAGGAGGCACAAATGGCTGAGCAAAAACCTACAAAAAAAGAGTATCGCCTCACAGCTAAAGCTTTCTCGACCCGTGAAGACGGCGCCTTGAAAGTTCATGCTAAAGGTGCGATAGTGCTTCTTTCAGACTCTCAGTATGCAGCATTTAAGGATCAGTTTGAGCCTAAAGATGCAGCTGCCCAGAAAGCGAAAGAAACTGCATCAGCCGATGCTAAGCAAAAAGCTGCCGAAAAGGAAACTGCTGATGCTACAGCGAAGACCTTGAAAGCAGCTAATGCTGGTAAAGCTGGTGCTAACGATGAAGCGAAGGCAGATGAGCCAACAGCGCCTGAAGCAGCCGTAGGGTTGTAAGATGGCAGCTCTGGTAACAGATGCAGAGGTTAAGGCAGTGGTGGATACGAGTAGGGATACTACTCTGTTTATCGCCACTGCCGACCTTCTTGTTACCGAGGATTTAGCTAACTCAGGATTATCAGATGCCCGCAAGAAACAGATCGAACTCTATCTTGCAGCACATTTCGTAGCACTTACAGAAGAGCGCGGTAATCTTACCGAGCACACAGTAGGAGATGCTACAGAGAAATACAGTATGGATTTGGGCAGCGGCTTGATGTTAACACGATACGGACAGCAAGCAGCTAATCTAGACACTTCAGGTACCCTTAAGGCACTTGCAAGCAAAGGACTGGTAGCACAATTCCGAGTAATCTAGAAGGGAATACACATGTTAGATGAAAGTCAAGGTATAGCCGATCAGGCAGAAATAGTGACTCCCAACGATGGTGTGGTATTTGATGAACCCTCTGCTATTTATATTGGGCTTGGTGGAGATGTTACCGTCGATATGGCAAAAACAGGTACAAACATTACTTTCGTAGGCGTTTTTGGAGGCACTTCCCTTCCAGTATTAGTTACCAAAGTTTACGCAACAGGAACAAGTGCTACCGCTATGGTAAGGTTGTTTTAATGGCATTAGGTATACGATTAGGAATTCCGAGGGCAGGATCAGGGACTAATATCTCAAGTGGTATTGTTGCGATACTTCCTCCTGTGCTTACTGTAAGAATCACTTCTGAGGGAGATACAAGAATTACTCCCGAAGCGGATCAACGAGTTTCTATTGGCGCGTAGGTGAAATAGATGGCAAAAAAGATTAATGATCTAGTTCTCGCCGGGGCAGTTGTTGGTGGGATGCAGCTTGAGACGGATACAGGCGGAATATTTTCAAATAGGATTACTATTCCGCAGCTGGTTACTTATCTTAACGCAACATTAACTAAAGCTTCTTGCACAGTACAAGTTTTTACATCTCCTGCAGATTTCACTCCAGGGGTAACTACATTTTTAGATTTGGCAATTGATCCTTTAATTGAAGCCAATTTAGAAATACACTATAACGGTTTAAAACAAAACGACACTGAGTGGACGATCACAACCGGAGGATCTCCTAAGGTAAACTTTACAAGCACTATTCCAGTAGGCGTAACAAATGTTGAAGCCCGTATTTTTAGACCGTAAATAAGAAGGAAGAAAACCATGACGACATTACTCCCCCCCGAGCTAATTGACAATCTGCTTGCATCTGATTCGGGCAATGATTCAACAGTAGCAGGCGCTAAAGTAAGTGATGCACTTAACACACTGAAAGCATATGATGCTACATTGGTTGTTGGGCCCGCGTCCGCTACGGATAATCGCGTAGCACGCTTCGATGGTGTTACAGGAAAACTTATCCAAGACAGCTCAGTCACTCTTGACGATTCTGGTAACTTTACTGGAATCCTTGCTCTTACTGCAACGGGTACGCTTACGGGCGCTAAACTTACTGCGACGAATTTGGGCGCAGGTGTACAAGTTCTCGACCTGGAAACGACTTTAGCAGCAGTCGGCGCATATGCTTCAATCGATCTCACGGGCAAAGATGACGCAACAAACTATACTACCTATGCAAAAGTGCTTGCGTCAATCTTGGATCCAACTGACGGAACAGAAGATGGTTCAATTGCTCTTCAGACGATGGTTGCAGGTACTCTTGGTACTGCAGTAACATTTGCTCAAGGCCAGTATATGCCTGGTGCAACCGGAGGCGATCAAGGCCCTGGTACGATTAACGCATTCGGTCTCTATGTTAATGGAGTTCCTGTAGGTCCTCCTGGTACTGGTGATGTAGTTGGTCCAGCGTCTGCTACCGATAACGCGATCACACGTTACAACGGTACGACAGGCAAATCAATTCAGGGCTCGATTGTCATCATTGACGATCTTGGTAATATTACTGGCGTCAACGATCTGACGGTTACTGGTAACCTTGCGGTTAACGGTACACTGACGACCGTAAACACCACGAACCTCCAGGTCGCAGACTCCCTGATCCAACTGTCTAAGAATAACAACGCAACAGATACCTTGGACATCGGTTTTGTCGGGCTCTACGACACTTCGGGCACTCAAGACCTTTATGCTGGTATCTTCCGCGACGCAACAGATGGTAAATTTAAAGCGTTCGTCGGCTCACAAGAAGACCTCGCACTTGCAAACTCCGTCAACATCAGCGCAACTGGCTATACAGTAGCAACCCTCGTAGCGAACATCGAAGGTAACGTAACAGGTAACTTGACCGGCACCGCTTCTGGTAACGTCGCAAATACTCTGTACGATGCATTCACGATCGTATACGCCGACACTGATAATACGCCAGCCGCT